>Ga0210101_1000180_pt1 | contig 22996 bp, 7 predicted proteins | sample Muzzi_PWC_D1_FD_185534 | JGI IMG/M metagenome (GOLD analysis project Ga0210101, IMG submission 185534) | Wetland microbial communities from San Francisco Bay, California, USA, that impact long-term carbon sequestration - Muzzi_PWC_D1 (SPAdes) | ecosystem: Environmental > Aquatic > Marine >... | reverse complement strand
AGGGGCACCGGCCGCTTCGTCTGTGATGGGGGGTGTCGGGCAGGGGCACCGGCCGCTTCGTCTGAGATGGGGGGTGTCGGGCAGGGGGTCCTGCCGCTTGGTCTGTGACGCGGGGGTGGCGGGGATGGAGGGCGGCAGGGTGCGGACTTCCCTGCCGCGCTCCCTCAGAACCTGAGCGTCAGGTCGAGCACCAGGCGGTCGCGGTCGGCGAACCGGCCGAGCAGGCCGTCGCGCGCGCCGTCGAAGAGGTCCGCACCGAGGGAGAGCTCCAGGCGGCCGAGCCATTGGTAGGAGACCTTCGGCGAGATCCAGGTCTCCGGGTTGTCCAGGCCGTGGAGGGCGAACAGGCGGAGCGTGAGGCGATCCTGCCGGAGCTTGCGCTGGAGGACGAGGGTCGCGAAGCGCTGCTCGCGCTCGCCCAGCAGGTCTCCGGACGGGTCGACGACGAGCTCCTGGAAGACCTGGGGGCTGATCAACCAGCTCGAGCGCAGCCAGTCCCAGCCGAGGGCGTAGCTGACGAGCTTCTGCCGCGCGGGGCGGCCGAGCCCGTCGAGGGTCGCCACGTCCCGATAGGCGTCGGGGGTGTAGGTGGCCTCGACCCGGAGGATCCCGGGGCCGAGCGGCACGTCGCCCGAGAGCCCGAGGGTCCGCCGCCGCGGGATGCGCGGCTCGAGTTGCACCACCGGCCCCGGCGCGAGACGGCGGAAGAGCACCGGATCGTCCGCCCAGCCGTAGAGGGCGTTGGCGGTGAGCTCCCACGGACCGGCCTGGCCGGACCAGCGAACGCCATACTCCCAGGCGGAGGGACGGCTCGCCGGCTCGACGGTCCTCTCCACCCTCGGCGGCACCTGCCCCGGCACCGGCGCCGGCGGCAGGTCGGGCGCGATGTAGAACTCGCCCCCCGGCTCCGCTGGATCGTCGAAGGTCAGGTCCGGGATCACCAGCACCTGGAGCGCCTGGTCGCCGAAGAACCACTCGGCGTTGGCCATCCAGAGCGGGATGCGCAGGTCCACGTAGTCGTCGAACAGAAGCTCGCGCAGGTCGAGGGGGTTGACGATGTCCAGCAGACGCAGGCCGTCGGTCTTGCCCCAGATCACCTGCTGGCGGCCCAGACGGACCGTGGCCGAGCGGCTCCGGTGCGTGAGCACGAGCTCGCGCAGGTCGAGCTCCTTCTCGGTCTCCGGCTCGAGCTTCGTCTCGTACCGCGCCCGGACCACGCCGTCGACCGTCCAACGGCCCCAGGCCCGCTCCAGCTCCACCTGGAGCGTGGTGCGAAACTCCGACGTCACCAGGTCGTCGTCGATCCGGTAGGCGCTCCGGTTCTCCAGGTACCCGCCCAGGTCGATGGGGGGCGCCGCCGCGGCCCACGCGGCGGGCGCCACCACCATGCCGAGGGAGATCCAGAGCCCCACGGCGAAGAGCGTCCGCCGGGCCAAACCTAGTCGCTCCTCAGGAAGCGCTTTGTGACGTAGTAGTCGTCGAGGGCGGCGTCCACCGCGCGCTCCTCGGCCACCATGCGCGTGGCGTGGTGGTTGTCGAGATTGCGCATCTCGATCGTGCGCGGGCGCCAGTAGTCGCCCTCGCGCTCGAGCCCGCCGCTCGTCAGCTCCTTCACCCGGTGCCCGTCCTCCCCGTAGTAGTCCACGCGAACCGGGTACAGGCTCTCCGCCTCGATCCAGTAGACCTTTTTGGAGTAGCCGCTGGCTCCACGCTCCTCCGCCGAAGCGGGAACCGCCTCGACCAGGTGGCAGACACCGCCCTCCGGGCACTCGTCGTCGCCGACGAGGGTGAAGTCGTGGTAGGGGATCTGGTAGCCCTCGAAATCCTCGAAGGCGAACTCGGTCCCCATGTACCAGTTGCTCTTCTCGACCCCGGAGATCCGCCGCAGCCGCCGGGTGGCCGGCAGATAGAGCCAGATGTCGTTGACCGGGGCGCCGGTGTCTTCGACCAGCAGCCCGGTGCTCTCCACCACCGGCGGCGACAGGAACTTCTGCAAGGTCCTCTTCACGCCCTCGGAACGCTTGAAGTAGACGTCGAGACGACGGGTCTGGGTGACCGCGCCGTCGGTCCCGATCAGCTCCATGCGGTAGGTCGTCTTCTCCGTGGCGCTTTCGGTCCGTTGCTCGGAGCGCGCGATCAGGTCGCGGCCGGGCGACTCCTCGGCCGCCCATACCTCCCCCGGCGCCCAGAGCCCCAGGGTCAGCGAGATGACGACGAGCGTGAGCGCCGATGCTTCCGGTACTCCCATCCAAAGTCTCATCCGAATCTCCTCTCACGTAAGGTCTTCGGCAGCTCCGCTCGCAGCACGTTCCGGATCGCGGGCCACGCGGCCAACGGGAGCAGCGCAAGTGCTGGCACGATGATGATCAGCACGTCGTGCCAGCGGGTGACGACGTGGACGGTGAGCCACGCGGCGCTCAGCCGCGCGGTGAGGAGCGTCGCGAGCCCATAGCCGAGAGGTACGGCCAGCACGGAAGCGACACACCCCAAGAGCAGGATCTCGGCCACGACCATGGCGCCGATCTGGCCTCCCTGGAAGCCGAGGATGCGGAGCATCGCGTACTCCGGAGCGCGCTCGGCAACGGTGAACGAGGCGCTCGAGAAGACGAACAGCGCCGCCACCGCGATGCTGAACCCCTCGGTCACCCAGAGGATGGTCAGGATCTCGTCCATGATCTCGAGGAGCCCCGCGATCAACTGGTTCCGGCTGGTCACGCGCGCCACCCGGTCGAGGCCGTAGAGCGCGCTCCGCATGGCGTCGGGCGGTCGCGCCGTCCTCAGGTAGGCGCCCGAGCTCTGGCCGTCGAGCTCCAGCCAGCGGCGCACGGTCTCGAGCGGCGCGTAGGACTCCCCCGGGAGGGTGCCGGAGAAGAGCCCCGCCACCCGGGCCTCGTAGCGCTCCCCCCGGCTGTCGACCTCCACCGGGTCGCCCGGCGCGAGCCCCAGCTCGGCGGCCGTGCTCTGCTCGAGGAGAACGACGTCCCGGTCTCCCGGCTCGAGATTCCGCCCTTCGACGATCTCGATCCCCTGCAGGCTCTTGCCCGGACGGAGCCCGGTGGCCAGGGAGCTCTGGCGGTGATCGCCGGCCGCCAGCCGGACCGACCCGCGCAGATAGGGGTCGACCTCGGTCACCCCGTCCACGGAGTCGAACATGTCGAGCTCGTCGTCCCAGACCGGCGCCAGGTAGTCCACCGCCACGTTCCAGCGGTCGTCCTGGAACTGCCCGATCAGGGTCTCCCGGAACGAGGTCATGGAGATGAAGTAGGAGATCGACACGCCGAGCGCCATCGCCACCGACGCCACGGTCATGACCGACAACCCCCGGTAGCGGAGCAGGCTGCGGGCCGCGTAGCGGAGCCACAGGGCACCGCCCAGGGTTGCCACCAGGCCGCGGGCGACCGGCCCCAGGTCGTGGCTCTGCTCGCCCCGGTCCCCGCGCACCGCCTCCTGGGGCCGGAGCCGCAGGAGCCTGACCTGGGGCCAGATCACGGCCATCACGAGCACGCCGAGGATGCCGAGAGCACCCCAGCCGATGCGCACCGGGTCGATGGCGAGGTCGGGCGCCGGCATGCCGATCGCCTCGGCGTAGCTCGCCCCGAACCCATAGAGGGTGATCCAGGAGAGCCCCCATCCCGCCGGCACCGCCAGCACGCCGAGGGCGAGGGTCGGCGCCAGATACGCCAGGCCGACCCGCGGCCGGCCGTAGCCGAGCGCCCGCAGGACCCCGACCTCGCGGCGCTGGCCGACGATCCACTGGAACATCAGGAAGAGCGTCACCAAGACCGCGGTGAGGGCGAAGATCCACAGGATCGCCGGGATGAAGAGAGCGAAGGCGTGGAGGTCCTTCTCCAGGAACAGGTAGCCGAACTGGCGATCGCGCGGGATCACCTCTTCGACCGCGAGCTTCGAGTCCAGGCGCTCGACGATCTGCTGCCGGGCGGCCCGGTCCGCCGGGTCCGCGACGAGCAGCACCATGCTGTTGACCGCCCGGAAGCCGAGCCGGTCGGCCACCAGGTCGAGGGGCGCGAAGAGCACGCCCATCGACCCCTTGCTCGGCAGCAGGATGCTCGGATCGGCGCTCGCCAGGAGGTACTCGGGGCTTCTCGCGATGCCGCGCACGGTGAGGTCCCGATAGTGGTCCTTGCCCACGACCAGGTGCAGCACGTCCCCGACCGCCACGCCGTGGTACCGGGCGAGGTTGCGGTCGATGACGACCGACCGGGGCGCCGCCGGGTCCAGGCCCTCGCCCTCCAGGATCGTCAGACGGTTGATCCGCCGGTCGCTCTCGAGGTCGAGGCCGACCAGGGTGGCCGCCAGGCGCCCGCTCCCGTCCGTCGACCCGCCGGCGAGCTCCAGATGGCCAGGGAGCAGAAGCCGGCTCTCCATCGCCTCGACCTGGGAGAGCCCTTCGAGGTTCGGGACGTTCTTCTGGTCGTCGAGGATGAAGCGAACCTCGAGATCGGCCATGGCACCGCGCCGATACTCCGCGTCGCGGGTGCCGAAGAGGCTGTCGATCGCCGAGTAGATCCCGACGTAGACCGCCATGCCGCTGGCGATGATGAGGACGATCGCAAGCGCCCGGAAGCGCAGCCCCAGCAGGTCGCGCGCCGCGCGCCGCAGCAGCAGAGCCATCGAAGCCGCCCGCTTCATGAGGTGACCAGACGGCCGTCCCGCAGGGCCAGAGCGCGATCGGTTCGCCGACCAATCTCGGGGTCGTGGGTGACGATCACGAGCGTCGCCCCCGTGGCCGCCGCCTGCTCGACGAGCAGATCGACGATCTTCTCGCCGGTGGCGGGATCGAGGTTGCCGGTGGGCTCGTCGGCCAGGATCAGCGGTGGTCGCTTGACCAGGGCCCGAGCGATCGCGACCCGCTGCTGCTCGCCCCCCGAAAGCTGCTCGGGGAACTTGTCCGCCTTGCCGGCGAGACCGACGGCCTCGAGCAGCCCGAGCGACCGCCCCCGGGAGTCGCCGTCATCGTCACCCGCGGCCTCGAGAGCGGTCATCACGTTCTCCACCGCCGTCAACGAGGGCAGCAGGTTGAAGAACTGGAAGACAAAGCCCGCGATCTCCCGCCGGTACAGCGTCAGCTCCCGGTCGTCGAGGTCGGTCACCCGCCGCCCGTCCACCAGAAGGGTCCCCGAGCTCGCCCGGTCGATCCCTCCCAAGATGTTGAGCAGAGTCGACTTTCCGGTTCCGGAGACGCCGAGGACGGTGACCCGCTCCCCCGCCTCGATCGAGAGGTCGAGGCCACGGAGCACGGCGAGGCGGCCGTCCGCCTCCGGGAAGGCCTTTTCCAGGCCCGTCGCCTGGATGAATGGTTGCTCATCCACGAGACCTCCTCGTCAACCCAGCGGTGCGGACGGAAACGCCGTGCCGCCGGAGAGTCCGGCGCGCGAGTCCGGAATGGACGCCGGCCGCTCGCTCGGCTCGAACCGGCTCGCCAGGTTCGCGAGGCGTTCCTCGCGCTCCGCCCCGTCGACCCCTTTGGCATCGAGCACCGCCTTCAAGGTCCGCAGCACGTCGCGCCGCTGCTCCTCGGAGAGCTCCCCCTCCCCCACCTCCTGGTCCAGTTTACGGATGCCGCGGACGGGCTCGATGACCCGGCGCCGGTAGTCCTCCGCATCGAAGTTCACGTTCGGAGTGCAGGCGATCTCCTTCAAGACCGCTCCCAGAAATGTCGTTCGAGTCCGTTCCATCGCGTCTCTCTCCATGTCAAAGGAATTCACGGATGATGCCCGATTTCCCATCGAGCACCTGGTCTTGGGTGACCGGACGGCAGGTCGGAAGCTCGGCCCCATGCAGGGGGAGGATCTCCCGGAAATGGACCAGTCCGCTCCGGCGCCCACCGGTGGCGAGCGCCGGCTCCCCGAAACCGTCCTGCGCACAGAGGCGCAGGGCGACCACGCCGTCCGCATCGGGCGGCACCTGGAAGGAGCTGCGGTAGGACGCGAGATACCCCGCGTCGATCCCCTGCATCCAGTCGTTGTTGACGCTGAAGGCGTAGTACTTCGACCCACGGGGGCGAAAGCAGATCTCGAGCGCTTCGCCGGGTTCGAGGTCGAAGACACAAAACGCATACCGGAAGGCTCCGACACCGAGGTGCCGGACCGTCCGGGGCCCTCCGGGCCAGAGGTCGAGGACGTCGTCCATGGTCAGGAACTGGTTGACCGGAACGCTCCGGCCCGGCCACGCACGCACGAGCTTGATCGCGGCCACCGGAGCAAGGCGCCAGGCGAGGAAGCGCAATCCCGCGCGAAGGCCGTCGAGCCACCCCGCAAGGGCTCCGCGCTCGGGCCCGGCGAAGCGCTCCAGGTGGGGCGGAGCCGGCCGCTCGCCGAGCCGCGTACGGTCGAAGTACTGGCGCACCATCACCTGGGCGAGCCCCCGGAGCTCGCGGGTGTCCAGCCCGGAGGGTGGCGCCTCCCCCTCCGCCAGGAGGAGATCCCGAGCCCCGAGCCCCTCCCCGTCCGGAGCCTCGAGCTCGAAGCTCGTCTGACGGCCGTTCAGGCTCAGGGTCACGACGCCATAGAAGGCCGGCCCCGCGGGGAGGTGGAGGCGGTACGCGATGCCCGGGCCGAGGCGTACGAACCCGACGCTGTACAGGGAGTCGGGCGACTCGCAGAACCCTCGGCGCCGCCCCCCGGCGAGGAGATCGCAGAGCGCGGGCGCGGGTCGCCCGGCCGCGCCCCGGGCCACGTCGGCGGCGGCCCACAGGTGGTCGCGCAGACAGCGCAGCCCCTCGGCGAAGCTCATGGCATCCTCCCGACGCTCCCGGCACCGGCGAGCCCGCCGACGCCGAGCCGTTCCAGCAGCTCGGCGAGCTCGGTGGCGAGTCGCTCCAGACCGTCGCCGTGGACCATCGTGAAGTGGTTCCCGGGAACCACCGACGTGTGGACCCCCGCGGCGCTCCACCGGGACCAGTCCGTGGTCGGCCGCCGCGACAGGTCGTCCTGGGCCCACCAGACGTGGATCGGCGCCCGCACCACCTGGTGCTCGTGCCGGCGGATGCGCTCCACGTGGGTTTCGACCAGGGCGACCTGAGCCACCAACGCCTCCAGCGGCACCTGGCTCGAGAGCACACCGCGCGACTGGGCCCAGTCGACGGCACGGCGAATCCGCTCCTCCGGGCCGTAGCCGGAGAGCTCCGCGACCAGCGCGTCGCGCTCCGGTGGATCGAGGCGGGCCACCGCCGCGCCGATGACCCCGCCGAACGCCGACGCGATCGCACGCAACGGACCCCCACTCGGGTCAGAGTCCGGACCGCCGCCCTGGGGCCGCGATCTCCGGGAGTCCCACAGCGCGACGAAGGCCACGTCCTCTTCGGCGCTCTCCAGCTCCGCCGCGACCGCGAGGGCCAGGTGACCGCCCATCGACCAGCCGAGCAGGCGATAGGGCTCGCCCGCGGGCTGCAGCTCGCGAATCCGGCCCGCGTAGTCGGCCGCCATGGCGGCGAGCGTCGGGTGCTCCTCCGAGGCGCCGTCGAGGGCCCGGGACTGGAGCGCCCACACCGGTTGACCCTCCCCGAGCCGCTCGGCGAGCGAGCGATAGACGAGCACCTGGCCACCCGCCGGGTGGAAGCAGAAGAGCGGCGGCCGGCGGCCCTCGCGCCGCAGGGGTACCAGCACCTCCGCCGGGCGCCAGGGCCGCTCCGCGGGAGCGGGCGCGTCCGCCTCCGGGTATCCCAGCTCCGCCACCAACCGGCGGGCTTCGTCACCCAGTGGTCGGGGCAGCTCCACCCTCTTCCAAGCATCGGCGAGAGACGGGTCGATGCCCCGGTGGCGGTGGAAGTCCGGATCACCGATCGCCATCGACTCGGGGTGCACGCCGTCGGTCATCCGGTCCCCCTCGTAGGGCGTCAGCACGGCGGCGTCGAACGGCACGCCGAGGAAGGCGCAGACCTCCCGCAGCACGGGCTCGGGGTCGCGCACCAGGTCCTCGTACCGGACCAGACGGACGCGCTCCTCGCCCAGACGGGAGCGCAGGTCGAGGAGGTTCCGGTAGGACCGGCGCCAGATCTCCTCCGCCACGTCGTAGGGGTCGCCGTCGATGCCGAGGAGCCGGTGCATGCGCTTGCGCACGAACGACTCGACCACGGCGTGCGGATGGCGCACGAGACCGAGGTAGAGGGGGCGCTCGAAGAGCTTCTCGGCGCGCAGCACGGTGCCGAGATCGCTGGCGTAGGACGGCGACTTGTCCACCAACACGCGTCCCCCGGCGCGCTCCCGGAGCAAGCCGTAGACGTCGCCGACCGGCAGGTCCTGGCCGGTGAGCTCGGCGACCCGCCGGGCACCCGCTTCGGCGTCCACGCCCTCGAGCTCCATGAGCGCCCGCTGCAACCCCTCGCCCAGGTAGCTCGTGCCGAGGGCCCCCGCCCACTCGCCGAGGCTCTCGTAGCCCAGCAGGTGAAGCTCCGGCGGGCAGAAGAGCCGCGGATGGCCGGCGAGCATGACCCGTAACAGGGTCGAGCCCGAGCGCGGGCTCGACAGCAGGAAGACCGGCGACGCCGGGGCCCCCTCGGCTCCGGCCTCCGGCGCAGATGTCGGCGCCGCCATCGGTGCCGCCGCCGGTGCGGGAAGGCTGCTCTGGCTCGGAGCCGGGCTCCGGTCCGAAGCCTGAGCGGACGAGGCGCGCAGCTCCTCCTCCAGATAGGCGGCGAGCTCCTGGATCGAGGGACGCTGGAGGACCTCCGCCGGGTAGAGCGTGAACCCGAACCGCTCGCGGATCGCCGCCACCAGCTCCATCATGGAGACCGACTCGAGGCCCATGGTCATGAGGTCGGCGTCGAGCGCGACCTCGTCCGTTCCGACCTCGAGCGCGGCTGCCACGCGCTCGAGCAGGAAGGTCTCGAGCTCCTCCCGGGAGATCGGGTGCCCCTCCGGGCTCGCGGCCCCGGCCGGATCGCTCGCACCGGACGGATCGGGCGACGGGCTCGGGGTGGGCTCCGGCTCCGGAGCCGGAACCTCCCCCGGCGCCTCACCACCGGCACCTTCCCGGGTCACCGGTCCGCGCTCGCCGACCCAGCAGGAGCGGCGCTCGAAAGGGTAGGTCGGAAGTGACACCTTGCGGCGGTGGAACCCCCGCTCGACCCCGTCCCAGTCCACCGTGACCCCGTGGACGTAGAGCGCGGCGAGGGTGTCCAGCACCGGGTTCCAGAGCTCCGGCGCCAGGATGGCGCTCTCGGCGGCTGCCGGCCCGAACACCCCTTCGCGCGTCAGCGCGGGCTCCAGGCTGTCCGACCACAGGTCCCCGGAGCACCAGGCGCGGAGCAAGGCCGCCCCGGCCGGCGCGAGATCGCGAAGCATGCCGTAGAGGTCCTTCGTGCCCGACACGGTGTGGCTCTCACCCGTTGCCAGGCGCGCGAGGCGGTGCCGCAGGTCCTCCCGGCGCGCGACCACGAACGCGGCCCGGTGCTCGAAATCGCACCGGCCGACGGTCGACGTGAAGCAGAGGTCGGCCAGAGCCTGATCCGGACGCCGGTCCAGGTGCTCGACGTGGGACCCTGCCAGGCGGCGCAGGGCCTCCGGGCTGCGGGCCGACAGCTTGAACAGGTGCACCGGGCGCCCGGCGCCGTTGGGTCCCGAACCGGGTGCGGTGGGTGCGGCGGGCGCCTCCTCCAGAACGGCGTGGGCGTTGACACCGCCGAAGCCGAACGAGCTCACGCCCGCCCTCCGGGGAGCATCTCCGGACGGCCAGGAGCGGAGCCGGTCCGCGACGTAGAAGGGCGTCTCTTCGAAGGAGATCTTGCGGTTCGGGGTCTCCAGGTGAAGAGTCGGTGGCAGCTCCCGGTGGCGCAGAGCGAGGATCGCCTTGACCAGTCCGGCCATGCCGGCCGCCGGCTCCAGGTGGCCGACGTTCGATTTCGCCGAGCCGATGGCACAGAAGGCGCTTCGGTCGGTGTGATGCCGGAACGCCTCCGTCAGGCCACGAATCTCGATCGGATCACCCATCGAGGTGCCGGTACCGTGGGCCTCGATCAGGCCGAGGCTGTCGGGCGAGACCTCGGCCCGGCGGAACGCTTCGAGGAGCAGATCCCGCTGGGCCTTCGGGTTGGGGGCCGTGAGGCTCGCCTTCGAGTGGCCGTCATGGTTGACGACCACGTCCCGGATCACCGCCCAGACGTCGTCACCCCGGGAGAGCGCCCGGTCCAGAGGCTCGAGCAGGAGCGCCGCCACCCCCTCGCCGCGCACGTAGCCGTCGGCCCGGTCATCGAACGTCATGCACCGGCCCTGCCCGGAGAGCATCCCCGCCTGGCTGAAGACCACGGTGGCGTCCGGCGTGAGGATCAGGTTCGACCCACCGACCACGGCCATCTCGGCCTCGCCGTCGCGCAGGCTGCGGCACGCCAGGTCGAGGGCGACGAGCGACGACGAGCAGGCGGTATCGACCGCCATGCTCGGCCCCTTCCAGTCGAACAGGTAGGAGACCCGGTTGGGCACCATGGACAGCACCGATCCCGAGCCCATGTGCGGATCGAGGCCGGCGCCGCCCTCTCGGGCCACGCGGCCGTAGTCGCTCGCCGCGATGCCGACGAAGACCCCGGTCCGGCCCTCGGCGAGCTGCGCGGGGCGATAGCCGGCGCGCTCGAGCGCCTCCCACACCACCTCGAGGAAGAGCCGCTGCTGCGGGTCCATGAACTTCGCCTCCCGGGGCGAGAGCCCGAAGAAGCCGGGATCGAACTCATCGACCTGGTCGAGGAACCCGCCCCAGCGGCTGCGCGTCGTTCCCGCGCGCCGGCCCGTGGGATCGAAGCTCTCGCGCCAGTCCCAGCGTTCCGGGGGAACCTCCCGGATGGCGTCGGCTCCGCCGCGAATCAGCTCCCAGAACGCCTCCGGCGTCGTCGCGCCCGGGAACCGGCAGGCGAGACCGACGACCGCGATCTCGCGGCCGGTCCGCCCGGCTCTCGCCCAGGCGCTGCCGTTCCCCCGGTCCTCGCTCGCGGCGTCGGCGCTCCCGGTGGGGATGGTGACCGTCGCCGGCGTTGCCGGCACGGGCACCGGCCCTGCCACCTCGATTTCGGGCTCCGGCGTGGCGGCGGGTGCGTCCGCCTGCGCTCCGCCGAGCATGCGATCGAGCTCCTCCGGGTGCTCGGCCGCCAGGGCCTGGGCCAGCTCCCGGATCGACGGGTGCTCGAAGAGCAGCGTCGGTTCCAGGCGCACGCCGCTCGCGTCCGCCAGCGAGCCCTGGAGCTTGACCGCCATCAGGGAGTCGAAGCCGAGCTCCATGAAGTTGGTCTCGCGGTCGATCTCCTCGGGCGCCATGCCGAGGACTCCGCCCAGCTCCGCCGCCAGGTAGTCCTCGAGCCGGCGGCCGAGGCCGGCCCCCGAGACCCTGCCTCCCGGGGGTCGCATGGCCACGGATCGCTCCGGAGCCGCCTCCACACGCTGGGCGCGCTCGACCCTCTTGAGCACCACCCGGTGGCCCTCGCCACCGGTGAGGGCGCGCAGGGCGAGCCGCCTGCCCACCGCGAGCGGAATCGGCTCGATGCCCAGGGCCCGGACGTCGATCCCGGCGCGGGCCGCCATCCCCACCTCGTCCCAGGGCCCCCAGCCGAGGCTGACCGTCGGACGGCCCGCGGCGACACGGCCGAGGGCGAGAGCGTCGAGATAGGCGTTGGCGGCGGCGTAGTCCCCCTGGCCGGGGTTCCCGGCCACGCCCACCACCGACGAGAAGAGCACCAACCGTTCGGCCCCCAGACGGCGCGCGATGCGGTCGAGGATCCACCCGCCCTCGACCTTCGGCCGGAGGACGTCGCGGAAGGTTTCGAGCTCCTTCGTCCGCAGCAGGCCGTCGCGCACGATGCCGGCGGTGTGGACGATGGCGAAGGGCGCCCCCCATCGCGTCTCGATCGCGTCCGCGAGCTCCTCCATGGCTCGGAGATCGGAGACGTCGGCCGCCGCCGTCCAGACCTCGGCGCCGGCGGCCTCGAGCTCCTGGACCGTCGCGAGGCGCCGGGCGAGGGTCTCGTCCCCGCCGGCGATCCGCTCCGGCCACTCCTGCTTTGGGGGCAACGGCGTCCGGCCCTGGAGGACGAGCCGCGGCGCGGCCTCTCCGGGCCGTGCCCGGACCATCTCCCGCGCCAGCTCGAGCCCGAGATCGCCGAGCCCGCCCGTGATCCAGACGACCGCCCGCTCCGGCAGCTCGGCGGGCGCCGCCTCGCTGTCCTCGGAGGGTTCGAGGTCCGGGGTCAACAGGCCGCCCGGCCGCCAGGCCGCCTCGGGGGCCGGGGACCCGCTCCGAAGCGCGTCCTCGAGGACCGCCGCCAGCGCCCCGGGATCGGTGCCGGTCGGCGGCAGATCGAGGCAGCGGCAGGTGAGGCGCGGGACCTCCTGGCGGACGACGCGCGCCAGGGCCAGCGCGGCGGCGCGCTCCGGAACCGGCGGCGCGTCACTCGCCCCGCCACCGGCACCCACCGCCTCGGCCCCCCGCGTCACCACCCAGAGCTCGCGCTTCTCGGTCGCACCCGCCGCGGCCCGGGCCAGGACGGCGAGCGACTCGACGCCGAGCGCGATTCGCGCCCGGAGCTCTTCCGGCGAGCCGGGCTCGGGTTGCAGGATTCCGGCTCCCCAGAGGTGGACGAATCCGCGAAGCGGCGGCGACTCGGCCTCCAGCTCTTCGATCAGCCGCCGCCAGTCCTCCCGGTCGTTCGGACGAAGCGTGACCACGCCGTCGGCATTGCGGCCGTAGGCGTCACCGGCGACCGCCGTGCGGCACCGCAGGCCCCGCGCCTCCAGGCGGCGGGCCAGAGCCTCGGCGAGACCGTCCCCGTCCCCGACGAGAAGCCAGGTGCCGGGCTCGAGCTCCCGGCGCCCCCCGGCGGCGACCTCCACCGGGTGCCAGACCCGCCGCAGCAGCCAACCGGACGAGGCGTCCTCCCGGGCCCCCGCCACCGCCCGCCCCGCGCCGTCGGGCATGCGACGCACCGAGAGAGCGGTGACCTCGACCAGCACCCGGCCGTCAAGGTCCAGGAGGGCGATGTCTCCCCGCCCGCCGCTGCCGTGCTCGCCACGCTCCCCGCTCCGCACCGCTACCGCGTGTACCGGACCCCGGACCGGGCCGTGGATCACCAGCTCGCCGAGGGCGAACGGCACGTAGAGGCCGCTCGGGTCTCCGTGGCTCGCCTCGGCGTCAACGGCGAGCAGGGTGCCGAGGGCCTGGAACGCGCCGTCGAGGAGCCCCGGCTCCAGCAGGTAGCCGGGACCCGCGGACGGGCCGTCGAGCCGGGCCACCGCGAGGCCGGCTCCGGTCCGGAGCTCGCGGATCGAGCGGAAGATGGCGCCGTAGCCGAGCCCCATCTCCTCCGCCCGCCGGTAGATCTCCTCGGGCGAAAGGGCGGAGCCTGCCTCCGGCAGCCGGCGCGGCGGGGGCGCCGGCTCGGTCCTCGGGACCAGCCGCGCGCGGGAGTGCTCGACCGGGCGCTCGGCCCCGGAGGCGTCGCTCTCGGGCCAGCTCACCACCCGGCAGGCGAGGGCCCCTTGGCGCGTCTCGATCTCCACCCGGGCGATTCGCGGCTCGGAGCCGGCGAAGACGAACGGCGTGGTGAACGCCAGGTCCTGGACGGCGAGCGCGCCGTCGCCCAGAACCTGCCGGGCGGCCGCCACCATCATCTCGATCTGACCCACCCCGGGGAGGACCGGAACGCCCAGCACCCGGTGCTGGTCCACCAACGGCTCTTCGGCCGGGACGAAGCGCCGCTCGAACCGGATCGTGTCGGCGGTCGCCCCCTCGGGAAGCCGCCGGCCGAGCAGAGGATGGGTGGGTGGTGCGTTGCCGGCCGGCACCTGGCTCCGCGCCGGCTCGTCCGGGGACGGATCGACCCAGCAGCGGGTGCGCTCGAAGGGCGTCGTGGGGAGCGGCACGCGGCGGCGCCCGTACGGGGCGTCGAACCCGTCCCAGCTCACCGGCGAGCCCAGGGTGTGCAGGGTGCCGAGGCTCCGAAGAAGCGCACCCCAGTCCCCCGAGCCCCCAGCCAGCGAAACCAGGAACCGGCTTTGTCCGCCTAGGGCCCCGCGGCCCTTGCCGCCCAGGGCCTTGCGGCCCATGCCGGTCAGAGTCGCCCCCGGCCCGAGCTCCAGGAAGAGGTCGTGGCCCTCGGCCGCCAGCGCCTCGAGACCGGGGCCGAAGCGCACCGCCTGGCGCACGTGGCGGCGCCAGTAGGCGGCGTCCGGCAGCTCTCCCGGGGCGAACAGCCGCCCCAGGACGTTCGAAACCAGGGGCACCCGGGGCGTCGCCGGCACGATCCGCGCCGCCGCCGCCTCGAACCGGTCGAGGATCGGGTCCATGCGCGGCGAGTGGAACGCGTGGGAGACGCGGAGCGCCGTGGCCCGCACCCCCTGTGCTTCGAGCGACCGCATGACGGCCTCGACCGCGGCCCGATCGCCGGAGACCACGGTGCTCTCCGGACCGTTGACCGCGGCCAGCACCACGCTCCCGCCGGCCTCTTCGATCGCCGGGCGCACCACGACCTCCGACGCCGCCAGGGCGGCCATCGCTCCGCCCTCGGGGAGCTCCTGCATCAGGCGACCGCGCTCGGCGACCAGCCGCAGGCCGTCCTCGAGCGAGAAGACTCCCGCCACGCAGGCGGCCACGTACTCGCCGAGGCTGTGGCCGACCACGGCGGCCGGCTCGACGCCCCAGGAGCGCCAGAGCTCGGCGAGCGCGACCTCCAGGGCGAAGAGCGCCGGCTGCGTGTACCGGGTCTCGCGCAGCAGCTCCGCCATGGCCGGATCGTCGTCCAGGAGCAGGTCGAGCAGCGGCCGGTCCAGCACGCCGTCGAGGATCTCCGCACAGCGGTCGAGCGCGCCACGGAAGACCGGCTGCGTGCGGTAGAGCTCGAGGCCGGCTCCGGGCTTCTGGGCGCCCTGGCCGGCGAACAGGAAGACCGGCCGGAGGCGCGAGCGGCCCGGTACGTGACCGGTGACGACACCGGTGGAACGCTCGCCCCGCGCGAACGCCCCCAGGCGCTCGGCGGCGGTTCCGGTGTCCGCCGCCGTCAGGACCAGCCGGTGGGCGAAGAGCGCCCGCCCGGTGTTGGCGGTGAACGCGGCGTCGCCCAGATCGGTCTCCGGGCGGGATTGGAAATGGTCGGCGAAGCGCCGGGCGAGCTCCGTGAGGGCGGTCTCACTCCGCGCCGAGAGGGTGAGCGCGTGGAGCGGCCGCTCCGTGTCGCGGCTCGGCTCCGCCAGCCGTGGCGCCTCCTCCACGATCACGTGGGCGTTGGCGCCGCCCATGCCGAAGCCGCTGATCCCCGCCCGGCGGGGGTGACCGTTGGGCTGCCACGGCCGGGACCGGTCGACGACGTAGAACGGCGTGCCCTCGAACAGGATCTCCGGGTTGGGCTCCCGGACGTGCAGCGTAGGCGGTAGCTCCGACGCCCGAAGGGCGAGCAGGACCTTGATCAGGGCGCCGACGCCGGCGGCCGGCTCCAGGTGCCCGAGGTTGCTCTTGAGCGAGCCGATGGCGCAGTACTGGCTCCGGTCGGTGTCCTCCCGGAAGGCCCGGGTCAGGCCGTCGACCTCGATCGGGTCCCCCAGGGAGGTGCCGGTGCCGTGGGCCTCGAGGTAACCGATGGTGCCGGCGTCGACGCCGGCGTCGTCGAGGGCCGTACGGATCAGCGCCGCCTGGGCGATCGGCGTCGGCACGGTCAGGCCTCCGGAGTGGCCGCCGTGATTGACCGCGGTTCCGCGGATCACGCCGAGCACCGGGTCGCCGTCGGCGAGGGCCCGTTCCAGGGGCTTGAGCAGCACCATGCCCGCCCCCTCGCCCGGCACGAAGCCGTCCGCCGAGCGGTCGAAGGTGTGGCAGCGGCCCGTGGGCGAGAGCGCCCGGAGCCGGCTCAGCGCCTCGTAGTACCGGGGCGAGATCTCCGCCTGAGCCGCCCCCACCAGGGCGCTGTCGCACTCTCCACGGCGCATGCTCGCGCACGCCAGATGGAGCGCCACCAGCGACGACGAGCAGAGGGTGTCCACGGTCAACGACGGGCCGTGGAGGTCGAAGACGTAGGACAGCCGGTTGGCGATCAGCGCGTTGTGACTGCCGATCCCCATGTAGCTGTCGACCGGCCGGTCACCGAGCATCTCCCGGTGGTGGCTGTAGCTCGAGCCGACGAAGACGCCGGTGGCGCTCCCGGAGAGCTTGCCGCCGGCGTAGCCCGCCCGCTCCAGGGTCTCCCAGCCGAGCTCGAGAAGCAGCCGCTGCTGGGAGTCCATCACCCGCGCCTCGGCAGGCGACAGCTTGAAGAAGAGCGGGTCGAACTCCTCGATGCCCTCGAGGAACGCCCCCCAGCGAGCGTAGGTGGTCCCGGGACGATCAGGATCCGGGTCGAAGCGCCGGCCGACGTCCCAGCGCTCCGGCGGCACCTCGGTGATCAGGTCGGTGCCGTCGCGCAGCAGCTCCCAGAACCGGTCGAGGCTCTCGGCCCGCGGGAAGCGCCCCGCCATGCCGATGACGGCGATCGCCTGGCGGTCGTCCCCGTTGCGGCGGACGATCGGTACCGGAGCCCCGGAGCCTTCCGGGGCAGGCGCCCGGTCTGCGCCGGCAGCCGGCCGCGCGACCCGCGCCAGAGCCTTGGCGGCCTCCGGCAGGGCCAGCGTCTCCTGGTCGGCTTCGACACGCCGCCGCTCGTCCGGATGGGGCACCCCGCACAGCATGGTGTGCAGGTAGACCTCGTGCTCCCCGAGGCCGAGGGTCTCGGCGATCGGATCGAACCGCATGTCGCCCACGTGGCACAGGCCGATGCCGCCCGCCGCCACATCGCCGTCGAGCATCTGGGTGATGAGGCCCGCCTCGACCAGGCAGAGCTCGTGGCGCTCTTCGGGACGATCGAGCGCCGGCTCGGCCGCCTCCAGCGCCTGGAGGTCGCCCACCAGGTGAACCGAGAACGCGCAGGTCTCGAAGATCTCCCGGTTGTGCGGGAAGTGGAGGTGCACCCCGACGGCCGAGGCATCGGCGCACAGGAGAACCAGGCGATGGTCCTCCGGCCGGTACCGGTAGAGGCCGCCGGCCAGGCCCTCGACCCGGTCCGGGTGTACGTGGAGGTAGGTGGCGACCGCGTAGGAACCGCCCGCCGAGGCCCAGCGGTGCTTCGGCCGCCCGCCGAGCTCCAGGCGCCGCAGACGGGCCAGGAACCGGCCCATCGTCTCGGCCGGCACCTGTTCGTCCGAGAAACGCCGCCAGCTCCGGCGCACGGCGTAGCGGCCGGCGACCTCGGCCGGCACGTCGCCCTGTCCGAGGGCGATCGCCCGCCGGTCCCGCAGATCGCGACGGACGCCGGGTTGCCCCTTCTTGAAGGCGTCCCGCTCGTCCGGGTCGTAGATCGCGACTCCCTGGGGGATGCGGAGACCCGCGTAGGGGTTGACCGCCATCTCCGGAGTCGGGAGGCAGGAGGGCGCCGGGGACCGTAGCGGCGGTGCCTCCGCGGCCGCCCCGACCACAGACGTCTCGCGAAGCGCCGCCCCGTCCGCCGCGGCGCGGGTGACCTGCTCCTCGGAGAGCCCTCCGCCCAGGAGCGTATGGAGCACCAGGCGGTCTGGTCCGAGCTCCAGCGCCGGGCTCAGACGATCGGCCGCGACGCCGGCCACCTGGCAGAACCCGATTCGCTGCTCCGGAGCGGCCTGCTCGAGCACCTGGGTCATGAGCCCGGCCTCGATGAAGGAGAGGTCGTGGGCCCGGTCGCCGTAGAGCGGCCGGATCGCCCGCAGCTCGCCCACCAGGTAGAGGGCGAACGCCGCCCCCTCGGCGAGCTGCCGGTTTTGTGCCCGGTGGGGAGCCGCGCCGGGCTCGTCGTCGGCGAGGCGGACCAGGGCGCCGATCTCCGGGTCGACGTAGTAGGTGCCTCCGTCGAGCCCTTCGACCCGCCCGCTCTTCACCTGGAGGTAGGCCTGCACCGGGTAGAGGCCGCCCGCCGAGCCCCACAGGTACTTGGGAGTCCCGTCGAGGTCGAGCTGGCGCAGGCTCTCGAGCCAGCGGACGAGGCGCTCCCGGGGCAGCGGCTCCGGGTCGAGCTCGCGCCAGCTCCGACGCAGGGCGTAGGCCGTGCGCACCGCCTCGAGCGGCGGCGCGGGAAGACCGACACCGACCGTAGGCGCGTCGTCTCCTCCGGGCTCGTTCGCCTCGACGGGCGGGGCCGTTTCGACAGGCGCGGCCGCTTCGACAGGCGCGCCGGTCTCTGCCGGGGCCGGCCCCGTCGCCGGTTCGGTGGCCGCTCCGGTCCCCTGTCCGGCCGCTCCGGCCGCCGGTCCGGTCACCGGCATGCGCTCGGCCAGGGCCACCGAGAGCTTCCGGATCGTCGGGTACGAGAAGAGGTCCGCGACCTGGATCTCCACCCCCAGAACCTCGCTCGCGCTCCGGATCGCACGCACCGCGAGCTGCGAGTTGCCGCCCAGCTCGAAGAAGTTGTCCTCCGGGTCCAGGTCCGCAACCCCGAACAGCTCACGCCACCCCGAGAGCAGAATCCGCTCCACCTCCCGCGCACGCTCCTCCCCGCCGGCGGCCCCGGCCTCCCGGGGCGCCGCCTGGGGGGCGGCCGGAGTTTCGAAGCGCGCCTCGGAAGGCGGCTCCGGCCCGGCTGCCGGCCCAGTCGGGCTGGCCGGTTCAATCGGACCGGCCGGCGGCTCAGGCGCGGGCATGCGCTCGGCCAGGGCCACCGAGAGCTTCCGGATCGTCGGGTACGAGAAGAGGTCCGCGACCTGGATCTCCACACCCAGAGTCTCGCTCGCGCTCCGGATCGCACGCACCGCGAGCTGCGAGTTGCCGCCCAGCTCGAAGAAGTTGTCCTCCGGGTCCAGGTCCGCGACCCCGAACAGCTCACGCCACCCCGAGAGCAGAATCCGCTCCACCTCCCGCGCACGCTCTTCCCCGCCGGCGGCCCCGGCCGTTGGCGGAGCGGCCTCGACCGGAGGCTCCGGCCGCTGCTGGACCAGTGGCTCCTGGACGGGCTCGGAAGCCGTCACAGGCTCGGCAGTCTCCGCACTGTCCACCGGCCCCGCGGCGCGCCTGGCCAGCGTCTTGCGGTCGATCTTGGCGTTGTCGTTGAGCGGCAGCGCGGAGAGCTGCTCGAGGCGGCTCGGCACCATGTAGTCGGGCAGACTCCTGCCGACGAGCTCGCGGAGCTCCTCTCCCGGAACCGGTGCCGACGCGGTGTAGAACGCGGCCAGCCGGTTCTCGCCCAGCCGGTCCTTCCACGCCACGACCACCGCCGTGTCGACCGCCGGGTGCGCTCGGAGGGCGGCCTCGATCTCGCCGAGCTCGATCCGGAAGCCCCGGATCTTCACCTGGTGATCCACCCGCCCGAGGATCTCGAGCGTCATGTCGGGCAGGTAGCGACCGAGATCGCCGCTCCGGTACATGCGCTCCTGGAGGACGGGATGGACGAGGAAGGCGGCGTCCGTCTTCTCCGGGTCGTTCCAGTAGCCGAGGCCGACGCCGTCGCCGGCCAGGTACATCTGGCCCACCTCGCCCAGCGGCACCGGCCGGAGCTCGTCGTCGAAGACGTAGATCCGGTGGTTGGCGAGGGGCTTGCCGTAGGGAATGCTGGTCCAGGCCGGGTCGACGCTGCCGACCGGGTACCAGTTCTGCCAGATCGTGCATTCGGTGGGGCCACCGAGGGCCATGACCCGGGCGTTCGGGAAACGCCCCCGGAGGCGGTCCGGAAGGTCGACCGGAATCCAGTCGCCGCTCATCATCACCAGCCGGAGCGACGGCACGTCCGGTCCCCGGCCCTCCCAGAAGTCGACCAGCATCTTGACGCCCGTCGGCACCGAGTTCCAGACCGTCACGCCGTGGCGGACGAGCAGATCCATCCACGCCGCGGGCTCGCGAAGCGACGCCTCCGGCAGGATGACCAGGGCGGCGCCGTGGATCAGGCTGCCGAAGAGGTCGAAGACCGAGAGGTCGAACGCCAGGGACGAGAAGCCCATGAACCGGTCACCCGGGCCGATGCCGAAGCGGCGCCCGACGTCGTAGCAGGTGTTGACGGCGTTGCCGTGGGTGAGCACCGCTCCCTTCGGCCGCCCGGTGCTGCCGGAGGTATAGATGAGGTACGCCGGGGAGCCCATCGAGACCTCGACCCGCACTGGGTCTTTCGGAGCCCCGGAGATCTCCGGATCGGCGAGGTCGAGGACCGGCAGATCGCCCAGATCGGGCATGCCTTCGAGCACCTCGGCCTGGGACAGGATCACCGTCGGCTCGCAGTGGCGCAGGGTGTAGAGCCGCCGCTCCAGCGGATGGCCCGGGTCGACCGGCACGTAGGCCGCGCCGGCCTTGAGCGCTCCGAGGATCGCCACCACCGGCTCGGCGCCGCGGCGCATCATCACCGCGACCCTCGAGCCGGCCTCGACACCCCGGCGGACCAGCGCCTGGGCCACCTGGTTCGAGCGCTCGGCGAGCTCGCCGTAGGAGATCTGCCGGTCGCCGTCGAAGATCGCCGGCGCCCCCGGATCGCGCTCGGTCTGCTCGGCGATCAGCTCGTGAAGCGGACGCCGCGGGTACCAGGCGCCGGTGTCGTTGACCTCCCGTACGCGGAGCCAGTCCTCCCGCGGCATGAACGGCCAGTCGGCCCAGCGCCCGTCCTCGTCTCCGAGCCGGTCCTCGACCACCGGAGATGGAGCGGCGGAGGGAGCGGTAGACGGAGCCCCGACCGGCAGCCCGGCGACCACGGGCTCCTCGGCCACACCGTCCGCCGCCAGGCTCTCGAGCTCCCGGACGAAGCGGTCGAAGCGCGCCTCGAGGTCCGCCCGGTCGAAGAGCGACTCCACGAAGTCCCAGAACAGCCGCAGCCGCGCGCCGTCCTGGACCGCGATGCAGTCGAGCCAGACCATGGCGGTCTGGCTCAACGCCAGCCGGATCTCCCCCCAGAGGTCCTCCTTGCCCCGGTAGAGCGCGGGCGTGAAGACCACCGGCGCCACCGGCGCCAGGCCGCGCCTCCGGTGCTCGAGCAGAGCCCGGGTGAGCTCGACGCCGGTGAACAGACGGTGCTCCAACGCCTCCATGGTGGTGGCGTGGAAGCGCCGCGCCTGATCCCAGAACGGGGCGTCGGGGTCGAGATCGACCGCGAGCAGCACGTTGGTCGTGAACGGGCCGACCGGGCGATCGATCTCCTCGCAGCCGGCGATCGGGTAACGGTTGAACAGCGGCAGGTTGAGCGCGAACCGGCCGGTCCCCGACCAGGTGGTGAGGGCCCGGCAGTAGGCCGTTCCGAGGACCGCCGAGGGCGTGACTCCCTGGCTCGCCGCGAGCTCCTGAATGCGGGCCCAGGTCTCGGCCGAGAGCACTCGGCCGACGGAGGCGAAGTCGGGGCGCCTCAAGTCGTCGGTCTCCGTGCGCACCGGCAGGGGCGGCGCCTGCGGGAACCGCTCGATCCGCTCGAGCCAGAACTCCCGGTCCTCCTGATAGCGCCGGTCGTGGCGCAGCTCGCCCAGGGCGTCGACGTACTGGTTGAAGTGCATGGGCAGGGCGGGGAGCTCGGCCGCCGGATCGTCGTGGAGCCGGCGCCACTCGTCCATCAGGATGAGGAAGCTCAGGAAGTCGACCTGGAGCATGTCCAGGCTGAAGAAGAGCCGGACGGTCTCCCCGTCGACGCGGCAGGCCCGCACGTCGAAGAGCGGCCAGGTGGCCGGGTCGAGATCGGTCCGCGAGAGCTCGTCGCGGAGCGCGGCGCAGCGCTCCTCGGCCGCCGCCGGGGCGAGCGCCGAGAGGTCCTCCATCCGGAGCGCGTAGCGCGGCACCTCGGGGAGGGTGCGCTGGGTGCCGTCGCCGGGGAAGACGGTGCGGAGCATCGGGTGGCGCCGGACGAGCCGGTTGAACCCCTCCTCGAGCACCGCTCCGTCGGCGCCGGGCAGGTCGACCTCGATGTAGATCCGACACCCTCTGCCGCCGAGCTGCGCGGGCAGGTCGCGAGCCATCAGATAGGCGCCCTGGAGCTCGGTGCACGGGAACGGCTCGTGGGACTCCCGCGGGGCCTCGACCACGGCCGGCAAGCTCTCGGGCGCCCGAGAGCTTGCCGGCCGTGGTCGAGGCCTCGTGGGACTCCAGCGGGGCCTCGACCACGGCCGGCAACCTCTCGGGCGCCCGAGCGAGCGCTCGGCCGGCCTGCTTGAAGCGGCCTTCGAGGTAGCTGGCGAACGACCGGATGTGGGGATGCTCATAGACCTCGAGCGTGCTGACCCGTTCCCCCAGGGCCCCCTCCACCAGCGTGATCAGGCGCATGGCGCGGACCGAGTCGATCCCCAGGTCGAGGAACGCCGTCTCCAGACCCACCTCCCGCTCCGCCCGGCCGGTGACCGCGGCCACCTGTCCCCTCAGCCAGCCCTCGATCTCGCCCGCATCCGGAACACTGGGCGGTGCTTCGTCCTCGACGTCATCGAACGGCGCCTCCTCGAGAATCACGTGGGCATTGGTGCCACCGATCCCGAACGCGCTCACCGCGGCGCACCGGGCGCCGTTCCCGCCCGGCCAGGGGCGGAGACGATCGTTGACGAAGAAGGGCGTCTCTTCGAACGCGATCTCGCGGTTGGGAGTCTCGACGTGGAGGGTCGGCGGAATCTGGCGGTGGCGCAGGGACAGGATCGCCTTGATCAGGCCGGCCATCCCGGACGCGGCCTCCGTGTGGCCCAGGTTCGACTTGATGCTCCCCAGCGCGCAGAAGGAGCGCTTCGGCGTGCGCTCGGAGAAGACCTCGGACAGAGCCCGGACCTCGAGCGCGTCGCCGACCCGGGTGCCGCTGCCGTGCGCCTCCAGAAGACCGAGCCTCTCCGGTGCCACACGCAGGCCCTCGTACGCCCGGGAGAGAAGGTCCCGCTGCGCCCTCGGGTTGGGGGCGCCGAGCCCGACCTTGTAGCCGCCGTCGTGGTTGACGGCCGTGCCCGCGACCACGGCCCACACGTCGTCCCCGTCCTGGAGCGCCGCCGCCAGGGGCTTGAGCAACACGGCGGCCACGCCTTCGGCACAGACGAAGCCGTCGGCGCCGTCGTCGAACGTTCGGCACTGGCGGGAGGGGGACAGG
>Ga0210101_1000179_pt1 | contig 23011 bp, 23 predicted proteins | sample Muzzi_PWC_D1_FD_185534 | JGI IMG/M metagenome (GOLD analysis project Ga0210101, IMG submission 185534) | Wetland microbial communities from San Francisco Bay, California, USA, that impact long-term carbon sequestration - Muzzi_PWC_D1 (SPAdes) | ecosystem: Environmental > Aquatic > Marine >... | reverse complement strand
AGTTGGGTCGTGAACGCCTTCGTCGATGCGACACCGATCTCAGGGCCGGCACGGGTCATCAGCACCAGGTCGGATTCACGCACCAGCGAGCTTTCCGGCACATTGCAGATCGCCAGCGATGCATTATAACCCCGCTTTTTCGCCTCTCTCAGCGCCGCCAGCGTATCTGCCGTTTCACCGGACTGTGAGATCGTCAGGATCAGGGTGTTATCCCTGACCACCGGAGAACGATAACGGAATTCGCTCGCCACCTCGACGGTACACTGGATACCGGCGAGCGCCTCGAACCAGTATCTGGCGATAAGTCCGGCATGAAAACTGGTTCCACAGGCGATGATGTGCACCTGCTTCACATTATCGAGCACCTCGCCGGCCTGGGGTCCCAGCGCGGCCTCGAGCACACGCCCGCCGCTGATTCTTCCTTCCAGGGTTTCGCTGATCGCCACAGGTTGCTCGTAGATTTCCTTGAGCATGTAATGCTTGTACGGGCCGCGATCCACCGCACTGGCCAATTGCCTGCTTTCCTTGATGTCGCGTTCAACGCTGATGCCGTTGCTGTCATAGAGTTTCAGTGAAGCCGTGCCGATCTCGGCGACATCGCCTTCTTCGAGAAATATAAAACGCTGGGTCACAGGCAACAGCGCACTGGCATCGGAGGCAACGAAATTTTCCGTGTCACCGACACCGATGACCAGCGGGTTACCACTGCGGGCGACGACCATTGTCCCCGGTTCATCGACACAGATGACGGCGAGGGCATAGGCGCCTTCGAGGTCGTTTAACGCCGCGATTACGGCATCAAGCAGGGTCTTGTCCGCCTGCATGTAGTGATAGATCTGGTGAACAATGACCTCGGTATCCGTGTCTGACGTGAAGGTGAAACCCTGTTGCAACTGTTGTTCACGCAGTCGTGCATGATTCTCGATGATACCGTTATGGACCACGGCGACACGGCTGTTACACACATGCGGATGGGCATTTTTCTCACTGGGAACCCCGTGGGTGGCCCAACGCGTATGCGCGATGCCCAGTTTCCCCGACAGCGGTTGTGCTTCAAGCACTGCGGCGAGCGCATCGACCTTGCCCTTTGCCCGCACACGCTGGATAATGTGATCGGCATCAACCACGGCGATGCCGGCTGAATCATAGCCGCGGTATTCAAGACGTCGAAGTCCCTCCAGCAGGACTGGAACGACATCACTTTCAGAGACTGCGCCTACAATGCCGCACACGGTTGTTTCCTCATTGACTTCCTAACGATCCTGCTTGACCGGGCGTTTCCAGTTTTTCACCGTCTTCTGCGTTGATCGGCTCAATGCCAGTACATCCGGTTCAACATCACGGGTTATGGTCGAGCCGGCGCCGATGGTCGCCCCTTCACCTACCGTAACCGGCGCGACCAGTTGTGTATCCGAGCCTACGAATACATTGTCGCCAATCGTCGTCTGGAATTTATTCGCGCCGTCATAATTGCAGGTGATCGTCCCGGCGCCCACATTGACACCCGAGCCCACGGTCGCATCCCCTATATAGCTGAGATGATTGATCTTACTGTTAGCAGCAACCGACGATTTCTTGATTTCAACAAAATTTCCCACATGCACACCCGCCGCCAGTGCCGTCTCCGGTCTGATACGGGCAAAAGGCCCAATCCGGCAACCATCACCGATAACGGCATGATCGATAACACAATGAGACAGTATTTCAACACCCGTGGAAATACTGCTGTTGCTGATAACCGTAAAGGGCCCTATGGTTACATTATCAGCAATATTCACCTTGCCATTAAATATCACGTTTTGCCCGATAATGACGTCCGCACCACAGTGAAGTTCCCCGTTTATCGTTACCGACTCGGGCCTCAGCATTGTGACCCCGTCGAACATCTGCCTGGACACTTCCCGTTCCTGATAGGCACGCTCCGCCTCGGCCTGCTGTAACCTGTTATTGATGCCCATGACTTCCTTGGGATCCGTGCACGTCGTCGCCTTGATATCGACGCCATCCTTTACCGCCATGGCAATGATATCGGTCAGGTAATATTCACCCTGGGCATTATTATTTTCGATTTTTTCCAGCCACTTTCTCAGGTACGCCGCCGACACCGCCAGTATGCCGGTATTAATCTCGGTAATCTCCAGTTGCCCGGCGTTCGCATCCTTGTGTTCGACAATGGCCTGGACTGCGCCGCTGCTGTCTCTAACGATACGGCCGTAGCCCGCTGGATCAGTGACGATCGCCGTCAGTAATGCCAGGCCATGGTTAGATTCGTCCACCAGGCTCTTCAGGGTCTGCTCCTGTATCAATGGTGTATCGCCATACAACACCAGCACCGACGCGTCATCATTAACTGCCGTCATTGCCTGGAGTACAGCGTGGCCGGTGCCCAATTGTTCCTGCTGGTGAATCCAGGCGATATCGGTATCCGCGAAAGTTGTCCGTACCTGGTCACCACCATGGCCATAGACCACGATAAGTTTATCAACCTCCAGTCCGGAGACGGCTGCCAACACATGGCCCAGCATCGGTTTACCACCGACCGTGTGTAATACCTTGGCCCGTTGTGATCGCATCCGCGTGCCCTGCCCGGCAGCCAGGATGATTGCATCTATCTTCATATTCAGGATTAACCTATGAACTTAATCGTAATTTATACATGCAAGCCCCTGAAACGTCAAAGGCCGTACAGAGTACGGCCTTTGACGTTTCAGGCATGGATCCGATATCAGGGTTAATGCCCGCTTTTGTCACGAAGTTTTTGTATGGCCTGCAACTGCGCCACGGCCTCGGCCAGCTCAATCTGGGCTCTGGCATACTCAAATTCGGATGTCTTGTCAGCCATGGCCTGTTCAGCGCGCTCTTTTGCCTGCTGCGCCGAGGCCTCATCGAGGTCCTTGGCACGCTCCGCCGTATCAGCCAGAACGGTAACCACATGCGGCTGTATTTCCAGCATGCCGCCCGATACATAAAAGAACTCTTCGCCGCCACCCGGGGTCTTGATCCGCACCTGTCCCGGCTTTAACTGGGTCAGCAACGGAGCATGGCGCGGCAGAATACCGACCTCACCCATTGCAGCAGATGCAAAGACCATTTCCGCAGGTCCTGAAAAAATCTCTTTTTCTGCGCTTACTATATCCACATGAATGGTCATGGCCATATCAATATCCGTCAGAGTTATTGCATTGACTTGGCTTTTTCGACAGCTTCGTCGATTGAGCCAACCATGTAAAAGGCCTGTTCCGGCAAATGATCATACTCACCGTTTACGATGCCATTGAAAGCCTTAATCGTGTCTTTCAGGGATACGTATTTACCCGGCGAACCGGTAAAGACCTCGGCAACAAAGAAAGGCTGGGACATAAAACGCTGAACCTTACGTGCACGTGCTACCGCCTGTTTGTCTTCATCCGATAATTCATCCATACCCAGAATGGCAATAATATCCTTCAGTTCCTTGTAGCGCTGTAATATACCCTGCACCGAGCGCGCCACATCATAGTGTTCCTGGCCGACCACCAGTGGGTCCAGCTGGCGGCTGGTGGAATCCAGTGGATCCACTGCCGGGTAGATGCCCAGTTCGGCAATCTGGCGTGACAAAACTACGGTTGCATCCAGATGAGCAAAGGTGGTGGCCGGTGATGGGTCGGTCAAGTCATCGGCAGGCACGTAAACGGCCTGGATCGAGGTAATCGAGCCGGTCTTGGTTGAAGTAATACGCTCCTGCAAAACACCCATTTCCTCGGCCAGTGTCGGCTGATAACCCACCGCTGACGGCATACGACCCAGCAGTGCAGACACCTCGGTACCGGCCAGTGTATAACGGTAAATATTATCGACGAACAGCAGTACGTCATTGCCTTCGTCACGAAAATTTTCCGCCATGGTCAGGCCCGTCAAGGCCACCCGCAGGCGGTTACCCGGGGGCTCATTCATCTGACCATACACCAGGGCCACCTTGTCCAGAACGTTCGATTCGGTCATTTCATGATAAAAATCGTTACCTTCACGAGTACGTTCACCGACGCCGGCAAAAACGGAATAACCACTATGCTCAATCGCAATATTTCTGATCAACTCCATCATGTTCACCGTCTTACCGACACCGGCACCACCAAACAGGCCCACCTTGCCGCCTTTGGCGAACGGACACAGAAGGTCGATAACCTTGATACCGGTCTCAAGCAGTTCAGTAGAGCCCGACTGCTCTTCGTAACTGGGAGCCTTGCGGTGAATCGCCAGGCGCTTGCTTTCACCCACAGGGCCCTTTTCATCAATGGGATTACCAAGCACATCCATGATTCGTCCCAGCGTTTCCTTGCCTACAGGCACAGAAATCGGCGCCCCCGTGTTGCTTACACTTTTACCGCGTGACAGACCATCAGATGTACCCATGGCAATGGTACGCACAATGCCGTCGCCCAATTGCTGTTGAACTTCCAGCGTTAATCCGAATTCATCAACGTTCAGGGCATCATAAACCCTGGGCATGGCATCACGCGGGAACTCCACGTCAACAACGGCACCGATGATCTGTACAATTTTTCCTGCACTCATTGCCTTAATTCCTCTTAAAAAATACTATAAATCCTGTTTGATCTGAAACGGCTATCGGCTGCTTATTAAACGGCTGCCGCACCACCAACAATTTCAGAAATTTCCTGTGTAATCGCAGCCTGGCGCGCCTTGTTGTAGACGAGCTGCAGTTCGTTGATAAGCTCGCCGGCATTATCAGATGCAGACTTCATAGCCACCATTCTCGCCGCCTGCTCACAGGCCAGGTTCTCAACCACACCCTGATAGACCTGCGACTCAATATAGCGGACCAGCAACGCGTCCAGTACATCCTTGGCTTCAGGCTCATACATATAGTCCCAGTGATGCTTGAGCGCCTCGTCTTCCACACTTTCGACCGGTAAAAGCTGGGTGACCGTCGCCTGCTGTGTCATCGTATTTACAAAATCATTATAGACTACGAACAGACGATCCAGCTTTCCTTCATCGTAGGCATCCAGCATGACCTTGACCGTACCAATCAGGTCGGTAATCTGCGGTGCATCCCCGAGATTTGCAGCCTGGGCAATAACATTACCGCCGAGCCTGGAAAAAAAGCCGCTGGCTTTTTTGCCGATAGGACACAAGTCAATTTCGACCTTTTTGTCATGCCATTCCTTCATGGCTGTGACCGCCCGTTTGAACAGATTACTGTTCAGTCCACCGCACAGGCCCCGATCCGACGAGATAATGATAAAACCAACCCGCCTGATCTCACGGTCCTGTAAGTACGGGTGATGATATTCCGGATGAGCCTGTGACAGGTGCCCGACCACATTGCGCATCTTGTCCGCATAAGGGCGAGATGCCGTCATACGCTCCTGCGCTTTACGCATCTTGCTGGCGGCAACCATTTCCATCGCCCGCGTAATCTTCTGCGTATTCTGTATGCTTTTTATCTTGACACGGATTTCTTTGCCAACGGCCATCGAAAACTACTCCTGTTTACCAGACACTGCTGGCCTTGAAGGATTCAATGGCATTACGCAGACTGGCCGCGATTTCATCACTATAGTCTCCACCCGCATTTATCTTCGCCATCAGTTCAGCCTGTGCGGAATTCATGTGGCTGTGCAGTGCCGACTCGAAATCAACGATCTTGTTCAAATCGATATCGTCAAGAAATCCTTCATTGGCGGCAAACAGAGACACACCCTGCTCGGCAACACTCAGCGGTGAATATTGCTTTTGCTTCATCAACTCGGTTACACGCTGACCACGCTCCAGCTGTTTACGGGTTGTCTCGTCTAGATCCGATGCGAACTGGGCAAAGGCTGCCAATTCGCGATATTGCGCCAGATCCAGTCGCACGCCACCACCCAGTTTTTTAATGATCTTGGTCTGGGCTGCGCCACCGACACGGGATACGGATAAACCGGCGTTGATGGCCGGGCGGATACCCGAGTTAAACAGGTCTGTTTCCAGAAATATCTGTCCATCGGTGATAGAGATAACGTTGGTAGGTACGAAAGCTGAAACGTCACCGGCCTGGGTCTCAATGATCGGCAAAGCCGTCAGTGAACCGGTCTTGCCCTTGACCTTGCCATTCGTGAGCTTTTCGACATACTCGTCATTGATACGGGCTGCACGTTCAAGCAAACGAGAATGCAGATAGAACACATCGCCGGGATAGGCTTCACGTCCGGGCGGACGACGTAACAACAAGGACACCTGGCGATAGGCCCAGGCCTGCTTGGTCAAATCATCATAAACGATCAGCGCATCTTCACCGGTGTCACGAAAATACTCGCCCATTGAACAGCCCGAATAGGGCGCCAAAAACTGCATGGCCGCCGGATCGGATGCCGATGCCGCCACAATAATGGTGTGATCCATCGCTCCGTGTTCTTCCAGCTTGCGTACCACGCCGGCAATCGATGATGCTTTCTGGCCAACAGCGACATAGATACATTTAACACCTGTACCCTTCTGATTGATGATCGCATCAATCGCCACCGCCGTTTTACCGGTCTGGCGATCACCAATAATCAGCTCGCGCTGTCCGCGGCCGATCGGCACCATGGCATCGATGGATTTCAGACCGGTCTGAACCGGCTGATCAACCGACTTTCTGGCAATAACACCGGGCGCCACCTTCTCGACCGGAGATGTACCCGCTGTATTTACCGGTCCTTTGCCATCGATAGGCATACCGAGGGTGTTAACGACTCGACCCAGCAGTTCAGGGCCCACCGGCACTTCCAGTATCCTGCCGGTGCACTTGACGGTATCACCTTCTGAAATCTGCTCGTAACTACCCAGTACCACAGCACCGACTGAATCACGCTCAAGGTTCAGGGCCATACCGAAGACATTGCCCGGGAACTCTATCATTTCACCCTGCATAACATCGGCGAGCCCGTGAATTCGAACAATACCGTCAGTCACACTGACCACGGTACCTTCTGTGCGTGCCTCACTGACAGTCTCGAAACCTTCGATCCGCTGCCTGATCAGTTCACTGATTTCTGCTGCATTCAACTGCATTGACGTATCCTCTTATAACAAATTCGTTATTGGGACAGGGTGTGTGTCAGCCTGTCCAAATGTCCTGTAATCGAGCCATCGATGACCATGTCACCGGCACGTATGATCGCGCCACCCAGTAATGACTTGTCAACCTGGCACTCCAGCGTCACCTCTCTGCCAAGGCGTTTCTTCAGCGCTGAAATGATGTCGTTCTTCTGTTTGGTACTGACTGGAAAGGCTGATGTCACCTGTGCCTTAACGACCTTTTCCGCTTCGGCGCGGTAGGTCTCAAACTGCTGATATATCTCGGGCAGCAACTCCAGCCGATCATTATCGACGAGTACCCTGACCATGTCCTGTCCGGCCTTATCAAGTTTCTTGCCACACACATCGATCACCAGCGCACCGATCTTTTCCTTTGCAATGCGGGGGTTACCAATTAATGCCGCCAAGCTGGCGTCAGTCACTACAACCGCCGCCAATGCCAATTGCGCCGACCACTCGGACAAGCGCTTTTGATCCGCCGCCAGGCTGAAGATTGCCTGGGCGTAGGGGCGTGCGATGGTGCTTTTTTCAGCCATAGTTCAACTGCCTCAGATTTGCTCGACCAGTTCCTTTAACAGATCGGCGTGCTTTTTCTCATCGATTTCACTCGCCAGGATCTTGCCGGCGGCGGCAGCGGCTATGGCAGCAACCTGTCCGCGCAACTGTTCCCGGGCGCGGTTCGCTTCCTGCTGGATCTCGGCCTGTGCAGCTGTCAGTAAGCGTTCACCTTCTGTGCGCGCATCCACCTTGGCCTCTTCGACGATCTCACTGCTGCGTTTTTCTGCCTGGGCGAGAATTTCAGTCGCCTGGCCCTTGGCCGCGTGCAACTCTTCCCGTGCGCGTTTTTCAGCCAGCTCCAGCTCGTGCTTGCCCTTTTCACCGGCAGCGAGGCCGTCGGCGATTTTTTTCTGGCGCGCGGTGAGCAGATTATTCATCGGCCCCCACAGCAGCTTGTTAACGAACCAGATCAACAATGCAAACGCAATCATCTGGCCAATTAGTGTCGCTGTAATATTCATTCGCGTCTGTCCTCTATCAAACCGTCAGTTCGTGCTTAAAGCGCGCCGATTGCACTGCTCAGGGCACCTACGAACGGGTTGGCGAACAGGAACCACATGGCGAACGCCAGGATGATAAACGGAAATGATTCCATCAGACCGGCAAAGATAAACATATTGGTCATCAGGGCAGGGCGCATCTCCGGCTGACGGGCGATGCCTTCCAGCGTCTTGGCACAGATCAGACCCCAGCCAATTGCTGAACCCAGGCCTGCCGCGGCCAGAATGACTCCAACCCCGACAGCGGTGTAGGCGTAAATTTGTGCAAGAATTTCTGCGTTCATTGATACTTTCTCCGTAGCTTCAAGTTTATAGATAAATTAGTTTGCGTAAGCCCAGTGCCAAAATTAGTGATCTTCAGTATGGGCCATTCCCAGATACACGATGGTCAATACCATAAAAATAAAGGCCTGCAGGGTAATCACCAGTAAGTGAAAAATCAGCCAGCCCAAATCCAGCACCACTTGCAAAGGCATCCATAACAGGGCGGCCGCGCCAACGGCCATCATGCCGCCGATCAATGCGATCAACAGGAAGACCAGTTCCCCGGCAAACAGGTTACCGAAAAGTCGCAGGCCCAGGCTCAGTGGCTTGGCCAGTTCCTCGATCAACGTCATGATAATATTGACCGGTACCAGGAATTTGCCGAACGGGTGAAACAGGAACATCTTCAGATAACCGACCGGGCCTTTAACCTTGATACTATAAAAGATGATCAGCGCAAACACGGTCAATGACATCGCCATCGTCGTACTCAGGTCCGTCGTTGGCACGACTTTCATATAGTGAATCCCGACCAGGCTGCCGAGCGCCGGCAGCAGATCGACCGGGATTAAATCCATGAAGTTCATCAGCCACACCCACACGAATATGGTCAGGGCCAGCGGTGCAATCAACGGGTTGTGTCCGGGAAAGGTGTCTTTTACCTGGCCCGCTACAAAATCTATAATCGTCTCGACAAAGTTCTGGAAACCGCTGGGCGCGTCACTGGTCAGGCTCTTGCCCAGGCGCCAGCTGACAAAAATGATCAGCGCGGCGAGGGCATAACTGAAAAACAGCGTGTCCAGATTCCAGGCCCAGAAGCCGGTCGCCTGATGGGTTTCCGGATCGCAGGCACCGGCACACAGATTGGTTAAATGATGCTGGATATATTCGACCGACGTCATTGCGTCTTCTGTTGAATTGACTGCCTCACTCACTACCCGTTCTCCAGACTCTTGCCCGCTTGTTGATACCGCTAATGATTAACCCTGCCTGTCGCGCCAGTTACCGACGATGACGAAGGCCAGTTGGGCGACAATAAACCCGACAACCGTGGCTACCGGCTCCAGCTTTATCAGTGCCAGACCGATCACGAACAGGACCAGCACCATGATGAAGCGCAGCGCCGCGCCAATATATAAAACAGCTTCCCCGCTCCGACCCTGTTGAGCGCGGGCACCGGCTTGCGACACACCGCGACTCAGCCACCAGGCCGATAGCATGCTGATCATCGTGCCATACAGCACCGATAGACCGTGCCATGGGGTATAGGTAATGGAAAATCCGACCGCTACAAGCAGTCCGGCCAGCATCTGCAGACCGATCACCCTGCGCGTCTTCAGTATCAGCTCCTGAGCAGCAATATTATTCATTACTGCCGGCTCAACAGCCTGTACACTTTTAGAAACCCCCCCACAAATCCAAGGCCGCCGAATAGTAGCATGAACAGCGGCTGACTATCCAGCCATCGGTCAGTCAGATATCCCAACAGGAAACCGGCGACTATCATCGATGTCAGCATAGTCCCGACCCCCAGCAGCAGCAGGCCCGGACCTTTCTGTTCATTCACCTGGGTATGCCTCGGAAATCAGGCGCGTGAGTATAGCCCGCCACAGTTCCTACCGCAAGGGCCGATGTGGATAAATTGCCTGCAAGCCACGGGCACAACCGTCGAGTTTACTTGATATGGGCCAGGATACCTTCCAGTTCCTCAAGGCTGTTGTATTGTAACTGAATCCGGCCCTTGCCACTGGCGTTATGCTGAAAATGCACCCTGGCCCCGAGACGCTCGGACAAGTCATCCTGCAGACGCAGGATATCGGGGTCGACCGTCTCCCTGCCGTGCTGCTTGCCACTCCGAGCACCCTGCAGGCGCCGCACCATCAGCTCGGTCTCCCTGACAGACATGCCCCTGGCAACCACCCGTTGGGCCGCTTCACTCTGGCCACGACCCTGCAGCCCCAGCAATGCCCGGGCGTGTCCCATCTCCAGTTCGCGCCTGACCAACCGTTGCTTGACATCATCATTGAGGTCAAACAGGCGTAATAGATTGGAGACTGCGGCTCTCGAGCGTCCCACCGCCTCTGCAGCCGACTGGTGGGTAAGATCGAATTCATCGATCAGACGCTGCAGCGCCACAGCCTCTTCGATCGGATTCAGGTTTTCGCGTTGTATATTCTCGATCAGCGACATCGCCACTGCAGCCTCGTCCGCCACGTCGCGGACGACCACCGGCACATCATGCAGGCCCGCTATCTGGGCCGCGCGCCAACGCCGCTCACCGGCAATGATTTCATACTGTCCGCCGCCCACGGGACGCACCACAATCGGCTGTACTATGCCCTGGGCCCGGATCGAATCAGCCAGTTCCTCCAGCGCCTCAGCACGCATATCACTGCGTGGCTGATATTTACCCCGACGCATAACGTCAACAGGCAAACTTGTTATTTCATTGTTTTTATTAGAATTAAACGAGGTATTATCGGTTGGCCCCGTGCTCACGCCGCCGAGCAGCGCATCCAGTCCACGCCCCAAACCCCGTCTTTTCGTGCTCATGACACCTGACCTGCTAGGCCAGTGATAACCTTGTTCCAGTCAATCCGGAAATGACACCCTGTTGGAAACATAAACTAGATCGCTGCCTCTACCAGATGGGACCCGGCTTCCTTGCGGATCATCTCACCGGCGAGGGCCAGATAGGCCAGCGCGCCCTGGGAACGTTTGTCGTACGCCAATGCCGGCAGGCCATGGCTCGGGGCCTCGGCCAGCCGAACATTGCGCGGTACCAGTGTACGATAGACCTTGTCACCAAAATGCTCGACCAGTTGGGCCGATACATCATTGGCCAAGTTATTGCGCGGATCATACATCGTGCGCAACAGGCCCTCCACCGTCAGGTTAAAATTCAGGGTTGAGCGGATCTGATCGATAGTTTCAAGCAGTGCAGTCAAACCCTCGAGCGCATAGTACTCGCACTGCATGGGTATTATCACGCCATTGGCCGCGACCAGGGCATTAACGGTCAGCATATTCAATGATGGCGGACAATCTATCAGTATATAATCGAACTGGTCTCTCACCGTCTCCAGAGCCACTTGCAGGCGTTTTTCACTCTGCGCCAGGGTCATCAATGAGACCTCGGCCGCCGTCAGATCGGCATTGGCCGGCATCAGATAATAACCGGCCTGTTCAGCCTCAATAATCACGTCGCTGGCCCGGGCTTCCCCCAGCAGCACATCGCAAACGGACAAACCCAGGGCATGTTTGTCTACACCACTGCCCATGGTGGCGTTACCCTGGGGATCGAGATCAACAAGCAGGACCCGACGCCTGGTTGCCACCAGGGATGCCGCAAGATTGACGCTGGTCGTCGTCTTGCCGACCCCGCCCTTCTGATTTGTAATTGCCAGTATCTTTCCCATCAATCCCGTCTACTATTTATGAGTGATCCTGATTATACAACGCTGGGCATCCAGATCCGGCACCTGCAACGTTATACGTTCTGCCTGATAACCCGCCGGCAGTTGCGCTAATTCATGTTCATCCGGCGCACCCTTCATCGCCAGCATCTGACCACCCTCACGGCACAAATGTCCGGCCCCGTTGATGAAGGCCGTAACATCTGTAAATGCCCTAGAAATCACAGTGTTACAGCGCGGCTCGAGCTCCACCTCTGCCACGCGACCGGTTACCACCCGGATATTCTTCAAGCCGAGTTCAGCCACCGCCTGGGTCACAAAACGTGTTTTTTTAGCGTTACAGTCCAGCAACACCCAGGAAAAATCAGGGCTCAGCATCGCCAACGGTATCCCCGGCAGACCAGGACCCGTACCCACATCCACCAGTAGCGGGCCTTCAATGTACGGCATCACGGCCAAACTGTCGAGCAGATGACGTGTAATCATGGCGCGCGGATCGCGAATAGCCGTCAAATTATAGGTACGATTCCACTTGCCCAGCAGGTCGACATAATGCAGCAGATTTTCGACCGCTGACACCGCTGGCTCCAGACCAAGCGCCAGCAAACCACGCTGTAACAACTGTCCAGGCCCTGCATTACGCTTCAACAGCGCACTCCCTTTGCGGTCCTTGATAGAATAATCTTTTCAGCATTGACTACACTAATGTTAACCTTACTAAATACAATGTTTGATGGTAGTGACTGCGCTCCCCGGGGCTTAGCTGCTGCCATACAAACTGCAGGACCAGGACAGTAACAACTACATGAATCAGAAACCATTCCGCACCCTGTTTCTCTGGGCAATCTGGGCCGCCACAGCACTGGTTGTTTATGCCACATTGTACCGCGATACCGGAGTATGGGAATTTCTCGCCAATGATTCCAGCCGTATTACCTGGCTGATTCTCGGATTATTCGTTCTCGGTCTGGTCGGCAGTTTTATTCTTGCGCTGATCATAACCCTGGAGACCCTGACCGCCTATGATGCCGAAACACAGTTACAACAGCATGGTCTTAAGCAACTGACGACATCGAAACGCCGGCGGGCCGTGAATCGCTTCTTTACCAGTTTGCAGACACTGCTGGGACATAACGCCCAGGCGGATATAGAGTCCCTGCTCACGGTCGAGCTGGCCAGCTACCAGCGTACCAGTCACTCGATCGAGGTGATCGGCAACCTGCTGATTACTCTGGGCCTGATCGGTACGGTCATGGGCCTGACATTGACGCTGACCGGTCTGACCAGCTCGCTCGAGGCCCTGGGGCACAACCAGGAATTATTAATATCAGGTCTACGCAAGGCCATGGCCGGCATGGGCACCGCCTTTTATACGACATTGCTCGGCGCCGTACTAGGCGGAGTATTATTACGTGTTTTTGCCCAGATTACAGAGCAAGGCACGGAAAGCCTGTATGACTATTTGATGCGCATCTGCATGGTTTACTGTACTGCCGACCTGCGCGCCTCGCTGGAACGCGATGTCCGTTTTCTCGACGGTGAACTGGCCCAGCTCGGAGAACATATCCGCAGTCTGCAATCAGCCTGTGACGACTCACGCCGGGCGATGGCCCAGTTTCGCCAGGAGGTAGAGCAATTACGCCAGAGTTCTGAGCAGGAGAATAGCGCGCTCAACGATAATATCCGCATGCGACACCAAAGCAGCCAGATGCTGCGCCATGAAGTCATGCTTTTGCGCGCTGCCAACAAACCCTGGTGGCAACGTCTAAAAGAACTGATACGTTCTAAGTCTAACGATTAATCATGGCATTCCAATCACAAGGGTAAGACTATGAAAGATCGCCGCCGCTGGTCATCGCCCAATATCCACGAAAGTTTTTCCGACGTCGCGCTGCTCATGCTGGCCACGTTTATCTTTCTGCTGGTGACAATTCTGATCACGTCACGGATGGCCGAAGAGTATCAGCTACCGAAATTGAAACAGGAGGTCGAGGAACTGCGTGAGCAGTTGTCACATAGCCAGGGTGAAAAAGACCGCCTGCTCGGGGAGCTCGATGATATGGCCGGTATGAGCACCGAGGTGCAGATGAATCGCGCACTCATGGCCGTCGGTCTCGGCCAGGGTCAGGGGCGCAAGGACTTTGACTTGTTCGTCAAGGGATTACGGGATATACCTGGCAGGGAACTCCACCTGCTGGTCGATGCCACCGGCTCCATGCACGGCGTCACGTCATTTCTGATTCCGGTACTGCGTGTCATTGTCATCCGCTCAGGCAAACATCTCGACGCCATCACCTGGTTTTCCGGGGGCAAGGCCGAAACCTACAGCGGCTCGATGGGGGAAATGTTTGATCAGTTGATGCAGGGCGCACCCTTTGTCGGCAGCAACGAAACCATCGGTGATGCCTTCAAGCAGGCTGAGCGCAATGCCCGTATTCCAGGTGCCTACCTGCTGATCGGTGATGAACCGTCCGACGACCGTATTTATTATCTTGATATACCGGCACCGGTCTTTACCCTGCCTTTCGGCCGTTCGAACCCTACAACCGTGTGGCAGTATCAGACTCTGGCCGAACAGACCGGCGGCAAGATGTTACAAATGAACCTGCAGTAAACTGGCCGTTGTCAAGCTCAATTACGGCGGTAGTATTTTTTAATAAGTACGGACAGAGATCAACTAATGGGTCTGCCGGATCAGATTCAGATCGACCCAGAATGTGGTTCCATCTGCTGGGGAGCTTTCAACACCAATATTTCCGTTCATGGCAATCACTAGTTTTCTGGTCACGGCGAGTCCAACACCGCTGCCTTCTCCGGCGCCAGGGTTCAACCTGACAAATGGATCAAATATCAACTGCTGCTGATCCTCAGGTATCGTCATACCGGTATTGTTGATTAAAACTCGAATTGTATTGTCGTTCCGCACTTCGTGTGTAATCACCACTTGACCATTATCGTGATTATATTTGATGGCGTTCGAAATCAGATTGATTAATATCTGTTTGAGTTTCAGCTGATCGGCATTAACATGAATTTCATCGCCATGCATTTTGTTCATGATAGAAACATTAACCTTTTTTGCCAGATGATCAACCAAAATCAGACATTCATTAATGGTGACAAGCAGGTCAATGTTTTCTAGATTTACCGTTACCACGTTAGCCTCAATACCCTGCAGGTCCAGGGCATCATTTACCAGTCTGAGCAGGTGATTGCCGGCATCAGTGATATCAATGATACATTCGTGCTGTTGATCAGATAAGGATTTATCCATCTTTAACAATTGGGAAAATCCGAGTACGGCATTCAGAGGGGTACGTAACTCATGGCTCATGCGCGACAGGAATTCTGATTTGGCATTACTGGCCTTTATTGCCTCATTCCTGCTTACCTCAAGCTCCCTTGTTCTTTCCTCAACGCGCTTCTCCAGATCGATGTTGGCTATTTTAAATTTATTTTCCGACGCCACGAGGTCGGAATACAATCGCTCCTGTATACTACGATCTGTCCAGCCAATGATGATTATTAAAATGGCGGCCATAAATACGAATGGCACAATGTAGTCAGCCATATCATAGGTAATCACATCGCTAAACATTATAAAGACAGTAACCAGCCAGGCAATGGTAAACCCGGAAATAGTCGACTCCAGATATTTTACCCGTCCAAACATATTCTGGTTGACATTAATTTTATCCTTCCCCTGCTGAGCAAGTCCCTCGTAGGCGGCCCAGTAGATTACTGCGAAGCCAATAATCCAGAACAGGTCGAGATGACTGCCGATATCATAACTCTTGCCAAGCAATGAGTAGGCGTACAGCGTATCAGTAACGGCATGTATAAATAGCGCTGCCATGAGCAACGTATAGGCAACGAAATTCATTTTTTCCTTAATGATTAGGCCGCGAAACAAACCAAAGAAAAATACACCACCATATAAAACCGGATAAGCCAGGGCCGTTACCTTATACAAAGCCGTTTCCTGCAGCATTAATATAGGATTATAAAGAATTATGACCAGTGTTATTAATGTGGCACAAAGAACCAACGCCAGTTCACTCACTGACTTTAAAGTCAGCACAAGTGATGCAGAGCTTCTCAGATAGACTACAAGCCCGGCCATCATGAAGGGTGCGAAGGCTAAAAATCCGATATCCGACAGGGCAGGAAATGGTATCGGTTTATTTTCGAATAACTCCAGATAGGACCATATGAGCATACCTATGAACCATGAAAAACAGCCGAGACCAAATAATAGCCACGCCTTTCTGACCTCGTCCCCGACCTTGTTCGCTGTTATAAAACAGCGAATCGCTGCCGCTAGCGATGCCAGCGTCCAGCCAATATCAGCCCACCAATGCCGTGCAGCCCCGTCCTGTGGCAGGACAGAATCACCGATAGCATAAGCCAGGGTAAAAATAATTAAACCTGCTAGTGTTATTGTTCTATTTGATACAGCCGTCATCATTACAATACTTTAAGAGTGTACGTCGCTTACAGGCAGCGATTTAATATATTGTCGCTCAATCACTAATAAATCGGCCCACAATCAATATATTTGATTGAGTTAAGTGAATAACATGAATTTCGTACTAGGTTAGGACGCATCACGGTCAAATAGCCTTAATTATTTTACGGTTATTATCCGCTCACTACACCATTAGAATAATTCAGCCAGGAGTTGATCGATCATGCCCTGCGCTTGTCCCAGATAGCTGCCACCAAACAGATTCAGGTGATTGAGGACATGATACAGGTTGTAAATTATGCGGCGCTGACTGTAACCCGACTCCAGTGGCCAGGCGGAGTGATAGGCCTGATAAAAACTGTTTGAGAAGCCACCAAACAACTCTGTCATCGCCAAATCGGTTTCCCGATCACCATAATAGGGTGCCGGATCGAATGTGACGGGCAAGCCCCGGCTAGTAACAGCATAATTGCCGGACCACAGATCGCCATGCAGTAATGATGGCTGAGGCCGATGTCCGTCCAGAAGCTGGTCGATAATGGCCAACAATCGTTGGCCTCGATCCTGCAAGCGCCCGTGATAGCCGTTTCGCGCCGCCAGCTCCAGTTGAAATCCGAGGCGCTGTTGTGACCAGAAACCGGCCCAATCCTGCATGGCCAGATTTATCTGCCTGGTTGTACCGATTGTATTTTCCCGGTGCCAGCCAAAAAAATCGGCTGTACAGCGGTGCATGGCAGCCAGTTGATCGGCAAATTTTATGCTGGCAGTGTCAGTGTCGCGATGTCGGCCGATATCAAGATATTCAAGCACCAGGTAAGACTGGGCTGAAGCGATGCCACAACATACCGGTCTGGGCACCGTCACCGTGCCTGTCGCGACAATGGCCTGCAGAGCTTCAAGCTCTGCCGCAAACATATCCAGCTGTGCTGCGTTGTTTAACTTGACGAAATAAGAACCGGACTTGCCTTCAAGCTGCCAGGCCTGGTTGATACAACCGCCGCCGATCTGCCGACTCGCCACAACCGTGAACACCTGGCCTGTGGCCACAGTGATATCAGAGGCTATCTGCTCCCAATCTGTCTCAGTCATTAATGGCCTCGTGAACAATCCTGGACCACGATACATCAATCCATTATTCGTATTAACACTGGGATTTTAATATAAACCGGTGCTGGCTGCAGGAACAGCCTGAGCCAGGACGTGTGGGTACGCGAACGGCTAGATGTCTTGATCAGGCTAGCAGTTAACCTTTTTACCATCAGTGAGCATAAAATCGGCCTTGGCCTGAACGACGTCAATCAGATTGGCAAACGATCGGGCAAACTTTTCCACACCCTGCTCCTCTAGTTCTGTAGTGACTTCGTCCAGATCTATATTCAAACGTTCCAGCTGAGTCATCAGTGATTCAGCCTCGCTGAATCCCCCCTCTTTTACCAGGGTTGGCTCCACCCGGCCATGCTCGAGAAAGGCTCGCAAAGTCCGTGGCGGTACGGTGTTGACTGTATCCGGAGCGATCAACTCCTCGATATAGAGCACATCACTGATTTCAGGATTTTTGCTACCGGTACTGGCCCACAACAAGCGTTGCATTCTGGCGCCGTGGCTTGCCAGTGTAGAAAAGCGATCCGAGACAGACTGGGTTTGCCAGTAGCTATAGGCCAGGCGGGCATTGGCAATCGCCGCCTTGCCCTGAAGACTTTGAACTTCCTCGTACTCAGGTTGACCCTTCGCCGACGACTTCATTGCAGCAAGCAGTAATGTATCGATAGCGGCATCAACACGGCTGATGAAGAAACTGGCGACTGATTCAATCCTGTTGATACTTAAACCCCGCTGCATACGTGACTCCAGGCCACTGATATAGGCCTTTACGACATCACCATAGCGCGTGACAGAAAACAGTAGTGTCGCGTTTATATTAATGCCCTCGGCGATTAGCCTCTCGATTGCCACAACACCCTCAACCGTCGCCGGTACCTTGATCATAAGATTGGGGCGATTGACCCGCTGCCATAAATCATGGGCTTCGCGTACCGTCGATTCCGTGTCATAGGCCAGTTCAGGAGATACTTCCAATGACACCATGCCATCCCGCCCCTGACTGGATTCATAGGCCGGATGCAACAGATCAGCCGCCGCCTGGATATCTTCTATGGCCAGTTCGTAGAACAGATCCCGGGCCGACTGGCCTGGATCACGCGCCAACTGACCAATCAAGGCGGCATCATAAAAATTGCCGCTACTGATCCCCTGTTCGAATATGCTGGGATTAGAGGTAATCCCGCTGATCCCGTCTTCAACAATCATGCGCCTTAATTCGCCGGAATCCAGCATGCCGCGATCGATATTATCCAGCCATATGCTCTGACCCAGTTCCTGTAAGTGATGAATTTTATTCATGTTAAAGACTCCATCGTCATAGTTTCTGGTGGCCAGGGCATCCGGGGCCAGCGGAGGCAGCCCATCCACCGTCTATCGGCGGGTTATTTCTATACTTTGGCGCTTTATTCGAGGGTGTGTACCGCAGTCCGGCTCGGATGAACTCACTACCATGCTGGTTCAGGCGGGATCTTCGCTTGCGGATTCCACTTCCCCATCACATTTCGCGGGGCTGTTTGCGCCCCCCGTGTGGCGGGAAAAGGCCATGGTTAAGCTCTTGATATATATGATGTTAACTATTTGTTTATAATAAATAATTCATGATTTTCTGTGGCGTGGATCACGCCATTTTTCATCCTGTAGGCCGATAATATTATTAGTGCGGCAGATTACGGGTACCACAGAATGGGTCTAATCAGGCATCAACTCATCAGGCTGGTAATACTACTTTCCATTGCGGGTTTAACGGGCACATCAGTAGCACAGAACCAGAATTACTGGCAAAAAGAGTCCAACACTGTTCAGGTCTGCATAGATGATCATTACCGCATCACCCACTGCCAAACCATGACGTTGCCTGTGAGTGACCGGCCGCTGTCGGTACCTGCCACGTCGTCCGACCCCTCAACCTCACCCAAACATATCTATTCTGCCCTGGGCAAAAGAAACTGCGGCCGTAAAGGACAACAATATCGGGATTTGCTGCGCTCTCTATTCCCGGCGATACCGGATTTGCAGCTGGAAATAAACAGCTTTACTGTCAATGTTGATGTTCCTTCGGAAATACAGGATTTCAATCAGTCAACGATCCACCTGGGGTATCGTAACTGCTGGTAATTCAAAACCGGCTGGCATCACTGGTTCCACCCCAATCTGCTAAAAACACGCGGGTTATGCTGACGGCCGGCACGGTCTTCCACAAGCCCACAGGGTTTGTCGCTAAGCACAATCGCGTTATGATGCTAATATGTGTGCTCACATATCCCCAGACAACTGAAATGTACCTGTTAATCAAACGATTTTTTTCCATTTGTCTGTTGCGTGCCTCGCCACAGGATCTACCCTCTTCCTCATTTCTGCTGCTGCTGGCATTGCTGCTTAACGGTCTGGTGGGGATATTGCTGGCGATAAACCAGACCACTTTCTTCAACGCCGTGGCGATGTCCATTGTCGATGTGATATTGCTCTCGGGTTTATGCTGGCTCCTGTTATGGGCACGGGTACTTACCCTGCGTTATACACAGACACTAACCGCCCTGGCGGGCTGTAGTGCCATGCTGGCACTATGTGCCTGGCCTTTATTATTATGGCAGCAGTATGGCGGTAATGAAGCGGGTATCAAACTCATCGCCTTATTGATGTGGTTATGGTTCTTCTGGCAGATCATGGTATTTTCCCATATCATCAGCCAGGCACTGTCGTCGCCATTTTTCATCGGTATGTTATTGACCATCACCTATATGTTCATCTCCTATCGCGTAGCGCAGACGCTGTTCTATCAGGAATCGTTATAGCTTATGCATATCCATATCCTCGGTATTTGCGGCACCTTCATGGGGGGTATAGCACTCCTGGCGCGCCAGCTCGGTATAAAAGTCAGCGGTTCAGACGCCGATGTCTACCCGCCGATGAGCACACTGCTGCAGGAGCAGGGTATCGCTCTGCGCGCCGGCTACGATCCTGGGCATCTGCAACCTGAGCCCGACCTGGTCGTCATCGGTAACGCGCTATCGCGCGGCAACCCGGCTGTTGAACACGTCCTTGATTCCGGATTGGCCTATACCTCGGGACCAGCCTTCCTGGCCCAGCATGTGCTGCCACAACGCTGGGTTCTGGGTGTAGCCGGCACCCATGGCAAGACCACGACAGCCAGCATGCTGGCATGGATACTGGAAGACTGCGGCTTGAATCCAGGCTTTCTTATTGGTGGCGTCAGTCATAATTTCCCGGTATCGGCCCGCCTCGGTGACATGCCTTTTTTTGTTGTCGAGGCTGATGAGTATGACTCGGCATTTTTTGACAAGCGTTCAAAATTTATCCATTACCATCCTCGCACCCTGATCCTGAACAATCTGGAATACGATCATGCGGACATCTTTGATGACCTTGAGGCGATCAAGCGACAGTTTCATCACCTTGTCCGAACGATTCCCGGTAACGGCCTGATCATCCACAATGCCGGAGACGCAAACCTCGACGATGTCATTAGCCGGGGCTGCTGGACACCGCGCGAAGGTTTTCGCATCGTCCAGTCTGACCTGGATAATGTATGGAATGCCCGCAATATCAACGGAGCGGGTGAACAGTTTGATGCCTACCTTGGCGACAGCTGTGCCGGGACGGTCAAGTGGACACAAATTGGGCACCACAACGTCCATAACGGCCTGGCGGCCATTGCCGCAGCGCGCCATGCCGGTATCCCGGCCGCCGAGGCTATTGTTTCATTAAGCAGATTCCAGGGAGTTAAGCGACGCATGGAGCTGCGGGCCAGCGTCAACGATATATGTATCTATGACGACTTTGCCCACCATCCAACGGCAATTGCTACCACCCTGGAGGGACTCCGTTGCCGTGTCAACAATCAGCGAATCATCGCCCTGCTGGAGCCCCGCTCCAACACCATGCGCATGGGTGTCCACAGGAAAACACTGGCGCCGGCGCTGGCCCAGGCCGATGAGGTTATCCTGTTTCAGCCGGCCGGGCTCGATTGGACCCTCGACGACATCCTCTCGACCATCGGCCCACAGGCGCGACAGTTCGACAACAGCGACGCCATCATTGACTATCTGCTTGAACAGGCGCACCCGGGCGACCATATCCTGATCATGAGTAATGGTGGTTTTGAAAATATCCACCAGCGCCTGATCGACGCATTGCGAACACGGTACACCCCCGTATGAAAAAAAATGACACGATTACCGTTGCCCTGACAGGCGCCTCGGGCATGGTCTATGGCCTGACCCTGATTCAACAATTGATCGACGCCGGACAACCGGTGTATCTACTGGTTTCAGCCGCCGCGCAGGTCGTCCTGAGTATGGAAAATGAACTGACGGTTCCCAGCCAGCCACGCGAAATGCAGGCCTTCTTCAGCACCCACTTCAAGGCGGCACCGGGACAGTTACAGGTCTTCGGGCGTGACCAGTGGAATGCCCCGATCGCCAGCGGTTCAGGTGCAAACCGGGCGATGGTCGTATGTCCCTGTACCAGCGGCACACTGGCGGCCATCGCCAATGGCCACAGTGACAACCTGCTGGAAAGAGCAGCCGATGTCATGCTGAAGGAGCAGCGTAAATTAATACTGGTGCACCGGGAAACACCGGTGTCCGCCATTCACCTGCAGCACATGCTGAAGCTGTCCCGGCTCGGCGTCACCATCATGCCGGCCAACCCGGGCTTCTATCATCAACCGCAAACCGTGCAGGATCTCGTGGATTTTGTCGTCGCCCGCATCCTCGATCATCTTGACATCCAACACAAGCTGGCCGAACGCTGGGGCATGACGACCACGCCTGAATACCAGTCGTAACCCAGGCGCAAGCTTGCGGCGCCTGTATATGCCGGATGGTATTGAATGGGAGAGCCACGCGCTAAAGCGCGGGAAGATGCTACTTGCGTAACGGATAATCCCAGCTCTGCTCACGACGATCATGTTCGACCGGCTGCAGTCGTTGACGCCGGTCTTCACTAATACACAGCTTGTTGGCGTTGGCAAAGCCCATTATGAAATCATAGGCCTCGGGATTGGTGATACTCAGATTCTCGGCGACAATGATGCATTTCAGGCCATCAACCACACAGGGCTGAACATAGTTTGAATAACGCAGCTTGTGATCACGGCCGAACACGGCCATCGAAGCCGATATACGTTCGACCCAGTCCGAAGGACGAAATCGCTTGTTGTCGACACTGATACCCTGGATGATCAGCTGCTCATTACCACGGGGGCGCTGTATGTTATCCGTCTCATCCATACTCAATAACTGTTGTACTGTCATACTCCAACTCAAAACCTGTCATGCTACAAATGGGTCCTAGACTCTACGTCAGCATTCTTATGCCACCCTTAAATATAATGCGCCCTCACCCGCGACTATTCAATGCCGGTCTGAATAAAGTTCACAATTGATCAACGCCGCCTGTGAACATAGCTTACACCGTATTATATAGCCTCTGCTTCGTCTACTGCCGAATTGATCCGGATGGAGGGTGATCAGTCGGCAACAGTGTGTAGATATCGGCCGGGGGATGGAAAGTTGAGGTTAATTTTTTCTCGCTACCTGGCCTATCGCCGCGATCCTCAGCTGCTGTAATGCCTGCGCCAGTTCCCGCCCCTGCAGTCCCTGCTCGATGAGTGGAGC
>Ga0210101_1000178_pt1 | contig 23075 bp, 32 predicted proteins | sample Muzzi_PWC_D1_FD_185534 | JGI IMG/M metagenome (GOLD analysis project Ga0210101, IMG submission 185534) | Wetland microbial communities from San Francisco Bay, California, USA, that impact long-term carbon sequestration - Muzzi_PWC_D1 (SPAdes) | ecosystem: Environmental > Aquatic > Marine >... | reverse complement strand
GCAGGTACCTTCTTCATGGCGGTTCCTCCTGTTCCGGTTGGACTTCAAGCGCCCAGCACGCTGCCGTAGGCAGCGGACGGGGCGGGAGGACCGCCGTTCAAAGTTCTACGAGGTCTCGGACAACCTCCCGATCGCGCCATGGATGTCTTCGTCGGCGCTGACGAGCGGCAGATCGAGAGTCAACGCAGTCGCCGCGATAATGCGGTCGAAGGGGTCGGGCACCTTCTCGCGGGGAACCGCCGCCATCTTGTCGAGCACCCGCAGATCAAGCGGCACAACGGTGAAAGCATCCCCGTCGACGATCGCGCGGGCGTCGTCGAGCGCCTGCTCCACCAAGCGCCCGGAGTCGACCAGGTAGCGCAGATCTAGAAAGGAGCCGATCGATACGCAGAGCGCCTTGGCGTCCAACGCCTGCTCGATGGCGTCCGCGCCGCTCGACGAGCGCTCGCGCAAAGTCCCCTTGAGCATCCACAGCAGAGCATGGGTGTCGGCGACGACTCTTGTCACAGAGAGGTTCTACTCGGTCTTGCCGAGCAACGCCTCGTGGCGGGCAGCCTTGATGTCGGCGATCTCGATCGCAGGGAGCTCGTCGGCGAGCGCCCCGACCGGCCAGCGCTGATCCCGGCCATTGCGGGTGGCCTTGGGCAGGACATCAACCGCAGCCCCGACCTCCAACTCAGAGGCATCGGCCGGCGACACGACGATGACGACGGTCCCGTCCGGACGCTTCTCGATCACCTTGGCCATGAGCAAAGGGTACCGCGTGTCGCGACGCCCTCATCCAGCCAAGGTTGCCGCAGACAATGAAGCTCGATGTGCAAGACTTGGGGCGATGGCCCACCACAAGCGCAAACGCCCCAAGCACCGTCGTAGTGGCTGCTTGCTCTGCAAGCCGCACAAGCTGACCACGAATGCGAAGGGAGAGCGCCGTCGCTCGCGACACGCATCGCTTGAGCACGAGCGCGCAGCCGACGAGGAAGCCGAGGCGATCGCCGCCGAACGGATCAGGAGTGGTGCGGCCCGATCACAAGGAAGATGGCGCCAAAGCGCTTGAACGGCTTGGCATCGAGATACCGCTACGGGGATTCCAACCCCGGTTTCCGGACTGAGAATTGGCTCTGGGAGGCCGTTTGCGATCGATCTGTACCTGAGGCTCAGGACGCGATAGGACGTGGGAACCCTTCGGAGTATTGGTCTCCCAGCGCCTTGACCTTGGCGTAATCGCGATTGGAGAACTTCTTGCCCGAGTCCTTTGACCATGCCGGCGATTACCGCAATCTGGGGCTGATCGAAGCCGCGTTTGCGCAGGCCATCGATATTGGCCTTGTCGAGTAGGCAGAAGAGTCGATACTGCCGGCGCCCGGGACCCGTAAGGCGAATCTAGTGGAAGCCGCCCATGTCTCCATGCATCGCCTCCCAGTAACCGCCGCCGCTGAACTGTGGCGGCGGCGCGTCTCGCACCGCCTCCAGAACTGCGTAGAAGCGGGCCTCGATCTTCGCCGGGCAGGCGTCCAAGAAGTCGTCAGCTGGCACACTGCCGGTCTTCGCGCGGAAGTAGACAATTCCCCACCTCATCTCGGCGCAGGCTAGACCTACCCGCAGCGATTCCGAATGCGGCGACCTACGCGGCGGCTTTGCGGCGCCGGGATCGCGTCGTCGTGCCAGCCTTGATCTTCTTCGTCGCCACGACCTTGACCTCTGCCCCCAGGACGTCCGCAACAGCCGCAACCGTCTTCAGCTCGGGGTTGACGTCGGCGGTGAAGAACCGACGGATGCTCGACGGCTCCTTCCCGATGGCGCGAGCCAGCTCGGCCTTCGACATGCCGGCTCGCTCCCGCAGCTCGTCAAGCTGGCGAACGACCGAGTCGATCTGGGCGATCTCCCGGCGTTGCCGCTCGAACTCGGCCCGAAGCTCTGGATCTTCTTCGAGTCGTCGAGAAGGTCGCCGATCGTGATAGCTAAGGTCGGACTTGGGTCGAGAGGCCATTGTCGAGAGCGTAGCATAAAAGTTACGCTGCGCCTCTTAGGGGAAACGTCATTGGCGAAATGGGTGCTGTGAGCAGCAGTCGTCATCCCCTACACCCCGTTACTGGAGTTGACTGCCTCGCCTGGAGTCAGGTTGCGCCTTGTCAAGTCGAAGCTTGCGCCGGAGCACCTGCGCCCTGAAACCCTCACCGCAACCTACTCGTCGCCCACCCGGTAGATCAGACCTCGCGCGAAGTAGTCGACGAAGCCGAGGGCCAAGTCGAAGCCGGCCTGGGCCTGCTCGGCGGTGAGAGGCGGTACCGGTTGATCAGAGCCATGCCGCCCATGGGGGGTCTTCCAGAGGATCGAGGCCCGGCGGATAACGTCCTCGACCGTCTCCTCCGTCAGCACGACGGTCCACTTTGAAGGCTTCGCTTCCAAGGCGGCGATCATCTTTCCCAGCGTGGCCAGGGGGTCCGTCGGCGTAACCACCGGGCGCGCGGCTGCCCCAACCGCCTTCACTGCCTCAATGTAGGCGCCGCCGAGGTCTTTCTCGCCGGGCCGCGTCAGCCTCTCCAGGGCTTTCTCCAGGTGCCCGTGCGCGGGGGCCGCCCATCGGATCGCCAGTCCAGCAGAAGGTGCCGATCCACCGCTGGAGCGAGAACAAGATGTTCGCGGGCGGCGGGGCGCCGGTGAGCAGGGGTTCGACCGTGCCCCGGATCGTCATGTGTCTCGCCACCAGTTGGCCCCTTTCACCGCCCCTGAACGCAAATGCGCCCCTCGCTGGGGGCGCGTTTACTCTACCCTTGGGATGCCCCCAGCGAGACATAATCCGAACCACGTGGCGCGGATCGCCGCCGAGCCGGTCGTGCTGCCGGGGTAGCCGACGCTCCTTGGAAGGCCGCACAAATGCGCTACAATTGCGCTCGTGTCTTCACCTGGATTTGCCAAAGAGGCAGCGTTCGTCCATAACGAGGCCCATCTCAGCTCCGAGGACATCGCCGCGGCCACCGGCGCCGCGCCGAGCACCGCGCGAGCCTGGGTGGCGCTGAAGCGCATTCCCTCGGGAACGCGCGCGCAACGCATCGCCGAGCTCTCCTCGATCAGCGAGCGGCTGCTGCGGGTAATGGACCCCGAATACATCCCGGTCTGGATGAACAAGCCGGTCCCCGCGCTCGACGACAGGAAGCCGATCGAGCTGATCTCCGCAGGCGAGTACCTGCGCGTGGCGCGCATCGTCTCCGCGCTCGAGGAACCGGTCGCCACCTGAGCCTTGGCGCCGCTCGACGTCGACCGCATCGGCGTCGCCGGCGTCTGGTACCGCCATCTCCCCCACCGCGGCTCGGTCTGGTGGCGCTCGGAGCCGCCGCCGGACGGGCGCTGGCAGCGAGGTGCCGCGGTCGCCGGCTTTTATCTCGCCGACTCCCGGGAGACAGCTTGGGCCGAGTGGTACCGGCAGATCGACGAGCTGGCGCTGCGACCGGGCGGCCAGCTGCCCCGAGACCTGTGGCGCTTCGAGGTGGAGGTCGATGGCATCGCCGACCTGCGGAGCGAGTCGCAGCTTGCGCGGGTCGGCCTCGCGGTACCGCTGCCCCGCCGCCATGGATGGCCTGCCTTCCAGGACGTCGGCGAGCAGCTCCATGCCGAGGGATGGAAGGGCGTGCGAACTGTCAGCGCAGCGAGACCCGGATACGGCGAGATCCTCTGCCTCTTCCGCGAAAGCGAGAAGGTCGACGGCGCGAAGCCGCTTCCGCCACCCGCCATCCAGCGAAATCCACCACCCCGACCCGCTGCCTGACAGGCTGTCCCCTCGACGTGGTTCGACCACCGTCAAGAGGCCGTGCCTGATACCCCTTGCGAGACATAAGTCGAACCAGGTAGCGCGGATCGAGGGCAACGCGGTTTCGCTGGAGCTGGAGATACCTGATCGATCGTCAGGCCGATCCTGAGCGATTATCAGCTACAATCTGAGCGATTATCAGATGATTGACCTCTATCGGAGGCATATCAAGGCCGGACTCGACGCAGCCCTCGACGACACGCCCGTGGCTATCGTCGTCGGCCCTCGCCAGGCTGGCAAGAGCACGCTCGCGTCCGTTGTCGCCGGCGAGCGCGGTGCCCGCTACGTGACCCTCGACGACGACGGACCTCGCGAGGCGGCCAACGAGGACCCCACGGGGTTCGTCGAGAACGCGACGCTGCCCCTCTGCATCGACGAGTTCCAGAAGGCACCGGCGCTGCTGCCCGCGATCAAGGCCCGAGTCGACCGTGCGCGCACCGGCGGAAAGCAACCGGCGGGGATGTTCATGCTCACCGGCTCGGCGAACGTCTGGACAACCCTTCGCATCTCCGAGTCCCTCGTGGGCCGGGCGGAGCGGGTGCCTCTCTGGCCCCTCTCACAGGGTGAGCTCCTCGGCCGGCGGGAGACCTTCATCGACGACCTCTTCGCCGGTCGAGTGGCCCAGATCGCAAACGCGTCGATCGGCCGCTCGGCGATCGCCGACGCGCTTTCCACGGGCGGCTATCCCGAAGCTGTCGCACGCCGGAACCCACGCAGGCGCGGACGCTGGTTCGAAGAGTACGTCGCGATGACCTTGGAGCGCGACGTGCGGGATCTAGTTCGCAACGCCCAGCAGCTCGACGAGCTGCCAACGCTCCTCAGGCTGGCCGCCACCCGGATCTCGGGCCTGCTCTCCCCCACCGGGATCGCTCGCGATGTGGGCATGAGCCGTCCCACCGTACAGCGCTATCTCGCCCTGCTCGAGCAGCTATTCCTGCTGATCCGCGCCAGAGCATGGAGCCGGAATATCGGTCAACGCCTGATCAAGGCACCGAAGGTCTGGCTGCCCGACACCGGCTTGGCCTGTCAGCTGCTCGACTACAACCAGATTCGGTTCGAAGAAGACGAGACAGCGCTCGCCGGATCCCTATTCGAGAATTTCGTGGCGATGGAGCTCGTCAAGCAGGCGTCATGGGCCGAAGCCAGCGTCCGCATCCATCACCTCAGAACGGCCGGGGGGCGCGAGGTCGACATCCTGATCGAGAGAGGAGACGGGTCGGCATGCGGCATCGAGGTCAAGCTGGGCGCCACCGCGCACTCACGTGACTTCGCCGCACTTCGCCATCTGCAGAGCAAGCTGGGCTCACGTTTCAAGTTGGGCGTCGTCGTGCATACCGGCTCCGAAACGCTGCCCTTTGGGAGGGGACTATGGGCGCTACCGGTGTCGGCTCTATGGACCCCAGCCGACGAATAGCTGGGGGCTAAACCCGGACTAACCCTCGGCGTCGTCGGGCAGGAACGGCCCGTGCTCGGCCTCCAAGGGCTGCGATCTCCTCGTCGGCGGCGTCGCGCTCGTCCTTGCCCAGCATCGTCTTCCAGGTGATGGTGTGATTGATCATCGACATCGGCATCGGCCCAGACCTCGTGGCCGGAATTACTCCCAGAGCCATCTACGGCGGGCGGACCGTTCGATCACCAGTGCAGTCAGTACCGCTACGGGGATTCGAACCCCGGTTTCCGGACTGAGAATCCGGCGTCCTAGTCCCCTAGACGATAGCGGCGCGGACAGCATTTTAGCGAGGCGGCTGGCGACGTCGAAGCGTCGGTGGGGTCCATCCGACTTGGTCTCTAAATTACGAACATATGTTCGATAGAGAACTTCGATGGCGACCGCTTGTTACAAGCGCTAAATTGGCTGCTCCACGCGGCGGTGGAGGAACGGCAGACTCGCGAGCTTCAGGTGCTCGTGTCCGAAAGGACGTGGGGGTTCGAATCCCCCCCGCCGCACTCCTTCTTCCTCGAGATGCACTCGCGGGCGACGGTCGCTGAGGCGCTCCGGCTCCGCGACGAGGACGGACTTGGCGCCAGCCATGTTGCTCGGCTCCTAAACGTGCCGCTGCCCACGGTCAGGGACTGGCACTCCGGCAAGCTCCCGCGCCATTCGCGGCCGGCCTCGCCGGACGGGCCTGATCCGGAGATCTGCGCCGCCTGCGGGCAGCCGAGGCACCAGCCCAGGGCTCTCGGGCCGCCGTACGTCTATCTACTCGGGCTCTATCTCGGCGACGGCTGCATCTCCGCGCATCCGCGCGGGGTCTATCGGATGCGCGTCGCGCTGGACCGGAAATACCCGCGTATCGTCTACGGATGCGCTCAGGCCCTGAAAGCGATGGTCCCTGACCACCGGGTGCACGCGATGCTCACCCCGTCCAACTGCTACTCGGTCTCTGCCTACTCGCGGTCGTGGCCATGCCTGTTCCCGCAACACGGCCCGGGTCTCAAGCACGACCGCCCGATCTATCTCGCGGGCTGGCAGCAGGAGCTCGCCGAGCGCTGGCCCGAGCAGCTGGTCAAAGGGCTGATCCAGTCCGATGGGTGTCGCTTTGTCAACACGGGTCGCGCCGGTTGGCGGCACCCGCGCTATGCGTTCGCCAACGTCTTCACCGACATCGCGAGCATCTTCTGCTCGGCCTGCGACTGCCTCGGTTTGCGATGGACCGCGGCCTTTCCGAAGTCCGAGTCCGCCGCGGTGTCGATCTACGTCTCCCGCAAGGCCGACGTCGCCAAGCTCGACGAGTTCGTCGGGCCGAAGCGGTGAGCTGGCCTCAGGCCGGCTCCTTCTCCCTCGCCTGCGCGCCGTCTTCCGCCCCTGCGCTGGCGCGAGCCGCGGTGGCGGCGATCTCGTCGGCGAAGGTCGGCCACAGCTCCTGCGGCAGGTCGTGGCCCATGCCCTCGACCAGGCGGAGGTGGGAGCCGGGGATGGCGCGGGCGGTGGCCCGGCCGGCGACCGGGCGGATCAGCGGGTCGCTCGCCCCGTGGATCACGGTCGCCGGGAGGCGCAGCCTGCGCAGCGCTTCGGTGCGGTCGCCGGAGGCGGTCACCGCGTGCAGCTGGCGGGCGATGCCGGCGCGGCTCTGCGAACGGTCGTAGGAGGCGGCGGCAAGCGCCCTGATCCGCGCCTCGTCCATCGGGTATGCGGGCGAGCCGATCGTGCGAAAGACGCTGACCGTGTGCTCGACCGCCGCCTCGCGACCGGCGGCGGGCTGGGCGAAAAGGGTCCCGAAGGCCTTCAACGAGGGTATTCCGAGCCAGCGCCTTCCCGTGGTCGACATGATCGAGACCAGCGAGCGCACCCGCCCGGGCCGTCGGATCGCCACCGTCTGGGCGATCATCCCGCCCATCGACGCGCCGACCAGGTGCGCCGACCCGATTCCCAGGTGGTCCATCAGCCCGATCGCGTCCTCGCCCATGTCGCGCAGCAGGTAGGACGCCGTACGGCGGCGCCCGAGCAGCATGTCGGTCCGCTTCGGCACGCCGGCGGCCTCGATCTTGGTCGAGCGGCCGATGTCGCGGTTGTCGAAGCGCACGACCCGGAAGCCGCGCTCCGCCAGCAACGCGCAGAAACCCTCGTCCCAGCCGAGCATCTGCGTCGCCAGTCCCATGACCAGCAGCAGCGGCTCGCCGTCCGGGTCGCCGATCTCCTGGTAGGCAAGCTCGATCCCGTTGGCCGGGGCAAAGCGCTCCTCGCTCAAACCTGCCATTGGAGAGATCCTAGAGCCACGCGGCGCAGCGGGCCACCTCCACAGCGGCGTTGCCGCGGCGGCGCCGTTTGCCACTGGGTAGGTTTGGTCGGGTGCGCACCGCGATCGTCTCCGACCTCCACCTCGGCAGCGGCTTCGGCGAGGACCTGCTGCGCGACGCCGAGATCCGCCGAACGCTGCTCGCGGAGATCGCCGCCGCCGACCGGCTGGTGCTGCTCGGCGACGTGCTCGAGCTGCGCGAACTGCCGCTGCCCGCGGTGCTCGACGCCGCCCGGCCGTTTTTCGAGGAGCTGGGCGAGGCGATGGCCGGCCGGCCGGTCCTGCTGATGCCCGGCAACCACGACCACCGGCTGGCTGAGCCGCTGCTCGAAGGCGGCGCCCTGGAGGGACGCCGGCTCGAGCTCGAGCAGCGGGGGCCGCCGGCCGGCGAGGCTGCGACCCGGATCGCCGCGTGGCTCGACGGCGCCGAGCTGGAGATCGCCTACCCGGGCGCCTGGCTGCGCGACGACGTCTACGCCACCCACGGCCACTACATGGACTGCCACATGCGCCTGCCGCGGCTCGAGTGCGTAGCCGCCGCCGCCTCGATGCGCGCCTTCGGGCAAATTCCGGCGCGGGCCGCGCCAGCCGAATACGAGCGGCTGCTGCGACCCGTCTACGGACTCACCTTCTCCCTCGCCCAGGCACGCCTGGCGGGCCGCGCCAGCCGCCCCTCGGAGCGAGCCTGGCGGGCGATCTCCGGCCGCAACGGGAACCGCGTCCGGCGCGCCGCGCTCCGCGCAGGCATCCCGGCCGGCGTCTGGACGCTCAACCGCCTCCTCCGGGCCGGCTTCGACCCCGACCTCTCCGCCGCATCGATCGGCCGCAGCGGCATCGAGGCCGCTACGGAGCTGTCAAGCCGGCTGGGGATCGAGGCCGCGCACGTGATCACCGGGCACACCCACCGGGCCGGGCCCGGCGACGATGAGGCGGCATGGCCGCTGCCCGGCGGCGGCCGCCTCCACAACACCGGCAACTGGGTCTTCGCCGACGCCTTTCACCATCCCGGATACCCGCCGGGCCCCTACTGGCCTGGAACCGTGACCTGGCTCGGCGACGACGGACCCCCAAACCGCGTGCAGCTGCTGATCGAGCACTCCCACGATCAGCTGAGCAGCAAGGGGAGCCGGTCTAAAGCCACTCGGCGATGATCCGGCCGATCTCCTCGCCAGCGTCCTCCTGGAGGAAATGGCTCGCGTTCTCGATCGGCCGCGGCGCCTCATAGCCGAACGCCGAGGCCACGGCTTCGCCGAGCTTGAACGGGAGGATGGGGTCGGAGTCGGCCCAGAGGACGAGCCCCGGCCGGTCGTCGGTCTGCAGCGCGTCGCGGACCCGCCGGCCCGCGGCGGCGCCGGGTGCGTCGGGCTCGGTCGGAAGGATCAGCGGGAAGGCGCGGGCGCCGGCCTTCGACTCGGCGTTGGGGAAGGGCGCGTCGTAGGCGGCGATCACCTCGTCGCCCGGGTCGGTCTTGCAGGCGCCCCGGACCAGGAAGCCGACCGGCAGGTCCTCGGTGCGCTTCACGAAGTCGCGGAATTTGAGCCAGGCCTCGGTGCGACGTTCTTCGCCGGTGAAGGGGCCCGACTCCATCACCACCAGCCGCGAGAAGCGGTCCGGGTGATCGACCGCCAGCCGCAGGCCGATCGGTCCTCCCCAGTCGTGCACCACCGCGGTCGCGTCGCGCAGGTCCAGCTCCTCGATCAGCGCCGACATCAGCTCGACGTGGCGGTCGTAGGTGTACCACTCGAGGTCGGTCGGCTTGTCGGAGCGGCCGAAGCCCGCGTAGTCGGGGGCGATGCAGCGGTAGCCGGCGTCGCGCACCGGCGGCAGCACCTTGCGCCAGAGGAACGACCAGGTCGGCTCGCCGTGGAAGAAGACGACCGGCTTCCCCTCCCCCTCGTCGAGGTAAGCGAGCCGCAGCCCGTCGATCTCCCGGTAGCTCGATTCGAAGGGGAAGTCGGGCAGCCCCTGGAGGCGCTCCTCCGGCGTTCTGACCACGTCGACGCTCATTCACCCTCCATCCCTGCGACGAGTTCTTCTCGCATAGCGAGAGGAAGTCGTCACGCTCGGCAGCTTGAACGGCTCGCGCGAGTCTATTCCCCGCCGGCACGGCCCGCAGGATGGGCGCCGGCCGTCACACCGGCGGGCACCACCGAGCAGGAAACCCTTGTGAAGAGCAGAAGCTGCTCTTAGCATCTCCCCCGACTCTGTCTCCTCCTCCGAAAGGGTTACCCATGAACGATGAGAGCATGGTCAGCGGCTGGTGGGTCTTCGCCGGCGTGCTGCTCCTGATAGCCGGCGTGCTGAACATCGTCTACGGCATCGCCGCGATCGGCGACTCCAAGTTCTTCAACGAAGACGTCACCTACGTGATCAGCAGCCTGCACACCTGGGGCTGGGTCAGCCTGATCATCGGCGTGCTCGAGCTGATCGCCGCCTTCTCCCTCTTCGCGGGGGGTGAGTTCGGCCGCTGGTTCGGGATCCTGGTCGGCTCGCTGAACGCGATCGGCGCGCTGCTGTCTATTCCCGCCTACCCGTTCTGGTCGCTGGCCGTCTTCGCCCTCTCGATCATCATCGTCTACAAGCTGGCCGAAGGCCCGGGAGGCGCCCGGACCACCGTCTAGCCCAACCAGGGGTCAGCCGCGCAGCGGCGGTCCCGCGACGTGTTGCGGTCGAAGGCCCCGGGCACCCGGGGCCTTCGGCGTCTCGGGCCGCGACGCGCCGACCGACTCGGCGTCGAAGCTCGACCAGGGCGCCGGTGCCGGCCCGCGCGCTTCGTAGAGGACGTCAACGCCGGCGAGCCGGTCCTGCCAGCCGCGCCGCCGTTCGTCGAACAGCACCCCGAGGAAGCCGAGGCCGAGCGGCAGCGCCGCCAGCACCAGGCCGAGCAATCGGCGCAGCGAGTACCGCAGCGGCAGGCCGCGCCCCGCTACCCCAAGCCTGACCCCGAAGAAGCGCATCCCCGGCGTCTGCCCCGCCAGCGACCAGAAGGCGACCAGGTAGAGGCCGCCGAGCGCCAGCCAGGCGACCGTACCGAGGGCGAGGGCGAAGCCGGAGAGGCCTTCGCCGCTGCCCGAGAAGAAGGAGGCGATCAGCGCCGCGATCGCCGCCAGGCCGGAGAAGGCGAGGTTGACGAGCAGCGCATCGAGGCCGAAGGCGAGGCCCCGGGTCACCGCCCCGGCGCGCTCGGTCGGCTCGCTGCGGCGCGGCCGGAAGGCGACCCGCCGCGCCACCCGCTCGACGACGCCGTCGAGGCGGCGGGTCGTGTTGCCGATCGTGTGGCCGATGTCCTCGACGAAGCCGACGCTCTGGGCGCTGATCGCAGCGCGCAGCTCGGGCGCCTCGGCGATCCGCTCGACCAGCCGCTGCGCCTCCTCGCTGGCCAGCATCCGCCGCCACACCTCGTCGACCATCTCGCTGTCGAGCGCCTCGACCAGGGCGCGCTTCACCGCATCGCTCTGCAGCGCGCCGTGCGCGGCCTCTTCGACCAGCGGCCCCTGCAGCACCCGGACCAGGGCACGTTCCACCGCCTCGCTCTCGACCGCGGCGACCATCGCCTCCTCGGCAGCGGACTGGACGGCGCGCTCGACCCCGGCCGCCTCGGCGACCGTGCGCGCCCCGCGCACCCCGGCGCCGAGCAGCCGCACCGAGAGCGGCAAGGGGTTGCCGGAGGGCCCTTCGCCGGCCCCGGAACCTGGTCGCGCGGCGGCGCCGTCCGCCATCGCTACTCCTGCCGGTGCTCGGCCGCGCGCTCGCGCACCTCGGCCTTCTGCTCGAGCGTCATCGCGCCGGGGTGGCCGTCGCCCGGCCACGGGCTGAGGAACAGCAGCAGCCGCGCGTCGGAGCGCGCCACGACCGTGTGCCGCTCGCCGGGGGCGAACTCGAACAGATGCCCGGCCGCCGCCTCGACCCGCTCGCCGGCCGGCGTGGTCAGCTCGACCTCCCCGTCGACCACCACGACCCGGGCGCGCTCGTGAACCTCGTGCTCCTGAAGCTCCTCCCCGGCGGGGAGGCTGAGCAGCACGGTCCGCGCGTCGTCGGCCGAGGCGAGGATCTGCGGCTGGTGCGGCTCGGCCGCGAGCGCCTTCAGATTCCAGCTCTGCATCGGCCTGTTGTACCAGGACGGCGACGGGCGGGCGGCGTGCCAGGTGACCGATTCGAAAACCCGCCGCCTACCCGAGGCGGTCGAGCAGGCGGTCGACGAAGGCAGCCTGGGCGGCGAGGAGCTTGCGCCGCGCCGCGGTGGGCTCGAACCACTCGGCGCGATCGACCTCCGGGAACTCGCGCTCGACGCCGGAGCGGGGCGGCCACTCGATCGTGAAGGTGTCGCTGCGCAGCGCCGCCGGGTCGAAGTCGGCCTCGGCCGCCCAGGCGCGGACCAGCTTGCCGCCCTTCTGGCGCACCGAGCCCAGCTCGATCAGCGCCTCGGGGTCGATCGCCGGCGCCGCATCGCCCAGCTCCTCGCCCAGCTCGCGCAGCGCGCAATCGCGGGGCTCCTCCCCCTCCCCGGTCTCGCCCTTCGGGATCGACCAGGCGCCCAGGTCCCGCTTCGCCCAGAACGGCCCACCCGGGTGGACGAGCAGCAACTCGGGCCCGGATGCGGCGAGGCGGTGGAGGAGGATGCCGGCGCTCTGCTTCGCAGCCACGGCGCCGCGGCTCAGGCGACGGCCCGCAGCCGGCTCTTGGCGCGCTGGGCGATCGCCTCGCCCCAGAGCGAGTCGTCGATCCGCACCGGCGCGGTGCTCGCCAGGAAGTCGCCGAGCGCGGCGGCGAGGCCGTCGGGGTCTTCCAGGTGGGGGAAGTGGGCAGCGCGGGGCAACTTCTCGTAGCGGCAGTGGGGGATCGCCTCGCCGGCTTCGCGGCCGTGCGCGGCGGGGATCGTCCGGTCGCGCTCGCCCCAGACGATCAGGGTCGGCATCTCGCCGAGCAGGTAGAGGCGGTCGCGGGCGCTGACGTGCTGGCCGTGCATGTCGATCACCGAGCGCAGCGTCTGCAGGAAGGCGCGTCGCGAGCCGGGGTCTCCCAGCGGCCCCAGCGCCCGGGCGACCGCCTCCAGATAGACGCCTTTCGCGCTTCCGCGACGGCGCAGCCGCCCGCCCGCCCGGTCGATCGCCCGGACCAGGCGGGGATTGGCGGCGAGCCGCAGCGGCAACGCCGCGCCCGGCAGCGCCGCGCCGCGCAGCAGCAGGCTTACCTCCTGCCCGAGGCCGCCGCTGGAAACGAGCACGAGGCGCTCGGTGCGCTGCGGGAACTGGTAGAAGAACTGCATCGCCACGCCGCCCCCGAGCGAGTGGCCGACGATCGTCGCCCGCTCGACCCCGATCGTCGCCAGCAGGTCGCGGATCGTCGCCGCGTGGGCGCCGAGCGAGTAATCGCCGCGCGGCGTCGCCGAGTCGCCGTGGCCGATCAGGTCGGGCGCCACCACACGGTGAGAGTCCGCCAGCCGCAGCGCCACCTCCTCCCAGTGCCGCGACGAGTTGATCATCCCGTGGATCAGGACGACGGTCGGCCCGCTGCCGGCGGTCCGGTAAATCGCCCGGTGCCCGTGCAGGTCGACCTCGTGTGCCTCGAAGCTGCGCTCGGCTTCCACACGCGAACCCTACCCGCCGGCCGTCCGCTTCGGCCGAGGCGCCCTCAGCCTCGCAGGCGTTCTTCCTCGCTGCGGATCTCGTCCTCCCTGATCGGCTTGCGCCCGTAGACGTCCCAGGCGTTTGCGGCGACCCCCACGCCCCAGCCGAGGATCGGAAAGATCGGCCAGAAGAAGTGGCTTCCGGTGATCGCCCAGATCGCCACCAGCATCGCGTTCACCGCCACGTAGATGAAGACATGGGCGCGAAAGTCGCGCTTCTTCTTCAGCCGAGAGATCGCTGCGTCGCGTAGGTCGCGCCCGCTCTCTCCAGCTGCCTCCATGCGCCTGTTTGTACCAGGAACCGGCGAAGGGGGGATCTGGAGTGCCGGTCATGATCTGCGCCGGCTCACCCGCCTACTCGCACGACCACACTTCATGCAAGAGCCGCCGGGGCGTCGAAGGGCCGGATGAGCATCGCAGCGACCGCGCTGGCGAGCGCCGCCATCGAGGCGCGCGCAGCGAAGCGGGCGACCCGCCAGGGAACCGCGATCCGCGGCGGCCGCCTGCCGGCGGCACAGGCGACGATCGCGAAGACCTCCCTCATCGAGAGGTTCTCGCCGCCCAGCAGGTAGCGGTACCCGCTCGAATGCGCGCACCTCGGCGGCCCCGGTGACCAGCGCCCTCATGCAGCGCCGCGCAACCGCGCAACCGCCGCGCCGCGCGCCAGCCGCCACCCGGTGCGGGCAGCCGCGGACGGCGTTCGTTCCGCCGCCCGGACGACCCGCTCCAGCGCGGCTGCGAAGCGGCGCAGCTCCTGCTCGGAGACGACCAGCGCCGGCAGCGCCTTGATCACGTTCATGCGATGGCCCGCCACCTGGCAGAGGACGCGGTGCCGGTGGAAGAGGGGGACGGTGAGGAGCTGCGCGCCCAGCCCGGGCTGGGCGCGCTCGGCCATCCGCCAGGTCGCGCGCGAGGCGAGGCCGCCCGGAGGACCGAGCTCGATCGCCCAGATCAGCCCCAGGCCACGAACGTCGCGGACGATCTCGTAACGGTCGACCAGCGGGGCGGTCAGCTCGAGCAGCAGCCCCCCGAGCCGCTCCGCCCGTGCGGCCAGCCCCTCCTCCTCGAGCACCCGCAGCGTCGCGAGCCCTGCCGCCGCGGCCAGGTCGTTGCCGCCAAAGGTCGAGCTGTGACGCACGCCCCGCTCCATGCTGTCGAAGACCGCGTCCATCACCGCCCTCGAGACGAGAACCGCCCCGACCGGGACCATCCCGCCCGACAGCGCCTTCGCCAGGCAGATCATGTCCGGCTCGAGCCCCCAGTGCTCGAGCGCCAGGAAGCGGCCGGTCCGCCCCAGCCCGGTCTGCACCTCGTCGACCACGAACAGGGCGCCGGCCTCGCGGCAGAGCCGCTGCGCGGCCTCCAGGTAGCCGGGGGGCGGCAGGTTGACGCCCTTGCCCTGGATCGGCTCGATCACGAAGGCGGCGACGTCGCCCGCCGCCAGCTCGTGGGCGAGAGCGTCCCGATCGCCGAACGGCACCGCCTCGCAGCCCGGCAGCAGCGGCTCGAAGCCCTCGCGGAACTCCTCGTTGCCGTTCAGCGAGAGCGCCCCCATGGTGAGTCCGTGGAACGAGTGGCTGGCGTGCAGGACGCGCGACCGCCCGGAGGCGGCGCGGGAGAGCTTGATCGCCGCCTCGACCGCCTCGGCGCCGCTGTTGGCGGGGACCATCGCGTCGACGCTGTCCGGGGCGCGGGCAAGCAGCTCCTCTGCCAGCAAGCCGCTCAGCAGGGTCACCCCGAGCTGCGGCATGTTGGGGGTGCGGGCGGCGAGGAGTTCGTCGATCGCGGCCGCGACCGCGGGGTGGTTCCGGCCCACCGCGAAGACCCCGTGGCCACCGACCAGATCGAGGTAGCGCTCGCCGCGATCGTCGATCAGGTGCTCGCCCTCGCCGCCGACCCAGCGGCGGTCGAAGCCCAGGGTGCGGACGATGCGGCCCAGCTGGGGATTGAGGTGGCGGTCGTTGAGCGCCATCTCCTCGCCGGCGCGCTCGGCGAGCAGGTCGCGGACTTTGGGCTGGCCGCTGCCCATGCGCGTCAGCGTAGCTCCACCGACTCCCGCCCGAGGCGAATCGGGTGGTCGCCGCGCGTCAGCGCCCGGCGCGCCCAACCAGGAGCAGCGATCGACGCATGTGCTTCGTCGCCCCTGCGGAGGGCCCGACCCAGACGTCGAGCACGGTCTTCAGCCGGCCGGCCCGAGTCAGCGCTCTCCTGCCCGGTCGAGTCAGGTGCAGGGCGAGGCGCCGAACCCGCCCGGAGCGCTTCGCGAACATCCGCGCGAGCACCCTGTGACCGCGCTTCGCCACCGCCCTGACGCGTCCGCACGGGCCCGAGCAGCGGACGCTGCCGGCGTTCACGGTGCGCCCCTTGACCTTCGCGCGCCGGTTCAGATTGAGGCGCACCTTCGCCCCCGCCGCGGACAGTGCCGGCGCGGCCGGCGCGGCCGCTGAGGACGCCGGGGCCTGGGCCTGGGCTTGGGTCGCCGCGCCGCAGTTCGGGTTGCCGCCGGCCTGCGGCTGGGCATCCCCGGTGTCGGGCAGGATGGTCAGCCGCAGGGTCTTCACAGGGCCTCCGCTGACCGGCTGGCTGAGCCCGACCGTGACCTTCTTCGACGCGTCGCTGTAGGGGTTGCCGTAGGAGTCGGTGAACTGGTTGATCACCGCCGCGTACTGCTCGCAGGTGGGGAACGGCGAGGGACCGCTGCGCGCGTCGCCGAAGGCGGGCTGGTTGAAGCCGTTCGGGCACCATCTCCCCTGCGCGGTCGTCATCGGGTTCGAGCAGAACGAGAGCGCGTCGTTGCCGTATTTGCCGCCCCAGAGACCGGTGCTGAAGCCGGCAAGGAGATCGCGGCGGATCGCCCCTTCGAGGTTGTTGGGGGTATCGGCGCCGGTGTAGATGTCTCCGATCAGCCCGCCGCCCCCGAGCGCGATCGTCGGCGGCGCCGCACCGGGCGGGTTGCTCGTGCCCGAGAGCGCGATCGATCCGTCGGCGGCGAACGTCCCCGAGTACTCGCTCGTCGTGAACGGCACGCCGAAGAAGGCCGTGTGGAGGACGATCTTCTTGCCGCTCATCGAGCGCACGTAGTCGCCCAGGTCCGGGTAGGCGTTCGAGTGCAGCGGCGAGATGACCCGGAGGACGTTCCCGCCGCTGTCCTTGACGGTCGCCTGCGGGCCGCCCGGGATCTTCTGCAGGGCTTCGAACACCCTGTCCGAGTTGGCGTCGCCCAGCGTTTCGAGGTGTTCGGAGGAGACGCCGTAGGTGTCGAGGCGCATCCCGATCCCGAACTGGTCCACGGCGGTCAGGTTCGCGACGTCGGAGGACGCCGGCGTGACGGTCAGCTCGGCCCAGTCGAACCGGATCGGAGAGTTGAAGGGGACGCTCTCCTGCACGCCCGCTCCATAGGAGATGTAGATGCGGCCCGAGATCAGCTTTTCGATCGTCAGCGCCTGACCGGGGATTTCGCTCAGCTTCTTCGGCGTGTCGTTTGCCATCCCGGGGACGTCGTAGGTCCCCGGCTGGCCGACCACCGTGACGTAGACGTCTTGGGGTCCCGGCTTGGCTTCGTCGACGATCCGCAGCTCCAGCGCCGACGCCCCCACCGGGAACAGCATCGCCGCCGCGGCGAGCGCGGAGACGGCCGCGGCGACGAGCCGGGCGCGATCGGCGAGCGAGGCGGAGTGCATCGCCGACCTATCGGCACCGGACGCGCACCCCTTGAGCGATGCGGGCGCCGATCTCGCGCGCCTGCCGGGGCTCGAGGATCACGATCGGGATCTCGCGCTTTCCCGCGTTGCGCTGGAAGAACTCGTACCCGGGGTAGAAGGCGACGAACTCCGGCCAGAGGCGCTTGCGCTCCTCGTCGGTTGCGACCCGCGCTCGGACCTCGCGCACTTCGGGGCCGATCTGGACTGTGGTGTCGGGGTTTGCCTCGAGGTTGTGAAACCAGGCGGGATTCGTCGGCTGGCCGGCCTTCGAAGCGGCGACGACCAGCGCGTCGCCGTCCTCGTGGTACATCACCGGCGAGGTGCGTTTCGCGCCGCTTCTGGCGCCGGTGTGGTCCAGCAGGAGGATCCGCGCCGCCGGCCATCCGGGGACGTGGTTGCCGATCCTGCCGCCGCTGCGCCGGTAGAGCGCTACGTGCAGTCTGTTCGACCGCCTCCCCATATAGATGCCGCGCCTGTTGGCGAACTCCGAGCTTGAGGCGGTGAGCCTTCCGAGCAGGGTCATGTCGCTCCGCAATCTATGCATCGTGGGCGGTCCCTGCGCGCTAGCCTTGAATCTCCGAAAACGCTGAAAGGGAGGGCCGCTTTGCCAGCCCCCGTCGACGAGCAGGAGCTCGAGGTCAAGGTCAAGGAGATGTACCGCCTGGTCGCCGAGCAGCCCGACGCCGAGTACCACTTCGAGATGGGCCGCGGGCTCGCCGAGCGGCTCGGCTACCCGGGCGAGGTTCTCGACCTCCTCCCGGCCGAAGCGATCGAGTCCTTCGCCGGCGTCGGCTACTTCTTCGACCTCGCCGGCCTCAGGGAGGGGGAGAGCGTCGTCGACCTGGGAAGCGGGTCCGGAATGGACGACTTCTTCGCGGCCACGCAGGTCGGCACGAGCGGCAGCGTGCTGGGCATCGACTTCACCGCCGCCCAGCTCGACAAGGCGCGGCGACTTGCCCTCGAGAACGGCTTCGAGCAGGCCGAGTTCCGCGAGGGACGGATCGAGCAGCTGCCGCTCGACAGCGAGAGCCGCGACTGCGCGATCTCCAATGGCGTCATCAACCTGGCTCCGGAGAAGGGCCCGGTCTTCGCCGAGGCCGCCCGGGTGCTGCGGCCGGGGGGCCGGCTGGCGATCGCCGACATCGTCACCGAGCAGCAGCTGAAGGACTCGATCGTCTGCGACGCCGACCTCTGGGCGTCCTGCATCGGCGGCGCCTCGCAGCAGGACGCCTACCGTGCGGCGATCGAGTCGGCCGGGCTGCGAGTAGAGGAGTTCCGCGAGAACCCCTACGAGTTCATCTCCGAGCAGGCCGTGAGCGCGAGCGCCAAATACGGCGTCAAGAGCATCTCTGTCCTCGCCGTCAAGCCGGCCTGAGAGGCCGGCTCCGAGATGACCGGCTACTGGATCGCCCTCGGCGCGCTCGCCGTCCTGCTCGTCGCGCTGATCGCCGGCGCCTTCGCGGCGCTGGCGGTCGGTCGCCTCCACCTCGACCTCGGCTGGGGTCGCAGCACGCACGCCGTCGCGCTGGAGCCGTTGCGGATCGAGGCCCCGCGCGAGCTCGTCTACGAGATCCTCAGCGCCCCCTACCTGGGACGGGCGCGCAGCGAGTCGGTCGAGGTTCTCGCCGGCGGCGAGTCCCTCGTCGTCGCCGCCCACCTCACCAAGGTTCACTTCTACGAAGCCCGCACGGTCGAGGCGGTCGAGCTCGCGCCCCCGTCGAAGATGCGCTTCCGCCACCTCACTGGCCCGGTTCCGGAGGCGACCGAGGAGTTCCGGCTCGAGGCGGCCGACGGGGCGACCGTTCTGCACTACGACGGCGAGCTCGGCATCGACTACTTCCTGCTCGGCCGGCTCGCCGCGCGCCATTGGGTGGTGCCGCAGTGGAAGCGGGCCGTCGCCGCGCACCTCGAGGAGGTCAGCCGGATCGCCGAGCAGCGCGCCGCGCAAGCCGAAGCCAGGTCGCGAGCCTCCGGCCCGGGCGACGGCCGCTGAACGGCAGCTCGTAGTCGGCCATCAGAGTCCCGCCACGACCCGCTGGGCCGTGAGGATGTCCACACCGGAGCGCTCGGCGTAGAGCTTTGCGGCCTGCATCCGCTTGCCGGACCGCGCCAAGTCGACCACCTCCGAATCGACCTTGTCGACCGGATCCTCGAACCCGATGCCCGTCCGCTCGGCCAGCATGCGGACGTTTCGCTCCAAGCGCTCAAGCCGTTCGACGATCTGGGCCTGGGTGAGCTCGTCGGGGGTCACGACGCCGAGATCTGCCGCTCGAGCTTGTCGAAGCTGTCCGTCCAGCCGTCCCGGTGGAGCGCTCGACGCGCATCGGTCTTGAAGGGGTCCTGCCTCAAGGCAACCTGGGCCTCCCACACGAACGAGTAGGCGAGCCGGGTGGGCGGGTCCACCTCGCGGAACTCCCCGGCTCGACGAAAGCGGCGAATACGACCGCGGGGCGCCCCGGAAGAGCGCGCTCGATCTCAAGCATCAGCGCGTCCGATCGCCCCTCCATTCGTCAAGGGTATCCACCCCGAAGCGAAGGCGAGCTGGCTGCCGCATCACCCGGTCGAGCCGGCTGAGAGCGGCGTTGCCTCGACGCCGAATACCTCCCACTCGTCGGCGACGCCCTTGAGCCGGTGGCTGCCCCCCGTCCGAAAGTCGATTCCCGAGCCGACCGCGAGGTCGCGCACCGTCCGCGACGCGAGCACCTCGCCCGGCCCGGCGAGCGCAGCGATCCGCGCCGCGACGTGGACGGCGATGCCGCCGACGTCGTCGCCCATCAGCTCGACCTCGCCGGCGTGGAGCCCGGCCCGGACCTCGACCCCGAGGGCCGGCATGTCGTCGGCGATCTGTCGGGCGCACTCGACCGCCCGCGATCTCGTCCATTCCGTCGCTGCCGCCCTGTCCGACCCAGGGGAAGTGGTCGACGCCGTCCAGCTCGAGGTAGGTGCTGTTCTCGATCTGTCCCGCGAGCCAGCGGGCGGCCCTGTAGTTGACCGCGTGGTCGCCGCGCCGGTGGATGACCAGGGTCGGCGTCTGAATCAGCGGCAGCGTCTCGCGAACGTCCGTGTCGAGGAACCCCTCGAGCAGCCGAGCGAAGCGCATCGGGCTCGCCGACTGGCGCTCGAATCGCCCCTGCATCTCGCGCGCCCGGGGATCGTCGGCCAGAGTCGGGGAGAAGACGTCGAGCGTCGCGCCCTGGCCCCAGAGCGGCAGCATCAGCTCCTTCTCAGCTTCCAGCACGGCTTCGCGGGGAGGCGCCCAGGGATAGTCCTCCGCCCAGGTCGAGCGCGCCATCGCGCCCCAGAGGATCAGCGCCGAGGTGCGCTCGGGGTGCGCCGCTGCGAAGAGCATGCACATCATCGCCCCCTCCGACATCCCGAAGAGCGCCGCGCGCTCGGAGCCGGCGGCATCCATCACGGCGCGCACGTCGTCCATTCGTTCCTCGAGCGTCGGCGTCGGGTCGACCGGATCGGAGAGTCCGACGCCCCGCCGGTCGAACGGGATCACGCGGGCGAAGCTGCCGAGCCAGCGCATGAAGCGCTCCATCGCCGGCACCTCCCAGAGCATGTCCAGGTGGGAGACGAAGGGGAAGGCGACGACGAGGTCGAGGTCGCCTTCGCCGTAGACCTGGTAGGCGATGCCAAGGTCGCCGCTGCGCGCGTATTTGGTTTGCGGCCCCATCGGGCGTCAGATTACGCCGCCCAGCGCATTCGACCGGACTGCGGCACTAGCCAACCGCCCGCGCAACGGAGACGACGATCAGCACGAGCGCGACCGCTCCCAGCCCTCTGCGAAAGCCGTTGACGCCGTTCGCCGCCTCCTCGTAGGCCCAAATCGTCAAGGCGACGTAGAGGACCGCGCGAGCGACGTCGTTGACGACGCTGGTCGCGTCGCTGAGCAGCACCACGAGCAGCGCAGCCAGCGCGACCCAGACCGGAGGGTTGGGGAACTGGCCGACGGTGTAGCCGCGGATCTTCAGGTCGCGTTGCACTGCCCAAGCCTATGGGCCCAGCTCGGATGCGCCGCTCGGCCATTTGCCGAATCGAGCTAAGAGGCGGACAGGGCGAACGGGCTTCCCTCCGAGTCGCGGCAAACTGCCCAGCGCTCGCCGGGGTGGACGACCGAGCCGCCCAGCTCGGCGACCCGCTCCAGCGCGACGGCCATCTCGTCGACCGGGAAGTAGGGAAGCGAGCCGGTGTCGCCGGGGCCCGTGCCGCGCTCGTGCACGCCGAGCCGCAGGCCGCCCCTCTCGGCCTCCCAGCCCTCCCCGGCGCCGGCCGTCCGGGGCGACAGCTCGACGCCGAGCAGTCCGCGCCAGAAGCGCAGGGCGCGCTCTGGGTCGTCGGCTGGAAACTCGATCAGCGGCGTCGGCATGGTGGCTCGGCCCGCACTCGGATGCAGGGCGGTACCGCGGTTGGTACCAGGCCGACAGGATGCGCGTCGAGCAGCCGGGCGGTATTCGAACCTCGTCAGTAGAGGAAGTGGGCGCCGAGCAGTTCTGTGACCGTCACCAGCCGAAAGCCACGTTCGCGGAGGCCTTCGACGATTCTCGGAAGAGCGAGCGGAGTCTGGGGATGGTGGCCGCCATCGTGCATCAAGACGATCGAGCCGGGCCGCGCCGAGCCGATCACATGCGCCTGCATCCTGGCCACGCCGGCGTGGTGATCGTCGCCAGCGTTGAAGGTCCAGAGGATCGTCTCGAGCCGGTTCCCGACCGCGGCCTCGGCGACCCGAGGATCGACCAGACCGTAGGGCGGGCGAAAAAGGCATGGCTCGAAGCCGGTCGCTTCGCGGATGCGGCGATTCGTCGACGCGAGCTCATCGAAACCCGGGTAGTGCGGGTGGTCGAAGGAGTGGTTTCCGATCTCACTGCCGGCGAGGAGGATTTCCCGCATCAGCGCTTCGCGTCCCACGACGTGCCTGCCCTCCTCGAAGAAGGTGGCGCGGGCGCCCAGGCGATTGAGGGTTTCGAGGATCGCCGGCGTATGAGTCGCGCTCGGACCGTCGTCGAAGGTGAGCGCGACCTCCCGGGTCGCCGCGGGCCCCTCCGAGACGATGCGGCCGGGATGAGAGGTGCACCCGATCGGCTCGCGGCCCAGCCCGGCAACGGTCCCGCCGTTTGAGCGGCGAGGTGCGGCGGAGGAGGTCGTCGGAGCGATCGAGGCGAAGAGGAGGCACCAGAGCGCCGTGACGAGGAGCAGCGCGCCTCGTCCAGGGCCGCCTCCCAGCTGATCGCTACCGATCGGCACGCTGCCGGATCTTGACGGGATCCTTGCCACCGCGACTTGACCACCCTCGGGTAGTGCGGGGGACCCAGGGCCTCTACCACGGCGCCGGGCGAGAATGCGCCTACTCCGGCTGCGCAAGAACTTCGTGCCCGCCGACCCGCAGCCATTCAACGTGGGTCTCGCCGGGCCTGACCTCGGCGCCGTAGCGGAAGGTGGCGCGCCCGTCGCCCGAGTACGACATCTCCCGGAGGTCCTTGGTGCCCTGGACCCGCTTGATGCGCAGCGAGCGGGGTGGCTCGCGCCCGTCCTTGAAAGCGTCGACCAGCTTGCGAACCGCCTGCCGCAAAGCGCGGTCCTGCTCCCGCGAGAGACGGGCGAACTGGCGGGCGAAGCCCGCTGGAACCTCAAAGGTGGGGCTCATCAGTCGGCCTGCTGAGAAGATGCCGCGCTGAGTCGATCCAGAGCGTCGAGGAACGCGTCGCTGTCCAGCGGTCGGTCTGCCGTCTCGGCAATGACCTCCTCGACGGTCTCAGGGACAAGCACGAGAGAGCCGTCCCGGCGCCGCTCGGACACCTTGTAGCGACCTAAGCGCCCTCCGGCGGCGTCCGCTGCGGTGATATCGACTACGACCATCTTCATCCTCCAAGTGTCTCAGGTGGTCAGAGGGAGGGCAAGGCGGAAGCCACACGCCGTGCTTCGCATCCGCAAACCCATCCGTGATCGCCGAGGATGGCAGATTGACCGGATGCTGTTGTCGTCAATCGCCCTAACCGGACAGTATTTGAACCATGAGGCGTGCCGACAGGTTGCTCCACCCCACGGCTACCGGTTCCGACCTGGTCAGATGCAACAGGGTCGCGTCCCATAAGCCGGGGGAATTAGCTCGGACGTAGCCTCCGCGTTGTCCAGCAAAGACGACGCAAAGGAGGCACGCCCGAGATGGCGAGAATAGTCCCGAGTGAGAGATATCGCGATCAGCT
>Ga0210101_1000176_pt1 | contig 23121 bp, 19 predicted proteins | sample Muzzi_PWC_D1_FD_185534 | JGI IMG/M metagenome (GOLD analysis project Ga0210101, IMG submission 185534) | Wetland microbial communities from San Francisco Bay, California, USA, that impact long-term carbon sequestration - Muzzi_PWC_D1 (SPAdes) | ecosystem: Environmental > Aquatic > Marine >... | reverse complement strand
TCGGCGGCGTCAATGACCTCCTGGTCCCGCATCGATCCCCCCGGCTGGATCACCGCCGTGACGCCCACCTCGGCGGCACTGTCGAGACCATCGCGAAACGGGAAGAAGGCGTCTGAGGCCATCACCGAACCCTTGACGGTCAGGCCGGCATCGGCGGCCTTGATGGCGGCGATCCTGGCGCTGTAAACCCGGCTCATCTGGCCGGCGCCGACGCCGATGGTCATTTCGTTATGGCAGTAGACGATGGCATTGGATTTAACAAACTTGGCCACCTTCCAGGCGAACAGCAGGTCCTTCATTTCCTGTGCCTCGGGCTGACGTCGGCTGACGACCTTCAGCGCCTGTTCGTCGATCATGGCCATATCACGTTCCTGGATCAGCAGGCCGCCATTGACCCGCTTATAGTCGAGTCCGGCCTGTGGTTGCGCAGGCCATTCACCGCAGGCCAGCACCCGCACATTGGGTTTCCCGGCCAGGATGGCCTGGGCATCCGTGTCAATGCGGGGGGCGACGATAACCTCGACAAACTGGCGCTCGATGATGGCCCGGCTGGTGGCGGCATCCAGCGCCTGGTTGAAGGCGATAATGCCACCGAAGGCCGAGGTCGGATCGGTACAGTAGGCTCGGTCATAGGCGTCCAGTAGCGAAGTGCCCACGGCAGCACCGCAGGGATTGGCATGTTTGACGATGACGCAGGCCGGCTGTCCGGAAAACGCCTTGACGCATTCCAGGGCCGTGTCGGCATCGGCGATATTGTTGAATGACAATTCCTTGCCCTGCAGGCTCTGCGCGGTGGTGATACCGCCCTCGGTAGCCTGAGTTTCGATATAAAAGGCCGCCTGTTGATGAGGATTTTCGCCGTAACGCAGGTCCTGGAGTTTGCGCATCTGGCTGTTGTAGGTGTGCGGAAATTGTCGACGCGGACCGTTCGGTTGCTCACTGTCGAGACGGCCCAGGTAGTTTGCTATCAGGCCGTCATAGCGGGCCGTATGTTCAAACGCCTTGACGGCGAGTTTGAAACGCGTGCTGTCACTGACCACCCCGTCCTGTTGCTGTAGCTCTGTCAGCACCCTGGTATAGTCCGCGCTGTCAACGATGACGGTTACCGTGGTATGGTTTTTGGCCGCCGAGCGCACCATCGTCGGTCCGCCGATGTCGATGTTCTCGATGGCTGTGGCCAGGTCACAGTCGGGTTTGGCCACCGTCTGTTCGAAGGGATAGAGGTTGACGACGACCAGATCGATCGGGCTGATATCATGGGCGCGCATGATCACGTCATCGGTACCGCGACGACCGAGGATGCCGCCGTGCACCTTGGGGTGCAGGGTTTTCAGTCGTCCGTCCATCATTTCCGGAAAGCCGGTGTAGTCAGAAACGTCGGTAACCCTGATGCTGTTTTCTTCCAGCAACCTGGCAGTGCCGCCGGTGGACAGGATTTCGATGTCCCGTGCCACCAGGGCACGGGCGAAGTCGACGATGCCGGCTTTATCGGAGACACTGAGTAATGCGCGTTTAATGGTATTCATGTTGAATCAGTCTGTCGGCTAGAAGGTTGATCTGTAATAACAGGATGCTGCAGGTGAGCATTACTGCAGGCCGTATTTTTCCAGTTTTTTTCTTAAGGTGCTGCGATTGATGCCCAGGACCTCGGCCGCCTTGCTTTGATTGCCACGGGTATATTCCATAACGGATTTAAGTAACGGTTGTTCCACTTCGGCAACAACCATCTGATACAGATCCCTGGGCGGTTCATGGCCATCAAGGTCAGCAAAAAAACGCAGCAGGGCCGAGTCGATACAGGAGCATAGCGGGCGCTTGCGGCGTTCGACAGTTTTTTCTCTGGCCACGACCGGGCGGCGCTCCTTTACGGTCCCGCTCATGCGGCTATTCCGGCGGTAGCGGCGAGGCGCTCAAAGAACTCGGAGGTGACCTGCAGTTGCAGCCTTGCATCGTCAATACGGTTGACGATCTGGCGAAAGGCAGCGCCACCGGGCTGGCCCTTGCTATACCACGAGATGTGTTTGCGCGCGACCCGCACGCCGACGTATTCACCATAAAAGGAATAGAGTTCCTGCAGGTGGCCGAGCATGATGTCACGGATAATGTGAACCGGTGGTTCATCCAGGAGCTCGCCGGTTTCCAGGTAATGCCGGATGGTATTGAAAATCCAGGGTCGACCCTGGGCCGCACGGCCGATCATGATACCGTCGGCGGCGGTATAATCGAGGACAAACCTGGCCTGATCCGGGGTGCGTATATCACCGTTGGCGATAACCGGGATTGAGACAGCCTGTTTGATGGCGGCAATGGTGTCGTATTCCGCTTCACCATGATAGGCGCAGGCGCGGGTCCGGCCGTGTACGGCCAGGGCCTGGATACCGCTTTGTTCGGCGATATGGGCGATACTGACACCGTTGCGGTTATTAACATCCCAGCCGGTACGGATCTTCAGCGTAACCGGTATATCCACCGCGGCAACCACGGCTTCGAGGATATCCGCGACCAGGGATTCATGTTGCAGCAACGCCGAGCCGGCCATCACATTGCAGACCTTCTTGGCCGGACAACCCATATTGATGTCGATGATCTGGGCGCCCCGGTCGGCATTATGGCGAGCGGCCTCGGCCATTAACCGCGGGTCGGCACCGGCGATCTGTACCGAGCGGGGTTCCGTTTCGCCGCTGTGATCGGCCCGGCGCAGGGTCTTTTTACTGCCCCACAACAGGGAATTTGATGACACCATCTCCGATACCGCCATCCCGGCACCGTGTCGTTTGCATAACTGACGGTAGGGCCTGTCAGTGACGCCGGCCATAGGTGCAAGCACCAAATTATTGGCCAGTTTGTAAGGGCCTATTTGCATAGTGATCAATCGTGTCTCGAGAAATGCCGGTTGTTGTTCTGTCACCCGTTTACGTGCCAGACGTCGGGTGTCGGGTATTCACCCCGTGTTCATGGAAATCGCTAAGCCGCTAATGATACCTGTTAATCCGAATCCGATAAAGCCGCACGTCGGGGTTTTGCCTCATGGGTGTAAGCGAATGTAAGGGCGGCTGTGATAGAGCCTATTTGAAATCAAAGGCAAAATTCACCGCATTTTTACCGGGGTCGATCAGGACCAGATTGGTATAGACGGATTGACGGGACGGCATGCCGTCCGCCAGGCTGCTGCCCTCAGGCAGATAATCTGCCGGCGGGAAGGACCGCTGGGCGATGGTGTGGCCATTGATATCCGAGAAAGCCAGTTGCAGTGTTGGCCACGGTTGACGGAAAGGGGCCTCATTGCGGATCGTCAGACTGATTTGCAGGGCATTTGCAATCGATGGGTGGCTGCGGACCTCACGAGAGATGATGCGTATCAGGCTGGTGTTGCGTAACAGTTCCAGTTTACAGTTCATGACCTGGCAGAAGCTCTGCAACCAGGGGCGTAACTGGACATGACTCGCCAGTTCATTACGTTTGAAGTAGGCGTACTGAGCGGTCAGAATTAATGCCAGTATCAGGCTGAGGATGAACCAGCCAACCGGGAAGCGATGTGTTCGTTGCCGGGGCTGTAAGGCCTCTGATATCAGGCTGGCCTGCGCATGGTCATCGATAATCGGGCTATTGCCCTGCTCACTGTCCGTGAGCGTGGACCTGAAGCGATTATGGCAATGCTCGCAGGTAATCACACCGCCACTGCTGGCCAGGGTCTCGCTGGTCACATTGAGCAAGGTCATGCATTGCGGGCACTGCAGAAACATGCCGGGATTATAACCTGATTTAGGCTGCTGCCGAGATCTAGATCGGAGGACAGGTTTATTCGTGCTGGCGTGTAGCCGTCAAACAAACCCAGTCTTGCCGCTGGCGTGGTTCAGAAAAGACAAACCAGGGGGTGTAGGCCTGACGAACATCTTCGGCCTGTTCCGCCAGTATACCGGAGAGTACCAGGATCCCGTCCATGCGTACCAGGGTTGCAAAATACGGTGCCAGTTCGATCAGTGGCCCGGACAGGATGTTGGCCACCAGGATGTCGAAGTCAGTATCATTGGGCAGGCCGTCCGGGAGTTCGGTAATGACCTGTTCACTGACCTGATTACGCTGGGCATTTTCGATAGTGGCCTGCAGGGCCTGCTCATCGATGTCAATAGCCCACACTGAGGCGGCGCCTAGCCGTGCTGCGGCGATGGCGAGTATACCGGAGCCACAGCCATAATCGAGGATATGCTTGTTTGTTATATCGAGTTCAGATAAGACCTCGAGGCACAGGGCCGTAGTTGGGTGGGTGCCGGTACCAAAGGCCAGCCCCGGATCCAGCATCAGGTTAATGGCATCGGGATCCGGCGGTGTGTGGGCCGTCGGGCATACCCATAATTTATTACCAAACTGCATGGGTTTAAAATGATCGATCCAGACACGCTCCCAATCCTGGTTGGCCAGCTGTTTGACCATGCAGTTGGGTAATTCGTCAACTTCCAACGCGGTTTTCAGGTGGTGAAGCAGGTCGTCGACCCTTGTATCTGCCTCGAACAGGCCGATGACCCGTGTCTGCGACCACAGTTTTTCTTCGCCGGGCAGGGGTTCGTAGACAGGCTCATCGTCAAAATCCTGCAGTGTGACGGCGATGGCTCCGGCCTCGCTAAGGACGTCGACGATGTCATCGCTGGTCTCAGGCGTGGTACTGAGCATGATCTGCAGCCAATGCTGCGAACTTGTTTCGTCTATATTGATGGTTGCGATCCCTGACTTCATCATTTATCCGATACTTTAGTCTATCTGGCCGGAAAGTATAGGGGAAATTCCCTAATTACTGTTTCGTCCGGGCGGGGGAAAAGTTGATAATTGTTTACTTGCCTGCCTGTACGATCGGCGTAAACTTAGTCGTGCCGATTATAAAGAATTGTGACGGGTTACCGATACTAGTACCCATAAAGTGTCAAAATATCAAAAATTTCGAATCGAGGAGAACACTGATGCGTAAACCACTGTCATATGCCGCTTCCGGGCTGTTGCTGACGCTAGCGGCGGCGGCCGGTAATGTTCATGCGGCCGGTAATGATATCTCACTTGGGGTTATCGGGCAGTCGACCTTTGATGCCTTAATCGATGAACTCGGCACCGCGGCGACCTATAATCCAATTTCGCCGGCTGAGCCTTTGGGGTTGACGGGTTTCGATATCGGTGTGGCCGTTTCCATGGTTAGTATTGATACCGCCATCTGGGACAACGTTGTCAGCGATGGCGCTGCTCCGTCAACATTGCCGGTACCACGGGTAATGGTGCGCAAGGGCCTGCCGCTGGGGATTGATATCGGCGTGTCGCGTATCGACTTGCCAAGTTCCAATGTAGCCGTGACCGGTTTTGAGCTGCGTAAGGCGATCCTCGAGGGTTCAACTGTGTCACCGGCGGTTTCGGTATTGGCTCATTCCAGCAAGCTGTCAGGTGTCTCCGATGTCGATCTTTCCAGTTACGGCGTTGATGTCGGGATCAGCAAGGGGTTTGCCATGCTGACTCCTTATGCCGGTGCCGGTCAGGTGTGGATCAAGGGCTCGGATACCAGAAATGTTCTGGCTGATCGCAGTACATCGGTAACACGCAGTTATGCCGGTGTTCGTTTCGGTTTTCTGCCGTTTATGAATATGGTTGTCCAGGCCGACTTTGCCGAAGTCAACAGCTATTCAATACGCCTGAATGTCGGTTTCTAGGCTACTTAAACAGTGAATACATACACGGGCCTGTTTATTCAGGCCCGTTTTGTTTTTCAGTAGTGGTAGCAAACTGGATCACCTTTTTGAGTGGTGACAGGTTGATCTCATCGATTACGGTGCCGGCACGCATATCCAGGATCATGTTGACAGCGGCAGCGACATCATCGGTGCCAATCGCCTGATCGCTTTCAGGTCCCGGGTGGAATGACAGATCATCAAAAAAGCCGGTTCTGACCATGCCCGGATTGATGATCGAGACGCCGATGTGGTTATGGGCACATTCTTCACGTAACGACTGGGCAAAACCACGCAGGGCGAATTTACTGGCGCTGTAAACCGCACCCTTCCGGCCACCCTGCAGTGCAGCCTCAGAGCCGATAAAGATAATGTGGCGCTGGTTCAGGTGCGGCTTTTTCATTGCCGGCAACAGTTCACGCACCAGGCAGGCGTGACTGGTAAAATTCAGGTCCATCAGTTCCCTGATCTGGCGGCAGGAGAACTCCTCCAGCGAGCCAAAGCGTCCCTGGCCGGCGCAACAGATCAGGCCGTCTATTTCAGGAAAACGGGCTGACAGACGGCGTAATGTGTCGGGCAACTCGTCGAGTCTGGCCAGGTCAACCGTTTGTGGCAGAAAGCAGGGATCAGTCATACCCGAGGATTCGATACTTCGGCCTATACCGATGACCCGGTAACCCCCGGTCAGCAGGTGTTCGCTAATGGCCCGCCCGATGCCGGTACTGGCCCCGGTGACGAGGATAGTGCGCTGGGAATCTGTCATGACGGTTGTCCGTAGTAGTAGCCTGCCGCGAGTTTATTGATCATACCCTTGATCGTAGCAGGGGAAAAAGATTGATTCGGGTATATAGCGCAGTAATTCTTCGCTACAAAAACCAATCAGGTCTGATGCCAGTGTCTGCCGGTAGCCAATCATACCCTGTTGTTCGTTCAGCGGGCCGGCCAACAGGGGCTCATCAGGGTATAAACGCTGCATGGTGTTGAAGAAGGGTTTGGGCAGGCGAAAACCGCCGAGACTGACCGAATGCAGGCATTTAGCCGGCAGGGTTGTAAATACCTCCCTGAATAATGCCCGGTAATGATGACGAAAATCGTCGCAATAAATCAACGGGTCGAAACGCAGGCCGATTTTCCAGCCCTGTCGATGCAGCTTGAGAATGGCCTGCAGGCGTCTGGCCAGGCCGGGAACTCCGTGTTCGAGGGCCCGCGAGATGTTGTCCGGGGTAAAACTGAAGGCGATGACGGCATTGTCCAGAGGGTGTTGCAGTAGCAGGGCACGCGTCTGTGGACTTTTACTACGCAATTCCAGCCAGGCCCGCGGCTGCTGGCGAAAAAAGGGCACAAAGCTGTCGACAAAACCGGTGACCGGATCGAAGGCCAGGCTGTCACAGTCATAACCGGAGTAAAACCAGTTTCGCTGGTCGTCTGAGTGTTGCAATTTATCGCGTATGGCCTGTTTGAAATCTTCATGATTGACGAAGATGACGTAATGGGCCGAGCGGTACATACCCTGCAGAAAACAATAGCGACAATCGTAAACGCAATTCAGCATATGGGAAAAATAGTAATGACTGTCACCATCAAGACCATAGCCGGGTGGTGCAGGAAGTACCAGTTGCTGCTGTTTACGCGCCAGGATAAGCGCCGGTTGTTGTTTTTGCAGACGAAAATTCTGTCCCTTGCGGTTAAATATTTCGCCATAGTGCCGGCACAGGATTCGTGTGGCACGCGGATAACGGTCGCATATGCGCTGCGTCAAAGGCTCATCGATGACCTGTTCCTCGATGTAAATGATCCGGGTCATTGTCCGAACCTGACCGGCAGTTGATCCAGTTGCTGTTGCAAATAGACCAGGACCTGTGCGGCGTCTTCCAGTTCATTAAATACGGGCAGCCACAATTGCTGTTCGGGGATCAGGCATTGCCGGCGCGATAACAGGCGTTGCAGTTGCAGTCGCTGATAGCGGCTGAATCGCCAACGCCGCAGGCAGGCTTCCATTTGCACCGCCGGTTGATGTTGCCGGGTCAGTTGCTGGCAGTCCCGGCGCAGATGTTCGATGATACTGTTAATGGCGGGTAATTGTGCTTCAATGAGGTTTGTGACAGCGATTTCATTGATCGTGCCAATGCCGCTGACCGGGTTATCCGACACGACCTTGAAACAGTGGATCAACTCGATGGTACAAAAACGGCTACAACTGGCGTAAAAACCCGAGGCCTCCATATCATACAGGGTATTTTCATCATAACGGGTTTCCGGCCGCTCAACCGTTATCAGCGCCGAGCTGGGACAGGCGGGTCCACTGGCGAAACCCGGATACCAGCTGCGATCACTGCCGGGTTCACTGATTCGATGGGCGAGTACACCGCTGCCGACGTCAAGACTGCCATGGCCGGCGATGCCAATATTGAGCCAGGCATCCACTGCCGGGTGCTCACACCCTTCAGACATGCCCTGTAGCCAGGCACAGGCACTGGCCGAAGCCAGTTTGCCGATACCGCTGACGATCAGACGCAGGTCATCGCGGCAGAACAGGTCGTAACTGCGCACATTGGCCTGTTTCTGCAGTCGCAGATACCGGATCAGTGGTCTGGCCTCACAGGGGATAGCGACGACCAGGTTGATCACGGCACCAGACGCGCTGTGTCAATAGTTGCCTCAATGCCGGCATACTGCCGCCTGAGTTGCTGATAATACGTGATATCCGCGCGTCGACCGCGTTTGGTGGCGCCCTGTATCAGGATATCCAGCTTGAGCAGCAACATGTTAATGCAGGCTCGGCGATCAGCGGCGCCCAGGGTCTCCTGCTCCAGGCAATGTTGTAATGCCTGTACGCGGAACCTGTCCATGCCCCACAATTTTCGCGACAGCTGGTCATGATGTCCGCCGTATTTAATGATCAATGGTTCATCGACCATCAGCACGGCCTCGCGATGGCATATACGTAGCCACAGGTCGTAGTCCTCACAGACCGGTAATGATTCATCGAACAGGCCGGTCTGGTGCAGCAGGCTGCGCTGTAATAACACCGCCGAGGGGGAAATGATGCAACGCGGCAGACAATGCTGAAAGATGTGGCCACCCCACTTGCGGTGTTTGTTCATGGCATTGACGCGGCGGCCTCGCCGGATCCAGATTTCATCGCTGTGGATGAGGCGGTGTTGGCGATGTCGCTGCCAGGCTGCGAGTTGTTTTTCCAGTTTTTCCGGCAGCCATTCATCATCGGAGTCGAGCAGGGCGATCCAGGCATTGTCCTGCTGATTCGATGCCAGACGGATGCCGGTGTTGCGGGCGGTACTGACACCCTGGTTGGGCTGGTAGATATAATCAACCTGGGGAAACTGCTCCCTGATCAACTTGCCGGTATGATCCGTGGAACCATCATCAACGACGATGATCTGCTCGGGTGCGCGGGTCTGGTTGAGAATGCTGTCCAGTGCCCGGACCAGTGTATGAGCGCGGTTGAAGGTTGGAATGATTACCGTGACATGGCCTGACGGGTGTGTGTGCATGACTGGCCGTTGCGCCAGTCTCAGGCGTTGGCCTGATCGGTTTGCTGGTAAGGTTCACTGAAACCGCAATCCGGTTGCGGGCAGACCAGTTCAGTGCCGCGACGTTTGGTGGCCTTGATCGTCAGCATCGGCCAGTTGCAGGATGGGCAGGCCTTTGTGGAGGGTTCATTCCAGACCGCATATTTGCAATCAGGGTATTCCGAGCAGGAGTAGAAGATTTTGCCGCGCCGGGATTTACGCTGCAGCATCGTTCCCTTGTGACATTCCGGGCAGGTGATTTCGGTATCGGCGGGTTTTTGCAGCGATTCGATATATTTACATTTGGGGTAGTTGCTGCAACCGATAAACTTGCCATATCGCCCATGGCGAATCAGTAACTGTGAATCGCATTCCGGACAGTTACGCCCTTCTACGGCCTCGGCATCGGCAGCGTCATCATCACCATCAAGACTGCGCGTGTAATCACACTCCGGAAAAGCGGTACAGCCAATAAACCGGCCGCGACGGCCAAGCCGGATCGACAAGGGTTGCCCGCAGGTCGGACATTTTTCATCCAGCGCTTCCTGGGTTACGTCCTTGCGTTGTACGGTTTCATCTTTGGTCTTGACCAGCTTGTGGAACGGGACCCAGAAATCATGCAATAACGGCACCCACTCCTTCTCGCCACGGGAGACCTCGTCAAGTTCGTCTTCCAGGCGGGCGGTAAAGTCATAATCGACATAACGGGAGAAATGTTCGGTCAGGAATTTATTGACGATGCGACCAACGTCGGTGGGACGGAAACGCTTGTTATCCAGATCGACATATTCACGCTGCTGCAGGGTAGCAATGATCGAGGCGTAGGTCGATGGCCGGCCGATGCCGTGTTCCTCCAGACTCTTGATCAGGCTGGCCTCTGAATAACGTGGGGGAGGTTCGGTAAAGTGTTGCTCGGGGCGAATGGAGTTGAGCATGAGTCTGTCGCCTTCCTTCATGACCGGAAGCATGCGCTCCTTATCGTCATCCTTGCTGTCGTCCTGTCCTTCCTGGTACACAGACATGAAGCCCGGATCAACGATCGTCGAACCGGTGGTGCGAAAGATGTGCCTGTCGCCGGCTCCAAGGTCGATTCCGACGGTATTGATTGTTGCATGGGTCATCTGGCTGGCAACGGCACGTTTCCAGATCAGGTTATAGAGCTTGAACTGGTCCGGTGCCAGATGTTTTTTAATCGATTCCGGATCATTGTCGACTACGGTCGGGCGGATAGCTTCGTGCGCTTCCTGGGCATTTTTTGATTTGGTCTTGAACGTCCGCGGCTGGTCAGGCACGTTGTTGCTGCCATAACGTTTGTTGATCAATGCACGTATTTCATTGACAGCCTCCTGCGCCAGATTAACCGAATCAGTACGCATATAGGTAATAAGACCGGCGGCGCCATCACCGATGTCGATACCTTCATAGAGTTGCTGTGCCGCGCGCATAGTGCGCTGTGCAGTAAAGCCCAGTTTGCGTGCGGCTTCCTGTTGCAGCGTCGAGGTGATAAACGGTGCCGCCGGGTTTCGTTTGCGCTGCTTTTTTTCAACCTTGAGGACCACCAGTTCACCCGCCGCAGCGCCAAGGATGTCCTGCTCGGCGGCGCGGGCCTGTTGCTCATTAATGATGCTGAACTGAGACAACTTTTCATTATTATAATGTGTCAGTTTTGCTGTCAGTGATTCTTTGCCCTTGAGCAGGTCGGCCTCAATGGTCCAGTACTCCCGTGGTACAAAGGCCTCAATTTCCTGTTCACGCTCGGCGATCATGCGCAGGGCCGGACTTTGTACACGACCGGCCGACAGGCCGCGTCGAACTTTTTTCCATAATAATGGCGACAGGTTGAAACCGACAAGGTAATCCAGGGCGCGACGGGCCTGCTGGGCGTTGATCAGCTGTTGTGACAATGACCTCGGGTGCTCGATGGCTTCCTTTATCGCTCGCTTGGTGATTTCATTGAAGACTACACGGTGAACCGGCTTGTCCTTTAGTAATTTTTTTTCTTTCAGTATTTCAAACAGGTGCCATGAGATCGCCTCTCCTTCACGATCAAGGTCAGTAGCCAGGTATAAGGCGTTAGCCTTCTTCATGGCCTTGCTGATCGCCTCCAGGTGTTTGGCGTTCTTGTCGATCAGCCTGTATTTCATCGCGAAATCATGCTCGGGGTCGACGGCGCCTTCCTTGGGCAACAGGTCGCGTACGTGGCCGTATGATGCCAGCACCTGGAAATCGCGTCCGAGGTATTTCTTGATCGTCTTGGCCTTGGCCGGCGACTCTACGATAACGAGATACATGCTACAGGCTTGCCCGAATAAATGGCTGAAATTAGGGTTAATGAATGCTGGCGGCCGGTTCAGAGAAGATCAGGTCTTCCATGCGGCTGGTTTGGGTATCCTGGTCCGGTTGATTGAAAAGCACCATCAATACGACCCATTTAAGGTTGTCGAGGTCAATATCGTCGTTTTCGAGAGCCAGAGCACGATCGATGACCAGTTCGCGGGTAGTGGGATTCAGTACCCCGCATTGTTCGAGGAAGTGTAAATAACCCCGACACTCGCGGTCGAGAAGCCTGTTTTCCTCCCAGCTGTACAGGCGGATTGAACTATTATTGGCCTGACGGTGTTGAGCTTTTTGATTGTCGGCAGATAAAGCATCCATCCAGCCGAAGGCCTTGTGGATATCCTTGCTGGTAAATCCGGCGTCGGTCAGATGTGACTTCAAGGCCTCCTGATCGCCCGCCTTCATCGTGGCTTCATCCATGTAATGTTCAAACAGGTACATCAATACATCAAGCATAATATCTTTCCGTTATTTTTCCAGACCCGTTTTCGATCGACGCATATAGTGGCCGCCCGGAGTGGATACAATAATCCCCATCAACTCCAATGACAACAACATGGGCGCCAACATATCCGCTGATAAACCGGTGCGATTAATGAGAGTGTCCATTGATGTAGCCTCAAAACCGAGATTTTTTATCACCTTTTGCTGTTGTTGATCAAGCCCGGATGCACTGACGTCGATTCTGTGGCGGTCAGTGGCCATGGCGGGAGAAGCTGGTAGGAAATGATCAAGTTCATCAATTATATCACAAATCTCCTCGACCAGTTTGGCCCCGTTGCGAAGCAGTGCATGGCAGCCACGGGCCAGCGGATTGTGGATGGAGCCCGGGATGGCAAAGACTTCACGGCCCTGTTCCAGCGCCTGCATGGCGGTAATCAGCGAGCCGCTACGCACCGCGGCTTCGGCCACCAGCGTCCCAAGACTCAGACCGCTGATGATGCGGTTGCGACGTGGAAAATGATCGGGTCTGGGAGCCGTTCCCGGCGGAAATTCCGAGACCATAGCCCCTTGCGCAACGATTTCAGCGGCCAACTGACGATGACTGGCGGGATAGACGCGATCCAGGCCGGTGCCGGTGACAGCGATGGTGGAACCGCCGGCTGCCAAGGCACCCTGATGGGCGGCGGCATCGATACCTAGGGCCAGGCCGCTGGTAATGATTAGTCCACGGGCGGCCAGGCTGCGGGCGAATTCATGACAGGTTTCAGCACCGATGGGGCTGGGGTTGCGACTGCCGACAATGGCCAGTTGCGGGTGGCTAAGCAGTAACTGGTCACCCTCGATAAACAGGACCGGTGGAGGATCAGCGATTTCGCGCAACAAGGCCGGGTAGTGACGGCTGTCCAGTGTCAGGATATGGCGATCAGGGCCGGCATGAAGCCAGTTCAAATCGCGTTCAACTGCAACCCAGTCCGGTTTGGACAAATATTCGATCAAACCTTGTTTGAGTATGCCGGATTGACGTAGCTGGCCGTTGTTTGCGGCCGCCAGGATACCCTCAGGCGTCTGGTAATGCTCCAGTAGTCTGGCAACGGTGATCGGACCGATACCCGGGGCATGCAGTAATGCCAGCCAGTGGCTCAGGTCAGATTGTTCGGTGAGACGGTCTTCGCTAACGAGGGTGCCGTCATCCATGTCAGGGATTGGTAATGCTATCGTTGACTTTCATGTCTTTTTCGGCCTCCATGACCAGGGCATAGCTTATCCTTTCAAACGGATGGATGATCATCAGGGTCCCCGCGCGTTCGTCGGGCAGTTTCACGCTGGAACTCCAACTGCTGCTGACCTTGTCGCGGATCTTCTCGCCGGTCTGATAGATAGCCAGCACATGACCCACTTCGATTTTATCCTGCAACCCGACGTTGACGACGACGGTCTGATACTGACCAATACGGGAGACACCATCCAGTACCGCTATGATCTTGCCATTGACCTTGTTGTCCGGGGCGTGGGGCAGATAGTTCAGGTTCAGTTCACGCTCATTGGTGGCTGGCAACAGGCGATCACCGATCAGCACCTCACGGTTGGCCTTGGTTATAACCAGCGTCGACGGATCATCATATCGGGTGACCCGTGCATCTGCGATGCGCAGCATTTCATAGCCAAGTACATCGTTACCCCAGCCTTTATTGCTATGGTAGGTCTTGCCCACACGCACAATATCATAGGCATTTTGTTCCTGAGGCTCGACGCCGCGTGCATAGACCTTGTCATCGCTGCCACTGATCAGGCCACCATCGGCGCTGGCGACGATGTAGCCGGCGTTATCCAGTTCACGTTTGCTGACAATGCGGGGGAATTTCAGAAACTGTTTTATCGCATCGCTGGGGATGGTCGGAATGGCCTCTTCTGCCAGTCGTGATGCGCGGACCTTAGGTGAGAGCCTGACGATAGGCTGGCCTTCGGCGGTATGGCTGGGCAGTTGTCTGGTTGTCGTCGGCGTTGACGGTGTGGTCAGATCCTGGTCCCTTGCCAGCGTCAGTACCGGTTCACCGTCGACCATTTTCAACAGGATAATGTCACCGGGGTAGATCAGATGCGGATTCTTAATTTCCGGATTGACGTTCCAGACAGCGGGCCATTGCCAGGGATCCTTCAGAAAGCGTGCCGAGATGTCCCACAGGGTGTCACCTTTGACGACGGTATAACGATCCGGATGGTCATCCTTCAGGGTTACAGTATCTGCGCTGACCTGATAACTTAACAAGAACAGGCTGCAGGCGGCGATAGCGGACAGGAGGATATTATTATTCATTGTCTTCCCTTGATGGTCTTTCCTGACTCTTGAGCGAGTGTATCTGAAACAGTACATTACACCAACTGTAGCGTATTTACGGTAAAATCCTTTAAGGTTACTCTGAAAAAAGTCAAATAGACTCCAAGGCATAGCGAAGCCCTGTGGCGGGAGGACGTGGTGTCCGGCGCAGGCCGGAGTGGCCGCAATGAACAGGAGACATCAGCTAAGGATTGATTATGGCCCTATTGCCGATTTTACATTTTCCGGATCCTCTTTTGCGTGAACCGACGACGCTCGTTGACGAGGTCAACGACGAGATGCGGCAACTGATCGATGATATGCTGGAGACGATGTACGAAGCCCCGGGCATAGGTTTGGCAGCCCCCCAGGTAAATGTCCATAAGCGATTGATTGTTATAGATATATCGGAGGACAGGTCGTCACCGATCTGCCTGGTGAATCCGCAGATTATCAGTGCCGAGGGCCACGAACAGATGGAGGAGGGCTGCCTGTCCGTGCCGGGTATCTATGAACTGGTGGAGCGCGCCGAACGGGTGCGGGTTAAAGCCCTGGATCGCGATGGCGTTGAACAGGATTTTGAGGCCGATGGCCTGCTGGCCGTCTGCATCCAGCATGAGATCGACCATCTGGATGGCAAGCTGTTTGTGGATTATCTGTCGCCACTGAAGAAAAAGCGAATAAGAAAAAAGCTTGAAAAACAACAGCGTCAGGCAATGTAATCGCGCTGCCACGGGCGTGGCTCAGGTACACTATGTCGCTGGCCACGGAGCAAAATAATAAGTCCAAATGAACAGCTCGTTACGCATCATTTTTGCCGGCACCCCTGAATTTGCCGCCCAGGCCCTGCAAGCCGTGCTGTCGGCCGGCTATCAGGTCTGCGCCGTTTACACCCAGCCCGATCGCCACGCAGGGCGAGGACGCAAGCTCAGTAAAAGCCCTGTCAAGATACTGGCAGAACAGAAAAATATCAAGATATATCAGCCGCTTACATTGCGAGACGAAGCTGAACAAGAAACTATCAGGTTATTACAGGCCGACGTCATGGTCGTGGTCGCCTATGGATTGATATTGCCCGCGGCCGTGCTGGAGGCGCCGCGCCTGGGTTGTATCAACATACATGCCTCATTATTGCCCCGCTGGCGTGGTGCGGCACCCATTCAACGGTCTATCCAGGCCGGCGATAAGGAAAGCGGAATCACGATAATCCAGATGGATGAAGGCCTGGATACCGGCGCCATGTTATTGCGTCGACCGTTATTGATTTCAGACGATGAAACCGCTGGCAGCCTGCATGATCGCCTGGCCAGGCTGGGGGGCGAAACCGTGGTGGAGGCCCTGGAAGGCCTGCAACTGGGAAGCCTGACGCCGGTAGCCCAGGATGAGGCGCAGGCCTGTTATGCGTCCAAGCTGCAAAAATCCGAGGCCCGACTTGACTGGCAGCAGTCTGCGCTGCAGTTGGAGCGTCAGTGCCGGGCTTTCAATCCATGGCCGGTGGCTTTTACCGAGCTGGACGACGGTCGCCGCTTGCGTGTCTGGTCGGCACAGGCAATTATATCAGCAGGTATCAATGGCTTGAACGATCAAACGCCTGTCGCCGGTACCGTCCTGACTGTCTGCCGGGAAGGTATCGATGTCGCCTGTGGAGAGGGCGTGTTACGGTTATTGCAGCTGCAATTACCGGGTGGTCGTAAACTCCCGGTCAGTGATTTTATCAACGCCGCGCCAGTCAGGCCGGGTCAGGTGTTAGGACGTCATTGTCTCAACCGGGATTCGCCTGACCCGGATAACAGCGGAACTTAGGTTTTTTATGGGCACTCAACGGCGTTATAACCAGAGGGCGACAAACAGCGCCAGGGTGCAGACAGTGGCGGTGCTAGATGCCGTATTGGGGCAGGGCCGCTCGCTGGCAACGGCATTACCACCACAACTTGAACGCCTGGGTGTGTCAACGGAGCGGGCATTGATGCAGGAGCTGTGTTATGGCGTCCTGCGTTGGTTTCCCAGGCTGGAGGCCCTGGCCGGATTATTATTGCGTAAACCTCTACGGGTCCGCGATCAGGATATCCATTATCTGATCATGCTGGGTCTATATCAATTGATCTATATGCGTATTCCTGCCCATGCCGCCGTGGACGAGACAGTCATCGCGGCGCGAAAGCTGGGTAAAGACTGGGCCACTGCCGTGATCAACGCGGTATTACGTAATTACCAGCGCCGACGCGATGAGCTGGAACGGCAACTGGAAGATAATTTTGTTGCCGTATATGCGCATCCGGACTGGCTAATAGACAGATTACGCACGATCTGGCCGCAAGACTGGCGGATGTTGCTCGAAGCCAATCAGCAGCGCCCGCCCATGACCCTGCGCGTGAACGCAAGGCGGCAATCGTGTCCGGAATATCGGCAACAGTGTCATGCGGCCGGTTTGCAGACTGCGCCGGTAAGCTTTGCAGAAAATGCCCTGGTACTGGAACAGGCGGTCGATGTCATGCGTTTGCCCGGATTTACCGATGGGTGTGTCTCGGTACAGGACGCCGGTGCCCAGATGGCGCCCGCTCTGCTGGATTTGCAGGCCGGGCAGCGGGTGCTGGATGCCTGCGCCGCACCGGGTGGAAAAAGCGGCCATCTGCTGGAAACCCAGCCGGATATTGATCTGCTGGCGCTGGATATCGATAACGAGCGTTTGCAACGGGTAAGCGCTAACCTGCATCGCCTGCGCCTGAAGGCAGCACTGGTTTGCGGTGACGCGGCGCAACCACAGGCGTGGTGGGATGGCGAGCCGTTCGACCGCATCCTGGTGGATGCGCCATGTTCGGCGACCGGTGTTATACGACGCCACCCCGATATCAAATACCTGCGTCAGGCCGGTGACATCGACACCCTGGCGACAACACAGGCAGCGATCCTGACGGCCTTGTGGCCATTGCTGAAACCGGGTGGTCGACTACTCTATGTAACCTGTTCGATCCTAGCGCAGGAAAATCATGAGCAAATCGAAACCTTTCTCGGACGACATCAAAGTGCCAGTGAGCTAGTGATCGATGTGCCCTGGGGACGGGTGATGCCGGTGGGCCGGCAGATCCTGACGGGTAGCGAGGCTATGGACGGATTTTATTACGCCTGTATAGTTAAGGTGCCTCGAACTAATAGATAAACAACAATCCCTGGACCAGGATCCCCGGAGTTTTATGATGCGTACAGCGACAACACCGCGAACACCTTATACCGTGGCCTTGAATGATCGCTGGTCAGCCGCTCGTCGACAATACTTACAGGCATCGCGTGAACAAGAGTGAAACCTGGGTAAACCCGGATATATATAAAGAGTACCGGATACAGCCATGAGACATACGTTGGGCAGGGTATCTAACAAGGCCGAGGCCAGATATGGCGTGACGGTTGTTTTACTGTTCCTGCTGGTACTTGGATTCCCCAGATTGCTGGCCGCTGGCATCCAGGTGCAACAGGCCCAGACCCGGCTCGTCGACAAGGTGTATTATCTCGATGCGCAGCTGGAGTACGTTTTGACTGAACCTATGCTAGAGGCCGTGCACAAAAGCGTGCCTTTAACCTTCGTTCTCTCGATTGAGGTGTACCAGCAAAGGAATTATCTTTGGAACGATGTGATAGCCGACCTTGAGCAGCGCTACCAACTCGTTTATCTACCATTGACGCAACAATATCAGGTCCGCAATCTCAACAGCGGTGCATTGCACAATCTGCCTTCTTTGGAAATCGCCTTATCAGTACTCGGCACGATCATCGATTTACCCCTGCTGGATCAGGAATTGCTGGCGCCGGATATCGACTACCAGACCCGCCTACAGGTGCAGCTGGATATCGAGAAATTACCGGTGCCGCTTCGTTTGTTATCCTATTTTTCCGATGAATGGCGTCTGCGCAGTGAGTGGTATTCATGGCCATTACAACGTTGAAGCGTATGAGTACAAGCATATTGCCGATGCTGGTGCTGTCGGTGCTGTTATTGACGTCCCTGTACCTTATGAGTGCAGCTACCCAGAACTCGCAGGAGTTCGGGCGGGTATTTATACTGCTGTTGTTGATCAATGTAGTGGCGCTGGTACTGCTGCTGGTCTTGATCGGCGCCAACCTTGTACGACTGGTACGGCAATACCGCGGTCGGGCCACCGGTTCACGCCTGACAGTGCGTCTGGTGATTATATTTGTGTTCCTGACGCTGGTGCCGGTGTCAGTGGTATTTTATTTCTCGCTGGGTTTCATTCAACGCGGTATCGATAGCTGGTTTGATGTGCGAATTGAGCAGGCCCTTGACGATACGCTGAAATTGACGCGTCTGTCGCTGGATGAACGCAAACGTGATTTAATGCAGCGCAGTGAACGGATGGCGCAGACGCTGGCGCAACAGATACCCGCCAACGGTCTCGATGCTGTCATCAACACCCTGCGCTATCAGTATGATGTCCAGGACCTGACCCTGCTGGATATGCAGGGTCGGGTTCTGGCCTACAGCAGCAATGATATTGAGGATTTATCACCGCAACTACCGGATAAGATGATGCTGAGACAATTATCCCGGCAGGGCAGTTATCTGGGGCAAGATCAACTGAGTGAGGACAAACTGGCGCTACGTATACTGATGCCGGTACAGGGACATCAGGTTGGGCAGGAGTGGGTGCTACAGGCCCGATATCCATTATCGGATCGAATTAATCGTCTGACGGATAGTGTGCAGTCAGCCTTCGCCGAGTATCGGCAGCTGACGCTGCTGCGAGACCCGCTGAAATTCAGTTTTAGTCTGACTTTATCCCTGGTTTTGCTGTTGACCTGTCTGACAGCGGTTTGGGCGGCATTTTTTGCGGCGCGCCGTCTGGTGGCGCCGATCCGGGCGCTGGCCATCGGAACCCGGGCCGTCGCCGCCGGTGATTATCACAAGCAATTACCCCAGCACAGTCATGATGAGCTGGGCTTTCTGGTGCAGTCCTTTAACGATATGACACGTCGCATCGCCCAGTCACGTGACGAGGCCGAGAGCAGTCAGTTGCTGGCGGAGCGCGAGCGCGCCTATTTGCGTGCTGTGCTGGGACGCTTATCGTCCGGCGTTCTGACGCTGGATCGTCGTTATACCATTCGCACAGCCAATGTCAGTTCCGGGCAGGTGCTGGGTGTCGACTTCAAGGATTTTGTAGGCCAGTCACTTAAAAAACTGGTGCAGGAACATGACTGGCTGGAAAGTTTTGTCACCACCATCGGCAGGCATCTGGATGAAGGGCAGGAGGACTGGCGCGAAGAGGTGATCATATTCGGTAAACAGGGTCGCAAGGTGTTGATGTGCGGTGGTGCCGCGTTGCCGGGGGTCGGCGGACGCCAGGCCGGCCATGTGATCGTCTTCGACGATGTGACCGCGCTGGTACAGGCTCAGCGAGATGCCGCCTGGGGTGAAGTAGCCCGCCGGCTGGCCCACGAAATCAAAAACCCGTTGACACCTATCCAGTTGTCGGCAGAACGTCTGCGTCAGAAATACCTGGATAGTCTGCCGGACGCTGAAGCCGAACTGCTGGATCGCCTGACGCATACTATTATTCAACAGGTTGAAGTGATGAAGAAGATGGTGCAGGCCTTTTCCGAATATGCGTATGTGCCGCAGTTGCAGCTCGGCCGCCTGGCACTAAACGAGGTGATTGGTGAGGTCCTGGATCTGTACTACGCCAGTAGCCATCAGGCACAGATAGAAACGCAGCTGGAAGCGGATCTGCCCTTGCTGGAAGCCGATTCCGGCCGCATCCGTCAGTTACTTCACAACCTGATCAAAAATTCCCTTGAAGCGATTGCTGATATCAGGGACGGCAAGCTGCGTATTTTAACCAGGAGGAAGGTTGAGAACCGCGGTACCAGGATCGAATTACGGATAGAGGACAATGGCCCGGGTATTCCTGAGACGATGCTGGCTCAGGTCTTTGAACCCTATGTCAGTAGCAAGGCAAAGGGTAGCGGCCTGGGGCTGGCGATTGTCAAAAAGATTGTCGAGGAGCATGGTGGACAGGTACGTGTTTATAACCTCAGCGCCGGAGGCGCCTGTGTAGATATACAGTTCCCGGTTGATCCTGCGGTGCAGGAGAGTGGACGGAGGTATGCTAACAAGGTGATTGACTCTGAAATAGACAGCCATGCGGAGGGGAATTAATGGCCTTGGCACATATTCTGGTAGTCGATGATGAACCGGATATTCGTGAACTGGTACGCGATATCCTGGTCGATGAGGGCTATGATGTTACCACGGCCGAAAATGGAGGGCAGGCTCGACAGGCACGACGGCAACGACGCCCTGATCTGGTATTGCTGGATATCTGGATGCCCGATATCGATGGCATAAGCCTGCTGCGGGAGTGGTCTACGGAACGGGAGCAGAATATCCCGGTAATTATGATCTCGGGTCACGGCACCGTTGAAATGGCTGTCGAGGCTACTCGACTTGGCGCCTATGATTTCCTGGAAAAACCGCTGTCACTGGCCAAGCTGATACTGACGGTACGCCATGCCCTGGAGGTGCGGCGTTTGCAGCAGGAGAATCTGGATCTGCGGCGCGTGGCTCAACCACTGAATGAACCACTAGGGAACAGTGATGTATTGCAGGAACTGCGGCAGCAGGTGCAGCGAGTCGCCAAGCATAATGCCTGGGTTCTGTTGAGTGGCGAACCTGGCAGCGGTCTGGAATTGTTCGCCCGTTACCTGCATGCCCGCAGTTCGCGCCGTGAAGGTCCGTTCATCGATGTACGGGTCGCCTCGATCGCCGGTGAAAATGCCGCCGTTGAATTGTTCGGCAGTGAAGACAATGGACACATACATTACGGCTTGCTGGAGCAGGCTAATGGCGGAACCCTTTTTCTGGATGAAGTCGGTGATATGGATGTGGCGGTGCAGGCACGCCTGTTCAGCACCCTGGAAAACCGTTCTTTTTTACGTGTTCACGGCACTGAACCGGTAGGATTCGATGTGCGCGTGGTGGCGGCCAGTCACCGTGATCTGGAGGCCGAGGTGGCGGCAGGCCGTTTTCGCGGCGATCTGTATTACCAGCTGAATGTGGTGCCATTGAGGGTACCGCCATTACGTGAGCATGCAGAGGATATACCGGCGTTGCTGGAATATTATGTCGATTTGTTTGCCAGCCAGGAACATTTACCCTATCGTAGTTTCTCACTGGCGGCGCAAAACCGATTGCGTAATTATCAGTGGGCTGGTAATGTCCGGGAGCTGAAGAATCTGGTGCAGCGTCTGCTGATCCTGGGTGCAGGGGATGAGGTGTCATTACAGGATGTTGAGCAGGCGCTGGGTGTGTCCCAGGGGAATCAGGTGGAGGCGGCGTTTGCCATGCCACTGAGGGAGGCCCGGACACAGTTTGAGAAAGAATATTTCGAGCACCATCTGCGCGTCTGTGAGGACAATATCGGTCAGGTGGCACGCAAGGCCGGTATTGAACGAACCCATCTTTACCGCAAGCTGCGAGGACTGGGCATCCGCTCTAAGCCATGATGGCATTCAAATAATAACAATGATTGAAATTACCTAACTTTAGCGCGTATGAAAATAATCATTCTGGGTGCTGGTCAGGTCGGGACATCCGTGGCGGAAAACCTGTCGCGCGAGGCCAATGATATTACTGTGGTTGACAGCAACGGGGAATGCCTACAGGCCCTGGGTGACCGGCTGGATCTGGGCACCGTGCAGGGTTATGCCTCGCATCCCGATGTATTGCGGCGGGCCGGAGCGGAAGATGCCGATATGATTATCGCTGTGACCAACAGCGACGAGACGAATATGGTTGCCTGTCAGGTTGCCTATACCCTGTTTCATACTCCAACCAAGATTGCCCGTGTGCGGGCCCAGAGTTTCCTGAATCACTCGGCCCTGTTCACACAGGAGGCCCTGCCTATTGATATGTTGATCAGCCCCGAGCAGGAGGTGATCAGACAGGTCGAGCGTCTGATCGAGTTCCCGGGCGCACTTCAGGTGCTGGATTTCGCCGACGGTAGGGTGCGGCTGGTCGCCGTGCGCGCCTATTATGGCGGTCCCATGGTCGGTCATGAATTACGCGAACTCGGTGACCACATGCCCGGGATTGATGCACGCGTGGCGGCTATATTCAGGCGGGGCACGGCCATTACGCCAGAGGGTGACACCGTTATCGAGGCTGACGACGAGGTGTTTTTTATCGCTTCGCGGGGCAACATCCGCACCGTGATGGGTGAATTACGGCGACTGGATAAACCGGTCAAGCGGGTCATGCTGGTCGGTGGAGGTAATATCGGCCGCGGACTGGCCAAGGTTCTGGAGGAACGCTGCCAGGTAAAACTGATCGAAAAGGATCCGTTGCGCTGCCAGGTATTGTCGGAGGAACTGGAGCGAACCCTGGTATTACAGGGCGATGCCTCCAGTGAGGAGTTGTTGACCGAGGAGAATATCGAGAACGCCGATGTATTCTGTTCGGCGACCAACGATGACGAGGTTAATATACTGTCGGCGATGCTGGCCAAGCGACTCGGGGCACGGCGGGTAATGGCGCTGATTAATCGTGCGGCCTATGTGGATCTGGTCGAAAGCAGCGATATCGACATTGCCATCTCACCGCATCAGGCCACGATCGGCAGCCTGCTGGCCCATGTCCGGCGCGGTGATGTCGTTGTTGTGCATTCATTACGACGCGGTGTCGCCGAGGCCATCGAGGCGGTGGCTCATGGCGACCCGCAGTCATCCCGGGTGGTCGGCCGTGCCGTGGAGGATATCAGGTTGCCACCGGATACTACTATTGGCGCTA
>Ga0210101_1000175_pt1 | contig 23123 bp, 27 predicted proteins | sample Muzzi_PWC_D1_FD_185534 | JGI IMG/M metagenome (GOLD analysis project Ga0210101, IMG submission 185534) | Wetland microbial communities from San Francisco Bay, California, USA, that impact long-term carbon sequestration - Muzzi_PWC_D1 (SPAdes) | ecosystem: Environmental > Aquatic > Marine >... | reverse complement strand
TTGGAGTCGCAATCTGAATGACAGGAAAGCGAAAGAGGGAAAACCGCGCCGAGAAGCAGGCCCGCACCCGCGCCGAGCTGATCGCGACCGCCGCCGAGGTCTTCGCCCAGCGGGGATACGGCGGCGCTTCGATCGAGGGAATCGCCGAGCAGGCCGGCTACACGCACGGCGCGGTCTACTCGAACTTCGAGAGCAAGGCCGACCTCTTCCTCGCCGTCTTCGAGGAGTACATGGCCGAGCGGGCGCGGGAGCTGGCGGCTACCCAGGTCGGCGTCGCCGAGGATGCGCCCCTCGAGGCGCGTGCCCGGGCGCTTGCCGACCAGTGGATGGAGCGCCTCGCCAGGGACCGCGCATCCGTCGTGCTGCACATGGAGTTCATCGCCCACGCCGCCCGCGACCCCGAGATGGCCGGCCGCTTCGGCTCGCGCTCGGCGGCGCTGCGGGAGGCCGTCGCCCACTACATCGCCGGCTACCAGGAGGAGGCCGGGGAGGAGTTCGCGCTGCCGCCAGACGACCTCGCCCTGGTCCTGCGGGCGCTCGGGATCGGCCTGGCCGTCGAAGCGCTTGTCAGCCCCGACGCGGTGCGGGGAGACCTCTTCGGAGATTTCGTCGAGCTGCTGGTCGAGATGTCGCGTGAGCGCGGTTCCGCGGAACCGGGTGGCGGGCGCCGGCAGGGGACGGAGCGGTGAGCGCCCCGGCCTACGACCGCATCGGCATCGACTACAGCGAGGTCCGCCGCGCCGACCCGCGCTTCGAGGCGGCGATCTGGGACGCGCTCGGCGACGCGCGGCGCGTTCTCAACGTCGGCGCGGGCGCGGGCTCCTATGAGCCGAGGGACCGCGAGGTCGTCGCGGTCGAGCCCTCGCCGGTGATGGCCGCCCAGCGCCCGGCGGGAGCGGCGCCCGCGGTCGAGGGCGTCGCCGAGTCGCTGCCGCTCGAGGACAAGAGCGTCGACGCGACGATGGGGGTCTTCACCATGCAGCACTGGGACGACCTCGACCGGGGCCTGGCCGAGGTGCTGCGGGTCACCCGCGAGCGGGTCGTCTTCCTCACCCTCGACCTCGACGTGACCGCGGAGATGTGGCTGTGCCGCGACTACCTGCCGGAGATCGTCGAGCACGATCGCCAGACGTTCCCCTCGGTCGAGCACCTCGAAGCCGCCCTGCCCAACGTCCGGGTCGGCGCGGTTCCGGTGCCGGCGGACTGCAGCGACGGCTTCTGCGTCGCGCTCTGGGGCCGGCCGGAGGCCCACCTCGACCCCCGTGTGCGCCGGGCCTCCTCGATCTGGCATCTGCTGCCGGCCTCGGTCGTGGAGCCGGCGCTCGACCGGCTCCGCAGCGATCTCGATGCCGGTGAGTGGGACCGTCGCTACGGTCATCTGCGCACGGAGGACTCGCTCGACGTCGGCCTGCGTCTCGTCACCGCGGAGCTTTGCGGCTGGACGATACGGCCCGGCGGCGAGCGCGACGTGCCCTCGCCCTGACGCTCGGCTGTTCGCCCCCTTCTCCGGCCACCTGCACTCAGCCGGAGGGCGACCGGCTCAGCGCGTACACGACCACCGGGTCGCCGAGCAGCACGTCGTCGCGAAGCGGGGTCAGGCCGAGGCGCTCGGCGACGCGGATCGAGCGAACGTTGTCGGGGTGGATCATCGCGGTCAGATACGGCAGCTCGAGCTCGGAGAAGCCCCACTCGGCAGCGGCGCCTGCGGCCTCCGTCGCATATCCGTGGCCCCAGGCGTCCCTTCGCAATGCCCAGCCCAGCTCGGTCTCCCCGAACTGCGGCCAGTGCTTCAACCCGCACCTGCCGAGGAAGGCGCCGGTTCGCCGGTCGAGCACCGCGAGCAGGCCATGTCCGCGCTCGGACCATTCGGTCCGGTCGCGGCGGAGCCGCTCCGCCGCCCCCGCACGATCGAGCGGACGGATGAACTCGGTCACCGCCGGATCTTCGTGCAGCGCGACGAACTCGTCGAGGTCGCCCATCTCCATCGCGCGCAGCCGCAGTCGCCGGGTCTCGGCCAATCGAGTAGAAGTCCGGCATGGTCGATCGGGCATCGGAGGCGAGGGTAGCCGTGGTCACCGGCGTCAGTCGTCGTGCGGGGATCGGCTTTGCGATCGCCCAGCGTCTTCTCCGGGACGGCACGAGGGTTCTGCTGCACTCGTTCTCTCCCTACGACGCCGGGCAACCCTGGGGCGCCGATCCCGGCGGGGTGGACGGCCTCGTCGATGAGCTGGGGGGAGTCTCGGATCGCCTTCAGCAGATCGAAGCCGACCTCGGCGATCCCAGTGCTTCGAAGCGAGTGATCGAGCGGGCAATCGACGCATTCGGCGCGGTCGACGCGCTCGTCGTCAACCACGCTCGCAGCTCCGAGCAATCGCTCGAGACGACGACCGTCGCCGAGCTCGACCGGGCGTGGGCCGTAAACGCGCGTGCTGCCGTCCTTCTCGCCCAGGCGTTTGCCGCAAGTCATGACGATGTCCGGGCAGATGGGCGGATCGTCCTGTTCACCTCGGGTCAGCACCTCGGCCCTATGCCCGGTGAGCTGCCCTATGCGATCAGCAAGGGCGCCGTACACCAGGTCACCCGCACGCTCGCCGACGAGCTCGCCGATCGCGGCATCACGGTCAACGCGATCAACCCGGGGCCGGTCGACTCCGGCTGGCCCTCGGACGAGCTGCGGGAGCGCCTGCGCCCTGCCTTCCCGGCTGGCCGCTGGGGGCGCCCGGAGGACATAGGCGCGATCGTCGGCTGGATCGTCTCTCCCGACAGCGCCTGGATGACCGGCCAGGTGATCGACGCGGAGGGCGGCTTCCGCCGTCGGCTCCCTTACGACTGAGTGCCACCTCGACCGCCTCGGGCGCTGCCCCCGAGACTTCGCAGCGCCTCGCCTTCGAGGCGCAGCGCGCGCCATTCCGCCAATGGGGTCGCGCCCAGCCCCTCGTAGAAGCGCAGCGCCGGCTCGTTCCAGTCGAGCGCGGACCACTCGAGGCGGGCGCAGCCGCGCTCGACGGCGAGTCCCGCGATGCGAGCGAGGAGGGCGCGCCCGATGCCCTGCCCCCGGCGCGCCTGCTTGACGAAGAGGTCCTCGACCCAGAGCCCGGGAAGGCACTCGAAGGTCGAGAAGGTGGCGTAGAAGACCGCGTAGCCGACCGCCTCGCCGCCGACCTCGGCGAGCAGCGCCTCCGCCGCCCTGCCGTCGAAGAGGCCCGCCGCCAGCAGCCGCTCGTTGCCCCTGACCGCATCGGCGAGTCCCTCGTAGTCGGCCAGCTCTCCGATCAGTCCAAACAAGGAGGTTGCGTCCTTGGGCTGGGCCACGCGAACGCGCAGCGGCTCGTTGCGCAGCGTATGCGACCGATCTTCCTCCGGCACAGCCATGGAGATAGCAGACCGGGCCAGATGACGTCTACGGTTCGCCCGTGGCCCCGACGATCGACGAGCTGAGCGTCGCCGACCCGCCCGATACCTGGTCGGCGCTCGGGTTCGAGGTCGACGGCGACAGCTGCGTGGTCGGCGACGTGCGGATCCGCCTGGCGGGGCAGGACGCCGGCAGAGGCCTGCTCGGCTGGTCGCTGCGCGACGTCGACGGGACCGAGCTGGACGGCCTGCCGACGAGGCGCTCGGATCGCCCGCCGCCGGGCGAGGCGCCGCTGCACCCCAACGGCGTCACCGCGCTCGACCACATCGTCGCGATCACGCCGGCGCTCGAGCGCACGGTCGCGGCGCTCCAGCGCGCCGGCCTCGACCTGCGCCGCATCCGCGAGGAGCCGACGCCGGCCGGCGCCCCCCGGCAGGCCTTCTTCCGCCTCGGCGCGACCATCCTCGAGGTCGTCCAGGAGCCCCCCGAGGCGATCGAGCGAGCCGGCGGCGATCGCCCGGCCTTCTTCTGGGGGCTCGCCTTTCTCGCCCCCGACCTCGAGGCGACCGTCGCCGGGCTCGGGGATCGGGTCGGCGAGGCCCGCCCGGCCGTCCAGCCCGGCCGCCGCATCGCCACCCTGCGCCGCTCCGCCGGGCTCGGCGTGCCGGTCGCGCTGATCACGCCGCCGCCCGGCGGCGACCCGGTCGGGTATCCATAGGGGATGGACCTAAAGCGGCCGCTGCTGGCCTTCGACCGCTTCCAACAGCGCCACGCCTCGCTGGCGATGCCGATCGCGGTGTTGAAGAAGCTCGGCGACGACCAGGGAGGCAACCTCGCCGCGCTGATCGCCTACCGCGCCTTCTTCTCGCTGTTTCCGCTCCTCCTCCTGCTCACCACCGTGCTCGGCTTCGTGCTCGCCGGCAACCCCGGGCTGCGCCAGGAAGCGGTCGACTCGGTGCTCGCCCATTTCCCGGTGATCGGCGAACAGATCGAAGTCGGCTCGCTGCAGGGCAGCGGGGTGGCGCTGGCGGTCGGCATCGCCGGCTCGCTGTGGGCCGGCTTCGGCGTCGTCCTCGCCACCGGGCGGGCGCTGGACCGGGTCTGGGCCGTGCCTCACAAAGACCGCCCCGATTTCCTCCGCTCCCGCCTGCGGGCGCTCGTCCTGCTGGCCGTGCTGGGAACGCTGACGATCGCCTCGACCGTCGCCTCCGGCCTGGTCGGGGGCGGCGCCGGGCTGCTGGGGCCGCTCGGCGGCATCGCCGTCTCGGTCGCCCTCAACCTGCTCGTCTTCGGCGCGCTCTTCTCGCTGCTCGGCTCGCGGCCCGCATCGCCGACCGTGATCCTCCCTGGGGTCGTTCTCGCCGCCGTCGGCTGGGCAGGGCTGCAGCTGGTTGGCGGCTACTTCGTCTCCCACCAGATCCGCGACGCGACGCCCGCCTACGGCACCTTCGCCCTGGTGCTCGGCCTGCTCGTCTGGGTCCACCTCGGCGCGGTGCTCACTGTGCTCAGCGCCGAGCTGAACGTCGTCCGCGCCCGCCGGCTCTGGCCGCGCAGCCTGCTCGGCGTCGGTCGCGAGGAGGACGAACGGGTAATGCGGGCCCTCGCCGAGGCCGAGGCGCGCGACGAGCAGCAGCGCATCCGCGTCGAGTTCGACCGGCGGTAGGCGATCTCGATCTCGGCGATACTGCCGGCCGGTGGGCGGTGGAGAGGACGTCGCAGGGGATGAGGTCGCCGGGGTAGCCGCCGCGGGGACGCGGCGGGCCGTGGTCGTTGCCGCGCTGGGGACGATCATCGAGTGGTACGACTTCAGCCTCTACATCTTCCTGGCGCCGATCTACGCGCGGGTCTTCTTCCCCGGCGAGAGCGGCTTGGACGGCGTCGTCGTGACCCTGGCGATCTTCGCGATCGCCTACCTGGCCCGCCCGGTGGGGGCGATGGTCTTCGGGCATTTCGGCGACCGGATCGGCCGCCGCGAAGCGCTGCTCGTCTCGGCGGCGATCATGAGCGTGGCGCTGCTGCTCAACGGCCTGCTGCCAGGCGAGGCGGCGATCGGCATCGCCGCGCCGATCGGTCTCTTCCTGCTGCGGCTGGCGATGGGGTTCGCGGTGGGCGGCGAGTACTCGGGCATCCTGGTCTACCTGCTGGAGATCGCCCAGGTCCGGTCGCGCGGCCTGGTCGTCAGCTTCGCCCCGGCCGCCTCCGGGATCGGCACGCTGCTCGCGGTCGGCTCGACCGCGATCGTCAGCGCCGCCCTCTCCCAGCAGCAGCTCGACGACTGGGGCTGGCGGATCCCGGTGCTGCTGGGGGCGGCGCTTGCGACGACGATCCTTGTGCTGAGGAGGACCCTCACGGAAACGCCGGCCTTTCACCGCATGCGGGAATCGGGCCAGGTCTCGGAGCACCCGGTGCGGGACGCGGTCGTCCGGTCGCGCTGGGCGGTGTTTGTCGCCTTCGCGCTCTCCGCGGTGGGCTCGATCGCCTACTACCTGGGCATCACCTACGTGCCCACCTTCCTCGAGTCGTTCGGCAAGGCGCCGCGCGGCGACGCGCTGATCTGGTCGACGGTGGCGACCGCGGTGTACGTGGTGCTGACGCCGCTGGCCGGCTGGTGGGCGGACGCCGGCGGCCGCCGAGCCAGCCTCCGGGTCACCGCGCTGGCGCTGATCGTCTTCTCGGTGCCGCTCTTCGCCCTGCTCGCGGGAAGCGCCGCCCTGCTGCAGCTGGCGGCCGCCGTCGCCCTCGCGACCGGGGCCGCCGCCTGGTGCGCGATCGCCTCCTCGGCGATCCCGGAGCAGTTCGGCACCGCCGACCGCTTCAGCGGCCTTGCGGTCGGCTACAACGTCGCCACGGCGGTCTTCGGCGGCCTCTCGCCGCTCGCCGCAACCCTGCTGATTCGCCTCACCGGCTGGGACCCGGCGCCCGGTCTGATGCTGGCGCTCGTCGCGCTGGCCGCTGTGCCGATCGTCCTCGGCCTTCCCGAGACCGCGCGCCGTCCGCTCCGCGAGGACTGATCCGGCGAGGCGATCTCACAGGGTCGAGAGGAGCTACGGCTACCCGCAGGTGGCGGCGACGGTCTCAGAGCTCCGTGACCCGTAGGGCTGAAGATCGATCACGTTCCCGGAGTCGTCCATGAGGGTGACGATGTCGCCTCCGTTGTTCCAGGCCGCCGCGTGGCCTTCTCCGTAGAGGTCGGTTCCCGTATTCCTCCCCCCGCCGGGATGCACCTTGAGATGCTGCCCGGGAGCAAGGGTGACGTCGGGCAGGACGTTGACGCCGCCTTCCGCATCGCGCAGTTCCCAGCCGAGGAGGTCAACGTCGCTATCGCTCTTGTTGACCAGGCAGACGTATTCGTCGGATGCGTTGTCGTACCCCCGGGAGTTGACGAGCGACGAGGCAATGTCGACCCGCACATCCGGGGGTTCGCCGAATGGCCAGAGATGGAACGCCGCCGCTATCGCCAGCCAGACCGCGAAACCCGAGCCGGCTTTGAGCACCCACTCGATGGCCGTGATGAATACTCGCCCGCGTCTTCTTCCGTCGTGTTCCAAGTCTCAATAAGTACCGGTATCCGACTAGATGAGTACACAGTAGTGCTGGGGCTCTTCGAAGCCATCGGTAGAAAGCCGAACGGTTTGATGGGCTACGCCCTCAGGCCGCCCGTCGTCAGCCAGCCTCGACCTCGCGCAGCCGGTGCGTGTCGACGTCGTAGACGAAGCCGCGCACCTGGTCGCGGTGGGGGAGGAACTCGGAGCGGCGGACGCGGAGGATCGACTGGCGGACATCGGAGTCGACGTCGGCGAACGACTCGATCGCGAAGCTGGGGGAGACGCCGGTCGCCTCCTGCAGCTCGGCGCGGAAGCCGTCGTCGCTGACCTTCTGCATGCCGCAGTCGGTGTGGTGGATCAGCATCACCGCCTCGGTTCCCAGCCGGCGCTGCGAGATCGCCAGCGAGCGGATCACGTCGTCGGTGACCACGCCGCCGGCGTTGCGGAGCACGTGCGCCTCGCCGTCGCCGAGGCCGAGCGCGGCGAAGACGTCGAGGCGGGAGTCCATGCAGGTGACGATCGCCAGGCGGCGGCTGGGGCGGACGTCGAGGCGTGCGGTCGCCAGCGAGTCGGCGAAGCGGCGGTTGCCGGCGAGCAGGTCATCGATCACGCCCATTCGGCGCGGGACCCTAGCCTCGATCCTCGGCGGCTGCCGCCGCGAGCTGGGCTGCCAGCTCGCTCGGACGACAGCCAAGGCCGGCATCCAGAAGCTCCTGGTCGAGTGTCGCCAGGGTCGCCCCGCGACTTTCCGCCACAGCCGCGTAGGCGGCGTCATAGAGCGTCAGCCCGTGGCGAGAGGCCAGCTTGGCTGCGAGACGAAGCTCCTTGAGGTTGGGACGCAGCGCGGGGCAGATCTCGGCGAGAGCATCGAGCACGGTCGCTACCCGGTCTGCGCCCACGGCTGCCCGCCCGCGCATGAGCGCATTGCCGACCTCGTAGGCGGTCAGGTCGAGCACGCTCAACGCTGCCGTCCGCGCTTTGTGGGCGCCCACCAGAGCTCGAGCCTCGGGCACTTCCTCCTCGCCTGCGGCGTGGAACCACTTGAGTGCCACGCTTGCGTCGCTAACGACGTCGATCGCGGGCATCGCGTGAATCGCGCTCGGCGCGGATCAGCTCGGTCGCCTCGAAGCTCCCGGCGCCATCGAGCGCCGCGCGGCCGCGCGAGAGCGCGGCGTCGATCGCCGCAGGGTCGGGCCAGCCGAGCTCCCGCCGGGCCGCCTCCTGCAGAAATGCGCTGCGGCTCGTGCTGCGCTCACCCGCAGCGCGGTCGATCCGCTCGAGCAGATCGTCGGGCATCGACACCATCACCTTCAAGGCCTTCGGCACAACCTCATTATAGCTTGCGGCAGTAATGGGGTCAGCGTGCCAGCAGCTCGTCGAAGCGCACGGCAGCGCGGCTGGGGAGGACGAAATCGCCGTTGCGGTGCAGCAGGCCCGAGGCGGCCAGGTCGCGCAGCGCCCGCTCGAGCGCGTCGTGCTGGGCGAAGTCGGCGGTGCCGGCGGCGATCTCGCGCAGCAGCTCCTCGAAGCAGATCGGAGCGGGGTGGAGCTCCAGCAACAGCCGCAGGACGGCGGCCTCGACGGCGACGTCGTCCTCTGCGGGGGTTCGGATCTCGTCCATGCGCTCCACGGTCCACCTACACAAGGGGGCAGGGGGCAGAACTCTCCCCCCTCAGGACTCGTCGTCCGGCGGCTCCCCCTCGGCTTCTTCGAGCAGCTGCCTGGCCCACTCGACGTCCAGCGCCCAGCGGTAGAAGTGCTGGGTCGCGCCCCTCACGCGCCTGTTTTCGACCGACTCGATGACGCCGCAATCGGCGAGCACGCGGACGTGGTAGCTGACGTTGCCCACGGACACGCCCAGCAGGTCGGACAGTTGGCAGGGGCTGGTCGGCTCCCCGCCCAGCATCGCCCGCAGGATGCGGCGCCGCAGCTCGTGCTTGAGCGACGTGAGGATGGCCTGGATGTCGGGTTTGTCCTTTCCTGCCATTCGGAGAGGCCAAATATATACGAAACTAAGTTTTCTGTCTGTAAGACATAGGGCTGCGGCAAGAGATCGTGCAAAACCCCGCTGCTCAACCGCCCTTGCGAACGCCGCCCATCTCGCTGAACACGGCGGTCGGACCGCCGTCTTCGCGTTGCTCGTCGGCGATCACGTGGGAGACCGCGTTGATCAGCGCCAGGTGCGTGAAGGCCTGCGGGAAGTTGCCGAAGTGCTGCACGGTCCTCGCGTCCAGCTCCTCGGCGTAGAGGTCGAGCCAGCCTGCCGCTTCCAGCAGCCGCTCGCACAGCTCCCGCGCCCGCTCGGCCTCGCCGATCTCCGAGAGCGCCGAGACCAGCCAGAAGGAGCAGATCAGGAAGGTGCCCTCCTCGCCGCTCAGCCCGTCGTCGGTCTCCTCGACCCGGTAGCGGAGGACGAGGTCGTTGCGGGTGAGCCGGGCGGCGATCGCCTCCACCGTCGCCCGCACCCGCGGGTCGTCGGGGGGGAGGAAGCGGACAAGGGGGATCAGCAGCGTCGAGGCGTCGAGCGCGTCGGTCTCGTAGTGCTGGCGGAAGATTCCGTCGCGCACGCCGCGCTCGAGGATCTCCGCGCGGACCCGCTCCGCGGTCTCCTCCCACCGCTCGGCGAGGTCGTCTTTGCCGACGCTGCGGGCGAGGCGCGCGCCGCGGTCGACCGCGACCCAGATCATCAGCTTCGAGGAGACGTAGTGCTGCGGCTCGCCGCGCGACTCCCAGATCCCCTGGTCGGGATGCGGCCAGGCGGCGATCGCCGCCTCGACCTGCGCGCGGACCAGTTTGCGGTCGGCCGGTGTGTCGGCGCCGCGCAGCGCCTTCTCGTGCAGGTAGATCGAGTCCAGCAGCGCGCCCCAGACGTCGTTCTGTCGCTGGTCGTAGGCGCCGTTGCCGGTCCGCACCGGCCGCGCGCCTCCGTAGCCCGCGAGGTGGTCGAGGGTGCGCTCGGTCAGCTGCTTCTCGCCGCCGATCCCGTACATGATCTGCAGCCGCGGGTCCTTGCGGCAGAGCTCGATCACGAAGCGCATGAAGTCGCGTGCCTCCTGGTAGAAGCCGAGCGTGTGCAGCGCCCAGAGGCTGAAGGTCGAGTCGCGGATCCAGCTGTAGCGGTAGTCCCAGTTGCGTTCCCCGCCCGGGGTCTCGGGCAGCGAGGTGGTCGGCGCGGCGACGATCGCCCCGCTCGGCGCGTAGGTGAGCCCCTTGAGGACGAGCGCCGAGCGCTGCAGGTGGATGCGCCAGGGGTGGTCGGGGAAGTCGCCGTCACGCAGCCAGGCGCGCCAGAACTCCGTGGTCGACTCGATCCGCTCCCGCGCCTCCGGGGCGCTGCGCGGGCCGCCGGCCCCGCCGTGGCTCCAGGTCAGCGCGCAGAAGCCAGTTTCGTCCTCGCGCAGGCGCAGCCGGCCGCGCGCCGCGCCGCCGTCCAGGGTGAGGTCCATGTCGCTGTCGAGCCGCAGCTCGACGCCCTCGCCGCCGCGGGCCACCGCTTCCCCCAGCTCGCCACCGCTCCACTCTGCCGCCTCCGCTCCGTAGGCGAAGCGGGGCAGGCACTCCATCTCCAGCTCGACCTCCCCGTCGACGCAGGTCGCCGTGCGCAGCAGCGAATGATCCGATTCGTGCGCCGTCTGCGGCCGCGAGCCAGGCCCTTCCTGCGCGGCCCATTCGCAGATCGTCAACGCGTCGTGGACGACCACCCAGCCGGTCGGGGTCACCCAGGTCGTCTCGACCACCAGGGTGCCCGGCTCGTAGCGGCGGCTGATCGGCACCACGACGCCCGCCGGCGCCAGCTTGAAGTGGCCGGCGCCCCGGTCGAGCAGCGCGGCGAAGGCGCTCGGCGAGTCGAAGCGCGGCACGCAGAGCCACTCGACCGCCCCCGAGAAGGAGACGAGGGCGCTGGTGTGGCAGTCGGAGAGGAAGCCGTAGCTGCCGATCGGCGGGAAGCGGTGGTCGATGGCGTTTGCTCGCTCCGCGCTCACGGCGGTGCCAAGCTACCGTGGAATCAGTGAGCCTGCCGTTCGCCCACGTCGCCGGCGCCTTCGTGCCGATCGAGGTGATCCCGGTCACCGTCGCCGGCGTTCTCTACTGGCACCGGGTGATGGTGCTCTCCTGGGACGGCCGCCGGGTGCCGCTCTGGCGCCAGATCTGCTTCGGCGCCGGCCTGCTGACCATCGCGATCGCCCTGTTCAGCCCGATCGGCCACATCGCCGACGAGCTGCTGATCGCCCACATGGTCGAGCACCTGATGATCGGCGACCTCGCCGCCCTGCTGCTCGTCCTCGGCCTGACCCGCTCGCTGCTGCAGCCGGTCCTCGCGGTCCCCGCCCTCAACCGCCTTCAGATCCTCGTCCACCCGGCCGTCGCCTTCCCGCTCTGGGCGATCAACTTCTACCTCTGGCACATCCCGCCGCTCTACCAGGACGCCTACGGGGCGGCGCCGGTGCACGCCCTCGAGCACACGGCCTTCCTGTTCTTCGGCTGCCTGATGTGGATGCCGGTGTTCGGCCCGCTCCCCAAGCCGCAGTGGTTCGGGGCCGGCTGGAAGGTCGCCTACGTCGTCGCGGTGCGCTTCACCAGCGCGATCCTCGGCAACGTGCTGATGTGGTCGGGGACCGTGCTCTACCCGATCTACGCGGCGGGCGAGCGCCACTGGGGCATCTCCCCGATCGCAGACCAGAGCACCGCCGGGGTGATCATGATGATCGAGGGGACTTTCCTGGCGCTCGGCGTGCTTGCCTGGGTCTTCTTCGAGGTGGCTCGCGAAGGGACCGAAAAGCAGAACCTGCTCGACCTGGCGCGGGAGCGCGGCGTGCCGCTCGACGAGCGCCGCGCCGGGCGCGCCGTCGCCGCCGGCCACGGCGCCCTGCTGGAGGAACGGCTGAGCGCAACCGGCAATGACCCCGAGCCTGAGCCGCGCTGAGCGGGCGCTGCTGCCGGCGCTGATCTTCGCGGTCGGCGCCGCCAGCCTCGGGGCCGAGATCGCCGCGGCGCGCCTGCTCGCCCCCTACTTCGGCGCCTCGACGATCGTCTGGGCGAACACGATCGGGGTCGTCCTCGTCGCCCTCGCCGCCGGCTACTGGTTCGGCGGGCGCTTCGCCGACCGCCACCCGCACATGCGCGGGCTCTGCCTGATGGTGCTCGTCGCGGCGCTGCTGATCGCCGCCGTGCCGTTCGCCGCCCGCCCCTTCCTCGGCTTCTCGGTCGACGCCTTCGACACGGTCTCGGTCGGCGGCTTCGTCGGTTCGCTGCTCGGGGTGCTGGCGCTGGTCGCGGTGCCCGTCGCCCTGCTCGGCGCGGCCTCGCCGTGGGCCGTCCGCCTCGCGGTCGGCGAGCTGGGCCGCTCCGGCGAGGTGGTGGGGAGGCTCTACGCGATCTCAACCGCCGGCTCGCTGTTCGGGACGATGATCGCCGCCCTGCTGCTGATCCCCGAGCTGGGGACGCAGCGAACCTTCCTCATCTTCGCGCTCGCCCTGGCGCTGGTCGGCGCGGCGGGCCTCGGTTGGCGCTTCGCGCCGCTGCCCGCGGTCCTGGCGCTGGCGGTCATCGCGCCGGTCGGGACGATCAAGGCGGCCGACACCGGCACGGTGCTCTACGAGGCGGAGACCAGGCAGCAGTACGCGCGGGTGGTCGAACGGCCCGACGGCTCGCGGGTGCTGGAGCTGAACGAGGGCCAGGCCGTCCACTCGCTCTACCGGCCGGGCAGCTTCCTGACCGGCGGCTACTGGGACGGCCACCTGGTGCTGCCCTTCGCGGCGCGGGCGCGGCCGCCGGGCCGGATCGCGATCCTCGGCAACGCCGGCGGCACCGTGGCCCGGGCCTTCGGCCACTTCTTCCCCCGCAGCGGGGTCGACGCGGCCGAGATCGACGGCGAGCTGACCGAGCTGGGTCGCCGCTTCCTCGGGCTGCGCAACCCCCGCATGCACGTCTTCGCCGAGGACGCCCGGCCCTGGCTGGAGCGCTCGGCGGGCGGCTACGACGCGATCATGGTCGACGCCTACCGCCAGCCCTACATCCCCTTCTACCTGACCAGCCGGGAGTTCTTCGCGCTGGTGCGGGAACGCCTCGCCCCGGGCGGCGTGGCGATCGTCAACGTCGGCCATCCGCGGGGCAGCGAGGCGCTGGAGCGGGTGCTCGGGAGGACGATGGCGACCGCCTTCCCGCGCGTCCTGCGCGACCCGATCGAGCCGACCAACACCCTGCTGCTGGCGGGCGCGGGGCCACTCTCCGCCGCTCGCCTTCGCAGCGCTGCCGGAGCGCTGCCGGCGGAACTGCGGACGCTGGCGCGCCGCGAGGCGGCCCGGCTGGCTCCACGCCTGCCCGGCGGCGAGGTCTACAGCGACGACCACGCCCCGGTCGAGTGGCTGGTCGATTCCTCCCTGCTGGAATACGCGAATGGCGAATAGGGCCAGGGCATGGCTGGTCACCGGGCCGCTGGGGCGCGGCCTCGCCTTCGCGATCGACTTCGCGGTGGCCGTTCACCGCAGCCGGCGGCGGAGCGCGCGATAGGGTCCCGCGCTCCATGGAGCCGAGCGTCAAAGAGCTTCCCGGCTCGCGCGTCGAGGTCGAGGTCGAGGTTCCGGCCGCCGACGTGGAGCGCGCCGTCAGCCGCGCCGCCCGCGGGCTGGCGCGCGAGATGCGGATGTCCGGCTTCCGCAAGGGAAAGGCGCCGCCCTCGCTGGTCATCCAGCGGGTCGGGTATGCCGCGGTGCTGGAGGAGGCGATCCGCGAGGCGCTGCCGGAGTGGTACGAACGGGCCCTGCTCGCCTCCGGCATCGCCCCGGTCGGCGATCCCAGCGTCGAGGTGGTCTCCAGCCCCGAGGGGGAGGGCGAGCCGCTCGCCTTCAAGTTCCAGATCGGCGTCCGGCCGCAGGCGAAGCTCGGCGAGTACAAGGGCCTCGAGGTGGGGCGGGCCGAGCCAGAGCCGCCGCAGGAGCTCGTCGACCGCGAGGTCGAGCGGATCCGCGAGGGCTTCGGCAGGCTGGAGCCGGTCGAGCGGGCGGCGGCCGAGGGCGACGTGCTGCTGGTCGACTTCGAGGGCCTGGTCGACGGCAAGGCGTTCGAGGGCGGCACGGCGACCGATTACCTGCTCGAGCTGGGCGGCGAGCAGCTGGTCGAGGGCTTCGAGGAGCAGCTCGCCGGGGCGAGCGCCGGCGAGGCGCGCCAGGTCGAGGTCAGCTTCCCCGGGGACTACCGTGCCGAGGAGCTGGCCGGCAAGGACGCGGTCTTCAAGGTCGAGGTCAAAGAGGTGCGGGAGAAGCTGTTGCCCGATCTCGACGACGATTTCGCCTCCGAGGCATCGGAGTTCGACACCCTGGAGGAGCTGCGCGCCGACATCGGCAAGCGGCTCGCGGAGGTGGTCGGAGAGCGGACCGAGCAGGACTTCCGCCTCGCCGCGGTCGACGCCGCCGCGGCGCAGGCGACGGTCGAGCTGCCGGAGGAGCTGGTCAGCGCCCGCGCCGTGGAGCGCTGGGAGCGGGTGGAGCGACAGCTCGCGGCGCGGGGGATGAGCCCCGACTCCTACCTGCAGATGCAGGGGCAGACCCGCGAGCAGCTGATTGAGGACTCCAGGCCCGACGCCGAGGCGGAGCTGAAGCGCGAGGCGGTGTTGGCGGCGATCGCCGAGGCCGAGGGAATCGAGGTCTCCGAGGAGGAGGTGCTCGAGGGGCTGGCGCACACCGCCGAACACGAGCGAACCACCCCCGAGAAGCTGCTGAAGCGGCTGCGCGAGAGCGGCCGCGACGCGATGGTCCGCGAGGACATCCGGATCCGCAAGGCGATCGACCTGGTCGCCGAGTCGGCGAAGCCGATCCCGCTCGAGCGGGCCGAGGCGCGCGAGAAGCTTTGGACGCCGGAGAAGGAGCGCGAGGAGGCCGGATCGCTCTGGACGCCCGGCTCGGATTGAGGGCGGCCCGCCGGATGCCTTCTATAGAGTGGCGGGCCATGAGCCCGTTGGTACCGATGGTGGTCGAGCAGACCTCGCGCGGCGAGCGAGCCTTCGACATCTACTCGCGCCTGCTGGGGGAGCGGATCGTCTTCCTCGGCACCCCGATCAGCGAGGACATCGCCAACCTGATCGTCGCCCAGCTGCTGCATCTCGAGTCCGAGGATCCCGACAAGGACATCAGCCTCTACATCAACTCGCCCGGCGGCTCCGTCTACGCCGGCCTGGCGATCTACGACACGATGCAGTTCATCAAGCCGGACGTGCAGACGATCTGCGTCGGCATCGCGATGAGCATGGGGGCGCTGCTGCTGGCCGGTGGCGCCGAGGGCAAGCGGATGGCGCTGCCCAACTCGAAGATCCTCATCCACCAGGTGTCCTCGGGGTTCGAAGGCCAGGCGACCGACATCGAGATCCACGCCAAAGAGATCATCGACGTCCGCCGCCGCCTCGACGAGATCCTCGCCAAACACACCGGCCAGCCTTTCGACAAGGTCACCAAAGACACCGATCGCGACTACTTCATGAGCGCCGAGGAGGCGAAGGAGTACAGCCTCGTCGACCGGGTCATCGAGCACCACTGAGCGGTTATAGGCCGATCCGGGCAGGGGTTCCGCTTAACTTTTTGCGAAGGAATGTGGGAGGGCTGGCGCCCGGAGCGAGCCGCGCAAAAAGTACAAGACGCTTCACCCCTGCCGGGATCGCCCTGCTTCTCGCCGTCGTTGCTGTGGCTCACCCCGTCGTCTCGTCTGCGAGCGGGGGTCGAGACGGTGGCAGCGCCTTTTTCGCGCACGTCTTTCCGGTAGGGGGGGCGCACTGGATGCGGGGCGCGATCGGCGAGTTCGGCGCGCCGCGCAGCGGCGGTCGCACCCACGAGGGCTTCGACATCGTTGCCGCGTGCGGGACGTCGCTGGTCGCGGTGGCGACCGGCCGGGTCCTGCGCTCCGGCTACGACCCCGTCCTCTACGGCAACTACCTGACGATCCACGGCCAGGGCGAGCGCCGCGGCTACTTCTACGCGCACCTGGCGCGGCCGCCCCGGGTCCACCGCGGCGAGCGCGTCTGGGCCGGCGAGCGGGTCGGAGCGGTCGGCGAGACCGGCAACGCCCGCACCGTCGGCTGCCACCTCCACTTCGAGATCCACCTGCGCGGCCGCCCGATCGACCCGGCTCCGGCGCTGCGCCGCTGGGACCGCTACAGGTGAGCCGCCCGCCGGTTCCGTGGAACCGCCTCTGTGGCGTGTAGGTCGTAGCGAAGTCGACACGCAAGCGTTCGAAAGGTTGATGGTGGCGTTGGACCGTCATGAGCGACTCATCGAGGCAAGCCCGCCATGTTCGTCGCGAGCACCCTGACGTGATCGGCGTGTGGCAAGATGCCCGCATGGGCCGAAGGGAGTTGTCTGGGCAAAATTGGCTGTCGATCCGCGAGGAGATGCGGCAAGGCGACGAACACATCGACGCGATGCTTCGTCGGATGGCCGAGTCCACTCGTCGATACGCGACCGAGGCGGACGAGTTCGTTGCTCGAGTTGCCGCTGCGAGAGAAGAGTCCAGAGCGTTTCGCCGCAGGCTTCGCGAGCGAATCGACCGGCTACCGCCGCCGGCTCAAGCGGCCTGAGGACGCAACCTGCTCATCAGACTTCTCCTTCTCGTCCATAGCGGGTGTCTTCGGGCGGACGTCGACGCGCTCACAACCACGCGGAAGCGAGCGTCTCCTCAGGCGCGCAAGAGATGCCCGCTCCGGACGAGGCGCGACAGTCCTACTCGGCTCCGCCTCGCTCTCGCCTCGGCTGGAAGCGAACGCCCGAAGACCAGAAGGCGGGGGCTTAATGCAGCGGTATGAGGCTAGCGGGGACTTTGATGGCAGGTGTTGGAATCTCGATTGGGGGCAGATGTAGCTGGAGGTCAGAGCCCAGGGCGTCGGCGAAGCGAGCCAGCTGGCCAACGGTGAGGTTGACTCGGCCTGCCTCGACGTTCGAGACGTAGGGGATCGTGAGGTCGAGTCGCTTGGCGAGCTCGGTCTGGGTCAGGCCAGCCGCCTTGCGGGCGCGACGAATCTCATCGCCGACCAGCCGCGCGGCTAGGTCCGAAGTCTGCGTGCGCGGCATCAGCCAAGCGCCGCAGCGGAGTGCTGTGTGACGGCGCGCTCGGCGGGGTCGGCGATCTCGACCGCCTCGATCGCGACATCGGGCAGGGGATCGCTGTCCTCGACGATCTCGGCCCAGAGGTAGGGGGTCCGGTATGCGGCGGCGATGCCGCGGGCCCACTCCTCGCCGCCCTCGGAGAAGGAGATCGTCTCGCCGCTGCGCAGGTTCAGGGCGCGCTGCTCGAAGTCGACGACGGTCTCATCGCCCTCGATCCGCGCCTCCTGGCCGTCGACGCTCAGTCGGGCAAGCGTCTCGGAGCCCGCAACGTGCCCGGACTCGTCTCGTGTGGGGCGGCGAAAATCGAGAACGACCATGAGAAGTCCTTTCCTGGGTGTCCTCTAGGACAACAGCAGCGTAGTTTAGCTCTTGGATAAAGTCAAGGTCTCGGCCTTGCCTACAGCTCTCCCGGCGGCAGGATCTCGCGATCTCGCCGAAGTCGTTGTGCGCGGTCGAGAAGAGCGTCGGCGCGATCCCCCGCCAGGTAGCCGCGCAGATCGCCAAGGTCAGCGTCGGTCAGGCTCGACACCGCGGCACGCTCGAAATCATCGAGAGCCCGCGATCCGCGCTGCCAGCGCCAGGCCGTCAGCTCCAGGTGGCCGGTGTGGTCTCCGGGGCGGGCGAAGGAGAAGCCGTGGTCGATCAGATAGATGCGCGAGCGCTCCTCCTGCCAGAGCACGTTGCCGGGGTTGCGGTCCTGTTGCCCTGAGAGGCAATCGAAGAAGGCGCCGTTCGCGGCTTGCTCGGGGACGGCGTGGATGTAGTTGCGCTTGCGGACCTCGCCGGGGCGAAACAGCGCCAGTGAGCCGACTTCGCTGTGGCGGCTGGGGAGCTTGACGCTGCGCAGTACAGTCGGGACGACCAGCGAATGCCAGCGCTCGCCGAGGCGCTTGGCGAGTTGCCACGCAGCGCACTCGCTGATCAGTGTCGAGACAGGGCTGTGCCCGTAGTTGAGGAGTGCTCGCTTCAGCGGCGTCGTGGCATTCTGGTAGGCGTTCAGCGGCTTGAAGAAAGCCATCCGCCCGGTCTCCAAGACGATCTCGTAGAGATCGACGGTGTGGCTGGTTACGTCGCGGTAGGGATCGACGCGGGCGGGGAGAGCCTCCTTGATCCTGCTCGGTCATCGGCGGGTGATCCTATGCCGGTCGCGGGAGAAGCATCGGCTGGTCGCCTGCTGATCCCGAGCGAACTCTGGTCGATGCAGATCGGGATGCCCGCTGCTCGTCCGAAACGGGAGCGTGAGCAACATCGCCAACGCGCTCGCAACCACGCGGAAGCAGGCGCCCTGCTAATGGCTGACAAGGGGGGCTTAACGCGGAGCGGCGGCAGGCACCCGCATTTCGTGAACCCGTGCTAATCAGGCCAACCGGCGTCGGGGGCTTGAGTCGTTCCAGGAGGGAGCGACATCGACGTCGTTGAGCATCGTGGCCGGCGAGGGTGGACGAGCTTCAGCCCGGCCGAGTGGTGATCGGCGGCTTCTCGGCGGGAGTCGCCTCCACACGCTCGAGGTTCCTGATCGTGCGCTTGGCTTCGCGCGTGAAGATGAGCTTGCCGATCAGTTTGAAAAGTGTCCCGAAGATCCTCCCGCGGGCGTTGTGTGTGAATTCGCGGATCCAGATCATCTCGACCTCGCTTCCGCTCTTGGCCGGTGTGGCTCGGAGCTCCCAGCTGCTTCGCGCCGACTGGTAGACGTTCGAATCGGTGACGACCGCCTTGACTGAACCGGGCTGCGACCAGTCGTACCGGCATCGCTCCCAGTTGATGCCGACGCCGGCCGGTGTGCCCTCGGTGACGTCGGCGGAGGTCTGGCTGAGATCGTGGACCTCGAGGTGCGGGATCGACACGGCGGGGAAGATCTCCGCACGCCGAGCCGAGAAGTCGTAGGCGGCCGCGAGCACCCGCTCGGGGGCCAGCCGGCTGTGAGTCGTGATGTGGATCGTCGTCATGTCGTTCCCCTCTGCGGTCAGGATTGGGCAGCGAGTCGGCGGGCGAAGAACTCGACCGTCGTTTCGACTGCGGCGGGCGGGATGTAGTGGCCGTGGCCGGGCAGGATCGCCAGCTCGCCGTCCGCGAGCCGCCGGTAGGCGGTGACGGCCTGCTCGACGGTGCAGAAGTCGTCGCGGTCACCGGCAAGGATCAGCGTTGGAACGGTGATCTTCGCGAGGTCGGCGTATGTGTAGCCGGGATGCTGGGTGGTGCGCTCCCAGGAGAGGCGCAGGTATGTCCGCCAGTGCCCGTCGCCCTGACCGCTGTCCTGGTCGCGCTTCATCAGCTCGAACATCGGGCGCATCTGCTCGGAGGCCTCGAAGCCGTGTGCTGCTGCGTCCGGATCGGGCTCGGTCGCTTCGGGGCTGCCGCCGAGGATCTGGCGCATCATCGCGAACGTCGGGGCCTCGGGATCGAACTCGTCGAAGCCCGCGTGGTTGACGATCGCTCGGGCTGTGTCCGGGTGCCGGATTCCGAGGATGGTCGCGGTGATCGCGCCCTCGCTGAAGCCGGCGATCAGGGGCCGCTCGAGTCCGAGCGCGGCAATCATCGCGGCGATATCGTCGGCCAAAAGATCGAAGCTGACCGGGCCGCCGGAGTGCACGGTCCGGCCGCAGCCGCGCGTGTCCGGGGCGATCACGCGGAAGTGCTCGGCCAGTCTGTCCATGTGGCCGGCATAGGCGACGGGCACACCCGTCCAGATCGGGTTGGTGGAGACCAGGCCGCCGTGCAGCAGCACAAGCGGCTCGCCCTCCCCCTGGTCGAGGTAGTGGATGTCGATGCCGTTGGCGTGAACGCGCTGGCCGTGCGGGGCCGTGGTGCTTTCCTGGCTGCTCATCGTGTCCTCCAAGCCGGGTTTCAATCGCTGCGGGCAGGCTCGCAACCGAGCGACGAGCCGTCATCGGGCGTTCGCCCGATCTTTGGGACCTCGCGGATTCGGAAAAGGTCTAGAGGCTAGGCGCCGTCTGCTGGCGGCGCGTCGCGCATCAGCCCGTGACGCATCGCGAACAGGCTGGCCTGCGCGCGGTTGGAGGCGTCGATCTTGCGGTAGATGTGCTCGACGTGACTGCCTGCGGTCTTCGGCGAGATCACGAGCTGCTGAGCGATCTGCTTGTTCGACAGGCCGCGCGCCAGGAGCCTGAGCACCTCTACCTCGCGCGCGGTCAGGCCCGCAGGCCACTCGCGGCGCCGGCGGACCCTGTGCCCCGCGGCCCTTAGCACGCTGTCCACGGCTTCACCGTCGAGTCGCCCGGCGGTGACCTCTCGGCGCAACTCGCCGGCCGCGTCCTGCGCGGCGCGGGCCGGCCGGTGTGGGCGCGGCTCGCATAGCGCCTGGTACACGTCCGCCGCGGCCAGCAACCGCGCGGTCGCTCCGATCTGCTCGCCCGAAAGGCCGCGGGGATAACCGGAGCCGTCAAGTCGCTCGTGATGCTGGACCGCGATCCTGCCAAGGCCCTCCAGTGAGGGCGCGAACGCGAGCATCCGCTCGCTCAGGTACGGATGCGTGCGCACCCGCTCGAGCTCGGACCGAGTCAGCGGCCCCGGCTTGTCCCAGACCGTGTTCGGAACCCCGAGCCGGCCGAGGTCGTAGACGCATGCCACTCTACGAAGCTGGGCTGCGTCGGCGTCCGGCAGGCCGAAGCTCGTCGCGGCCTCGGTGACCAGCCCTCTGACGGCGTGGACGTGACCCATGATGCTCGGCGACTTCAGCTCGGCGAACTCGCCAATCGCCTCGAGCGCGAGGTCGAGCTCCTCGCCGACGACCTCACGCGCCAGCGCCGGCTCCGCCGCGATCACCGCTTCCCAGCTCGGCGTGTCATCGAGTTCGGTCAACACCATCGGTGCCTGCTCGCAGAACACGTCGACCAGATCTGGATCGAACTGCTTGCCGCTGCGCTCCCGGGCCACCATCAGCGCCGCCTCGACGCCGCCGGTGCGCCCGAACACCTCGACCACGTCCGCGAGGTTGATCAGCCGCGAGCTGACGGCGATCTCCTCGCCCTTCATCCCGTATGCGCCTTTGCCATCCCAGCGCTCGTACGTCTGTCGAAGGCTCTCGCGAACGTCCTCGCCGAGGCCCAGACGCTCTACGAGTTCGTCGGTCGCGCGGTAATGGTTCTCTGCGAGCGACTTCATCGCCCGCAGCCCGTCCCCCATGAACGCCAAACCCACCCGGGTGCGCGTAGCCAGCGGTCGTTCGGGCCCGCCGACATGCCTGAGCATGAATGAGATCGCTGGGCCGACCTTGCCCATGTCGTAGTGGTAGTGCGCGTCTCGCTTCAGGGTCGCGTCATCCCCGAACCACTTCGCCTGCTCGTAGGCGTCGGTGTGGCACCCGACCCACGCCAGCAGACCCGAGTAGTAGACAACGCCGCGCTCGAACTCCGCCAGCCCAAGCCGCTCACCCAGCCGGAGCGCGATCAAGCACGCACGGATCATGTGCTCCATCGGCTGACCAAGCCCGAGATCGGTGCCCAGCGAGAGCAGCGCAACGAGCTCCGCCAGACGAACCCTCTCTCGAGCCACCGACGACATCTCCGGGACAGCCTATGCCGCGAAGACCGCCCCCACAATGCGCAGCGACGAGCCGCTATCCCCGGGCAGCAGGCCCACGGGGCCTTGCGTTACAGGCAATGTGGGGCTGGGCCGAGCACCTCGAACCGCGCCGGGGCGCTGTCGGCCGGCTCCTGCTTCCGTTGCGCGGAGTGCATCTCGCCGTCCGGGCCGGCGCACTCCCTTTGCGCGATTTGCGAGGGCGTCGACGAGCGCTGGTAGGGCTCCCGCAAAGGACGAAAAGCAGCTCTATCCTGGCGCCGCTGCGCCCGCTGGGATTCGTCTGGCTGGGGCTCGCTGTCGTCGAGTGCGGAGTCTGCTCGATGGCGGTTCGCGGCACCGGTCCCGCGGAACCGCCTTGCCTGTGCAAGGTCGTGACGATGTTGGCTCCGAATTGGCCCAGACTGCGCGCCACTCGTGCGGATCGTTCTGTCAGAATCCCGCCTATGCGACGAAGGGAATCGTCTGAGCGGCTGGAGCGCCACATGGAGCGCGGCGAGGAGCTGATGCAGCTCAATCGCGCTGCGTTCGATCGCAACACGCAGGCCTTCCAACGGGTGATGGCCGCGCTGGATCGCCATGAGCAGACGGTCGCGGGCCAGGCGGCCTTCATCCGCGACATGAACCGCCGGAACGAGGTCGTGACGCAGCAGATCGTCCGCGACCACCAGGAGTTCATGGAGGGGCTGAACGTCCGAGACGAGAGGGCCGAGCGCCACCGGGAGAGGGCCGAGCGCAAGACCGACAAGATCCTCGGCGAGCTGAAGGACCTGCGGGAGGAGTCGATCGCTCAGCGTCAGGCGCTCCTGGCCATGATCGATCGCCTGCCGCCCGCCGAGGCCGCTTAACGCCCGCAATCGACCGCCCGGATGAAGGGACGGCGGCGGCGACGGAGTAAGACGAGCGGACCGACAAAGCCGGGTTGCCGCTCCCTCTAAGCTTTTGGGGCCGCGACGCCGGTAGGCGACTACCGACCCCGCAAGGAGGGATTCCCCTGGCACGCCCGACAGACTCGAACGAGCAGCTCCTCTGTAGCTTCTGCGGCAAGTCGCAGCGCCAGGTCAAGAAGTTGATCGCCGGCCCGGGCGTCTACATCTGCGACGAGTGCATCGACCTCTGCAACGAGATCATCGACGAGGAGCTGTCGCCGCCCTCCGGGGGCGTCGAGCTGGAGAACCTGCCGAAGCCGCGCGAGATCCACGAGGTCCTGCAGGAGTACGTGGTCGGCCAGGAGACCGCCAAGCGCTCCCTCTCGGTCGCCGTCTACAACCACTACAAGCGGGTGCAGATGGCCTCCGGGAGCGAGGACGGCGAGGTCGAGCTGGAGAAGTCGAACATCCTGCTGCTCGGGCCGACCGGCTGCGGCAAGACGCTGCTCGCCCAGACGCTGGCCCGCATCCTCAACGTCCCCTTCGCGATCGCCGACGCGACCGCGCTGACCGAGGCCGGCTACGTCGGCGAGGACGTCGAGAACATCCTCCTGAAGCTGATCCAGGCCGCCGACTACGACGTCAAGAAGGCCGAAACGGGGATCATCTACATCGACGAGATCGACAAGATCGCGCGCAAAGCCGACAACCCGTCGATCACCCGCGACGT
>Ga0210101_1000174_pt1 | contig 23123 bp, 23 predicted proteins | sample Muzzi_PWC_D1_FD_185534 | JGI IMG/M metagenome (GOLD analysis project Ga0210101, IMG submission 185534) | Wetland microbial communities from San Francisco Bay, California, USA, that impact long-term carbon sequestration - Muzzi_PWC_D1 (SPAdes) | ecosystem: Environmental > Aquatic > Marine >... | reverse complement strand
TACGGATGTTGCCTAACAGGGTCTCGACATTACTGGCCAGGCAATCCTCTCCGTCGCGTTTGGTGAAATTGATCTCGCCACACTGCATGAATTGCGGGTTGATCAACCAGGGGTCGATATCGATCAGCCGGGCGAATTCGCCGCTGACCTGTTTGTAGTGTTCGAAATGATTGGACTTCAGGCGAGTGCTCCAGCCTAAAGACAGCGGCGGGATGATTTCCTGCTCCACGCCTTCGAGGATCGCCGGGCGACCACCGGACAGGTCATTGTTCAACAGGATCATGCACGGCGTGAAGCCGGCTACACTGACCTTGTTACCCTGGCGCTTCAGGGGCTCGAGCACCAGCTTGTTGCCGGATGGCAGCTCGATGGTCTGCGCCTGGGTGATGTCTTCCAGCAAGGAACCGATACGGATATCAAAGCCGGCCTTGCGGATGATGTCCTGCAATGTGGCTATATTCTCCATATAGAAGATATTGCGGGTGTGACTTTCCGGTATCAGCAAGACCTGGTTGGCCTGTGGACAGATGTGCTCAACAGCGGATTGTATCGCCTGGATACACAAGGGTATGAAACTCGGGTTCAGGTTGTTGAAGCCCGCCGGGAACAGGTTGGTATCCACCGGCGCTAGCTTGAAGCCGGCATTACGCAGATCGGTTGAAGTATAAAAGGGCGCCGGCGTTTGCTGCCACTGGTGGCGAAACCAGGTCTCAATATCCACCACATGGCTGAGCAGATGGCTTTCAATGTGCTGCAGCGGGCCGCTCAGCGCGGTGGTCAGATTCGGTACCGGGTGCAGGTGTTCAATGGCCATAATGTCATTCGTCTCATCAATAGTTATATATTAACGCAAAGCACGGATTGGAAAAAATCCTATTATAGCATTGGAAATATAATCTGTTGTTATTGTTAAAAAAACGAATATTTTTCGCAACAAACGCTGTATTTACGGGCTGAGTACTAACGATGCTTAAGCGCTATGTTATACTGCAAATAAAGAGGGTATCTGAACCCTGAGCCCTGACGGGTCAAACGGTGAGCACTTCCAGGTCGGTGTATTAATGTCAACACAAAACCCAAACGGGTCTTTTGCAGTACAGGGTTCGGCTGCCCGTCGAGCTTGTGTGCTGGCCGGGTCAATGGGCGGGCCGGCAGGGTTGCGGCGTTTTTTTCAATCATTGAAGGGTACATCGCTTCCGGTCGTCTTTATCATCGTTATACCCATCAATCCTGATGCGTTGCCGTTATTATGCAACTTTATTGCCCGACATACGCGTATGCGGGTATTACCGGCCCTTTCCGGCCATATACTCAGGCATGGTGAGGTTGTGGTGATGCCATCCGATCGACTAGTGATCGTCGACGGTTCGGGGCAAATCAATCTTGTGACTCCCGTCAATAAATTACTGAATCCTGTTGACGTAACGATGAAGGCCTTGGCCCGCCATTTTCGCCAGAATACCGGGGCTATTATCTTCAGTGGTATCGGTGAAGACGGTCAGCAGGGTTGTCGTACCATAGCCGAATACGGGGGTGAGATCTGGACCCAGAACGAGCAGAGTTGTCATTTCGGCAGTATGCCGCGTTACATAGGTGAGGCCTGCGAGGTCAAGTTTTCAGGAACCCCGGAAAATATGGCCGCCCGCCTGCGGCAGGAATTGACCTCGGTAGGGCCACGCCGGCATGATGCTGTCGTGGCCTGAGAAGACGCTCGACAAAAGCTGACCCCTCCACGGTCTGCATGCTGGAAGACCGTCTGGAGTTGCTGACTAGATATCACCCCAAAGTGACTGGATGATGGCCAGTGTAGCGACGCCGGCCGTTTCGGTGCGCAGGATTCGCGGGCCGATCGTAAGCGGCTGATATCCGTGGCGCCGGGCCAGTTCGATTTCACCGTCTTCAAGTCCGCCTTCAGGCCCGATCAGTAATTCGACCCCGTTTGCCGGTACCGGCAGGTCATTGATACTGTGGACGGCGCCAGGATCGAGCACCAGTTGCAGCGGTGACCGGTTGCGGCATTCGCTTAGCCATTGTGTTAACGGGGTGATTGCCTGGATCGTTGGCAGGGTGTTGCGCCCGCTTTGCTCGCAGGCAGCGATGGTAATCCCGTGCCAGTGTTGCAGGCGTTTAGCCTGTCGTTCTTCATTAAGATGGACGCCGCAGCGCTCCGTGATTAACGGCACTATGCGCTGTACCCCGAGCTCGGTGGCTTTTTGCAGGGTGTAGTCCATCCGTTCACCCCTGGAAATACCTTGCGCTAAAGTAATTTCCAGCGGCGATTCAACAGAGCGTGGATCGTAGCTGTGTACACTGGCGGTAATCCGGCGTCGGTTGACGAGTTCCAGGGTAGCACCGTATTCACCGCCGAGACCATTGAACAGGGTAATTGCGGTGCCGGGTTTGAGTCGCAGGACCTGGGCGATATGACGACGTGCATTGTCGTCGAAGTCGATGAGGGTGTCTTTTTTTAGCGCACTGGCTAAATCCTGGTCCAGGTAGATTCGGTGTAATCGCATGGCTGTTCCTGCAAGAAGTCAGTCCCGGGTTGCCAGATCGATGCCTTGCCAGGCGACGTCGGCCATGTGTCTGATCTGTTCATGCTCGATAACATAGGGCGGCATGAAATAGATCACATTCCCAAGCGGTCGGAGTAACACGCCCTGTTCAAGTGCATATTGATAAACAGCGAGTCCACGTCGTTGCTGCCACGGGTAAGGTATACGCCTGGCCTTGTCCCGGATCATCTCAATGGCCACGATCATGCCGTGTTGCCGTACCTCGGCTACGTGCGCATGGTCAGTAAAATGCCGGGTGCTTTCAGTCAGGGTAGCAGATAACAAGCGGTTGTTGGCGATGACATTGTCAGTGGAGAAAATGTCCAGGGTAGCCAGTGCCGCACGGCAGCCAAGCGGATTCCCTGTGTAACTATGGGAATGCAGAAAAGCGGTCATGTTTTCATAATCATCATAGAACGCGGCATAGATATCATCGTTGGTCAGAGTAACCGATAACGGCAGATACCCTCCGGTCAGCCCTTTGGACAGGCACATGAAATCCGGGCTGATATCAGCCTGCTCGCAGGCAAACAGGGTGCCGGTACGGCCGAAGCCTACGGCGATTTCATCGGCAATCAGATGGACGCCATAATGATCGCAGGCCTGACGCAAGCGCTTTAGGTAGACCGGATCATACATACGCATATTACCGGCGCATTGTACCAGTGGTTCGATAATAACCGCGCAGAGTTGTTGATGATGTTCCGCCAGCGCCTGTTCCATATGTTTGAACTGTTGTTCGGAATATTCAGCGCAGGTCTGCCCGCTTTCGCGGTGAAAACAGTCAGGTGAGACAACGGTTATCGTCTCCATCAGCAGGGGCGCGTAGGTATCCTTGTACAGGGGCACATCGCCGACGGCCAGGGCGCCGAGTGTTTCACCATGATAGCTGTTGCTGAGCGTGATGAAACGCGTTTTCTGCGGTTGACCGTGGTTGCGCCAGTAATGAAAGCTCATCTTTAATGCCACTTCAACGGCGGACGAACCATTATCGGCAAAGAAACAGCGTTTCAGTCCCGCCGGGCTGAGGGCCACCAGGCGTTCCGCCAGGTTGATAGCCGGTTCATGGCTGAAACCGGCCAGCATGACGTGCTCCAGGGTATCCAGTTGTTCCTTGACCGCTGCATTGATGCGGGGATTGGCATGGCCGAACAGATTGACCCACCATGAGCTGATAGCGTCGAGGTAGTGTTTGCCGTCATAGTCTTCGAGCCATACCCCCTGGCCACGACGGATCGGGATCAGCGGGAGTTTCTCGTGGTCCTTCATTTGAGTGCACGGGTGCCAGAGTACCGACAGGTCACGATTGATCAGAGAATTATTATTCATCACTGCGAGATTCGCGTTGAACAGGTTGTTTACAGGATTGTATCAAATGGAGATGCTGGGATTGATCTTATTTTCAGCCGTATCATTATCCATCTAAGCGGTCGGGGCTTCGAGTGGATGCAGATCTGGATTGATATGCCGTTAATACAACTATGGTCTCTGGCGTCATCTGTCGACGATGAGAGTAGCGGCGAGATTGTATGGTTATGTTGTAGGCCAATGCCGCGAAGACGGGCTGGTAGAGGCTGATGGAGACAGGAGCAGTCCGGACAGGAGCAGTCCGGACAGGAGCAATGATATTCTGAATGTAGCCTGGCCTGGCATCAGGTGTGCAGTCTGGACAGATTGTTTTTCAGGGAAAATTGTCATAGGAGTTAAGGAAGATGCGTGGAAGCAGTAAGAAAAGGCGGATTATGGATGAGGTCAGCCATTTCACGACCCTACTGGGGCCGAAAACTCATTTCGTAGGTACCATCACTGGCGGTGATAATTGCATCGTTTATGGTCAGGTAGAGGGCGACTGTCAATGTGACGGTGTCCTGGTACTGGGAGAGCACGGGCAGTGGCAGGGTAATATTCAGGCCCCCAGTGTTGTTATTTCCGGTCATGTCGAGGGTGATATTGATGCGGGTGCCAAGCTGGAACTGACCGGAAGCGCGCGCGTAAACGGCAGTATATCGAGCCCGGTGGTCGCCATGGAGCAGGGTGCCGTGCACGCGGGAGAGATGCACATGGGAAAACAGACGGATATCATTCGTTTCACAGAAAAGCGGGCGTCCGGTGAAAATGATGGCAACGAGGCCGGTGACGGCACCGAATAGCGTTTCACCGAAAATATATAAGCCATTGATGTGTAATAGAATACAGGATATTTCTTGCCTGGTTTGGTGAGGATTTGTTACACTTCATTTCGGGTTTTCGGTTTGAACCCTTGGGGTGTAAATATTTCAACTAATATTGTGTAAGGGGAGTTAGTAATGGCTGAAAAAAGCGCAAGCATGCATGATTCTATACTCGTAATAGCCCTGGGCAGCATCATTCTGGGTCTGGGTTTGTTTGCAAAGTTTGTCCTGCTGTAAGACCTAGGCATTCTGCTCAGGTCGTATCACCTGACGTTATTCTTCAGACCAACGGGTGCGGTGTAATAGCCCGCAGGGTCGGTTGATGTGTCGACAAACGGGTTTTCCCGGTGGCAGTAGTCCTTATGTCAAGGGCCACCGGGGTTTATCCCGTTCAAAAGTCTTTATCCAGTAACGGGGTTTATCCCGTTCAAAAGTCTTTATCCAGTAACGGGATTTATCCCGTACAACCTTCCTTCCTTGTGTAAGCAGGGCCTGTCATGTTGATGACTTCAAAATAGTAGAAGGATACCTCCGTGTTCCTGTTTATACCTGCGCGTGGTGTTGAACGTAGAGATCGATAATTCCCATGCCCGCTTCCAAGCTGATGAATGCTATGACTTCTTACTGTATTCAGCCTGCTCAGGCTGGTAACGCTTAAGCAGTTGCCCACCTTCAGGTGATTTGTGCCAGCTGCGGCTATGGTAGGCGACGTGAGGGTGCAGTGCATCGTGGCAAAGAATCAGATGCATGCCAAGATAGGTGGAGATGGCATCGATATCGTCGGGATCTGAGAATTCATTTCTCAGATGTTCGAAGTGATCGAGATTTAAATACAGGGTATTAGGCCGCAGCTCATGGCTGTGTTCAAGCTGGTAGGAAATCTGGTAAATGTAGCTGAGCATGGTGCACCCTCTGTCAGGTGATCGTACATATGACTAGACATTTTTCGTGCCGCTCTATGTGGTTAGCGGTTGCGGGCTGATACTACGGCTTTAGTGATTCGCAAGTTATTGAAGCACAGGCCCAATAGTTTTTTGCTCCGCAGCGGCCTGGTGTTGGCGGTGAAGTTAAAGGCGTCATGGAATTGACGTCTGTTGTCCAATACCCGGCAACTGACTGCGGTCAATACTGGTCGGCCGAGGTCAAGTCGCCTGTGGATTAACCGATATAGTACTATCAAGAGAGGGTTATCACAGGAAGGGCATGGACGACATATCACAAAACAAGGCCATCAACACGCTACGTAAGATACCCGTTTTTGCTGGCCTGCAAAACGAGGAATACCACCAGATTTTATCGATCTGTGCTGTTAATCGTTACCAGACTGATGACGTTATTTTTCAGGAAAAGTCTCCCAGTACCGCTATGTATGTACTATTGTCCGGCCAGGTCGAGATGCAGACCGATAGTGGAGGCTGTATGTTTATAATGAAACCCGGTGATCTGTTCGGCGAGATCGGCGTCATATGTCAGGTCCAGCGCACTGCCAGTGCGGTAGTCAGTGAAGATTCGGTCCTGCTTGAACTGGCCAAGGATAAATTCGATTTTCTGATCGGTAAAAATCCACTGGTGACGGCCAAGATCTTACGTAATGTCGCCAAGGTTCTCGCTGAACGGCTCGTTGGCAACAGCCAGCATCGCTATATCCTTTAGCCGCATTCGTAATTGTAGCCGGCTTGTTCTCTGATGAGCATCCGGGATCAGGCTGACATCCTCTAATTTTCTCCTGATACATCATCTGACAGGGTGATGAGGTGAGGCAGGCTGTAGTCAAACATACCTTAGACCTGTCGGACCTGCTGGGCACGCAGTCCGAGGGTCAGCAGGCGTTGTATGAACGCAGGGTAATCCAGGCCGGCTTTTTCCGCCGACCATGTCGTATCTTCGATAGTGGAGATACCGGGATTAGGATTCGCTTCCAGTATAAACGGTCGATTGTCGGTATCAAGACGGATATCAAAACGTATATAACCGTTGAGATCGAGGATTCTACATGCCCGTTTACAGATGCGGTTGATGTTATTGTGCAATGTTTCCGGCAGGTCGGTGACGAAATCGTAGGTGATATTCCACCGATCACGGTAGGCCTCATCCCATTTAACCTTGTATGTTGCCAATTGTGGTGTATCCGTTTCGGTATCACCGAAAAGTAGCTCACGGAAGGGCAGGACTGTCAGGCGTTTATTACCCAGGACGCTGATATACAGTTCCCGACCTTCGATATAGCATTCAGCTATGGCGTCGTCATGGGTCATTTCGTGAATCAGAGCCACCCGCTCACGCAATTGCTGCTCATTGGTGACGAAGGAAGCCTGGGCAAGGCCAACCGAACCTTCATGGGTGCGGGATTTGACGATCAATGGGTAGAGGCTGGCCTTGGGTGGGCGAATCGAGCGTCCCAGCGGAAAGATTCTGAATTCGGGGGCATGGATGCGATGGTGGGATAACAACAGTTTGGACAGAGCCTTGTCACGGGCGAGCATAAGCCCGCGGGGATTACAACCGGTATAGGCAATACCCAGCATCTCCAGATAACTGACGATATAGTGGTCGAGCGCCGGATTACCGGCAAATTCTTCCATCAGGTTAAATACAATGTCAGGCTGCCAGTCCTCGAGGGCGGCACGTATTGGCGTCAGGTCATCGTAGACACCGGTAACCAGGATGTCGTGGCCAAGGCTTGCCAGGACCATCCTGACATCGTATTCGGTGCGGTAGGTGTCAATACGCGGGTCATCTTCGGTCAGGTCATCGGGCGGGATCAGGCTGGAGTGGACCAGGAGGAGGACACGCAATTTCTTCATTCGGGATCACAGTAAATGGTTGCCTGCATTGTTGATTATTATACACAGGTGATTGATATTTATGCGATTTTAGTATCCGGCCCAACGGATATGCGTCAATAAATTGACTAAATCGGCTAATTTTGTTGTTTTTTTCGCCGCTATAAGTTATACATTAATTGCTGAAGCAGATAGGGGTAATTGATGTAAGTCATTGAAACCTTAGCTAAGGAGGTGACGTATGCAAACGCAACGTGACTCAAGTTCTGATGATGCAGTAATCGTCGTGGGCGCGGTATTAATCGTCCTGGTTGTGGGACTCATCGCAGCGGCGATGGCCTGACAAACTGTACTTCGGTGATACCTATAATCTGATGCTCATAACCCCATAACAAATTAGGAAATTACTGGACCCGGTGAGCCTAACGGTCACTGGGTTTTTTTATGTCTCCGCGTTAGCGCGTCTGGGGCAAGCCCGGTATTCTACGACTCGACTCGGATAACCATTCCGGCCGGCACACCGGTGCCAATGCCTCGGCACTCGGTTTGACCATCGTTAACTGTATATAATGACGTTAATCATGAAATCAGATGGATTCATATGGCATCGCTGAGAGGTCAACTGCTGCAACTGCTGGCGGACGGCCGTTTCCATTCCGGTGCCCGGCTTGGTCATGTGTTGGGCATCAGCCGTAGCGCTGTGTGGAAACATGTCCATTTTCTGCAGCAACGTCAGGTCGATATCCATGCCGTTCGCGGACGCGGATACCGGCTGGCGCAGCCAGTGGAACTATTATCCCGCTCGATCATCATTAAAAACATGAGTGCCGAAGCGTCAGCCAGTCTGGCTCAGCTGTATCTATTGACCGAGGTGGATTCGACCAACCGTTTTTTACTGGCACGTGCCCGTGACGGGGGTGTTTCCGGAGAGGCCTGCCTGGCCGAATACCAAAGTGCCGGCCTGGGACGCCAGGGTCGATCGTGGGTTTCACCGTTTGCCGGCAATATCTATTTATCACTGTTGTGGCATTTCACCTGTGGAGCTGAGAGTCTCGGCAGCCTGGGTCTGGCAGTGGGAGTGAGTCTGCTGCGTGCCGTCAGGTCTCTGGGAGCGACACGGGTACATCTGAAATGGCCTAATGACCTGGTATATGAAGATAAAAAACTGGCCGGTATCCTGCTGGAGATGAGTTCGGATAGCCGCGGTGGCCATTTTATTGTGATTGGAGCAGGTGTGAACGTGCGTATGCCGGCATCGGCTTGCGGAGAAATCGATCAACCCTGGACTGACCTGGAGCAGGTTCTGGGCAGTTCGCTGTCCCGTAACCGGGTAGCGGCTGTTGTGCTGCAGCAACTGGTCACTGATGTGGCCCATTTTCAATCCGATGGCCTGCGGCCATTTGTTGACGAGTGGCGTCGTTTTGATAATCTTTTGGATCGGCCGGTGGCGCTGTCGGTTCCGGGAGGTACGGTCAATGGTGTAGCCCGAGGCATTGATGAATATGGTGCTTTGCGTATTGATCATGATGGCCGCATTCGGCGTTATCTGGCCGGGGATGTCACAGTACGGGTAAGTCGGTGATGATACTGTTGCTGGACGCGGGCAATACCTACCTGAAGTGGGCGCTAGTAGATCAGCACACGGGTCGCAAGTTGCAGCCTGGACAGTCGCGTCTGTCACGGATCGGCCGCCTGCGGTATGACGGTTCAGATCTGGAGGCCGCACTGAACAGCGGCTGGTCCGAGCTGCCGGATATCGGCCGGGTGATTCTGGCCGGTGTCGCCGATACAGCTGTCAGCGACAGTTTGCAGCGTTATATACAGCAACGTTGGGGACAGCGAGCCGAGAGTGTGCAGGCAACGGCTTCGGGTTACGGCGTTGTTAATGCCTACGCCGAGCCCGGGCAGTTGGGTGTTGACCGCTGGCTGGCGTTGATCGCCGCCAGAAGAATCACCGCAGAACCGGTATCTGTCGTCGACTGCGGCACCGCTGTGACCATCGATCGGCTCGATGCCGGTGGTCAGCATCTGGGTGGTCTAATACTGCCCGGTCTGTCGATGCAGCGTCAGGCCTTGTCTGCAGGTGCCGCCGGTTTGTCCTCGGCAACCCGTATTCCCGATAACCGGTGGGGAGAAAAGGTTGAGGCCTGGAGGGGAGTGGCCGTTCTGGCACAGGCTACCGTTGATGCCGTTGTCGGCGGTGTATTGACGACGGTGGTAGCTTCGATCGACCGCTGCATCGACGAGATCGACCGTAAACACGGTGTCAGTCTGCATGTACTGACTGGCGGGGACGGTCCAGGGTTGCAACCTTTGTTGTCCGGGCAGTGGATTTTGCGGCCGGATCTGGTTTTGGAAGGGCTGGCAATCATGGCAGAGGATGTTAGATGAGGACGGTGGCTTTATTATTACTGATAGCGAATCTGGTATTTTTTGCCTGGCAGTATCCCCAACAACAGTTAATCGACAGTCAGCGGGTGGAGACTATTTCGAGTGTCGGCGGCCAGGACAAAACGAAGCCTTCGGGAGAGTCATTGATGATGCTGAAGGAATTGCCGTCCGCAGTGGCGGAAAAAATGGTCAACGTTGAGGCTGGAAAGGCACCGGCTGCGGCATCGGTGGCCACCGGCACGGCAACTCCGTCTTCCACTTGCTGGACGCTGGGCCCGTTTGCCGATAACCGGCAGGCTGATAAGGGCCTGACGATCCTGACCGCAGAAGGAGTCAAAGGCAGGGTACAAAAACGTTCAGGCAGTACCCTGGCGGGTTACCGGGTGCAACTGGCACAACAGCGATCAAAGGCTGCGGCTGAACGTACTATTGCTGAACTGCGAAGGCGCGGGGCCAAGGATATTGCCTTGATGACCAATGATGGCAGCTATTATGTCTCCCTCGGTTTTTTCAGTAAACAGGTATCGGCGCGACAGCGCAGCTCAACGGTACGTAAACTGGGATACAAGGCTTTAATACAGAAAGTCTACCGTGAACAGACGACCTATTGGCTGGACCTGTATCATGCGACGGAAGTCAGCCGGCTGGATAAGGCATGGAGTCGACTGTCTGCCGCCTACCCTGAGGTCAAACGCAACTCGATAAATTGCCCTGCAAGCCGTTGACAGGGCTACACAGCTGCCTTGTTTTGTTATAATATGCGCTCTCGCATGAAGTGTTGCGCGTCACAGTGCCGGTATAGCTCAGCTGGTAGAGCAACTGACTTGTAATCAGTAGGTCCCGTGTTCGACTCATGGTGCCGGCACCATTTTCCTTCTCATGGCCATCGTTTTGTCAACCGCAGAGTATTTCTGTTAATTCTGGCCGTCTCCACGGCGATGCCGGTAGAGTCTGTATATTCTTGCCGATTTGCATGCGTATATCTGTCATCAGCTGTCCCGGTCCGCTAGCATGCCTGTGATATGGTAGTATACTTTTATCCTTTTCAAGCTGATTTTCAATCGTGAAACCACCCAAAAACACCCACGCTTCCGATGTTGCCAGTGAGAATTCGGGGACACAGATTCAGGCGCAGTTTCAACAGGTCCTGTCCCACCTTGACAATGAGCAGTTCGAACAGGCTCAGGCACTGTGTCAGGAGATACTCAGGGCAGTCCCCGATGACTTCAAGTGTCTGCTCGTTTCGGGTTTCATCGCCATGCAATACGGCAGCTACCACAAGGCCGTGGAACTGTTCGATATGGCAATCCGGGTAAAGCCGGAACTCGCCGAGGCCTATTTTAATCGTGGTATCGCACTCCAGAACTTGGGGCAGCTGACGGAGACGATAGCCAGTTTTGAACGGGCCATCGCCTTGAAGCCGGACTATTTTGAGGCCTATTTCAACCGTGGCAATGTTCACAGGGCTCTCGGGCAGCAGGAGGCCGCCCTGGCCGATTACGACAGGGCCATCGCCCTGAAGGCGGACTTTGCCGAGGCCTACACTCATCGGGGTCATGTATTACGAAGTCTCAATCGTCTCGATACCGCACTGGCCAGTTATGATCGGGCCATCGTCCTGAGACCCGGTGATGCAGAGGCCTATTACTATCGTGGTAATGCTTGCAAAGATCTGAACCGGTTAGATGCCGCCCTGGCCAGCTATGACCGGGCCGTCGCCCTGAAGCCGGATTTTGCTGACGCCTATACCAATCGTGGTCTCGTGCTGCAGGAGCTCAAACGGCCTGATGCCGCCCTGGCCAGTTTTGATCAGGCTATCGTCCTGCGACCGGATTTTGCCGAGGCCTATTCCAATCGCGGTATCGTGTTGCATGAACTCGGGCGGCTGAAAGAGGCTGAGGACAGTTTCAATCAGGCGATAAGGCTAAAACCTGATTATGCCGAGGCCTATTCCAACCGGGGTCTCGCACTCCAGACCCTGGGGCGGCTGAAAGAGGCTGAGGACAATTTCAATCAGGCGATCAGGCTAAAACCTGATTATGCCGAGGCCTATTCCAACCGGGGTATCGCGCTCCAGGCCCAGGGGCAGCTGACGGATGCGATGGCCAGTTTTGATCAAGCCATCGGACTGAAGTCGGACCTCGCTGAAGCCTACTGGAACAAATCATTGGCGTTGTTGTTGGCGGGTGATTTTGCACATGGCTGGGAACTGTATGAGTGGCGCTGGGAACAGGATAATTCAAAATCACTTAAAAGGGATTTCCGTCAACCCCTGTGGTCAGGTGCGGAATCACTGGAGGGCAAGACGATACTCTTGCACAGCGAACAGGGACTGGGCGATGCGATCCAGTTTTGTCGTTACGCCGCACTGGTCGCGGACCTGGGCGCACGGGTAATCCTGGGAGTCAGCCCGCCTCTGCTGGGATTGCTCAGGGGCCTGGCGGGAGTGGCTGAGCTGATAGGCAGGGGCGAGCCATTACCCGATTTTGATTATCACTGTCCGTTACTGAGTCTGCCGCTGGCATTTAATACGGACCTGGAATCGATCCCCACTCCCCACAGGTATCTGCACACGGAGCCGGAAATTGTGTCTCAATGGGAAGCGAGATTGGGTGAGAAAAGCGCGCCTCGTGTCGGCCTGGTGTGGAGCGGCAGCAGCACACACAAAGATGACCATAATCGCAGTATTCCGTTATCGCAATTGTTACAGCATTTACCTGACGGATTCGAGTACGTGAGTCTGCAGAAAGATGTGCGCGACAGTGACAAGGCGGTACTTGAGTCCGGGGCTAAACTGCTCCACTTTGGTGATGATCTCAATGACTTTACTGATACTGCTGCATTGTGTGAGCTGATGGATGTCGTTATCAGTGTGGATACCAGTGTTGCGCATTTAAGCGGCGCGCTGGAGCGGCCCACCTGGGTATTACTACCTTTCAGTCCGGATTGGCGCTGGCTGCTGGATCGGGATGATAGTCCCTGGTATGCGAGCATGAAACTCTATCGGCAGGCAATGCCGGGAGATTGGGACGGGGTGTTGGCCAGGGTCAGGGCTGATCTGGCAATGATGCCCGCTGTGTGAATACTATTTGAGGATGTCGTAGTCCAACGCCTGCAACCCGGTGGATGCGATGGTTGCGATTTCAGCGCGCAGGGCGTCCGATACCATGCCTTTGCCCATGTCGGTGCTGCCGGATCTGAAAAATTCTTTTTTTGCCGACGTGTTTCTCATCGCCGTGAAACTGCTTTGTTCTATGATGGTATCGAGTTGTTTCTCATCCGTAGATGCACCGAGAAAATTAAATATCCGCAGTAAATTTTCCTTCTTGTCCGCAATCAGATCTTCGAAGCGTACGGTGATCAAATTGTCATGCTCGCGGCGGAAACTCATACATGCCTGGACATTGCTGGAGAATGTTCTGGCAACCACCTTCATCCATTCCTCCAGGCCGCCGTGTTTGGTCATTAGATGTTTATGTCGCGGATCGTTTTCCTCTTCTGCCAATCTCAAATTATGGTGCCAGGCTGAAAGTGCGGTATCGATAGGGTTTCTGAATATGGCAATGAATTTTGGGGAATTGAACAGGGTGTTAAAGAGTTCAATCTTATCAATGATGGCATTGTCGTTGGCGCCGGCGATTCGCTTGCCCTTGGCGCTGACACGGATCATGTTTTCCACGGTGTAGCTGAATACCTTTTTTTGAATACTCTCCCTCAGCGGTTCCGTTCCCTGGCCTCCGGTTCTTGAATCAATGAGTTCGCGAAGATTGTCGTACTCTGCCAGCAATTCCATGAAGTGTTTAATCAGAAAGTTAAAATTATGCTCGGTCGGGCATGATATATCAGGATGCAGATCAAGCGTTCTTTGTAGAAAGGTGGTGCCCGATTTTGGCGGGCCAAAACAGAAAAAGAGCTGTTCATTCATATCGAGCCATTCTCACGGGGTTTATTGGTTTGGAGTGGCGTGGTGCCCCGGATATCCCGGGATATCATCTGTGCAAGGTGTCGTGATTCTCATGATTTGCCTGATAACTATAGTAATAAAGTGGCGCGTTATTATCAAATTACATAGCCGTCGTCCGGTCTGCCGGCCGTATTATGATAATTCTGTGTGCTGATACTAATGCCCGGATCTGTTCGGAGGCGGAATCAATACGGTCCCTGTTCGCATAACTCAAAGTATAGGTATTACATAAAATAGTGGTAATAGTAGACCGAGCGGCCCTGTGCCCGGGCGTCGAGACTTTAATCCACGGGGCAGGCATTTATTCATGCCGTGAAAGTAGCCGGGTATTCAAGTACCGGGGCCCTGTAACCGATAGCTAGACTAGGCAAGGGTGAGTTACTGGGAGGGTGTATGCTGGGTATAAGCATGAATGAACAACGCCATTACAGCCGCGTTGAAACGACACCCGATGCGCCCGTGCGAATCGATATCAATGGCGAGGATTTTATTGATGTATTATCGGCGGTTGATATCAGTGAAGGTGGCCTGGGCCTGGAGGTACAGCACCGTTTCAGGGGTTGTAATCTTGATGATCTGGTGTCAATGATTGTACAACTGCCGGCGCCTGTGAGCCGTCATTTTTCAGTGATGGGTCGTATCATGCATATCTCGAATGATACCTTCGGCGTATCCTTTGTCGGTTTGTCCGGTGCAGGCCGTAACCTGATCCGGGACTATATTAAATCACGCCAGGAGTAGTATTTCCTCGTCTGGATGTCGGTCGACCAGCCTGTCATGTTTGCGACCGCTGATCTCCTAACCTGCCTGGCGAAGTCCGGCGTCCGGATCGGCTGCCGCCCTGCAGAAGCTGTTACGCCGTTATCCGGTCCGGCTCAGGCGCAGGGAGTTGAGTCGGCGTGCCGGACAGGGTATAAAAAGACAAGAGCTTCGTTATATCATGCTTGTCTGCCAATGAAGTGGCGGGTTGTTGGTCACTGACCGGGAAATCCCTGATGGCAATTCGAAAACCCTTAATCTGGCTGTCCGCCGCGAGCGCGCTGGTGATCATACTGGTCGCGGTCCTGTTGCTGCGCTATGAGGTGAAACAGCACGATCCCTGCACGCAGCTGTCCCGTATCGAACTGGCTAATACCTATGCCGCCCTGGGCCAGTTGCTGCAACGCCAGAATCTCGAATCAAATCAGTTGCTGGCCAGGCAACGGGCTGAGGATTTCACGATTAATCTGGAGATGAGCAGCGATCAGGTTGACCTTGAAGAGGCACTGAAGTCCTCGACCAGACAGATTGATGAAGTGGCGGCACTGCGCCAGCGGCAAAGCCGGGAGTTTCAGGCGCTGTGCCGCAAGGTCGTTGATCAGTAGCCTGATCGGCGTTACCTATCTGTCCATGCTGGGGCCATCGATGTCATCATCCTCATGGTTTGCCAGCGTCACCCTGAAAAGCCCCATGCCAGCCAGCATGGCAATGATGAATACGAGGACAGGAACGGTGCCGCTGGCGGCGGATACCAGTGCCGGACCCGGACAATAGCCGGCCAGTCCCCAGCCGCTACCAAATATTGCCGCACCGACGAGCAGGCGGCTGTTGATTTTCCGGTGTCTGGGGGTGGTGAAGCGGCCACTGTAGAGTGGACAGGGGCGTCGCCGGGTCAGCCGATACAGCAGCATATTGATGGATACCGCGCCCCCCATGACGAATATCAGGCTGGGGTCCCAGTTGCCGGAGATATCGAGGAAGTCGATGATCTTTTGCGGCTGCGTCATTCCGGCGATACCCAGGCCCAGCGCAAACAACAGTCCTGACAAAAACAGCGTCAGCCATTTCATGATAAACCACCAGCAATGTGGCGAACGAAATAGACCGTCAGTATGCCGGTACCCATGAAGGTCAGTGTGGCGCTGATGGAGCGTAATGACAGACGACTAATACCGCAGATGCCATGCCCGCTGGTGCAGCCGCGACCAAGGCTGGCGCCAAACCCGACCAGCAGGCCGGCCAGCGCCAGGGTGCCCAGTGACACCGGGCTTGGGCGGATGGCGTCAGGCTGCCACAGCATTAGCAGCAGACCGCCGCAGAACAGGCCGCTGAGAAACACCAGGCGCCAGCGTCGGTGGTCGCCGGGACCGCCCTTGATCAATTCAGCGGTGATATTGGAGATGCCGAGGATACGGCCATTGAAAAAGTACAGGCCGGCCACCGCCAGCCCGATCATGATACCGCCGATTGTAGAGGCGACAGGAGTAAAATTTTCCATGGGAGGGTTTAGCCCTGAAAAAACGTCAGTATACCATAGTGTCGCGTTCAGGAATCATCAGGATCACTTTGACGCTACCGCATAGTGATCCTGATGTTCTTGAAGAGCCTCCAGTACGTGCGTGTCAGAATTTACGGGACCAGCTGGCCTCAAGCTCAAATTCCGTCATCTGGAGCTTGATGTTCTGATCGGGGGGGGAACCCGAGAGCGGGTTTGGACCTGTGACACTGCTGCGGGGCGAGTACATAGCCGCAAAATTAAACTCACTGCCGGCATCGGTGATCTTGGTAAAACCTCCGGTAATATGCTGTTCCATGATTGCAGGCGCCAGTATGTTGAACAGCACTTCAGATGTGGGTATCGGTTGAGCACCCCTGCTGTAACCCGCGCGCCAGATCCAATCCGGGGTAGTTGACCACTGGTAACCCAGTTTGTAGGCCGTCATGTTTTCATAGCCAAAGCCGGCGCCGTCATTATTACCCAATTGCGAGGCCCCGAGATTGGGTAATAGCGGGTTGGCAATGGATTTCACATCGCCGTAATAGATCGTCTGGACATCAAATGTCACTGTTCCGGCCGCGGCGAAATCATGGGCAAGTCCTAGCGTCCAGGTGGCCGGGATATCGAACCCGCCCTGCTCCGCAAACAGTCCGGCATATTTGTCGAATTCACCCATGGTCATTTTGGTCTGATATGATGCGGCCAACGTTGTACCCGGATTGACTTCAGCCTGCCAGCCCAGCCTGGCACCGAAGCCCAGTGAGTAGTCATAGCCATTGTCAGTCAGCTTGGTGGCGTCTGAAGAGTAAGGTGCGAATGCCGCCAGGCCAGTGGCCTTGAAACGTTGATAGGCGGTGATGGCGCTGATACCCCAGGATGACGTGTCATTGATCTTGCGGGCATAGGTGGCACTGACGAACAATTGTGACAAATCGACCCCGGCACCGGCCTTTCCTCCGGCCATGGCACCATAGTAGGTACCCATGCCACCCCCGGCAGATGACGGGTAATCGGTATTCATACCGCCATTGCCATAGACCGTCAATCCGGCGGCGCTGCTGGCATCCAGCATCCAGTTGCGGGCAAAGTGCGGGATCAGAAAATAATTGGAATCACTTTCGACATTTTCCACTATCAGGTCAAAAGACGGGGGGGCATCAGGCGTTGTGTCACCGGTGACCGTATATTCACGACGCGGGCTGAACAGCGCTGCACCCAAGTCCATACGGTTTCCTACCCATACCATACCGGCCGGGTTAGTTGCTGCAATCATGGCATCCTGGGGCAGCGCTGAACCCCCGCCCGCCAGTCCCTTGTTCTTGGTGCCGTAGCCATGAGCAAAATAACCATTGGTGGCATGAGCGGCCAGAGATCCTGTCAGGCCAATGATGACCGACAGGGCCAGTAAAGCATTACGGTTAATCAACATCAAAATAGACTCCATTACAGAATATCATGATTGAATCCGGCTGAAATCATTCAGCAAGGTTAAGTTTTTGCTGACGATAGCAGAATCTATTTAGAAGTAAAACTAATAATAACTGCGATAGATATAATTATAATGTATAAGACATGAGGGCTGGCGTATCAGGCGTAGACGAATGATACTGAGTTGGAGTGGGAATTATCGGGGTTTTCAGTTGCGATCATTCAGATGCGTGACATTGTTAGCGCTACGACCATATTCACCATCCTGCTCATCGCGATGCAGACGCAGGCACTTGTCGAGTTCACGGTTGACGGTCTCGAGGATCGTGTCTCCGATCAGGTCGGCATGGATGTGGTAGTAGTGCAGCAGGCAGCGGATCGGCGAATGCAGGCTGTCACGTTTAGCATGTTCAAAATCGGTCCAGGCCAGTACCGGCAAATCGTACAGGGTACGGTCTACACACACCCAGGCCTGTGAGTCCAGCAGGATATCCATGCCACGCAAGCCGGGCAGTCTCAGGCGCAGTGGATCCTCCAGCCGTAACAGTGCCAACCGGGCCCGGTTATACAACTGGCTGTCTATATCGGAGGATTCTGTCTTGAGCTTGGGGACATCTTCGATGCGGGACTTCATGGTAAATGTTAATCCTTGCGAAAAAATCAGTTACCTCATTAACGGCGTCAGGCAGGCTTTCTGAAGTGACGAATTTCTCGGTTTATCCCTGAAAAAACAGACTATTTTACTAACTGGCTGTTCATAAAAGTAAAACTATTATGGATAGGCATTAATTAAATATCGTCATATTTCGAGCTTAACACCTGCCTCCAAACCGGGAATTATCCACCGGATGGCGCGCACTGTTCCAGGGCGGTGGCGGCCGTCTAGGCTTGTATAAGAAGACGATATATATAGAGAAAAAACTCTGCTATCGTTTGTCCAGATCAGGCGGCATGGCAATCCCGGACATCGGCGCCGTTGCTGCTGCCCTGAAGGAAAGGAATGTGTGTCGCACAGGGGGGATCCTGGGTGATAGGACCTGGCCATGGAAAATTCAATATTTAATGCTATTCTGGTATTGCTGGGCAGCGCTGTTGTCGTTGTGACGATGTTTCAGCGTTTCAGGCTGCCGGCGGTGCTGGCCTATCTGTGCGTGGGCGTGTTGATTGGTCCCTACGGCCTGGCCTGGATACCGGATAGCGGGGACACACGCCTGCTGGCCGAGTTCGGCGTAGTCTTTCTGCTGTTTACCGTCGGTCTGGAATTCTCGCTGAAACAGATGGTGGCCATGCGGCGTGAGGTCTTGATCCTGGGTGGTGCCCAGGTCGTCCTGACTACGTTGCTGGTGGCGACGATAGCCTGGTTTCTGGGCATGACGCCGGCTGCGGCCTTTGTCGTTGGTGGGGTGTTGGCGCTGTCTTCGACGGCCATTGTCGTCAAGTTGCTCAAGGAACGGGTGGAACTGTCATCACGCCACGGACGCCTGGCCATCGGTGTGTTGCTGTTTCAGGACCTGGCTGTTATCCCTTTTTTGATCCTGATACCGGCGCTGGCCGGACCTGGTGAAAACTCCATTATCGTGGATATGAGTTTTGCCCTGCTCAAGGGTGGAATGGTGGTTATAGTGATGCTGTCGATCGGGCACTGGCTGTTACGACCGCTGTTTCATGAGATTGCCTCCTCGCGTTCCTCGGAGCTGTTTACCCTGACAGCCCTGTTATTCACGCTGGCAGCGGCCTGGGTAACCCATTACTTTGGCCTGTCACTGGCCTTTGGCGCCTTTCTGGCCGGCATGATGCTCGGTGAGACAGAATTCAGGCACCAGGTTGAGAGTGATATAAAGCCCTTCCGTGATGTATTGCTGGGGCTGTTTTTTATTACCGTCGGTATGCTGCTGGATCTGCATCAGTTACCGGGAGTCATCCACTGGGTGGTGATACTGGTTGTGACGATGATCGTGTTCAAGACCGTATTGGTCATGGCCATCAGCCGCGTTATGGGGGTCTCCAGTGGCATTGGCATGCGCACCGGTATCGTCCTGGCCCAGGGCGGTGAATTCGGGTTTGCCTTACTGGCTCTGGCGTTGGCGGGCAATCTGTTACAGCCGGAGGAGGCGCAGATCATCCTGGCCAGTGTCCTGATCAGTATGATGCTGGCGCCGGTACTGATCCGCTACAATGGCGGTATCGCCAGACGTCTGTGTGCCCGCAGTTATGGTCGGGATCTCGAGCAAATGGTGGACGGTGTTGCCGCCTCGGCCATGGGTTTGAACGACCATACCATTATCTGTGGTTACGGCCGTGTGGGCCAGAATATCGCCCGTTTTCTGGAACAGGAGAACTTCCATTATCTGGCCCTTGATCTGGACCCGGTGCGGGTACGCAAGGCCCGTGAAGCCGGCGAACAGGCCAATTACGGCGATGCCAGTAAGCGCAAGATCCTGAAGGCTGCGGGTCTGATGCGGGCCAGGGCGGTGGTGGTCAGTTTCGAGAACTACTATGCTGCACTGAAGATCCTGGCCCAGGTCCGGCAACTGCGGCCGGATATACCGATACTGGTACGCACCGCTGATGACGTCAATCTGGAACGGTTACAGCATGCCGGGGCAACAGAGGTGATACCGGAGACGCTGGAGGCCAGCTTGATGCTGTCATCACATCTGCTGGTGTTGCTGGGGGTCTCCGTGCGCCAGGTTTTACGACGAATCGAGGATGTACGCGATGACCGTTATCAGATGCTGCGCGGTTTTTTTCATGGTCAGGAGGCCAATCTCCATGAACAGGGTGAAGCCGCCTATCGCCACCGGTTACAGACAGTCATCCTGCCTGCCACAGCCCATGGGATCGGACGTAAATTAAAGGAGTATAAGCTGGATGAGCTGGGTGTCACCGTCAAAGCCGTGCGCCGTCGCGGCGTTCGTGGGGAAGAACCGGCCGCTGACATGGTGTTAAAAGTTAATGATACCTTGATACTGTATGGCAGTTCTGAGGCACTGGCCCAGGCCGAGCAGCGCCTGCTCCATGGTTGGCGCGGTATGGTCAGGTGATCAGGCTGTTGTCATGATTCAACCAGCCGCAGTTCATGGTCTCGAACCTGTAATACCCGTTGACCACACAACAGGCTCTTGAGCGCATCACCGATAATACTTTGCCGCCAGCCACACGTCAGCGGGCTGTCGGCCTTCTGATCCAGTAACCAGCGCTCGACATCCTTGCGCGTGGCCAGGATTTGCGGGTGCATATTGTTTTCCCTGGCCTTGATATGGACGACGGCCATCATTGCCTCGATCAGGGCCTCCTGCTGCGTGCTTGGACGTGCCGGGTGTTGCAGGGGTTGATTTTTTTCCACAGGACCAGCGATCGCTGACCGGATCAACGGTAACAATTCCGCTTCAAACTGATTCAGCTGTTTGTCATTGAGGCTGCGAATCCGGAGTAAATCATCACGTGACTGGGGTGCCTGCTGGGCCAGATCACAGAGCGTATCATCACGTAATAACCAGTTACGGGGACGGTTTTTTTCCCTGGCCTTGCGTTCTCGCCACGCCGCCAGCGTCTTGACGATGGTCAGTGTCTTGCCGCGCATGCGCTTGCTGGCCTTAATGCGTTTCCAGGCCTGATCGGGGGCGAATTCGTAGCGCGCCGGATCTGCCTGGCGGGCAAAGTCATCTCTAAGCCATTCCAGTCGGCCTTCGCTTTCAAGCTGGGTGCGGAGCTTGAGATAAATCTGTCCCAGGTAACGGACATCATCGGCGGCATAACTGAGCTGGGCCTCGGATAAGGGGCGACGCGACCAGTCGGTGCGCGCATGTCCCTTGCTCAGCGTGATACCCAGGATCTCCTGCGCCAGCGCGGCATAACCGGCCTGTGTCGGGTAGCCCATCAGTGGCGCGGCTACCTGGGTATCAAAGATCGGGGCCGGAACGGCCTGGTTCAAATGATAGAATATCTCCAGATCCTGATGGGCGGCATGAAAAACCTTGGTTATCCTGTCATCGTAGATGAGTTCCAAGACCGGGGACAGATCATCAAGGGCTAGCGGATCGATACAGGCCACCGTCTCGGCAGTAGCGATCTGGATCAGGCACAGCTGCGGGAAATAGGTTTTTTCCCGCATGAATTCTGTATCCAGCGCCAACCAGGGTTGATCCTGTGTCTGGCGACGCAACGTTGTGCACAACGCGTCCAGGGCCTGGGCGGTATCAATAAAGATCCATGTTGATGTATCCGGCATGGATCAATAACGGCTTTCGCGCAGTCTGGCCTCGCTGAGGCTTAATTCACGCTTGCATAATGGTTGTCCATGCAGGGCCTTGATCGCCTGTGAGTCGCCTGATTGATCCATCTCAACAAAACCATAACCTCGCGGTTTACGGGTTTGCCGGTCGGTGGCTATACGCACCGAATGTACGGTGCCATAGGGTTCAAACAGCTCCCGTAACTGCCGGGGACTGGCGCGATAGGCCAGATTGCCGACAAAAACGGTCCTGCGTTCATTGCCGTCATCGTCTTCCCGTCGTGCACGGACAGGTCTCTTTTTCACCGTAGTATCGTCGACCTGTCTGCTGTTGGCGGCGGGTTGTGCCGGCAGCACTGGTCTGCTGTACATCGATCCGGCTACAAGTCCTGCCACTGCACTGATGATGATACCCAGACCGATACCGCTGGCGAACAGGGCCGGCGGCGGCAACTGAGTCAGTCCTGACCAGGGAAAGAAGACATAGGCGGCAACGGTGGCGATCAAGGCTGCAGGCAGAGCTATCAGGTGGCGTTTAAGAGCGGGATGCATATTAATACTACCTTAATATTTCGGCTGCAGGATGAGGCGCCAGTGTAACAGAAATCCGTCATCTGTTTAACGCGGCGAATCTTAACGTGCGGGGGTAATGCCATGACATATACCGGCATCTACCTGGTACGCTGTGCCGATCTATCTGTAGCGTATGGTTTTTTGCCAAGCCGGTCGCGAGCTTGTTAATATTGCCGTTTTGCCTGTCTATCGGTATGGTGCACGGTGACCCCGGGTCTGATTTTCTGTACGTCATTCGGGGACATGCTAACAAAGGCCCTGGATCTTGGGCTATAAACGGGAAAGAGGTTCAGGGCAGGGATGGAAGAAGTCACGGTCGAAGATAGTAGCCGGCGGCAGGTTGTGGCGCGGCCATGCTGAAGGCCGGCGGGCTTGCGGTGTGGCGTGGTGATCGCTGCCTGTTTAGCGATCTGGACGTGGCGCTGGCGGGTGGAGAAATGCTGTATGTCAGTGGCCACAACGGCAGCGGCAAGACCACCTTGCTGCGCCTGTTGTGCGGCCTGATATTGCCGGAGCAGGGTTCCATTACCTGGTCAGGTGTCAATATCCGCGCGCTCGGTGATGATTATCATCGCGAGCTGTTTTATTTTGGTCATTCAAGTGCCATCAAGGAGGGCCTGAGTGGCCTGGAAAATCTGCGTATGGCGGCGGCTCTGGCCGGTGAGCCGGTGACGGAACAGCAGGCCATCGAGGCCCTGGACCGCATGGGTCTTGAGGGTTATGAAGATCTGCCCGCCAAGGTTTTGTCGCAGGGGCAGAAGCGGCGG
>Ga0210101_1000173_pt1 | contig 23163 bp, 26 predicted proteins | sample Muzzi_PWC_D1_FD_185534 | JGI IMG/M metagenome (GOLD analysis project Ga0210101, IMG submission 185534) | Wetland microbial communities from San Francisco Bay, California, USA, that impact long-term carbon sequestration - Muzzi_PWC_D1 (SPAdes) | ecosystem: Environmental > Aquatic > Marine >... | reverse complement strand
TCTTCCCGATCCTCGTCCTGCTCGGGATGAGCGGCGTCGTCGTCGGCATCCTCAACAGCTACGACCGCTTCGGAGCCTTCGCGATCGCGCCGCTGTTCTGGAACCTGACGATCATCGCCTGCCTGGTTGCAATCGTCCCCTCGCTGGAGGGCCAGGACCGGATCTACGCCTACGCGATCGGCGTGCTCGCCGGCACCGTCGTGCAACTCGGCATCGTCGTCTTCGACCTGCGCAACACGCCGTTCAAGTTCGCCTGGAGCTTCGAATGGCGCAACCGCGACGTGCGCCGCGTGCTGCTGCTGATGCTGCCGGTGACGATCAGCCTCGGCCTGATCAACTTCAACCTGCTGATCAACAGCCTCTTCGGCAGCCTCGTCAGCAGCGAAGGCCCGGCGGCGATCGACAAGGCCTTCCGCATCTACCAGCTGCCGCAGGGGATCTTCTCGGTGGCGATCGCGACCGTCCTCTTCCCGACCCTGGCCCGCTTCGCCTCTCGCGGTGAGCACGACAACCTGCGCGCGACGATGGCCAACGGGATGCGGCAGATCCTCTTCGTGCTGCTGCCGGCGACGGCGGCGATCCTCGTCCTCTCCGAGCCGATGATCCGGCTCGTCTACCAGCGCGGCGAGTTCACCCCCGAGCAGACGACCCTGGTCGCGACCGCGCTCTTCTGGTTCGCCTTCTCACTGCCCGCCAACGGCCTCTTCCTGCTGCTCACGCGGACCTTCTTCGGGCTGCAGCGGCCGTGGATCCCGACCGCGATCGCCGCCGGCAACCTCGCCGTCACCGCGCTTGCGGCGCTCGCCCTCTACCACCTCGGCGTCGGCGGGATCGTCGCCGCAACCGCGATCGCGACGCTCGGCAGCGTCGTCGCCCAGGGCGCCATCCTGCGCCGCCTGCTCGACGGGCTCGAGCTCCGCCGCCTGCTCGACGCCGCGATCCGCATCTCGATCGCCGCCGCCGCCCTCGCCGCCGTCAGCTTCGGCATCTGGGACCTGCTCGACGAGACTCTCGGTCGCGGCCTGCTCGGCCAGATCGTCTCGCTCGGCTCCGCCCTGGCGCTCGGCGGCCTCGTCTACGTCGGCGTCGCCAGGCTGCTGCGCGTCGAAGAGCTGGAGCAAGTGATGCGGCTCGTCCGCCGCCGCGCCTGATGCTCGACCTGCTGCGCTACCTGCTGGGCGTGCTCGAGATCGCCCTGCTGGCCGGCTTCGCCACGCTGGGCGGGCACACCTTGCGCACGCGGCTGCTTCCGGGGTTCCAGGGACCACCAGCTCATCTCGCCACCGCGGTGCTCGCGCTGGCCCTGCTAATCCTCGTCGCCGAGGTTCTCGGGAGCGTTGGCTGGTTCCAGCCGGTTCCGTATCTCGTCAGCGTCGCGGCGGTCGGGGTTTTCGCTTGCGCAGCGATCGGGGGAGGATGGGGGTGTCCCTCCGGCTTGCTGGGTTTTTCGCCTCGGCGCCCGGCGGCCGTCCGAGCTCGCCGGCGGGGCGAAAAAGAGGACGCCGCTGCGCCGGATGGACACCCCCATCCTCCTGTGGTCGTGACGCTCGTCTCACTCGCGATTGCCGCGGTCGCGGTGTTGAAATTCGGGTTGGACGTGAAGCCGAAGCTGACGACCGGGATGACCGGGTTCGATTCGACCTGGTACCACGCGCCGTTTGCGGCGGGGTTCGCGCAGAGCGGGGACACCTGGGGGCTGCACTTCATCGCGCCGCAGTTCCTGGCCTGGTTCTACCCGGCGAATGCGGAAGTCGTGCATGGGGTCGGGATGCTTGCGTTCGGGCGGGACCTGCTTTCGCCGCTGCTGAACCTTGGATGGTTCGTGGGCTGTCTGGGCGCCTGTTGGTGCATCGGGAAGCCGTACCGGGTTGCGCCGTGGTCGTTGGCGCTAGGAGCTGTTGCGCTGAGCCTGCCGGTGCTCTCCGACCAAGCTGGCGAGGCGCGGAACGACATCGTCGGGATCTTCTTTTTGCTCGCCGCCGCCGCCATCGCCGTGAACGCGCGCAACGATCGACTTCAGCTGGGGGCGGTTGCGGTCGCGGGTTTGGCCGCCGGGCTCGCCGCGGGCACCAAGCTCAACTTCCTCTTACCTGCTGCAGTTCTCGTCCTGGGATTGCCGTTCGCCCTGCCGGCAGGTAGACGCCGGCGCACCTTGTTGGTCGGCGCTCTCGCCGCTCTGGCCGGCGGCGGCTACTGGTACCTGCGCAACCTGGTCCACAGCGGCAACCCGCTGCCCTGGTTCGACTCGCTCGGCCCGATCTCGCTGCCCGCCCCCGACCAGCCGCTCGGCGGCCGCGAAGGCCACAGCGTGCTCGGCTACCTGAGCGACGGCACGGTCTGGTCCGAATGGTTCTTGCCCGGCCTCCATGACGGCCTGACGCTTCTCTGGCCCCTGCTCGGCGCCGCTGCACTCGCCGGTCTGCTCCTCTCGCTCGGTCGCCGAGCGGATCCGGCGCTTCGAGTGACGGGCCTCGTCGGCCTCGCTGCAGCCCTCGCCTGGCTCGTCGCGCCCACCTCCGCCTCCGGTCCCGACGGCATGCCCCGCGGCTTCGAGTCCGGCCTCCGCTACCTCGCCCCAGCTCTGGTCCTCGGCCTGTCCGTCCTGCCGGCAGCGCTCCTCCCGCGGGTGTCGCGGGGTGGGCGCCCACCCCGCGACAGGACCCGCGGGCCGATAGCGCCGGCAGCACTGGCCGTACTGATCGCCGCAGTTGCTGTCGGCTATCCGGTCCAACGGCACTACCTGCAGAACCGCTACTCGGATCCGACCTTCGCCGCCCCCGGCCTCAACGCCGCCTTCGCCTGGGCCACCCCGCTCGCGGACGCCCGCATAGCGACGACGAGCACCCGCCAGTACCCCCTCTTCGGCACCGACCTCTCCAACCGCGTCCAGTACATCGGCGAACCCGGTCCCCGCGGCGGCTTCATCGCCCCGACGACCTGCCGCCGCTGGCGCGAGCTGCTCAACGAGGGCGACTACGACTACGTCATCGCCAGCCGCGACCGCATCGAACCCGGCAAGCCCCCGTATCCCGCCACGGCCCGCTGGACCGAAGGCCCCGGCGCAAGACCCATCCTCCGCAAGCCCCCCACCGTCGTCTTCAAGCTAAACGGACCGCTGGAGCCTTCGGGCTGCCCCTAACCCTGGACTCTTGCGCCATCCGGGCGCAGAGCCCCAAGGCGTGGTCCGAGAAGGGAGGTCGGGGGGTGTCCCCGGCGCAGCGGCGTCCTCTTTTTCGCCCCATCGACGAATCGCGGACGGCCGCCGGCGCTTCTGGCGAAAAACCCAGCAAGCCGGGGACACCCCCCGACCTCCCCCCACACACGCACTCGCCATACTCCGCCCCCGATGGACCACATCCGCAACTTCTCGATCATCGCCCACATCGACCACGGCAAGTCGACCCTGGCCGACCGCATCCTCGAGCTCACCGGCGCGATCGACCCGAAGAAAATGCAGGCGCAGATGCTCGACTCGATGGATCTCGAGCGCGAGCGCGGGATCACGATCAAGGCCCAGGCCGTGCGGGTCGAGTACAGGGCTGCCGACGGGCAGGCCTACCACCTGCACCTGATCGACACGCCTGGCCACGTCGACTTCTCCTACGAGGTCTCGCGCAGCCTCGCCGCCTGCGAGGGCGCGCTGCTCGTCGTCGACGCCGCCCAGGGGGTCGAGGCGCAGACCGTCGCCAACACCTACCTGGCGATCGAGAACGGTCTCGAGCTGATCCCGGTGATCAACAAGGTCGACCTGCCGGGCGCCGAGCCGGAGCGGGTCGCGGAAGAGATCGCCGACCTGCTCGGCGGCGACCCTGCCGAAGCGTTGCGGATCTCGGCCAAGACCGGCGAGGGCGTGGCCGAGGTGCTCGAGGCGATCGTCGCCCGCGTGCCGCCGCCGACCGGCGACCCGAAGGCGTCGACCAGGGCGCTGATCTTCGACTCCGAGTTCGACCAGTACCGCGGCGTGATCGCCTACGTGCGGATGGTCGACGGAGCGTTCGGCAAGCACGAGCGGATCGTCGCGATGCAGAACGCCACCGAGGCCGACATCGACGACATCGGCTTCTTCCGCCCCGCGATGACCGGTGTCGAGCGCATGGACGCCGGCGACGTCGGCTACCTGATCACGGGGATCAAGGACGTCGCCAAGCTGCGCGTCGGCGACACGCTGACGGCGCTCGAGCGACCGGCGACCGAGCCGCTCGAGGGCTACCGCGAGGTCAGGCCGATGGTCTTCTGCGGGCTCTTCCCGATCGACACCGACCGCTTCGAAGACCTGCGCGACGCGCTCGAGAAGCTGGCCCTCAACGACGCGGCGCTGTCCTGGGAGCCGGAGACCTCCGAGGCGCTGGGCTTCGGCTTTCGCTGCGGCTTCCTCGGCCTGCTGCACATGGAGATCGTGCGCGAGCGGCTCGAGCGCGAGTACGGGCTCGAGCTGCTCTCGACGACGCCGAACGTGCGCTACGAGGTCCATCTGACCAGCGGCGAGGAGATCGAGGTGCACAGCCCGACCGAGCTGCCCGACCCGGGCACGATCGAGGCGATCGAAGAGCCCTTCATCCGCGCGACGGTGATCTGCCCCACCGAGCACGTCGGCGCGGTGATGGAGCTCTGCCAGGGACGTCGCGGCGCCCACGTCGACATGCATTACCTGAGCCCGCAGCGGGTGCAGATCCGCTACGACATGCCGCTGGCCGAGATCGTGCTCGACTTCTTCGACCTGCTCAAGTCCTCGACCCGCGGCTACGCCTCGCTCGACTACGAGCCGATCGGCAACCGCGCCTCCGACCTCGTCAAGGTCGACATCCTGCTCGCCGGCGACAAGGTCGACGCGCTCTCGATCATCGTCCACCGCGACTTCTCCTACGAGCAGGGCAAGAAGCTGGTCGAGCGGCTGCGCAAGACGATCCCGCGCCAGCTGTTCGACGTGCCGGTGCAGGCTGCGATCGGCTCCAACATCCTCGCCCGGGAGACGGTCAAGGCACTGCGCAAGGACGTCACCGCGAAGCTCTACGGTGGCGACGTGACCCGCAAGCAGAAGCTGCTGAAGAAGCAGAAAGCGGGCAAGAAGCGGATGAAGCAGGTGGGGAGCGTCGAGGTGCCGCAGGAGGCGTTCCTGGCGGTGCTGCAGATCGACGAGTAGGTAGGCTGCCGCGCCATGGCTATCAAGACCGAAGCTGTTGGCAAGGAGTGGCCCGCCACTACTTACGAGGTGGGTAAGGAGAAGATCGGGGAGTACGCGCGGGTGGTGGGGCTGGAGAATCCGGTCCACTTCGATCGCGAGGCGGCCCGGGCTGCCGGCTACCGCGACGTCGTCGCGCCGCCGATGTTCTGCGTCGTCTACAGCGCCCCGGCGCTGGGTCCGGCGATGTTCGACCCCGAGGTCGGGATGAACTTCGCCGCGATGGTCCACGGCGGCCAGGAGTTCGTCTGGGGCGAGCCGGCCTGCTCGGGCGACGAGATCGAGACGACCTCGAAGTGCCTCGAGATCTACGAGAAGGACGGCAAGGGCTTCTACGTCTTCGAGACCGTCTCCACGAACCAGGACGGCGCCGAGGTCGTGCGCGGCACCTGGACCAACATCGTCAGGGGGGTCTGAGATGGCTGCGCTGAACGCCGGGGACCGGATCGCCGAGCTGCGGGTCACGCCGGACAAGTACACGCCGCACCGCTACGCCGGCGCCTCCGGGGACTTCAACCCGATCCACATCGACCCCGAGTTCGCCAAGGCGGTCGGGCTGCCGAACACGATCCTGCACGGCCTCTACATGATGGGCCTCGTCGCCCGCGCCGCGACCGAGGCGGCCGGCGGCGATCCGGGCTCGCTGAAGCGGCTCTCGGTGCAGTTCCGTGGCATGGGCGCGCCGGAGACCGAGATCGTCGTCAGCGGCGAGGTCAAGCAGGTCGACGACGGCACGGCGACGATCGACGTCGTCGCGGCGCAGGGCGAGAATCAGACGATTCGCAATGCCGAGGCGGAAGTTTCGCTCTAAGACTCGGGGGCACCCCGCCCGCCCTTCTAGACTCTGAGCATGCTCTCTGAGCGACAGGAGTTGATTCTGCGGCTGGTGGTCGATGCGTATCTCGCGTCGGGCAGGCCGGTGGCTTCGAAGCCGATCGCGGAGCGGGCGGAGGTCGAGTGGGGGCCTTCGACGGTGCGGGCGGAGCTCTCGGCGCTCGAGGCGGCCGGGTACCTGACGCATCCGCACACTTCGGCGGGGCGGGTGCCGACCGATGTCGGCTACCGCTACTACGTCGACCGTCTGATCGAGGTGCCGCCCGCGAAGGCGGACCCCGGGGCCGAGCTCGAGCTCTCGCAGCTGCGCCGCGAGATCGACGAGGCGATGCGGGAGACGACCGCGGCCCTGGCCCAGGTGACCGACCTGATGGCACTGGCGACGGCGCCGGCGCCGGACACGGCGACGATCCACCGGGTCGAGGTGCTGCGCCTGCAGCCGAACAAGGTGATGGCGATCGCGATCGCATCCAACGGCGGCGTCGCCAAGCGCGTCTTCGACTTCGAGGCACCGGTCGACCCCGGCCTGGTCGAGTGGGCTTCGAGCTACCTCAACGAGTCACTGGCGGGGATGAGCGTCGGCGCGCGGATGATCGCCAACCGCCTCGCCGACCCGGCGCTGAGTCAGGTCGAGTCGCGATTTCTCGCCACGCTCGCACCGGCCTTCACCGAGCTCGCCGGCGAGAGCGCCGAGGGCCTTTACATGGAGGGCGCCTCGCGGCTGCTCTCCGACGCGCACGTCGACGACCTGCCGCGTGCCGATCGGTTGATGACGGCGCTGGAGCGACGGGCCGGCGTGCTCGGCATGCTGCGCTCGGCGCTCGCCGAGCGCTCCGTCTTCGTCTGGATCGGCGGCGAGAACCCGCAGCCGGAGCTGCGCTCGGTCAGCGTCGTCGGCGCCAACTACGGGCTCGCCCACCGCAACCTCGGCTCGGTCGGGGTGGTCGGGCCGCTGCGCATGGACTACGCGACTGCGATCGCCTCGGTCCGCGGTGCCGCGCGCGAGCTCTCGCGCTACTGCGAGTCGGTCTACGCCTGATGCCCGCCGACTACTACGAGATCCTCGGCGTCGCCCGCGACGCGAACAAGGCGGAGGTGAAAACCGCCTTCCGCCGGCTCGCCCGCGAGCTGCACCCGGACGTCAACGACCACGACCCCGAGGCCGAGGAGAAGTTCAAGGCCGCGGCGGAAGCCTACGAGGTGCTCTCCGACCCCGAGCAGCGCCGCGCCTACGACGCCTACGGCCACCAGGGCGTGCGCGGTGCGGGCGCCCCCGCCGGCGGTCCGACCTCGGTCGAGGACATCTTCCAGGCCTTCTTCGGGGCGGGATTCGGCTTCGAAGCCCGGCGCGGGCCGATGCGCGGCCAGGACCTGATCCACCAGGTCGAGGTCTCCGCCCTCGACGCGATGCTGGGCACGACGATCGAGGTGCCCAGCCACGAGGGCCCGCGCGAGATCGAGCTGCCGGCCGGGATCCAGCCGGGCAGCCAGTTCGCCCTGCGCGGCCACGGCATGCCCGGCGCCAACGGCGGCCCGCCCGGCGACATGGTGATCGCGATCCAGGTGATTGTGCCCGAGCAGCTCTCCGACGAGCAGCGCGAGCTGGCCGAGAAGCTCGCCGAGACGATCGGCCCGGACAACCTGCGCGCCGGGCAGAGCGACACCGGCAGCTTCTTCTCGCGCATGCGCCGAGCCTTCGGTTGATCCGCCTCGCCGTCCGCTGCCAGCCCGAGCTGGCCGAGATCGTCCTCGCCGAGTTGACGGTCCTGGCTCCCAACGGGGTCGAGGAGGAGCGCGGGCCGGGCTATGTCGAGTACGCGATCTACGGCGGCGAGGGCGAGCTGCCGGAGCTGGGCGAGATCGAGGTCGCCGCCGGCGACGGCCTGGTCGAGCTGGTCGCGACCGAGGTCCCCGACGACTGGGCCGACCGCTGGCAGGACTTCCACAAGCCGCTGCTGGTCGGCGGCAGGGTCTGGTTGCGCCCATCCTGGGAGCCGCCGCGCGAGGACGCGATCGACCTCGTCGTCGACCCCGGCCGCGCCTTCGGCACCGGCGCCCACCCGACGACGAGGCTCTGCCTCGAGCTGCTGCTCGAGCTCGAGGAAGCGGGCGAGGCCGCCGGGCCCCTCGCCGACCTCGGCACCGGCTCCGGAGTCCTCGCCATAGCCGCCGCCAAGCTCGGCTGGTCCCCGGTGTCCGGCTACGACCACGAGCCCGCGGCCATCGAAGCTGCGCGAGAGAACGCAAAGGCCAACGGCGTTCGACCGGTTTTCGAGTGCCTCAACCTCCGCGAGCAACTCCCCGAGCTCGTCCCTACGACCGTGGCCAACATGACCGCGCCCGTCCTTGAGTCCGTAGCCCAACAGCTGAACGGGGGTCGGGGAGGGGTCTCCCGAAGCCTCCATGCTGTTGCTTCGGGAGACCCCTCCCCGACCCCCGTCACGATGATCTGCTCCGGACTTCTCCCGCCTGAGCTGGACGACATAGCCGCCGCCTTCGCCCCGTCAGGCTTGGGTGAGGCCGAGCGCCGCGTCGAGGGCGACTGGGCCGCGCTGCTGCTCCGTCGCCGCTAACGGGTATGTTTGCGGCGATGCTGGCGACGATCGTCGACCCCGGGTACAAGCTCGCGCTCTTCCTGCACATCCTCGCGGTCGTGCTGGCGTTCGGCCCGACCTTCGGCTACGCGTTCTTCTTCTCGGTCTCGCCGCAGTACCCGGGCGCGACGCCGGCGATCCTCGTCGGGATCCAGAAGGTCGACCGCTACCTGGTCAACCCGGGCATGATCGTGCTCCTGCTCGCCGGCATCTACCTGCTCGCCGACGGGCCCTGGGAGGCCGGCGACGCCTACATCAGCGTCGGCTTCCTCGCGATCATCGTCCTCTTCGGCCTCCAGCACGCCTTCTTCCAACCGAAGGTGCGCGAGGCGAAAGCGCTCGCCGAGCGCGACCTGAAGGCGGGCGACACGCTCAGCGATGAGTTCGTCGCGCTCGGCGACCGGATCGGCAAAGTCGGCACCTTCGCCGGGATCGCCGTCGTCGTGACGATCTTCTTCATGACGTACAAGCCGTTCCTATAGGCGCCGAGTCCCCCATCGCGATGTTCGACTCGGGGGTCGGCGGGCTGACCGTCCTGCACGAGTGCCTGGTCTCGCTGCCCGAGGAGGATTTCGTCTATCTCGGCGACACGGCGATGTTTCCCTACGGCACGCGCGACCCGGAGCTGCTTCGCGAGCGGATCCGCTCGATCGCGACGCGGCTGCTCGGCGACGGCGCGAAGCTGCTGGTGATCGCCTGCAACACGGCGACCTCGATCGGCGAGGACGTCGCGCGCGAGGTCGCCGCCGCGCACGGGGTCGAGGTCGTGCCGGTGGTCGAGCCGCAGGCCGAGATCGCCGCCGCGATCACCGCCAACGCCCGGGTCGGCGTGCTGGCGACGCCGAACACGGTCGAGAGCGGCGCCTACCGGCGGGCGCTGGAGGCACAGGGGCGGGAACTCGAGGTGACCGAGGTCGAGGCGCCGGACCTGGCGCCGTTCATCCAGGACGGCTCGCCGTTCGACCAGAGCGTGATGGAGATGGCGCGCGCCTACTGCGCGCCGCTGAAGCGGGTCGGGGCCGACACGCTGATCCTCGGCTGCACCCACTATCCGCTGGTGGCGCCGATGCTGCAGCGCATCCTCGGCCGCGACGTGCGCCTGGTCAGCGGCGGCCACGCCGTCGCCGCGGCGGCGCAGCGGACGCTCGAGTCGGCCGGCCTCGCCCGCCCCCCCGGCGGCGAAGGGGAGTACCGCTTCCTCTGCAGCGGCGACGTCGAGTCCTTCCGCGAGCACGGCACCCGCTTCCTGCAGATGCCCCTCGGCGAGGTCGAGCATGTCGATGTCTCCGGGCATTGCTGAACATCCGGCAATACCGTATATACTGATCCCGTGGCCAAGGTGATGATCTCAATGCCCGACGACCTGCTCGACCGGCTCGACACCCAGGCGCGCGCCAATCGCGAGACGCGCAGCGGTTTCCTGCGCCGCTTGGCTGAGCGGGAGCTGAAGGCCGACGATGCTCGGCGCCGTAAGGAGATCGAAGACCTGATCGGCCCGCCCTTGAACATGGGCGGGGAATCGGCCCGACTGATTCGCGAAGATCGTGAATCCCACTGAGACGCTCCTGCTGGATTCTGGTGTCTGGGTGGCGGCCAAAGACGCCGACGAGCGCTTCTACGCGGCAGCTCGCGCGCTCGTCTTCGATGTGAAGGTCCCAGTCGCGGCTCTGGATTTGACGATCTACGAGGTTGCGAATGTCGTCGGATCCCGCTGGAAGCGCCCGGATGCGGCACGTGAGATGTGCCGCTCGATCCCGAAGCGCTGTGGCGACAACCTCCTCTCGGTCGACGACGATCTGGTCGACGTGGCCGTCGGCGTCGCCGCCGAGCATGGTCTCACCGCTTACCACGCGGCCTATGTAGCCGCCGCCCGGCGCCACGGCTGGACGCTGGTCAGCGCCGACATCGCCGATCTCGTCTCCAAGGGGCTGGCGGTGGCGCCCGACGCCGCCGACTACCCTTAGGCGCACGATGAGCGTTCTCGAGCAGATCCAGGCGGACGTGCGCACGGCGATGAAGGCGGGCGAGCGCGAGCGTGCTGCGGCGCTGCGGATGATCGTCGACTCGCTGCAGCAGGACGCGAAGCTGGGCAAGGGCGACGAGGTCGCCGTGCTGCAGCGCGAGCGCAAGAAGCGGCTCGAGGCCGCCGAGGCCTACGCGGAGGCCGATCGGGGCGAGCAGGCGGGCGCAGAGCGCTTCGAGGCCGAGCTGATCGAGGCCTACCTGCCGGCGCAGCTCTCCGACGAGGAGCTCGCCGGGCTGGTCGCGGAGGCGATCGCCGAGACCGGTGCCTCCGGGCAGAAGCAGATGGGCCAGGTGATGTCGGCGCTGATGCCGAAGCTGGGCGGCCGCGCCGACGGCAAGCGGGTCAGCACGGCGGTGCGGGAAAAACTTGGCTCGTAGGCAGCTGACCCTCGACAACACCGTGGCCGCCGAGCTGGCCGGCTCCGAGGACGCCGTGCTGCGGGCGCTGCGCGGCCGGCTCGACTGCGACTTCCACCTGCGCGGCAACGTGCTCACGCTCGACGGCGACTCGACCGATGTGCAGACCGCCGCCACCGTCGTCGACGAGCTGGTCGACCTGATCGAGCAGGGCCACGAGGTCGCGCCGGGCACGATCGAAGCGGTGACGGGGGCGCTCGACGCCGACGAGAGCCCGGCCGAGATCCTCGACGACGTCGTCTGGCGCCACCGCAACACCAAGGTCGCGCCGAAGACGCTCAACCAGAAGCGCTACGTCGACTCGATCCGCGACAAGACGATCACCTTCGGGATCGGCCCGGCCGGCACCGGCAAGACCTTCCTCGCCGTGGCGATGGCGGCACACGCGCTCGCCGAGAACGAGGTGCAGCGGATCATCCTCACCCGGCCGGCGGTCGAGGCGGGCGAGCGGCTCGGCTTTCTGCCCGGCGACATCCAGGCCAAGGTCGACCCCTACCTGCGACCGCTCTTCGACGCCCTCTACGACATGCTCGACCCCGACCGCGTCAACGGCTACTTCGAGCGCGGCGTGATCGAGGTCGCGCCGCTGGCATTCATGCGCGGTCGTACGATCAACGACTCCTTCATCATCCTCGACGAGGCCCAGAACACGAGCCCCGAGCAGATGAAGATGTTCCTCACCCGGCTCGGCTTCAACTCGCGCATGGTCGTCACCGGCGACATCACCCAGATCGACCTGCCCGAGGACCAGCGCTCGGGCCTGGTCGTCGTCCGCGACATCCTCAGCACCGTCCCAGACATCTCCTTCGTGCGCTTCGGCGGCGAGGACGTCGTCCGCCACAAGCTGGTGCAGCGCATCGTCGCCGCCTATGACGCGCACGGAGATCGACGCTCCTGAGCGGCTGCGCGGCGCGGTCGAGGCGGCGCTGCGCGCAGCCGGGGTCGAGGACGGGCACGTCGCGGTCGAGCTGGTCGGCGAGGAGCGGATCCGCGCGCTCAACCGCGAGCACCGTGGCCGCGATGCCCCGACCGACGTGCTCGCCTTCCCGGTCGACGGCACCGGGCCGACCGCCGGCCCGCGCGAGCTCGGCGACGTCGCGATCTGCCCCGAGCACTGCAGCGACGTGACCGAGGCCGCGGTGCACGGCGTCCTCCACCTCTGCGGCTACGACCACGAGGCCGACGGCGGCGAGATGCTCGCCCTGCAGGCGCGCGTGATGGCAGGGCTCGGATGACGCGCGCCGGCTTCGTCGGCCTTGCCGGGCGGCCCAACGCCGGCAAGTCGACCCTGGTCAACGCGATCGTCGGCAGCCGCGTCGCGATCGTCTCGGTGCGCCCGCAGACGACGCGGCGGGCGATCCGCGGCATCGCCACCGACGCCGAGGCCGGGCGCCAGCTCGTCCTCGTCGACCTGCCGGGCGTGCAGAAGCCGCGCGACGTCCTCACCGAGCGCATGCAGAGCCGGGTCGAGCGCGAGCTCGCCGACTCCGACCTCGCCCTGCTGGTCGTCAACGGCGAGCAGGGGATCGGCCCCGGCGACCGCTTCATCGCCCGCTCGCTGCTGGCCGCGAAGGGCGAGCTGCCGACGATCTGCGCGGTCAACAAGATCGACCGGACGGGTCCGAACGAGCTCGTGCCGGTGCTCGCCGCGGCCGCCGAGCTCGACGGCGTCGACGAGGTCTTCCCGATCAGCGCCCGCAGCGGCGAGGGGCTGGAGGAGCTGGTCGGGCGGCTCGGCGAGCTCGTCCCCGAGGGCCCCTACCTCTATCCGCCCGAGGACCACAGCGATCAGTCGAGCGAGACGATGCTGGCCGAGCTGATCCGCGAGCAGGTGCTCAATCGCACCCGCGAGGAGGTTCCGCACTCGGTCGAGGTCGACGTCAAGGAGATCGCCCCGCGCGAAGACGGCCTCGTCCTCGTCCGGGCCGAGGCCTGGGTCGAGACCGAGTCGCAGAAGGGGATCCTGATCGGCAAGGGCGGGCGCAAGGTCGAAGAGATCGGCGCCGCCGCGCGCAGCTCGCTCGAAGCCGAGCTGGGGGCGAAGGTGCATCTGGAGTTGCAGATCCGGGTGCGCAGTCACTGGCGGCGGGACGAGGGGCTGCTCGATCGTCTGGGCATTGAGTAGGTGGGATGGAAGCGGGTGGGGAGGGGATGGGGATGTCCCCGCCCCGACAAACGGCGGTCTAATGAGACCGCCGTTTTGAGTATCCGCCGGTTCGGGGACATCCCCATCCCCTCCAACGGCTGCCATACGATTGTTCGATGCTCGAGGTGAACTTCGACGAGTCGGGGCTGATTCCGTGCGTGGCGCAGGATGCGGAGAGTGGTGAGGTGCTGACGCTTGCCTATGCGAATGAGGAGGCGTTGCGCCTTTCGATCGAGAGTGGGGAGATGCACTTCTTCAGTCGCTCGCGGGGGAAGCTGTGGCGCAAAGGGGAAGAGTCCGGTCATGTGCTGAAGCTCGTGCAGCTGCGGATCGATTGCGACGGGGATGCGGTCGTCGCGCTGGTCGAGCCGAGCGGGCCGGCCTGCCATACGGGGGAGCGGTCCTGCTTCTACCGCGAGCTGGAGAGCGGCTCCGAGCCGGCGCCGGTCGCGCACGAGGCGCCGGCGGCGCTGCAGCGCACGCTGCGCAGCCGCGCCGCCGAGCGGCCCGAGGGCAGCTACACGGTGCAGCTGCTCGACGACCCGAAGCTGATCGGCGAGAAGGTCGAGGAGGAGGCCGAGGAGGTCGCGCGCGCGGCGCGCGAGGAGAGCGATGAGCGCGTCGCCGAAGAGGCCGCCGACCTGCTCTACCACCTCAGCGTGCTGCTCGCCTCGCGCGAGCTGCCGCTGAGCGCCGCGATGGAGGTGCTCAATGGTCGTCGTGGCTGATACCCCGCTGCGGATCGAGCCGAGCCTCGACGAGGCGCGGGCTCTGGCCGCCGAGGGCAACGTCGTCCCCGTGCGCACAACCTACGTCGACGACTGCGAGACGCCGGTCTCGGCCTTCCTCAAGCTGCGCGCCGGAGAGCCCGAGGGGGCGCCCTGCTTCCTGCTCGAGTCGGCCGAGCAGGGCCAGGTCGGCCGCTACTCCTTCGTCGGCATCCGGCCGCGCTCGGTGCTGCGCTGGAGCGACGGGACGCTGAGCGAGACAGGCGGCGAGGAGCGCGCCGCGCCCGACCCCTACGCCGCCGCAGCCGAGAGCCTCGGCCGGTTCCGGCTCGCCCCGGTCGAGGGCCTGCCGCCGTTTGCCGGCGGCGCCGTGGGCTTTTTCGGCTACGACCTGGTGCGCACGGTCGAGCCGCTCGGCGAGCCCAACCCCGACCCGCTCGGCCTGCCCGACATGGCGCTGATGGTCACCGACGTCCTGCTCGTCTTCGACCACCTGCGCCACGAGCTGACGATCATGTCCTGCGCCTTCGCCGACGACGAGGGCGGCATCGACGCCGCCCACGGGCGCGCTGTCGAGGCGATCTCCGAGGTGCGCGAGCGCCTGCGCGGCGCCGTCCCCGCCCCCGGGCAGCCGGCGATCGCCGAGCCGCCGCACTTCGAGTCCAACGTCGGCAGGGAGGAGTTCGAAGCCTCGGTGGCGCGGATCATCGAGTACGTGCACGCCGGCGACGCCTTCCAGGTCGTCCCCTCGCAGCGCTTCTCCGCCCCGGCGCCGGTCGAGGCGTTCTCGGTCTACCGGGGGCTGCGAGCGGTCAACCCCTCGCCCTACATGTACTTCCTCGAGTTCGGCGACTTCCAGATCGCCGGCGCCTCGCCCGAGCCGCTGGTCAAGGTGATCGGCCGGCGGGTCGAGACGCGGCCGATCGCCGGCACCTACCCGCGCGGCGGCGACGAGGAGGAGGACCGCCGGCTCGCCGAGCGGCTCGTCAACGACGCCAAGGAGCGGGCCGAGCACGTGATGCTGGTCGACCTCGGCCGCAACGACCTCGGCCGCGTCTGCGAGTACGGCTCGGTCAGCGTCGACGAGCTGATGGCGGTCGAGACCTACTCGCACGTCCTGCACATCGTCAGCCAGGTCTCGGGGACGCTGCGCGAGGGCGTCGGGGCGATGGACGTGCTGCGCTCGGCGCTGCCCGCGGGCACCCTCTCCGGGGCCCCGAAGGTGCGCGCGATGCAGATCATCGACGAGCTCGAGACGGTCAAGCGCTGCTCCTACGGCGGCGCGATCGGCTACCTCTCCTGGAACGGCGACCTCGACACGGCGATCCACATCCGTACCGTCGTCGCCAAGGACGGCCAGATCCACGTCCAGGCCGGCGGCGGCACCGTCGCCGACGCCCAGCCCGCCTACGAGTACAACGAGTCGGTCAACAAGGCCAAGGCCGTCTTCCGCGCGGTCGAGCTCGCCTGCAAGCAGCCGGACTGGGCGTAGCGATGAAGGTGCTCGTGATCGACAACTACGACAGCTTCACCTACAACCTCGTCCAGTACCTGGGCGAGCTCGGGGCGGAAGTCGATGTCGTGCGCAACGACCGCGCCGAGGTGGGCGAGCTGCTCGAGCGCGGCAGCGAGCGCCTCGTCGTCTCGCCCGGCCCCTGCACCCCGGCCGAGGCGGGCATCTCGGTCGAGGCGATCCGCCGCTTCGCCGAAGCGGGCACGCCGGTGCTCGGCGTCTGCCTCGGCCACCAGTCGCTGGTCGAGGCGTTCGGCGGGCGCACCGTGCAGGGCGAGCCGATCCACGGCAAGGACGCCGAGGTCGAGCACGACGGCAAGGCGGTCTACGCCGGCCTGCCGACGCCGCTGGTCGCCGGCCGCTACCACTCGCTCGTCGCCGACCCCGAGCTGCCCGACGAGCTCGAGCTCAGCGCCAGCCTCGGCGAGGTCGTGATGGGCGCCCGCCACCGCGAGCTGCCCGCCGAGGGCGTCCAGTTCCACCCCGAGTCGGTGCTGACCCCGCAGGGCAAGCACCTGCTCGCCAACTTCCTCAGCGGTGGTTCCGGTGCCTAACGAGATTGTCACCCGGGCGATCGACGCCGTCTGCAAGGGCGATCACCTGACCGCCGACCACGCCGCCGCGGTGCTCGCCGAGATCATGGCGGGGCGCAGCGAGGAGGTGCAGACCGGTGCCTTCCTGATCGCCCTGCGGGCGAAGGGCGAGACGGTGCCCGAGCTGGTCGGCCTGGCGCGGACGATGCGCTCGCTCGCCGCTGCGGTCGAGAGCTCGCGCGAGGGCCTCGTCGACACGGCGGGCACCGGCGGCGGTCCCTCGACCTTCAACGTCTCGACCACCGCGGCGCTGGTCGCAGCCGGTGCCGGCTGCGCGGTCGCCAAGCACGGCAACCGCTCCAACACCAGTCGCTGCGGCTCCGCCGACCTGCTCGAAGCGCTCGGGGTGAACATCGAGCTCGAGCCCGCGCAGGTCGGGCAGTGCATCGACGAGCTCGGCTTCGGCTTCATGTTCGCGCCCCGCCACCACGCCGCGATGGCTCACGTCGTGCCGGTGCGCAGGGCGCTCGGCGTGCGCACGATCTTCAACTTCCTCGGGCCCCTGACCAACCCGGCGGGGGCCGCGCGTCAACTGCTCGGCGTCTCCGATCGCCACTACCAGGAGACGATCGCCGAGGCGCTCGTCGGCCTGGGCAGCGTACGGGCGCTGGTCGTCTCGGCCGAGGACGGCGTCGACGAGCTCTCGCTCTCCGCTCGCACGCGCGTGATCGAGGTCGCCGAGGGGCGCACCGCCGAGTGGTTCTTCGAGCCGGGCCAGCTCGGGCTTGCCCCGGCTGCGCTGGAGGACGTGGCGGGCGGCAGCCCGGAGGAGAACGCTGCGGCCTCGCGCGCTGTGTTCGCCGGCGAGCCCGGGCCGCGCCGCGACCTGGTCGTGCTCAACGCCGCCGCCGCGATCTGCGTCGGCGGTCTCGCCGCCGACATGAGCGAGGGCGTCGAAAAGGCGGTCGCCGCGATCGACGACGGCGCCGCGGCCGATCTGCTCGAGCGCCTCGTCGCCACTACCGCCCGCCTGGCCGTTTAGGCTTCGTCGTCACGTGGGAATGATCGAGCAGCTGATCGCCGCGGCGCGCGAAGGGGTGGAGGAACGTCGCGCCCGGACGCCGCAGGCGGATATCGAGGCAAGCCTGCGCGGCCGTGGCGAGGACCGCCCCTTCAACGAGGCGCTGGTGCGGCCTGGCCTCTCGCTGATCGCGGAGTTCAAGCGGCGCTCGCCCAGTGCCGGCGAGATCTCGGCCGCGGCCGATGTCGCCGCTCAGGTCGGCGCCTACGAGCAGGGTGGCGCGGCGGCTCTCTCGGTGCTCACCGACGAGCGCCACTTCGGTGGCTCGCTCGACGATCTTCGCGCGGCACGGGCCGCCTGCAGCCTGCCGATCCTGCGCAAGGACTTCATCGTCGACCCCTACCAGCTCTACGAGGCGGTTGCGGGCGGTGCCGATGCGGTGCTGCTGATCGTGCGTGTGCTGGCCGACGAGGAGTTGCGCGCCCTGCATGAGACCGCGCGCGGTCTCGACCTCGACTGCCTGGTCGAGGTCCACGACGAGGAGGAGCTCGAGCGGGCGCTGCAGCTCGATGCCGACGTGATCGGGATCAACAACCGCAACCTCGACCAGGGAGTCGTCGAGATCGCGACCACCTTCGAGCTGATGCCCGACGTGCCGGCCGGGAAGACCGTGGTCGCCGAGAGCGGCATCTCCAACCGCGCGGAGCTGGAGGAGCTGGAGCGCGTCGGCGTCGACGCGGTGCTGATCGGCTCGGCGCTGATGCGGGCCGCCGACCCCGAGGCGCTGGTCCGCGACCTGACCGGCAGCGACGAGGGCACCCGGGAGCACCACCTGCCCTGAGCCGGGTGCGTGCGGATTTTTAGAAGAACTTTGAAGACCGCCTGCATCATCGGCTGCCGATGACTCGATTCTTCAAGAGCTCCTTTGGGTCGGCGTTGATCGGCGGATCCGTCGTCGCCGCCTTCGGCTGGATCGCGATCGCCGCCGGCTGGATCGAGTCCGGCGACAGCGGCTCCGCGGCGATCGTCTCCCGGCCGCTGGCCGCTCCCGTCGCGGCCGAAGATGAAGGCGACGGCAACCTGGTCAACCAGATCTACAGGCGGGACGGGCAGGGCGTCGCCTTCATCTCGGCCAAGCGGTCGCAATCCTCGAGCCCCGAACTGAACCCGTTCGGACAGCCCCAGCCCGAAGGCGGTGGGGTCGCGACCGGCTCGGGCTTCCTGATCGACACCGAGGGCCACATCATCACCAACAGCCACGTGGTCGACGGCGCCGAAGACGTCGAGGTCAAACTCGGCTCCTCCGACAAGACCTACGAAGCGGAGGTGGTCGGGACCGACCCGGCCACCGACGTCGCCCTGCTCGATGTCGAGGCTCCGGCGGACGCGCTGCACCCACTCTCGCTCGCCGACTCCTCGAAGGTCGAAGTCGGCGACCAGGTGATCGCGATCGGCAACCCGTTCGGGCTCGACCGCACGGTCACCTCCGGAATCGTCTCGGCGATCCAGCGCCAGATCCAGGCGCCCAACGGCTTCTCGATCTCGCACGTGATCCAGACCGACGCGGCGATCAACCCGGGCAACTCGGGCGGTCCGCTGATCGACGCCACCGGCAGCGTGATCGGGATCAACTCCCAGATCCAGACCGGCGGAGGCAGCGGCGGCAACGTCGGCATCGGCTTCGCGGTCCCGATCAACACCGCGCGCGAAGTCGTCGGCCAGCTCGAAGAGAACGGCGAAGTCAAGCACGCCTATCTCGGCATCACCGGCGGCGGCCTCAACTCCGACCTGGCGAAGGCGTTGAAGATCCCCGAGGAAGAGGGCGTGCTGGTCAACGAAGTCGTCAAGGGCGGCCCCGCCGACGAGGCGGGCGTCAAGGGCGGCGACACCTCGGCGACGATCGAAGGCGCCAGCTTCAAGCTCGGCGGCGACGTGATCACAGAGGTCGACGGCGAGAAGGTGAGCGGGATGGAAGACGTGATCAACGCTGTCAACGCCGCTTCGCCGGGGGAGAAGATGGAGCTGACCGTCGACCGGGACGGCAAGACGCTGAAGCTGACGGTCAAGTTGGGCGTGCGGCCGGCGTCGACCGAAGAAGTGCCCTCCCGCTAGAGCGCCGGTCCCGCTCGCGTAGGCTTGCCTCACCGATGCGAGTGAAGATCTGCGGCATCACCAACCTGGACGACGCGGCCGAGGCCGTGCGGCTCGGCGCCTGGGGGATCGGGCTGATCCACTTTGCCGAGAGCCCGCGGGCGGTCGAGGCGGCGGAGGCCGTGCGGATCGCTGCCGCGTTCCGGCGCAAGTGCGAGCTCGTCGGGGTCTTCGTCAACCCCGAGCTGGGCGAGGTGGCGAAGGCGGTCGAGGACGCCGGCCTGACGATGGTGCAGCTGAACGGCAACGAGGGCCCCTCCTTCTGCGCCGAGGTCGCGCGCAAGACCGGGGTCAAGGTGATCAAGGCGGTGCACGTCTCGAGTGCCGCCGACGTTCATGCGGCGGAGGCCTTCCGGACCGACTTCCACCTCTTCGACAAGGGCGCGAGGGGGCTCTGGGGGGGCAGTGGCGAGAGCTTCGACTGGGGCCTGCTCGGCGAGCGGCGCTCGCAGGTGCCGGCGATCCTCGCCGGGGGCCTGCGGCCGGAGAACGTCGCCGAGGCGATCGCGATCGTCCGGCCCTACGCGGTCGACGTCGCCAGCGGGGTCGAGGCCGAGCCGGGCCGCAAGGACCACGCCACGATGACGGCCTTCTTCGAGGCCGCCGCAGCGGCGAGCGTTGGCACCCGATGACGTCTGTGCAGGAGCGTTTTGGCCCCTACGGGGGGCGCTATGTTCCCGAGACGCTGATCCCGGCGCTGGATCAGCTCGGCGAAGCCTGGCGTCTGGCAAGCGGCGACGAGGACTTCCGCGTCCGGCTCGCCTCGCTGCGCCGTGACTTCATCGGCCGGCCGACGCCGCTCTACCTCGCCGAGCGGCTCTCCGAGCGGGCCGGGCGGCGCGTCTACCTGAAGCGCGAGGACCTCTGCCACACCGGCGCCCACAAGATCAACAACGCCGTCGGCCAGGTCCTGCTCGCGCAGCGCATGGGCAAGCCGCGGATCATCGCCGAGACCGGCGCCGGCCAGCACGGCGTCGCCACCGCGACGGCCTGCGCTCTGCTCGGCCTCGAGTGCGTCGTCTACATGGGCAGCGAGGACATCCGCCGCCAGGCGCCCAACGTCGAGCGGATGAAGCTGCTCGGGGCGGAGGTCGCCCCGGTCGACGCCGGCGCCCGCACTCTCAAGGAGGCGGTCAGCGCCGCGATCCGCGACTGGGTCGCCAACGTCGAGACGACCCACTACGTGATCGGATCCGCCGTCGGCCCGGCGCCCTTTCCGGCCCTGGTCCGCGACCTGCAGCGGGTGATCGGCGAGGAGGCCCGCGAGCAGGCGCTTGCCGCCGAGGAGGGGGCGCTGCCGGCGCGGGTGATCGCCTGCGTCGGCGGCGGCTCCAACGCGATCGGAATCTTCACCCCGTTCATCGAGGACGCGGCGGTCGAGCTGATCGGCGTCGAGGCGGCGGGGGAGGGGCTCGAGAGCGGCCGTCACGGCGCCTCGCTCGGCGCCGGCGGGACCGGCGTCCTGCACGGCTCGCTCTCCTCGGTGCTCGCCGACGAGGAGGGCCAGATCCTCGAGGCGCACTCGGTCTCGGCCGGGCTCGACTACCCCGGGGTGGGGCCGGAGCACGCGCAGCTGCGCGACAGCGGCCGCGCCACCTACACGGCGGTCACCGACGCTGTGGCGCTGGCCGCCTTCGCCGAGCTGAGCCGGCTCGAGGGGATCATCCCGGCGCTCGAGTCCTCGCATGCGATCGCCTGGCTGCTCGAGAACGGCGGCGGGGACGGCTACGACGTTCTGTCTCTCTCGGGCAGGGGCGACAAGGACCTCGCGGAGGTCGTGGAGTTGGGCGGCGGGGGTGCCGGGGGGTGACCCGACGGAGCAACAGCGTGGAGGCTCCGTCGGGTCACCCCCCGGCACCCGACGCTGAGCTGCAGGGGGATGGGCTGATCGCGAAAGCCTTCGCACGGGCCCGTGAGGAAGGGCGCGCTGCGCTGATGCCCTACATGATGGCCGGGTATCCGGGCCAGGACGCTTCCCTGGCGATCGCGGCCGCGTATGCCGACTCCGGCGCCGACCTGATCGAGCTCGGGGTGCCGTTCTCCGATCCGCTTGCCGACGGGCCGACGATCCACGCGGCGGGCACGGCGGCGCTGGAGGGCGGCGCGACGCTGGAGTCCTCGCTCGAGGTTTGCCGCTCGATCTCCGAGCGGCTGCCGGTCGTGCTGATGGCCTACTCGAACATGATCCTCGCCAACGGCGGGGCGGCCGAGTTCGCCAGGCGGGCGGCGGCGGCGGGTGCGGCCGGGGCGATCGTCCCTGACCTGCCGCTCGACGAGGCCGACGCGATCCGCTCGGCGCTCGAGGCCGAGGGCCTGGCGCTGGTGCCGCTGCTGGCACCGACGACCGCCGCGGAGCGCCGCGAGCGGATCTGCGCCGCCGCGCAGGGCTTTGTCTACGTCGTCTCCACGCTCGGTACGACCGGCGAGCGGGGCGAGCTGGCGAGTGGCCTGGCTGAGCTCGTTGCCGCCGCCAAGGCCGCGGCGGAGACCCCGGTCGCGGTCGGCTTCGGGATCGGCACCCCGGAGCAGGCTGCCGCGGTGGGTGCGATCGCCGACGGCGTGATCATCGGCAGCCGCCTGGTCCGCGCTGCCGGCGAGGCGGCCTCCGCGGAGGCCGCGGCCGTTGCGGTGGCCGAGTTCCTGCGCGAGACCCGCGCCGCGCTCGCCGCGTAGACCGGCGCTTCGACTAGGATTGCCGCCGCATGGGACTCGTAGTGACCCTCTTCGTCGCGCTTGCCGTCACCACCGTCGGCTACGCGGCCTTCGGCCAGGGCGGCGGCGTCGCCGGCCTGATCTTCTTCGCGATCCTGCTGGTCGGCGCGACGCTGCGGGTCTTCAAGCCGCGCAGCTCCTGACCCGGAGTTCAGGCGCGGGTGGCGATGACCTGCAGGTACTCGGGCTCGACCACGATCGCGCGCGGGTCGTCGATCCGGTCGGCCTCGATGTAGTTGCGCAGGTCGGCGGCGAGGGCCTCCTCGCCGTCTGCGCCGACCCGCTCGAAGGCGACCTTGATCGGGCCGAAATAGGTGCGGAAGAACTCGACGAAGTGATCGGCAGAGCGGAACGCCTCGCGCGCGCGGCGCTCCTCGACGCGCAGCTCGGAGACGCCGTCGCCGAACAGCTCGCGCAGGCGCTCCTCGCTTCCCCAGGCCAGCGGCGAGGGGACGCCTGGGGGCGGCGGTGCGTGGCCGGCGACCGTCTTGAACATGCGCCCGACGCTGCCCTCCGGCGTCCAGTTGCACATCCCGATCCGCCCGCCGGGCCTGCAGACGCGCAGCAACTCGGCCGCCGCCTTCTCCTGGTCGGGGGCGAACATCGCGCCGAAGATCGAGAGCACGACATCGAACTCGCCGTCCTCGAAGGGAAGGCGCTCGGCGTCGCCCTCGACGAACTCGATCTCGAGCCGGTCGGCGGCGGCGCGCTCGCGCCCGCGCTCGAGCAGCGCTGGCACGTAGTCGACCCCGACCGTGTTGCCCCAGGAACGCCGCGCCGCCGCGATCGCCCCGTTGCCGCTGCCGCAGGCGACGTCGAGCACCCTTTCGTCGGGGACGATGTCGAGCGCCTCGGCGAGGTTCTCGGCGACGTCCATGATCAGGTTGGCGACCATCGCGAAGTCGCCGTCGGACCAGGTTCGCTGCTGGACCTGCTTGACCGCTTCGAGGTCGACTGCGTCGCTCATCTCCGGGCTCCTTTCGGTTTCTCCCAACCTAGCGGGCGGGGCTTGCCCGCGCCAGTTTTCTAAGCTGCGTCGATGCGGATCGGCTTGCTGACCGGCGGGGGCGACTGCCCGGGGCTGAATGCGGTGATCCGGGCGATCGTGCGCAAGGGGGTCGAACAGCTCGGCCACGAGTTCGTCGGCTACCGCGACGGCTGGCATGGTCCGCTGCACGGCAACGGCGGCGAGCTCGGCGTTCCCGAGGTGCGCGGCATCCTGCCCCGCGGCGGCACGATCATCGGCTCCTCGCGGACCAACCCCTTCAAGCAGGACGGCGGCGCCGAGCGGATCGTCGCCAACATGGCCG
>Ga0210101_1000172_pt1 | contig 23190 bp, 30 predicted proteins | sample Muzzi_PWC_D1_FD_185534 | JGI IMG/M metagenome (GOLD analysis project Ga0210101, IMG submission 185534) | Wetland microbial communities from San Francisco Bay, California, USA, that impact long-term carbon sequestration - Muzzi_PWC_D1 (SPAdes) | ecosystem: Environmental > Aquatic > Marine >... | reverse complement strand
GCCTGCTCGCGCGCGTCCTGGAGGTTGCCGGTGAGGCTCTGCTCGAGGTCCTTGCGGGTGCTGTCGATCGCGTCGCCGCCGAGCACCGCGCCGATCACGATCCCGATCGCGAGGGCGAGGAAGACGGCGATCAGCGAGGTCGCGTGGTAGCGGGCGCTGTAACCCATGACCGGAAGAGGCTAGACGGTGGCCCCGGTGACCGCTAGATGCCGAGCCAGATCTTGATCTTCAGCCAGACCAGGTCGACCAGGTCGCCGAGGGCCGGCGAGGCGATCACGAGGATCGCCAGGAGGATCATGAAGGCGGCGAGGAAGAGCGGCGCGGGGCCGAGCCCGGAGCCCGGGTTGTAGAGCCGGCTGACGCCCTTGGCGTCGACCAGCTTCTCGCCGATCCGCAGCCGGGTCAGGAAGGTCGACGACATGCCGCCGCGGTTACGCTCGAGGAACTCGATCAGGTTGAAGTGGGCGCCGACGCTGACGATCAGGTCCGCGCCCTTCTCGAAGGACATCAGCATCGCCACGTCCTCGCTGGTGCCGGCGGCGGGCACGAGGGTGTGCTCGAGGCCCAGCTCGAGCAGGCGCTCGCGGCCCGGGGCGCGACCGTCGGGGTAGGCGTGGACGATCAGCTCGGCGCCGCAGCGCAGTGCCGCGTCGCCGGCCGAATCCATGTCGCCGAGGATCACGTCGGGCTCGAGCCCGGCCTCCAGGCAGCCCTCGGCGCCGCCGTCGACGGCGACGACGACCGGGCGCACGTCGCGGATGTAGGCCCGCAGCGCCTTGAGGTCGCTGCGGTGGCCCTCGCCGCGGACGACGATCAGCACCTGGCGGTCGCGGAACGAGGTCCTGGTCGGCGGGAACTCGACCGTGCCGGTCAGCAGGTCGGTCTCCTGGCGGACGTGGGCGACCGTGTTCTCGGCGAACTCGGCGAGCGCCTCGTCGACCCGCTCGCGCTGCTCGGCGAGGCGGGCTTCGAGCTCGGCGGCGCCGAGCACGTGGCCGTGCAGCAGCGCGTCCTCGCCGGAGGAGATAGCTCCGTCGGCGGCGATCGTCGCCTCAGCGCCGTCCTCGAGCAGCTCGAAGGGATCGCCGTCCTCGACGTCGATCAGCGACACCCCGGCGCGAACGAGCAGCAGCGGCCCGGCGTTCGGGTAGCGGCCATCGCTCGAGCGTGCGGCGTTGACGACCGCGGACACGCCGGCGGCGACCAGCTCCTCGGCGGCGATACGGTCGATGTTGACGTGGTCGACGACGGCGATCTCGCCCGGCTGCAGCCGCTTGACCAGGTCCTTGGTGCGCCGGCCGAGCCGCACCGTGCCGACGATCACGCCCGCCGCGCTCGTCCCGTTGCGGCGCGAGAGCAGCGCGGGAAAGCGACGGCGACTGGCGGTTGCCACACCCTGAGGTTAGCGGGACGTACCGGGAGTCAGGCTGCGGCGAGCAGCTCGCGCGCGTGCTGATCCGCCGCCTCGTCGGAGCTCTCGCCGCCGAGCATGCGGCGGATCTCCGCGACCACGCCCTCGCCGTCGAGGCGCTGCACGGTGGCGGCGGCGCGCTCGCCGCCGACATCCTTCTCGAGCCGGAAGTGGGTCGGTGCCAGCGAGGCGACCTGCGGCAGGTGGGTGATGCAGAGCACCTGGCGGTCCTCGCCGAGCGCTCGCAGGCGCTCGCCGACCACCCGTGCGGTCTTGCCGCCGACGCCGGCGTCGATCTCATCGAAGACGAGCGTGCCCGCCCCGGCGCCGGCGCCGAGCCCGGTCAGCGCCAGCATCACGCGCGAGAGCTCGCCGCCGGAGGCGGCGTCGCGCAACGGCGCCGGCGCCATCCCCGGGTTGGGTGAGATGCGCAGCTCGACCGCCTCGCGGCCGTTCGGCCCGAAGCCGTCGGGGTGCGGCTGCAGCTCGACCTCGAGCGTTGCGCCCGGCATCGCCAGGCCGTCGAGCGCCGCCGCAACCTGTTCGGATAGCGGTTCGGCGGCGGCTGCGCGGCCCCTGCTCAACAGCTTGCCGAGCTTCCCCCGCCGCGCCTCGCCCTCGGCAAGCGCCGCCTCGGCCTCGGCGCCGCGCGTCTCGGCGCCCTCGAGCCGCTCGATCTCGGCCCGGCAGCGCTCGGCGTGGGCGAGCACCGACTCGACCGAGCCGCCGTGCTTGCGCAGCAGGCGATCGACCGCTTCCAGTCGCTCCTCGACAGCGGCGAGCCGCTCCGGGTCGGCCTCGATCCGGTCGAGGTAACCGCGCAGGCCACCGGCGACGTCGTCGAGCTCGACCGCGAGCGCAGCGACCCGCTCGGTCAGCGCGTCGAGCTCGGCGTCGACCCCGGCGACGCCCTGCAGCAGCGATTCCGCGACCGCGAGCGCGCTCGCCGCCCCGCCGCCATCCTCCTCGGCGCCGGCGGCGCTCGCCAGCGCGCCGAGCGCCGCTTCGCGCAGGCCCTCGGCGTGGCGCAGCCGCTCGCGCTCGGCACCGAGCTCGGCCCCCTCGGTCGGGTCGGGCGCCACCTCCTCGATCTCGGCCAGCTCGTAGCGGTGCAGATCGAGGTCGCGCTCGCGCGAGCCGTCGCGCTCGCGCAGCTCGGCCAGCTCGGCCTCCAGGCGGGCGCACTCCCGGTGCGCGGCGCGATAGCGCTCGCGCAGGGCGAGGTGGTCGGCGCCGGCGAAGCCGTCGAGAATCTCCATCTGCGCCGAGGCCAGCGTCAGCCTGCGGTGCTCGTGCTGTCCGTAGAAGGCGAGCAGGCGGCTGCCGAGCAGCCTCAGGTCGGCGGCGGTCGCGGCGCGGCCGGCGAGGAAGGCGGCGGTGCGCCCGGCGGCGGACACGCGACGCCCGATGACGATCTCCTCGGCGCCCTCGGGCAGACGCGCGGCGACGTCGGCCAGCGCGGGCTCCTCGAGCAGGCCCGCGGGCAGGTCGAAGACGCCCTCGACCCAGGCCTCCTCGGCGCCGGGCCGGACGATCTGCGCGCGCGCCTTGCCCCCCATCAGCAGGTCGAGCGAGTGCGCCAGGACGGTCTTGCCGGCGCCCGTCTCCCCCGTGATCGCGTTCAGGCCCTCGCCGAGGCGCAGCTCGGCCCGCTCGATCAGCAGCAGGTTCTCGATCCGCAGCTCGCGCAGCACCGCTTCTGTCTAGCAGCCGCAGCGGCGGCTCCAGCCCACCTCACACCGCTAGGTGGCCGAACTTCTCGCGGATGCGCTGGTAGAAGCTCGTGCCGGGCAACTGGGCGAGCCTGCCGGCGCCGTCGACGAAGCGAATGTCGAGCGCCGCGCCCGATTCGAGCATGCCCGCGTGTTCGCCGTCGATCGCCACGTCGACCGAATCGCGGCCGCCGGCGTTGCCGACGCGCAAGACGTCGCCGGGAGCGACGACGAGAGCGCGCGCGGTGAGCGAGTGCGGAGCGATGTAGGAGACGACGTAGCCCTTCACACCCCAGGCGAGGATCGGACCCTGGTTGGCGAGGTTGTAGCCGGTCGAGCCGACCGGCGTGGCGGCGACGAGCCCGTCGCAGCGCACGTGGCCCACCTCCTCGTCGGCAATCCTGTAGCTCAGCTCGGCGACCCGCTCGTGCGGGCGGCGGACGAAGCTGACGTCGTTCAGGGCGACGCGGGGCACGCCGCCGACCTCGACCTCGAGCCCGGGCAGCTCGAGCGTCTCGATCTCGCCGGCGAAGGCGCGCCGCAGACCATCTGCCGCTTCCTCCCGCTCGACCGCGGCGAGGAAGCCGACGGTGCCGAAGTTGACGCCGAAGACCGGCACGCCGCTGCCGGCGAAGTGGCGCAGCGCGTAGAGGATCGAGCCGTCGCCGCCGAGCACCAGGCAGAGGTCGGCCTGGCGCGGCAGATGGTCGACGACCTCAACCCCCTCCCCCGCGCCGTCGTGCTTGGCCGCCTCGGCGGCAGTCGCGACGAGCCGCCATTCGGCCTGGCGGGCGGCGGCGACAGCCAGCTCGACGGCCCCCGTCGTCGCCGGCGGGTGCGAGTGCGTGATCAGTGTCGCCAGCCGCCTCGATCGCGTCCTCGAGATCGACGAGCGGCTCGCGCTCGCCGCCGCAGAGGACGAAGGTCTCGCGGTTGCCCTTCGGGCCCGGCAGGCCTGACGAGGCGAACCCGCGTGGCGCCAGGCCGAGCTCGGCCGCCGCCTCGGCGACGGAGAGGACGGCCTCGCGGCGATCGGCGGCGTCGCGAACCACACCCTTGCGGACGCGCTCGCGCCCCAGCTCGAACTGCGGCTTGACCATCGCCAGCAACTCGCCGCCCGGCCGCAGGCAGGCGGCGACGGCGGGCAGCAGCTTGCGCAGCGAGATGAAGGAGACGTCCAGCGTCACCAGGTCGGGCGCCCAGGGCAGATCGGCGGGGGTGAGGGCGCGGGCGTTGAGGCGCTCGATCACGGTCACGCGCTGATCCTCCCGCATGCGCAGGTCGATCTGGCCGTAGGCGACATCGAGGGCGACGACGTGCGCGGCGCCACGCTGCAGCAGGCAGTCGGTGAAGCCGCCGGTCGAGGCCCCGACGTCGAGGCACCGGCGACCGGTGACGTCGAGGCCGAGGTCGGCAAGCGCGTTTTCGAGCTTGGTCCCGCCACGCGAGACGAAGCGCGGGCCCACCTCGAGCCTCAGGTCGGCACCGGGGTCGACAAGCTGGCTGGGGCGCAGGGCCACCGGCCCGTCGGCGCCGATTCGAACCTCGCCGGCCCGCACGGCACCGGCCGCCGCAGACCGCGACGGGAACAGGCCCTGCTCGGCCAAAACCGCGTCGATTCGCGCCTTAGAGCCGTTTTTCGCCACGCCGGAACGGTACAGCGGTGGGATCCGAGCTTTTCGGAATTCCTTGCCTGATGTTTACCGGCTCCTTAGAATTGGGTAGAAGAATCGACTGCAGAACAACGGGCCAGATGCCCTGCCGGGTGACTCTGTGACTCGCCTCACACACAAATCGCACGTATGTTCGTATCTTGATTAAAGGATTTACGAGAGAGGATCGATAAGGCACTTAACGAACTTCATGGTCGGGCCTGGCGCCGCTCAATTGCGCAGTCGACTCCCTTCGACTCCGTCCGCGGCACATCAAGGGCTCACCTACCTCCCACGGATCCACATATATAGAGATACATATCTCTCCTCCCTGTAGTAACCCCAGAAGCGCCCCGCCTCCCCGGCGGGGCGTTTTCTGTTGTGGAGGTCTCTGGCAAGCGGTTTGCGGCGCTACTGGCGGGCCTTACGCGAGGTCCGCGCAAGCCCGAAGAAGCTCTCGTGACGCAGTCGGTGACGCAGTCAGACAACGGCCGTGCACGGAACCGGCGCCGGCTCCCGCTACCGAGCCGTCGTCGCAGCGGCGAGCTTGAAGGCAGCCAGAACGTCCTCGCGTTCGAGGTACGGGTAGCTCGCCAGCAACTCATCGATGCTGGTCACGGCCGCGAACTGGCCGAGAACCGCGCTGACCGTGAGGCGCGTGCCCCGGATGCACGGCAGCCCTCGCATCCGACCTGGATCGACCGTGATTCGCTCGCTGGCCATAGGCGAACGGTACCCCCAGCGTCAGCGGTCGATCATGCGTCGGGCTCGCGGTCCTCATCGCCGCGCAGGTAGGCGTCCATACGAGCGCGGACGGCGTCGTGACTGCCGGGCAGCAGATGACCGTAGACGTCGAAGGTCGTGTGGATCTTGGAGTGGCCCATGAACTCCTGTATCGCCTTCGGGTTCGCGCCGGAGTCGATCAGCAGCGAAGCGAAGGTGTGGCGGCACTGATGCAGGCTGATCGGACGCAGCAGCGTCGGGGAGCGCTCGTCGCTCCCCGCGGCGACGACCTCGGCCTCGTTGGCAGCCCTCCAGGCGCGCTGGGCGCGCTTGTCGACCGTCGAGGCATAAAACGCCTCGACCGGCGAGCGGCCGAAGACGAGGTCTCCCCCACGCCTCCCGCTCCGGCGCAGTTGGGCAATCAGCTGGTCACGCAGAATCGCCAGGAGGGGGACAACGCGTCGGCCCGCCCGCGACTTCGGCTCGATCACACCCTCGACCTGATCCCAACCCCGCTCGACGGCGATCAGATTCGCATCGAGGTCGATGTCGCGAGCGCGCAGGGCCTGCAACTCGCCGCGGCGCAGGCCGGCATAGAAGGCGGTCGCCCAGAGCGGCTGTTCCTCAACCGGGAGAGCGGCGAGCAGCGCCGCGGCCTCGGCCGGCGCCGCGACGCGGCTCGGCCGCCTCACGTCGCCGGTTGGCAGGTCGATCCGCTCCGAGGGGTTGTAGGTCAACTCGTCGCGATCGATTTCGCGCCGATAGAACGCCTGGATCGGGTTGAGGACGTTGCTGACCGTATTTGCCGAAAGCCCGGCGGCAAGCAGTTCGTCGGCGAAATCCTGGAGATCGCGACGACGAAGCTCGGCAACGCCCACCCCGGCGACTCCAGACGGCTCGATGTGGACGCGTACGGCGCGCTCGTAGGAGCGGATCGTGTTCGGCTTGTAGCGCCTGCGACCCTTGGGGCGGATGCTCCCGGCCTCCATCCCGGCGATCAGCTGCCGCAGGCCCTCGACCAGGGTGCGCACGTCTCGCCCCTGCGGGGTCGAGGCACCGTTTTTCGCTGCCCTCTTCACGTCGGCCTGCCAACTGCGCGCTTCGGCTTCCAGCGGGAATGACTTGCTCACGCGCCTGTTCTCGCGCGCCAGATAGACAGTGGCCTCCCATCCGGCCTCGCAGTTGCAGCGCCCGCCTTCGCGGGCGCTGCAAGCTTTGAAGTGACGCTTTCTGATCCCCCGAGCCATCAGTCCTCACCGAGCGCCCGGTCGGTGCGTGCTTCCAACTCCTTGCGGCCTTCGCTGACAAGCTGGTCCGCATCGCCCTCCTCGACCTGGCCCGCGCGAAAGGCGGCGGCGCGGTCTCGCACGTCGGATCGGGTCGAGAACGCGAACGCGCCCGGCGTCGTGGTCGTCGTGCCCGCCTCCCAGACGATGCCCTCCAACAGCGGCGAGTCGACCCGGACGCCGAGGCCGGTGGCGAGCTTGAGCAGGGTGTCGATGCGCGGCACGCGCTCTCCGCGCTCCAGCAGCCCGACCTCGGTGCGGTGCAGGCCCGAGCGGGAGCCCAGCTCTTCCTGGCTGATCCCGACCCGCTTGCGCACCCGGCGCAGGTTCTGGCCGAAGCGGCATGCCAGCCCGTCCGCGCCACTCACCGCCCGGCCTCCAACCCTGCGAAGGCGAGCGCGGCGCGGGTCGGGGCGACGCGGACGCCGTCGCTGCACAGCAGGCCCGCGAGGGCGAGGTCCCGGACCGCCATCGCCAGGGCCAGGGCGTCGGCGATGTCGCCGGGGTCGGCCCCGATCCCGGTCGCGAGCGCCGTGTAGGACAGCGGCTCGGGATGCCAACGCAGGACGAGGTCGAGGACGCGACGTTGGGCCTCCTCCTCGCTCAGGTCGATCAAGCGCCGGTCGTCGCGCCGCGAGCGGGCGCGCCACATCAGGACCGCCCCCCTTCCAGCGCGTCGAGCAGGCCGTGCATCGCGTCGTGTTCGGCCGCGATCCGCTCGTATTCGGTTTCGCGGTCGTGGGCCTCGGCGGCGGCGCGCAGGACGCGCTCGGCCTCGGCGTCGGGGACCCGCAACTCGCCGGCCTCGACCGCGGCGAGCAGCCGCTCGTATGCCTCGGTTTCGCCGCGGGTGCGGTCGGGGTCTTCGAGCCGACCGGGCTCGCGCAGGTCGGTCCGCAGGTCTGCGGCCCAATTGGCGAGGTCGCGCCGCAGGATCGCGGCGTGCTCGTCGGACAGGTGAAGGGCGACGGACGCACCGTCACCCATAGGGTTGGCATTAGCCATGGGGAGCTGATCCTCCTTGTGGTCAGGCCCCCGGTTGGCGTTTGCGCGCCGCCGGGGGCCGCTTCTTGGAGCCGGTAGCCAGCTACCGTTCCCGCTGCGGTCGGACCTTGGAGACTTGGCCGACCGCCACGGGGCCGGCGTTGCAGCGCGCGGCCCCACTTATGTATGGCTACAGAGCCTAACAGGTCTGTAGGGTGAGTCCTACGTTTCCCTGGACTCCTCGATGCGCAACAGTTCGCCGATACGCGTCCAGTGGAGACCGACCTCCACGGAAATTTCCCGTAGCGAGAGGCCAGCATCGCGCGCGCGCCGAATACTCGCGAGCCGCTCGTCATGCGCGTTCTGCGTGCTGCGCTCGAACTTGACCTGGGCACGACGCAAATCGCGCCGGGCTTTCTCCGAAGCGTCCATTGTGGACCGCAGCGTAGAACCTTCGCGTTTCCTCGAACGCGTGGGGGCCGTGAGCGACACTGGTCGTTCACACTCGCTCCCCCAGCACACGGCTCGCGTTCTCTGCCGTCCAGCGTTCAAGCTCGCTGACCGGCACCAGGCGCTTGCGCCCGCGCCGGATCAACCGCAGGTCCGGCGCGACGTTGGCCTCGAAGAAGTCCGGCCCGACCCCGATCGCAGCCGCCGCCTCGGGCGGCGTCAGCGCGATCCGGGGGATCGAGGCGGCGAGCTTCCTAGCCATGATCGCCGTTCAACTGAGCCGGCCCGAAGATCCGCACCACCTGGCCCGGCGTCTTGGTCGCGGGCTGAATCAGCACCGCTCGGCCGACGCCGAGGCTCTTGATCTGATCGGGCAAGACGATGAACTCGCGCTCGCGGGTGCGGGTGCCTTCGCGCTGGCCGAGCCAGCCGTCGGACTTGCCGCCGAACTTCTCGGTCGTCACCCAGGCCGCGCGGGTGCCGGCCATGCGCGCCAGCCGCTCGGCCGAGTCGGGATCGGCCTCGCGGTGAACGACGGCATAGGAGACGTTGGTGAGAACCTGCTCGGTGAGGGTGTCGGAGTCATCGCCCAGGCGCGCCGCGCGCAGGTCGGCGAGGCTCTGGGTGCCGAGCAGGACGCTGAGCCCGGCCGAGCGGGCGCGGCCGAAGAGGCGGGAGACCTGATCGGCGGCGAGCGCGGCGAACTCGTCGATCAAAAGCAGCCCCGGCGCCTCGCCTCCCTGAAGGTCGGCGGTCAGGGTCACCAGGTCGATCACCAAGGCGGCGCCGAGGAGCTTCGAGGCGGCAGGGAAGCGGTCGGCGTCGATGTGGAAGTAGACGACCTCGCCCCCGCGCAGAGCCTGGGCGAGGTCGATCTCCGGCCCGGAGCCGAGGCCGGGATCGAGCAGCGGCCCGAGCTCGCCCTCGGCGAGGACCGAGAGGCGGTCCCGGCCGCCGCCGAGGTCGGCCTTGGCGCGGGCCGAGAGGCCGTCGACGTAGGCGGAGATCGCCTCGGCGGTCTCGCCGCCGACATCGGTGGCGAGCAGGTCGAGCTGCTCGGGGTCCATGTAGTGGGCGAGGGAGGAGAGGGTCGGCGGCCACTTGCCGGCGGCGCGCAGGGTGCGGGTCACCTTCAGGAGCAATCGCTGCGTCGCCAGCTCGTAGTGGGGCTCGGTCCACTCGTGCCCGGCCAGGGCCTTGTCGGTCACCTCGGTCGGCCCGCCGCGGGCGAAGGGGTTGTAGAGGGCGGAGCCCTGGGGAGACCAGCAGCGGAAGGGCACTCCCATGCGCTCGGCAGCATCGTGCAGGGTGTCGCGCAGGAAGCGGTCGCCCTTGGGGTCGAGGACGATCGCCGGCAGCCCGGCGAGGACGTGGGCCTGGGCGATCGCGGCCTGGGTCACGGTCTTGCCCGCCCCGGTCGCGCCGAGTACGAGCGCGTGGATGCCCGTGGAGATCCCCAGCGGGATGCTGACCGCACTCCCGCGCGAGGTCGTGCCGAGGGCGATCTGCGGGCCAGTGGAGCGACGGGTCAGGGCGCTGCGCTTCGCGGGCTCGACCCGCTGGGCGGGCGCGCGCCGCTGGGAGCGCCAGGAGCGCAGGGCGTGCAGCGGGCCGATCGCCTCGCGGGCAACGCGCGCGTCCTCGCCGCCGCGGAAGTGGTCCTGGCCGTGCCAGTAGGCGCCGATGCCCGCCGCGGTGGCGCTCGCCAGGCCGCAGACCAATGCGGCCTTCCAGGCGCCTACCGTGGCCAGCAGGTAGGCGAGCGGCAGGCCGGGCAGCGCCCAGGTCCAGCGTAGGCGGAAGCGGCGCAGGAGCAGGATTGCGACTGCGCCAATCGCGACGCCGATCAACGCGGGCAGGAGCACCGCCCACAGGCCCGATACGTCGAGTTCGGGTGGCGCTTGCTCTCGGCGTCTCATCGCTCCGCCCTCTGCTCACGCGTGAACAGTCCCCTGATGCGCTTACGCCGAGGCGGCTTGGGCGCCAGCAGGAAGGGGTCTTGTTCGTCGGGCTCGATCGCAGCCCGCAGGAGATTGAGCGGACCTTTCGTTTCGCGCTCATGCTCGCGCTCGACGCTCATCTCCTCGACGTAGAGACACAGGAGTGCGATGCCGGCGCCGAAGAACGTCAGAGTCACGGCGGCCATCAGGGCCCCGTAGAAGAGTTGCGGTTGCCCGATCACCCCCAGGACGCAGATCGGCGGCAGCGCCGCGATCACCCAGGTCCAGCGCAGGTTGAAATGGGCGAGCGCGAATAACGCGATCATCCCGACGATCAGGCCGCCGCTGCCGATGGCGAGTGCTTCCACCATGAAGGCTTCGGATTCCCAGTAGGGCGTTTCGACTCGGTGTGGATTCATGATTGGTCTACCTCCTCGATCGAGACGCGCCCCTCGGCGCGTGTTTTGCGGATCGCCCGCTCGACCGCGCGCCGGGTCTCCCCCGGCGCGCAGAGGTAGCGGACCTCGGCGACCCAACTCGCCCGTCTCCAGGCGCGCAGGATCTGCTCAAGTCGTCGGTGGTCCTTCGGGGTCAGCTCGACCTCGATCGCCGTGGGCCGTTCCTCGCCCAGGAGGACGAGGTCCGGGCGGTGCAGGCGCGGGTGCCCGGAGGGCAGCTCGCCGACCTTGGCCGAGGCGAAGGGCTTTGCCTCGCGGCGCTCGAGGTCGCGCAGCTCGCGCTCGGTCAGGACGCGCTCGTGGCCATTGCGCTCGCCGAGGGCGAGGGCGACCGAGACGCAGCGCAGCTGGTGGGGAGCGCCGCCCGGCGAGACCTCGGCCAGCGGCAGGCCGAGGGCGGCGTAGCGCAGCCCCGCGCGGGTGGCGCGCAGCAGGGTCGGCTCGGCGCGCAGGAGCGCGAGGCGCTCGACCAGGCCGCGGTCGACGCAGGCGGCGACGCGGCGGTAGGCCATCGTCTGCCCGACGCCCAGCGCACGCATGACGTGCTCGATCGAGGCCGCGCCGTGGCGGCCGAGGAAGACCAGCAGCTCGCGGTCGCGGCAGGGCCGCACGGGCGCGGATCGGGGCGTGAGGATCGTCTCCATCTGCCCTCTATCCGTGCGAGGGAGGCATAGCGCCACCCCCCCACTTCGTTAAGCGTCGTTGTCTGGGCCATCACCCCCTAGACGACGAGGAACGGAAAGTGGTACCCCCAAGTTGCGGTTTTCGAGGATCGATCGGCTCGGCAATGCCCGGCCAGCTAGCCTTGCGCCGTGTCTCCCGACCGCTCGGAAGGAAACGCGCAGGGGCGCCGCGGCATACGGGGCTTCTACGCGCGCCGACCGCTCGCGGCATGGGTCGGGACGGCGATCGTGGCCGGCCTGGCGGTAGGCGCCGCGGTCGGATTCTCGATCGTCAAGGAGAGCGAACCGCGGGACACGCTGCTCGACTGCACGTTGTATGAAAACGACAGCACTCTGCGGCTGACGGTGCGCGGCCGGGTCACCGCGAAGGACGCCGAAGCCGGTTGCGGCACCTCAACCGAGGGGCTCTCCAGCGCCAGCAGCTATTGGATCGCCGGCATCCCTCCGCTGCCCGAAGAAGAGCCGCAACTGATCTGCGCGCTGGGCAGCCCCGAGGAGCCGGTGACGATCCTGGTCGAGGAAGTGCCCTCTTTCGCCAGCCAGGGAGAACGCGCCTGCGGGACTCTGGCAGGAGATGGTTGGGTGCCTCCACCCGACGCTCCAGAAATCGGGCCAGGCCAGCGCGAATACCTCGAAGCCGTGAGGCAGCGAGAAGCGGTCGAACTCGAAGAACAGGAATCACGCGAACGCGAATACGCAGAAGAGGAAATGCGCAACGAAGCGGTATTCCGCTGTGAAAACAGAGCCCATGCCGCCGAAGAATCGGAACTTGAAGCGATCGAACGCGAGACCCGCGAGCGCGCCCGAGGCGTCTCCGGATCAGATGAATACGCAATCGAAGAAGAAGGCTGGAAGCGCGAAGAAGAAGCGTGGCGGCGCGGTGAAAAGGCGGTCGAAAACTGCGAAGCAGCCGGGGGCGGATACGACTACTAACGGCCGCTCGCCGCGTCCCCACGGTCCGTCGAGTAGCTGCTGACGCGTGTCGCGGCGCTCCCGCCATGGCGGGAGCGCCGTCCATAGGCCGCCGCTCTCTGAGTGCGGCCCGGCTCTCAACCAGGCAACGGTTGACCGTCCGGCAGCTACCGACTGTGGGGTCACCGATCTCGCGGTGCTCTAGCCGAAGGTGAGCAAGCTGAGTGCGGGACAGGCGCTGCTTCTCGCGCGAAGCAGCAGTCTTTCTATGGCCAGACACTTCCCGGAGAGTTGACGTCGACATCGGAGAAAGGTCGGTGCCGGAAAATCAATAGCCCGCGCTTAGCTGTCGCTACCCTGGCCTGTACAGGAGTCAATTCAGAGATAGGGAGAGCGATTCATGGCAGAGGTAGCGACCGGGGGCGAGCTGAAAGCTGCGCTGGAACGCTGGATGCAAATCTACGACGAGGACACGCGAAGGGGCAACGACGACGAGCTGCGCGAGCTGCTCGCAAACACGCTCCCTTCCGGCGATGCCGTCGTGAAGAGCGCGCAAGTTGTATCGCTGGAGAACGTCGAAGGGCTCGGCGGCGACTATCGGGTTGAAGGCACGTTCAGCATCGAGAGCGAATTCCGAACCAACCCGGAAGATCCCGACACGTTCGGGCCGCACGATGAGGGCGCGTGGAAAGTTGATCTGATCATCAGCGCCGAGCAGCAGAACGGGGAGTGGCGCATTACCGACGTTCGGGGCGGCTGATTCTTGTTCCCGCACTACGGTCTGCGCGGCGCGTCGTCGCCGCAATCATCAAGGGCGCGAAGCGCCCGACCCGTTCCGGGTTGACGATCCGGCGCGCCGAGGCGCTCTTCGGCGGCTAGGTCGGCATGGGAGGGTGGTCGGGAGCAAAGTGCGCACCTACGGCGTGGCGCTGGGCTGAGACATGCCCTGCAAGAAGGCCGGGTCGGGATACCAGGCGTCGAAGGTTGGCTGCTTTACCAGGCCCTGACTCAAGGTGCTCTCCCAGAGCGTGTTTCCGTTTTGGCGGCGCTGAGCAATCTGCCCGGTCTCGTAGTCGCCGAAGATCTGCGTTGATAGCGGAAGCAGCCGGGATCGCCCATCGCTAAACGGCGGGGAAGTACCTGGCAGGTAGAACCATTCGTTTTCGGCGGACGCTCGCGTGAAGCTGTTGATGTTCCGCGCAAGGGTCTTGGTACCAGGCCGCATCTCTGCGTCGTCGACGCCACCGAGCCAAGTCATCAGCAGGCAAAGCGTCGAGTTGAGCGGGAAACGCACCTCAAGCATCCTGCGTCTATCCGTTCCGTAGAGATCGGCCGGGGCAACAACCCGTTCGGCTGAGTCCCAGGTCACGACCGGGTGGTCGCAGGTGATGAGAGTGGGACGGGCGAACTCGATCAGCGTCCAGCGCATCGCAAAGAAAAGCGCCGCGTAGGCAAAGCTCTGAACCTGCATGAACGCGAGGAGCGTGGACTTGGTTTTAGCCTGGGCCTCATGGGTCCGCGCCCACTTCGGCCCCCGCACATGCTGGAGGCCGACGAACTGAGCGATCACGCTACGTTCGTAGGCATCGAACGGGAACCCCTCGGCAGCGTTGCGCAGGACGCCGACCCGATCCTCGAGCATCCTGATCGTGGACTCGAAGTCATCGATCCGACTGCCATCACCGGGCCGGGTTCGCGAGTAGGGGCGCGTGCGAGTACCCGCCGACCTCACGGATAGTTCCCTCTCAAGACGCTCCCTCTTGTGCTTGAGGGTGGCCATGTGCCGCATGATCATCGAGCCCTCGGCGAACCCGCGCAGGTAGCCGGCTGGGACGATGTGGCCGTCCTCGACCTCCTGGTATTTCACGGCGTCCGGTTCCGGCTCCAGCAGGGTCATGCCTCTACTGGCTTGGAACGGTCCTCTATTAGTCGAGCGAGAAGCGTCGGGGGCGGCTTCGAATCAACGGGAGGAAGACTTTCTGCTTCCGCCGCGAACTCGAAAATCGTCTCTTTGGAAAACCAGAGAAGGTCGGTCCAGATATCGAGGTGATCGGGACCGTAGGCGCGTTTGAGCAGAACGTATCCAGCAGCCGCAGCGGAGACCAAGAAGTCTGCGATGTCCTGCGCTGCGAAATGAGCCTTGAACTCCTCTAGCGGCTCCCCTATCGCGTCGGGGCCAAAACCGGGCTTCGGATGTACGAGTCGGTCGCGGAGCTTGAACAACCTTTCCAGCTTCGGAATCGGGGCACGGCCTCGCTGGAAGATGGCTTTCTCGCTCCCGAAGCCGGTGCCGACGACGAGCTTATTGACTGGACTCATACGGTCGACTACCTCGAAGTCTTTCCGACCCAGGTGCGCCGCAAGGAACTCGTTGGCATAGCTCTCAGTAGCCAAAGCGGCGAAAAGGACCGCTTGAAGCCGACCCACGATGCGACGACGGTCTCCTTCAATGACCGCCAAAGCCGATTCGGTCGGGTCGAGATCGCTCTTACCGTAAAGGTGGCCGTACAGAGTGGGGCCGTCGCCTGATCCGCCGAAGGCTTCGATGGCTTGGCTCATGTAAAGCGAGGAGAGGGTGGCCGGTCGATCCCGAAAATCAGGAATCGCATCTCGGCCGATCTCTTCAGTTGGTGGCGTTTTTTTCGTCAGATCGGCCAAGATTTTGCCACACAAGGTCCGAATGTCGCTGCCCTTTAAGGGCCGTTGCCAAGCTGGCGGAGCACGTCGCCGAGCACCCGATCGCGCTCCGGCTTGTCGTTCCAGTCTTCGCGGTTGAGATAATCCCGGTCCTCAAGGTGGGGCGTGTACTCAACCTCAATCCCGTCCGGAACTTCGATGGTGACTGGTTCGCCCTTGACGAACTCGCGGGGAACCGGGGAGACAAGCGGCCCCGGTTCAAGCCCGGCCGCGGGTACCCGCATGGAATCGAGCGTTAGGTCGAGCAGCGTTCGGTGCTCGATTACGGCGACGAGATGGCCATTCCAGTCGCCCGGCTGCACGGTTCCTGGCGGGTCGAATCCCATGTGAGCTTCAAAGCCGCTGGGCATGGTGATGTTTACCTCCACCGGGACCGCGACTGCTTTCAGCCTCGCCGCCCGGCAGGCCTCGACTGCGATCCGGGTGCAGACGATGCAGCGGCGGGGACCGAAGGCAGCGGCCATTGCAGGTTTCGCCTCCAACAGCGCCCAGGCGACGTTCTCGATTGTGGTGGCCTTGCTCAAGACGTAGCGATCGTAGCCACAGCCAAGAGCAAGCAGCGCCCCTCACCTCAGGCCAAAGATCATTGCCATGCACTGTCGTACTCCTGCTTCCGCGTGAAAGCAGAAGCGGGCCAACATGACCGAACGTTCCGACCGGCTGGGCATCACCCCGCCCGCAGCACCGCCCTCGCGGCTTGGAGCCGGTGGTCGACCTGCTTCTCGCTCAGGCCGAGCCGCTCGGCGATCTCGCGGTAGGAGTAGCCGAGGGCCTGGAGGCTGAGCGCCCGGCGCTGCTGGGAGGGCAGCCCCCGCATTCCCGCCCGCGTGCGGCGGACCCGCTCTCGGCGCTCGGCCGCGGCGGCTGTATCGGCGCCGCTCACGGCCTCGCCGAAGGGTGGCCCGTCGGAGTCGAAGCCGACGCCGGCGATGCCCATGCGGACAGCCATGCGCCGCCGCGCGGTCCTCGCCCAGCACAGGCGCTTGAGCGTCAGCGCGATCCAGCGCTCGGGCGGCGATCCAGCCTCGGGGTCGTACTCGGCGATGAAGATCGCAAACGCTTCCTGCACGGCGTCCTCGGGGTCCGCCCAGCGCCCGCCGTTGCTGTAGGCGATCCCTCGCAGGCGGTGGTAGTGCTCGGTGTAGAGATCGGCGGCAAGCTCGCGCACCTTGACGGCGCGTTCGTGCTCGGCGGTGGTGGCGTACATCGGTTCCTCCGTTCCTCGCTGGCTCTGACGGGAGCCGCGAAGAAGCGCCGGGCGCTGTGCCCGGAACCCGGAGCGTCAGCGGAGGGCCGCGAGGAGTCCCGTGGGGACTTGCAGGGCACAGCGCCCGGCGCAACGCTGCGTAGTCAGAGCCAGGGAGGGGCGGGTGGACCGCTAGACCGGCGCCACCGCTAGTGGTTTGAGGTCGCCGGTTCGGTGGAGCCCGATTCCAACGCCAACAGCACGTCAGCTATTCGCCCCCGAATATATGGCGGACCCTGACCAACGACGGACACCTCCGAATCGTTTCGGGTGCCAGCGGCGAAAGCAAAGCTGATTTCCACGGTCTTCGTGTAAATGAGAAACAGAAGGCCGATGGGGAACAGCAGAACGCACGGAATGATGAGCCAGCCAGGCCGGTACCGGTACGAGAAGACAAGCGCGGCAGGCCCCTGATTCGCGAGCCGGTATCGCCACCTCTGCATGTCCCCCGTGAGCTGCGCCAGGACGTGGCCCGTGGCGTCCTGGGGCGCCCAGGGAAGCGCCGCGTTGAACTCAATCTCGACGTTGCGCTGGGCGTAGGCTCGCCGGACCAACCAGACGACGAACGCAATGAACCCTGCGATTACGAGAAGGATGAGGATCACACCTAACACGCCAAGCCGATGCTAGTCGACGGCTACACGCGAACGCGTGGCGGCAGAGTTGGCTCGGCTGCCCGAGCCGCCTCGTAGCAGTCCACATGGAACTTCAGGGTCGCCCCAATGCGGGCGGCTTCGCCGGAGCCGGGCGAGTCCTCGCGAACCAGCTTCGCGCGCAGCTCGTCATCCACGTCGTAGACGGCCACGACCTTCGCCCTGTACTGGAGCAGCCCCTCGCACTCGTCGCACTTTCATGCCGGTCATCGCTGCCGACGCTAGCCACCGGCCCGGTCGATTCTCGGGACCCCTCGCTGGAGAAAGCTCCCGCATCCGGTCCCGTCGTCGTTCGTCGCCGTGTCCGGCCCGCGGTCCCGTATGCCGGCGCCGGTCGCCTCCTCTCGTATCCGGCACCGCGCGCCCGGCCGCATCCGCCCAGCCGATCAGTTCATCGTTCCTTCCCCCTCCCCCTTCGTTCTCTCGAATCCCGTTCCCATGTCCCACTCACCTTCCACCGCCGCACCGCTTGCCCTTGCCCATCAGGAATTCAGCAGCCGACCCCGGTCGACCCCAATGTTGGGCGGGCGGGGTCGGCTGCTGAATTCCGTCCCATACGGCTCTGGCAAGGGGTGCGGCGGTGGAATCCGGTTCCACGGGTTTTTCCACGCGACTGGCTGCGTTATGGACTGATCAGATCCTCAGTCGCCTGAGGCTTGCGCGACGATCCGCTTGCGGCCAAGGTGGCAGCGGGTCGTGCGCTTGACGATCGATCCTCGAACACGGCACCGCCAGGGGCCGTGGCGGAAGCGAGCGCAGCGCGGCAGATTCTGGCACTTGCCACGAGTCAGGACGCGCCGAGCGACCCGGCAGCTCGTCCACTTCGCTTTCACGTCGTGATAGAAGCCTCGCGTGGGCGGGGAGCACGACCTCCACGGGGACACCCGGTCAACTGTCACTCGGGCGCCAACGTCTATCCGGATCGTGCCGGGGATCGGGTCGGCATCGAAATCAGAGAGGGCGGCGGCCTCCGCGTCGACATCGATCTGGCAGGAATCTGCATCGCTCAGCGTGGCCGGAACTTCAACGAAGAGAGGAGGCGTAATCGTGGACTTCTTCTCATCCTCGATCCGGGCCGAGCCCCGCACACAGGTGATCGTGTAGCGGGCGTTAAAGCTCTGGGTCGGCTCGCCGGTGTAGTCGATCGTGAACGCGGTCGCGTGCTCGACTTCTTCGGAGAAGAAGAACGTCGACGGGTAGGTGCCGGTGTCCTGGGCGAAGCCGAGCGCGACGTTCGTCGTCGCCGCGTGGGCAGGGGCGACTCCCGTAAGCGCGGCCAGAAGCACCACCAATGCGATCCGAATCATCGCCGCGGCACGCTACACAAGCGACCCGCCGACCTTCTCACAGCGATAGCACCGGGGAGCCGGGAGTCAACCCCTGTGGGGTCGGGCGCGCAGCGCCCTTGACGCCCGACTCCCCGGTGCTTCAATCGCAGGTAGGTCGGCGTTGTGCCGTTTCCAGACGGCTTGGCGCCCCCGCTGCCTTACCCTTGCCGAGCTGGCTCAGCAGGTCAGCGTGCTCCCGAGGACGCTGAGAATCGCACCAAGAACAAACAAACCCGTGCCGGTCGCCTGAAGGGTCACGGAGGCTCGTAAGGCAGCCTTGCGTTCCTCCTCCTTTTCTCGGCGCTCTTGTTCTAGTTCATCCCGCGTCTGATCCAGCTTGCGACGTACCTCCTCAACTTCCCCCGCAAGTCGCCTCTGGCGCTGACCGGTCTCATCTTCCAAGCGACGAAAATTCTCTTCGAGCGCCGCAACCCGTTCGTCCAACGTCTTCCCCGGGCCTCGGCGAGCTACCCCTTCTGCCCGCAGGGTACCTACACCAGAGAGGGAAGCACTGGCCTCGGCCGTGTGCGTTCGGTGTCGAGGAAAAATTCGGCGAGGCCATCCTCGCAACCATTCGAGAAATTCTGGTTCGCCAAACTCGCGACGTTGAACGCGCGCCAGCTCGTATGCGATCAGCGCGAAGCCAGCCACCTCAAACACCCCTCCCGCAATGACCAACCCGGCGCAACCCATATTTTCGACGTTAGCTGCCCAAACGAATCGCTCGCCGCGGCGGCCGATATCATTAGGGCATGGCTCACGCCACCAAACTCGCCAGTTCGGAAACTGAGCGTCGCCGCGCGGCGGCCGAACGCTTGCGCGGACTCTTTGCCGACGTGGCTCCTGATCGGAGCCTCGTCAATGAGCTAATCGCCGACCGGCGAGCCGAAGCGCGGGCGGAGAGCGGCGAGGGCGAAGCCAACCAGCGTCGTCGTGCCGGACGCTGAAGCGACGGCTGTACTCGACGCCTCGGCGTTGATGGCCGTCCTGCACGATGAGGACGGAGCTGAGACCGTCATCGACGCAATCACCGAGGGCGCGGCGATCAGCGTGGCCAATTGGGCCGAGGTGCTGAGCAAGCTCGCCGAACGCGGTCGAGACCCGGAGCAGGCCGCGAGGGAAGCGAGGAAAGCGGAGGGGTCGAAACGAGCGTTGATGATCGAGCCGCTGACGGCTGCCGACTGCATCGCCGTCGCCCGTCTGCGCCCGATCACAAAGGCACAGGGTCTCTCACTTGCGGACCGAGCCTGCCTCGCCCTGGCAGCACGTCTTGGCGTTCCGGCGCTTACAGCAGACGGCGAATGGGCGAAGGCCGATGTCGCTGCCGACGTGCAGCTGATCCGCTGATCGGTGCCGCAGTCGTGCCGCAGTCAGGCACCTTTTCAGCCGGTTACAACCGGATTCAGCCGGACAAGATTTGGCTCTGCAAACGGGATTCCGCTCTGCCGTGCGGGCAGTCGTATGACTCTCCTCCCTGTAGTAACCCCAGAAGCGCCCCGCCTCCCCGGCGGGGCGTTTTCTGTTGGAGAGGGCTTGCTAGAGCGGAATGCGAGGCATCGGCCAGTCCGATCCAGGCGGCGTCGCAGTCGCGCGATCCGGCCGATGCGCCAGTAAATGCGCCAGTCCGACGCTCCATTCCACCGCCAGGCGGCAATCAGGCTTCACCGCGGACGAATCCAGCGAGCGGCGGCGATAGAATCCGGGCATGGCTGCAACGCCCGGAAAAACGGTCGAAGTAGATCCGAAGCTCTTGGAGCGCGCCCAGAAGGCGGCCCATGAGCGCGGAGTCGCCGTGCCCCAGCTCGTCAACACAGCGCTCGAACATGAGCTTGGCGAGGAGGCCCCGCAGGCCCCGTTCTCGCTGATTGGGGCTTTTCGCTCGGGGCGAAGCGACTTGAGCAAGCTCGCGAGCGAAGACGTTTTCGAGCCCGAGCCGTTTCGCTAACCAGGCCTGAGCGCATAGGCGTCGCGGTCAGGCCGAGACGACCAGTTCGCGCTTCGGTGTCCGGCGAGACTTCGCGTCGGGGGCCTCGTCCTGGAAGCCGTAGACGAGGTGCGTGTCCAGAGCCTTGGCGAGGTTGCGCATGGTCGCGAAACTGAAGCGGTGCTGACCGCTCTCAAGGCGGGAGACGACGGAATGGCTCGTCCCCATCCTCTCGGCCAGCTCCTGCTGCGTGAGGCCGAGCTGCATGCGCTTGTGGATCACCAAGCGGGCGAACTGCTCGTAGGGCTGCTGCTCTTCGAGGGCAGCCCTATAGGCGGCGCTCTTGCGAGCCCGCTTCTCCATGCTCTCCGAGTGAGCGGCTCCTATTGGCGAGTGGTTCCTACGAGCCATTTCCGTCCGATCTCATTGACTACCTTCGGCTGTCAATTTAGCAAAACTGCTAAAGCCGTCGGACGAAATCACGGCGCGTCTCCCCCGGCCGCGCGAGGCGGCTTGCGTGGTTGCGCCTCCATCCGCTCCTTGAAATCCCGCCAGCGCTGTTTGGCGACCTCGATATCGGCTCGCGGAACCGCCCCGCTCGTCTTGCGAATCATGTGCAGCAGCACGAACAGATTCCTCGACCGTCGATAGAGGATTCGGTAGTGCGCGCGCCCGTAGTGGCAACGCAGCTCCCGCAGCGGCCCGTCGATCTGCGAGGTGTGAGGGAACGGCAGCGGCGGGTCGTCGTTCGCCAGGCCGTTCAGGCGGTCGATCTGCAAGTCGATCGTCATCCGCTTGGTCGCCGCCGCCTCGATCTCCCGCGCGCTCGGTTTCTTCTTCCGAGGCTCAAGGGGAAACTCGCGATCGAGGAAATCCTCGACCGGCTCAAATCCGTCGGCGGCGCGATAGTAGACAGCCTGGGTTGCCACAGCGCGACACTATGCGGACGACCCGACAGGTTTCGTCCGCATTCCGGCCAGGCCGGGTTGCTCTGATCTCGGTCGGCTCCCGTGCCACACTCGTGCCACAGTCAGGCACGTTTTCAACCGGTTACAACCGGATTCAGCCGGAGACGATTTGGCTCTACAGGCGGGATTCCGCTCTGCCATGCGGTTGTTCGGATGACTCTCCTCCCTGTAGTAACCTCCCAGAAAACGCCCGGCCTCCCCCGGCGGCGCGTTTTCTGTTGGATGGGGCTCTGGCGAGCGCTTTGCGGCAATTGCGGCCCATGCTCTGGGGGAGTAGCACGTTATACTCAGTGGAATGACTCATAGAATCGGGGCAAAAGGGCAGGTTGTGATTCCGAAGGCGATCCGCGATGAGATCGGGATTGAGCCGGGCGACGAAGTCGTGTTCGAGCCGGACGGCAAAGAGGTGCGCATCCACCGCCTCGCCGACGACCCCGAGCAGCGCCGCAAGCGGATCGAGGCACTGCAGGGAGCCTGGGCAGACATTCCGGGCCTCTCGACCGCCGACCTCGAAGCCGAGCGGCGCGCGGAGCGCGAGCGCGAGGAGCGCAAGGCGCAGGGGTTGCTTGGCGATCGTCCTTGACACCTGGGCGCTGTTCGCCCATCTGCGCGACGAGCCGGCGGCCGAGCTGGTGCGCGAGCAGTGGATCGAGTCCGGCGCCACGATGTGCTCGGTCAATCTCGGCGAGGCGCTCTACATGGAGATGCGGGCGCGCGGCGCCTCCGACGCAAGCGAGACGATCGAGGACGTGCGCCGCGAGCTGGTCGTGGTCGATCCCGACTGGGAGCTGGTGGTTGCGGCGGCGAAGGTCAAGGCACGCGGCGGCCTCTCCTACGCCGACGCCTTCTGTGTGGCCACGGCCCAGCGTCTCGGCGCCCCGCTCTGGACCGGCGACCCCGAGATCGTCGCGCGGGCAGGGCAGCTGCCCTGCGAGGTGCGCGACCTCCGCCCCGAATCCGCCCGCGGCCATGGAGATCCTCGATGGCCTTAGGCGAGCGGGGCGGGAATCCTCTTGCCGCCCGTAGCACGGCGGAGGCCGCCTGCGCCATGCGTGCGGCCGGCGCCCTGGAGGCCGACCCCGCCGTGCGCAACCCCGACGAGATGGCGGCCGGCTTCCTCGCCGGCTTCAACGTCTCGACGCTGGCCAAGTACAGGCTGACGCGAGCGCCGATCGTCAGGGCCGTAGGCAGGATCACCCCAGGCGCCTACACGTACGAGATCGTCCGCACGAAGTTCATCGACGAGGTCCTGCTGGTCGAGGCCGCCGCCGGCTTGGAGGAGCTGGTCCTGCTGGGCGCCGGATTCGACTCGCGCCCCTACCGGCTCGCCGATGCGCTCGAGGGCGTCCGCGTCTTCGAGGTCGATCACCCGCAGAGCCAGGCGTCGAAGCGTGCGCACCTGCGACGGATCCTCGGCGACGAGCCCCAGGACGTCGACTTCGTCGCGATCGACTTCAACCGCGACGAGCTCGAGACGACGCTCGCGAAGGCCGGTCACGAGCGCTCCGCGCACACGCTGTTCGTCTGGTCCGGGGTCAGCATGTACCTGCCCGAGGCGGCCGTCGCGAGCGTGCTCGGCTGGATCGGCGAGCACGAGAACCCGCGGACGTCGGTCGTCTTCGACGCCTGCTGGGCGGGCGCGATCGACGGCTCACGCGAGTACCACGGGGCGGCCGAGCTGCGCGCCCGGGTCGCGAAGATGGACGAGCCGCTGCGCTGGGGCATGCCGGAGGGCGAGGTCGAGGGGACCCTGGCGCGTTTCGGATTGCGGGCCGAGAAGGTGTTGGGCGCGGACGAGGGGCGCTCGACGTACCTGCGGCGATCGGACGGCACGTTGCACGATCGCCCATACGGGTTCGGGGCATTGATCCATGCCCGCGCAGCACCGGCGTGAAAACGGCCACGCGTCGGGCTCAGGTCGCGATCGGGGTCGCGATCGCCAGGTAGACGGCGATCGAGAGGAGGTCCTGGACGATCGTTGCGAGGGGGCCGGAGCCGAAGGCCGGGTCGGTGCCCAGGCGCGAGAGCAGGCGCGGCAGGATCGTTGCGACGGAGGTTGCGATCGAGCAGCTTGCGGTCAGGGCGAGGGCGACCGCCAGGGCGACGTCGAAGTCACCCCAGCCGAGCAGGGCAAAGGCGAAGAAGATCGCGCCGATCAGGACT
>Ga0210101_1000170_pt1 | contig 23303 bp, 21 predicted proteins | sample Muzzi_PWC_D1_FD_185534 | JGI IMG/M metagenome (GOLD analysis project Ga0210101, IMG submission 185534) | Wetland microbial communities from San Francisco Bay, California, USA, that impact long-term carbon sequestration - Muzzi_PWC_D1 (SPAdes) | ecosystem: Environmental > Aquatic > Marine >... | reverse complement strand
GAATAAAGATAGCCGCTACACCCGCCGCATAAGGGGCAGAAAAACTTGTGCCAGTATTCTCCTTCGTGCCTCCTCCCAGCTTGTCTAGAGTCTCATTCACGCCGGGGGCAATAACGTCGACCCCGCTGCCATAATTGGAGAACGAGGCAAAGCTGTCATCCGCGTAGGTTTGAAACATAATCCGGATCTGTCCACCGAGCGCGCCCGGCAGGCCGTCCGAGTCGGCCATTGCCGAAACAGTAATGACCTCCGGAAATCTTGCCGGTACAACCAGCGATACATCTATACCATCATTACCTGCAGCTGCGATGACAGTTGTGCCTGATGCCACCAGCGCCTTCACTGCATCGTGGACCATTACATAAAGCGCGTCCCCACAGTCAGGGTCACAGATTTCCTCGAAGCTCATATTAACGACTTCGACGAGATCAGTCTGGTTAAGTGATATCACGTGATCTATGCCGTTAATGACATCACTAAATGTTCCGCTACCGTTAGCATCGAAAACCCTGACAGATATAAGATTGACTGCAGGTGCCACGCCTACGATCCCACTGCCGTCGCTATTGATTGCCGCGGCCACGGCACTGGCAACATTGGTGCCATGTCCTTCAGCATCCTGCCCCCCTGAGACACATGGCATTGCTGACAGACATTCCACAGATTTGCCCGTATCAACATTGGGCGCGAGATCAGGGTGTATAAAATCTATACCCGTGTCCATCACCATGACATCGATATTTGATGCACTATTGGCGCGCACCCCGATACCGGGTTCGGCACTCACCCGACGTACACCCTTTGGGTTCGTATCGGCCAGAGACACATAGTGGTCAGCAGCGATTTCTCGCACTTGCGGGTTCTTGCGCAGGGCAGTCAAGATGGCGGCTTGTGAACTGCCCGGTATCTCGATCGCCATACCTTTGAGTGCATATTTGAAAGTATTAAGGACCCGCACCCCTTGTACAGCGGCTATCTCGGCGGTAACGGCGAGTGTATCCACCACGCCCGGGGCGAATGAAACGATGAAGCGATTCGGGACTCGGCCCTCAGGCCGACCCTGAGCCTGGGACGTGGATAACGGGATCATGCTCAGCGTGACAATCATCAACAATGCGACCTTCGTCGCACGAAATAATGATGATGACATGACGGGAAATCTCCCTCGCAGATTCTTTTTGGCGATCAATTGTAGTGTTAACTGTAGATAAAGCTTTTCCAACCTTCAACCCGAGACACTGAACTTCCGGTATGGTGCATCACCCGTCCTTGCAATTTTTCTTATATAGAATTACTCCGTTAGTCCGAGTACAGCCAACCCCTTACCTACACTGGCGATCAACGAACGGCATACTTTGCTAAAAGCGGCCCTTCAATTAAACGTATTGATCTCTTTGCATTATTTATCGGATCGATAGGATTGCAGTTGGATTAGATCTAAGTTTTGATCTGAATCAACAGTTCTACTAGCAATTTCTGGTATAAGGGGCACTTATAACATCAATAATTATCCCTCGAACATTGGATATATGAATCTTCAGATCACTCAATCATCTACGCTTGGCGTGTCCGCTTACCGTCCGAATGCATATCTGCCGCAGCTTGCGCAGTTACTGGTATTGTGCGCCAGTCTGAGCCTGTTCACTTCAGCGTGGGCCGCGACGATCGTGCCGATGGAGGTGCAGATGCCGGGCTCGCAACCGAGCCAGGCCGGCAATCTCGAATCGGTCGACAAGTGCGACAACTGCCACCAGGCCACTAGCCCGGTGGTCAACATCGCTCGTGACTGGCGCGGCAGCATGATGTCGCACGCCGGTCGCGACCCCATTTACTGGGCGACGGTGGCTATCGCCGAGCAGGACTTCGACGGTGCCGGTGATCTTTGTATCCGATGTCACACCATGGCCGGCTGGCAGGCGGGTCACTCGACACCGACCGATGCCTCATCGCTAACCGATGCCGATGCAGCCGACGGCGTCGGCTGCGACGTGTGCCACAAGATGACTAATCCAGACGACTCGGAACATAGCGGCGTACAAACTCCACCCTTCGTCGCCAATGACGGTGGCTCGCCGGTCGAGGGCTACTATGGCAGTGCACAACTCTCTCTGTCGGCGTCCAATGCCAAGCTCGGTCCCTATGGCGATGCGGTACCCAAACACCAGTGGGACCAATCGCAGTTTCACCGCTCGGTCGATTTCTGCGGCTCCTGTCATGATGTATCCAACCCGGTAGTCGGCGACCTTGCGCCGAACAACGGTGCACAGCAGCCACTGTCCCCTGGAACCTTCGACGGCCATCTCAATACACCGTCAACCCCACGCATCCTCGAAGACAAGGCCGCCTTCAATAACCCTCCGTATAAATATGGTGTGGTCGAACGCACATACAGCGAGTACAAGGCAAGTGCTCTGTCACAAACACTGGTGTCAGACTACGCCACCCTGCCACTGGAGCTACAGGACGGCGCTATACAGCTTGCACGCGACGCTGCGCTGGTCGCGGGCACAGGTGGTAATTACAAGGACGGTGTCGACCGCTACTTCAGTTGCCAGACCTGTCACATGGCTGCGACCACCGCGCTGGGCTGCAATAAGCAGGGCGTGCCGCTGCGCTACGACCAGCCCAGGCACGATCTCACTGGTGGCAACTACTGGATGCCACAGGTAATGCAGTACATGGATGGCCAAGTCCCGAGTACGCTGCTGCTGGGCAGCGGTTTGAGTACCGCCGAAATTGAGGGCATGAATGCGGGTATTCTGCGCGCACAGACCAATCTCGAAAATGCCGCCTCGCTCTCGATCACCGGCAACACGCTGCGCATCGTGAACCTGACCGGCCACAAGCTGATCTCAGGTTATCCGGAAGGTCGACGCATGTGGCTCAACATCGTGTGGAAAGACAGTGGCGGCGTGCCCATCCGCGAGGACGGGGCCTACGGCCCGCTGGCACTCACCTACGACATAGACGGCAACCCTGGCAATGACGTGGTCGATACCCTGCTTGATCTCGACGATCCGAACACGAAGGTCTACGAGGCGCACGGCGCCATCACTCAGGAGTGGGCGGCGAAACTGATCGCAGTTTCGGCGGGCTACGGCGCCTTGCCGGTAGCCTATGACCGCGTCACCGGAGCAGTCACGGCGACGGTCGCCGACATTGCCGCGCTCGCCCCGGGTGATTACCACGAAACCTTTCATTTCGTGCTGAACAACAAGGTGGTCAAGGACAACCGCATCCCGCCCTGGGGCATGGCCTACAACGAGTCGCTGGAGCGTTCTGTTTTACCCGTGCCGGCGACGCAATATGGCAACCCCGGTCCGGGAGGTACCTTCAATTATTTCGACGACTTCGCGCTAAACCCGCCGGAGGACGCAGTAACGGCAGATATCAGTCTGATGTACCAGCCGACCAGCTGGGAATACATCCAGTTTCTCGACCACGCTAATAACGGCAGTGTGGCGTTTCTCGCCAACGAGGGCGCGAACATACTCGACGCCTGGCTCAACACCGGTATGGCCGCGCCGCATGTGATGGCCTCGACAACATGGGTAGTGCCCGACAGCGACAGCGACGGCGTGCCCGACACCATCGACAATTGTCCGAACGTTCCAAACACTGGGCAAGAGAACAACGACAGCGATGCCGAGGGCGACGTTTGTGATGATGATGACGACAACGACGGCCTTACCGATGTCGAGGAAGGGAATTATGATGGCGTCCCCGGTTATAACGCGGGAACAGATCCCGACCCATTCGATCCCGATACCGATGATGACGGGTATCTCGATGGCGTCGACCCCGTCCCGCTGCATTACAACTATGCCGACGGTAACGTTGCCCCATGGGGTGCTATCGACACCGATGTGAATGCTGCTGACCTGTCGGTCTGTCTGCAGTTCGTGCTCGGCCTGAAAGAGCCGACCAACGAGGATCTGGCTCACGGTGACCTGTATCCGATAGGTGCTCCGGATGGCCAGATCGGCCTACCCGATTATATCCAGTTGCAGAAGCTGGTACTTTTCTAGGCTGGGCTCAGGATGTCAGATTGAGATTTGTGAGGCGTAGCCCAACCCGCAGACCATTACAAAGCGATACACGAAAATTGTATGTCCGATTTCTGTTGGTTTCTCGCCGTTCAGGTGCTCATTTGAATGACGGAGGGTGTAAACCTCTATTATGAGAATGATGCTGAAACTGATGTTGGCAAACCTTGATGCACAGGCCGACGTAGATGAAGTCAGACATGTCAGCAACATCTTTTACTGATCATCGCCCGCAATCATGATCGTTACTTTTTATGGTGTCCGGGGTTCTGCTGCCACACCAGGTCCACTGACCGTGAAGTACGGCGGTAATACCTCCTGCGTTCATATTCAGCTCGACAATGGCAATGACCTGATTCTGGATGCAGGATCGGGGATCCGCTTGCTCGGTCACAAGCTCGCGAAGAAATCCAGCCCGGTTAATATACTTTTGTCACATTGTCACTGGGATCACATCCAGGGTTACCCATTTTTTGACCCGATCTACCAACCCGATCGTGTTATCAACGTCTACGTCAGTGTCGAATCCGGCCGCATGCTGCTGAATTCACTGATGGTGCAAATGGACGGTACGCATTTTCCGGTACGAGCGGAGGATTTGCCATCGTTTGCGATGCCGAAATTCAAGGGAATCGAAAGTGAACTCTACGAGCGAGAAGGTATTCAGGTAGTACGTCAGCCGTTGAATCATCCGGGCGGCGGCGTTGCCTATCGGATCGAAGATAACGGCGTCAGATGCGCATACGTCACCGATAACGAACTCGATCCACCTCATAAACCGGCAACCCGGTACGACCAGTGGGTCAATTTCCTTCACGGTGTCGATCTGTTGATCCACGACGCCCAGTATACACAGGACGATATGCCACACAGACATGGCTGGGGACACTCGCTTATTTCACAGGTGCGTCACCTCGCGGCTGATGCTGAAGTTGGGACGCTGGTCATGTTCCATCACGATCCCGATCGAACCGATGCCGAACTCGACGAGATCCAGATAGAGAACGACAAATACCTGAAATCGATGCGTGCCCCAACCCGCTGCGTTTGTGCCGCCGAGGGCATGCAATTTACATTAACGAAGCCGTTCCTCGGTGGTTTTACCAAAACTGATATCGGCAGCGAACCCGTGTGGAAGTTAAAGGCATGAGAGGTTCAGGGTTCCCCAGTGACTGACCCGCTTGACCTTTCATCCAGCCCAGGACGCCCTTTTGTGTAATATATTCCAGTGTCAGGTCGGCAGTTCGAGCACGTCCCGGGGAGCCATTTCATTTTCATGCACTTGCGACACGCATCGTGCGGCATCGGCCGTGACCATAAGACCGATAGTCACCGGGACACCTGAGAGGTACCCGGGGAGCATCAACGACTGCGGACGACCGGGAAATCAGACGGCTTCGGTGTGCCGATTCATCGCCCGGCGCCGAGGCAGGTATTGAAAATTGGAAATCACCAGGCCTGCGGTGAGAGATCCCGGCGGGGTACCACGTAACGCCAGAGGCATCCGTATAGATGATGCCACACCGCAGTCTAATGGCCGTCGCCGCACCTGGTCGTTTTTTCAATAACTTAATGAATGCACCCTATTGAATCAGCACTTTTACACATCCGGATTAGAACCCTCATATTTCTTAGTATAAATTTGTCATAATTAAATACACTTTCTGGATAGTTAATGTAACTATATGTTATTTATTGACTAATATATATGGTCAATATTTGATCAATCTAATATGAGCTCAGGTAAATCGTCTGCCGGGTGCGGTTAAAAACAATTCATCCACAGAGTTATCCACACAAAATGTGGATAACATGTATTTACATTTACGAGGCGCATATTGTCCTGCGCACGTCCCGGGACACGGACCCTTAATCCGTTATTGAATGCCTGACTGGTCATCCCGCGCCTCGTATTGGGATCAGTTGCAGTATCGCGTATTATCGACTCAGCCAGAAAGTGGCCCTACCTTCAGCCTGTGACTCGACTGCCCACTGCGCCACATGAACACATCAGAACCAATTCTACCGAAGCACCTCTATATCGAATCCACAGCGCCTGACGGAACAGCAATCAATGGTACTTTTGCGCCTGATAAACTGATTGCCTGGGCAGAAGCCGGTGATGATGATGCCATAGACAACTGGTGCAAACATATCTGTGACGAGAAGATAGCTGCGATCAATGCATGGGAAGACGATCGGATTCTGGAACTGGAAGATGAATGGGTATCTTCCGAAAATGACGTCGAGGAAGAAGATGATGATGGAGATGATGAAGAAGAAAGACGCTACCACTTAACCTGTGAAGCCGTCTCCAGAGATGCGGAAAAGAAACGCGAGATTGCCAGAGAACAGATGGCCGAACACAAGGGCGCCATTGAGAAGCTGGTACAGCAAGCCAGAACCTTCAACGATGCCCATACACCCCCCAGGGAAGAAAAACATTTAGCCGGATACCTGGCGGTTGCCATCTCTGCCGTCCTGGCCATCGCCGTTGTTGCCTACGTGCTGATCACCTGACCTGTCGGCGGATGCACCGGGTAATCACCAGTCGGCGGCTCGTGCTGCCATCTCCCCGATGGCAGTTTCACACATGATTGACTGGAAGCTACGCTGGCTGCGAGATCTTTTTTATACCCGATCGCAGCACCTTGCAGAAATTCGCAAGCTGCGCAGACGACTCATGAAGGCCAACCGCCTCATCCGGCGCGACCTGGAGCAGGTCGCCGAAGTCCAGCGCAAGTTGTTGCCGCCCGAGAACCACAGCATCCCGGGGATCACACTGGCAGCCAGTTACACGCCTTTTGTCAGCTCGGGCGGAGATTACTATGACATCGTCCCGTTGCTGCCCGGCGCGGAGAACGCCGGTCAATTGGCTATCTACCCGCGCTGGGGTGCCATTATCGCGGATGTCTCGGGCCACGGACCGGCTGCCGCAGTGGAGGTCGCCATGCTCGATGCTATCCTGCGGACCTACCCGAATCCCAGCGGTGGGCCGGCGGACGTGCTCAACTATGCCAACCGGCATTTCTTCTCGCGCCAGATCCGCGGTAGCTACATAACGGCCTTTGCCGCCAATTACGACCCTCAGACTTCGCGGCTGACCTACACCAACGCCGGACACAATCCACCGCTCCTGAAACGCACCGTCGAGCCACAAGTTACGGAATTCCTCGACGCATCGGACGGGATCCCGCTGGGTGTGGATCCGGCACACACCTGGGTGAACGTGGTGATCCCGATGCTAACTGGTGATCTGCTGGTCCTGTACACCGATGGCGTGACCGAGGCGCGCAACGCCAATGGTGAGCAATTCGGCCCGGAACGGTTGAAGGCACTTATTGAGACCAGCGACCCCGAGCCGCAGACCATCCTGGCCGTACTCAAACAGGCCCTTGTGCACCATCGCCAGGGCACCGTCCCCGAGGATGACCAGACCATCGTCGTAATACAAATCAACCCTTAGCCAGCAGTGAACGATGGCTCCACAGGGACGGGAGTGTTTTAATAAAATAATTCGATATCGGTCCTGACCCTATGATAGATAATCACCGGGTCGAACCAGTGCCACCATGATGAGGCGGGGTTATGATCAGCGCACCTGAAGCGACGGGTCGGCTATCCAGCCTTCCAGTGGATCGACCTGTCCTGACACGCCGAAGTTATTGTCACGCTGCAACCAGGCCCAGCCCGCCTGTACGGCACACAGCAAGGCGTCCAGATGATCTGCTCCGGGATCATTCGCCAGTGACCCTGGCGCAGATACGACCAGGCCGTGCGTTGCGAGAAGGCCATCGCTCGCGAGTTTCTCAAGCAGCTCCTTTCGTGCTTCGTATTGGTCCTGAGTCTGCTTACTCTTCGTATCCTGCTTGTAACTGCGGCGTCCGATGAGGGAACGGGCCAGGACGCCGGGATAGGCCTCAACGACAATCCGCTGCGGGTCTCCTTGCATCAGTCCCGGGATGGTCACTCCTGCCTCCAGCAGCCTTGGCGCACCTTCGAAGAACATCAATCCGACCGGTGTACCGTAGAGCTTCTGCGGGCTGATGGCTCCTGCCTTTACGTCCATGGCGCGGCGATGCTCCTTGTCACCTGCAGGTCTATTGGCCCGGTAGCCATCGAGGATTGAACGAAATCCTTTGCGCCCAAGCGAACTCGCGTGCTCCACATAGCCTTGCCAGGTATTGGGCCAACCGATGTTCTCGATGAATTTTCTCGACTGCCCGAACGGAAAATCGATACCCGCGATCCATGGGCCAGGCCTTCTCAATGCATCCTCAAAAGCATCGAAATCCCGCCATTCATTGAGTTCGCCCGCATACAATTGATTGCCGTCGAGTCTGCATACGAGACAGGTGATGGGCTTGCGTCGATTTGGAGTGCTCGTGAAGTCAATGCCGTAGATTTTCATGCGCAAACCATGGCATGAAGAGAGCAATTTAACCAGAGATCGTCGTATGACCGGGATATGTCAGGAGACTCGCTCACCACTTGCAACACCGCTTCGATCTGCCCGGCCGTCGCATCACCGTGGTCGTGGTCACGCGCTACCTTGGCGGCGGCAGGGTGGTGCCCTCATCGCCTTCCCCCGCCCCGGCCGTCCTGTCCATTTCCTGGTATTGCTCCGCGGTCATATGCGGCAGCTTTTCGAGAAACGCCACTATCGCCCAGATCCTGGCATCGCTATGGGTCGGCCCCCAGGCGGGCATGCCGGTCATCTTCACACCGTTTTTGGTAACCCAGAACAATTCCTCGGATTTCCATTCTTCCACCTCCTCCTGCAGCTTGGGTGGTCTGGGCATCAAGCCTTCGCTCATTTCAGTCGAGTCGATGCCCGGTGCAAGATGGCAGCCGACACACATCTCGCGGTAGTGGCGAAATCCTTCCATAACCATCCGGTCATCATCCAGGGGCGGTGCGGTGATTCCCCTGGCGTGTGCACTCACCGATTTATCCATGGTGGTACCCAGGATGAAATTTGTTAATGGATGGTGCGGGTTTGTGGCGGCAACATTGATGACCCGGAGAACATAGCCGCGATGCCGGAAATAAACGCAATCACCACCAGCCATAGAAATCCTTTAACTATTCAGCTCGCCACCGAAACAAAGAGGCGAAAGGCATTTATTCAAACATTTTGCCACGGAATCCACGGAAAACACGAAAAAATAAAAGCCTGACAAGTAATATTTCCGTGTTCTTCCGTGGATTCCGTGGCTAATGGGGTTTTTATTGATGACATCCTCTGGATAGGTGTCATTTACCTCTGAGGTGAATAGTTACGAAATCCTTTAATGCATTTCATATTCACCTCACAAATGCAGCGAACTCATTACGTCGCATTGCATAAAACCTTATCTGTAGAGTCCAGGTCTGTTTACCCGCCATTTTTCCCATACTTGCAATTTCCTGCTGCGAAACCCCGCAGCGGCGTGCTGCGCCTGCCTGAACTGTTCCCTGCCTGCCCCCATTCCTGACAGATTACTGTCACAGCACATGACATATCCTGGCGTTGGCATCGCGTGTCAAAAGGTGAGTTGAATGCCTGCTCCTCCCTGGAACAGTCGAACATTGGGAAATTCGAATCTTTGCCGGGTTTTGATGCCGTATTTTTTGAATTTAACCATGTGATGAATCATCATAATATCAACACAAAAATGATGGCGTATAAGAAGATAATCAAGAGAAATATTGTCCGATACCGCAAATACCACGGCAGTTTCCTGGATTCATTTCCCTCCCTGCCCCGGAATTCTTCAACTTCGTCTCTGATTAATCGCAAGCCAAATATCAATAGACCTGCGATAGCCAAAACCAGGACATATTTACCGATTACCTCGTTGTCTTTGGCGTAAAGTGTGCTGAGAGCGTTGCTTATGATCTCGCCCAATTCCTTGGCGACCGACAACCCCTGCTCGAATAGGTCATGGAATGTCATGCCCGTATCCTACGGGGCAAGAAACCATGCGACAAGCAGAACTCCACACCCTCCCCCGGCCTCGCCAGATCACTGGCAGGTGCCGGCCTGTTTCCTCCCCGGTCACTCCGGTGCTGTGACGGGTGGTTCTTATGCCCGGGTAGTTACGAAATAAAGCACGATAAGGACGCCCCCAATAGCAACAATCAGCCAGGGATTTGTAGATACCTTTTGAAGGATGTCTGATATACCCGTAGCACCTGCTGCTATTGCATAGTCCATCGTAAAACCCTCTATCAGAAACGTGTTGATTCCTGGCTCAATACCAGCGGCTACCGCAGGTAGCGAAGGTAGTGGTGAGCATATCAATACCTTACCAGAATACAGTCTTTTCGGGTGAGCTTATGGAATCTGCGGGACATGCCGACAGTATGTGCGAATAATGCATAAAGAGAGCGACATGGAAACGATAAAGATTATATTCATAACTGTACTACTGGGAATCATTGTAAGCAGTAACAGTTATGCACTGACAGGTGACCGTTTGTATCAGCGGTGTGCAAATCTTGACGCTTCTATTGAAGACCATGGGACAAAGTGCGATCAGGCATTAGTAGACACTGTGATGTGTCGTTGGTACGTACTGGGAATGGCAGATGCACTCGTTGATGCTCAGAAAATCTGCCCTTCTGATCGTGTCGTCGACCAGCAACTCGCACTTGTTGTATCGAAATATCTATCCGACCACCCGGAATCGCGTGATATGGACGGCATTAAGCTGGTTGAAGATGCTCTAAAGAAAGCTTTTCCCTGCAAATAAACCGGACAGGCAGACAGAAAGTGGCTTAACGGACTCTTCGCGCGGCGGTCTTTGGTGCACCATAAATTTTTTCGGGAAGGTAACAACTGCACAATCCAGCCAGTTGACGGTATATCCTGTCAGCCTTCCCCGCATGTGGCGGACAGATCGGCCTGTGCAACGTCCTTTTTGAGGATTGCCCAGCGTTCAGTCACGTCAGGGTCTGCACACTCGTCAACTCACCCAGTCACCCTCTACACCAGAGGCTTCAGCCACTTCGCTGCCTCCATGACGGCTCCGATTGCTTCCGGCTGGAGCAATTTCACCTGACGGGTTTTGCACCCGTGTGAAACGCCGCCTTTGCACGGCGCACGCCAAAAGCGGTCATTTAAATCCGTTTCGTGACACGAGATTTGTATAATCGAGACTGAAGACTCACCAGCATACAAGGCCATCATCTATATATGATCCCACCCGAATCACTTTCCGTTTCATTGTCAACATTTACACTCATTGCCTTAGCGGAGATCGGCGACAAGAGCCAGTTGGTGTGTATGACCCTGGCGACTCGTCACCGTCATTGGCCTGTAATACTGGGCGCTACGACGGCGTTTCTTGTACTTAACACCCTGGCTGTATTGTTTGGTGCTGGTGTGGCCGCCTGGGTGCCTGAGCGGGTAACTGCCGGCCTGGTGGCCTTGCTGTTCGGCGCCTTTGGCATCCACGCCCTGGGCAAACAGGATTATGGTGAATCAGACGATCTGGCGGAAAGGTCGGGCCACGGCATTTTTCTCACCACTCTGCTGTTGATCTTTGTGGCCGAGTTCGGCGACAAGACACAGATCGCGGTAGCGGGCCTGGCAGGTAGTTTCGATCCTTTACCGGTGTGGCTGGGCGCCTCCACCGCGCTGATAATGGTCTCGGTACTCGGGGTCTGGGCAGGACGTACCGTGCTGCAGCGCCTTCCGGTTCTTTGGCTGCACCGGATAAGCGGTGGTGTCTTTCTGCTGTTTGCATTGCTGGCGGCTTGGCGAGCATTTACCTGAGACACTCCATTGGCCTTTCATGGGGCGTAATGTCTGGACTGGATTCAAGCCTTCAACCGCACTCGCCGGTTTTCTGTGCCTAATCGACGTTCTTCCGATCCGCTGATGGTTCGCTCAGTATCTTTTTTCCCGAAAAAATCGCAGAGATAAGAGTGCCGTTTTCGCGCAGCTCGGTGACGGCAACTATCCTGACAGAGAGGGTCTCTTTGAATCATCCTGGACAACTACGCTGACAGATTTTACCCGTATGCCTTGATATTTTAGTGATGAGGACAATTTGCCCCGTCAAACAAAAACGACCCCTCACATCCCTGTTCAGGATCGTCTGGTTTGCTCGCCTGATTACTGGCCAGAAGTTGGTGTTGCCGGTTGTGCAGGACCAGCCGCCGGGGGAGCAAAAGCAGGAGCACCATTAGCGCCTGGATAGCCACCTCCATAGCCGGGAGCACCACCATAGCCAGGAGCACCACCATAGCCGGGACCACCTCCATAGCCGGGACCACCACCATAACCGGGACCACCACCATAGCCGGGACCACCACCATAGCCGGGACCACCACCATAGCCATCATAACCATAGCCACGCCCACTTCCACGCCCGTAACCACTCCCATGGCCGCGACCGCTGCCGCTCATGTTGAAGCCGAAGTCGCCGTCGAAGTCGCCGTCACCATAGCCGTCACCCGAGCCATCACCATCCCAGCTATTACCACCATAGCCACGGTCGCCGCCCCATGGCCCCCAGGCCTGCGCTGCCGTGAAAGGAATCGCCATGGCGCCGGCTATAGCTGTTGCACACAATGTTTTGGTCAGTTTATTCATATCTGCTACCTCAAGTGGATTTGTAGTAAATCTATACAGCAGACCTGTTACAAGATCTCCTGCGATCACTGACGGAAGGAAATTTCCCTGGCTGATTCAGGAATCAACTCATATCCGTTGAAATCATGCTAATCGAATCAGCTATGTTTTATCGGTTCGACAGCGCACATAGGACAGAAATATATCCCCCGGAAAATACCCGGATACGAGCGCTACTACCGCAAACAGAGCGAACAGTGCAGATTGGATGCCAGCAGAGTGGGTTATGCTCCCTGATACATCAATGTTGAAGGACGCTCCCCCAAATCGAGTGGGTAGATCACCGTTGTATGGCCGAATTCATTCGGCCAACAACCTTGCCATCAGGAGGAATGCATCTCGTCTAGGTTGATGTGTTACCCACTCAAGCAGGGGAAGAACCTGTTGAAACAGGGGCGTACTTCGTCCCGGGTCACAAGCCTGCCACGCCATAGTTGCAGCGAGTATGATTTATTACGATCCGCTCCTGGTCCGGTATCAGCGTCTAACCATCGCTTCCAGCCGACACCTCTGTCTCCACTTTGCTCCGGTGGGGCTGCAGATAAACTGCAGGCAAGTGTTGCGCTCACTGGCTGAACCCGCCAGCCCTAAAGGTCCGATCTTGAGCATGAACCTGTCGTTCGAGACATTCCTCATCCACTACCCCACCCCGTCCGGGCTCATTTGGCAGGATTTCGGGCGTGTCAGGCGGGACACTTAAGCAGAAAGGCCAACAGAAAGTACTTAAGGTTCTTTATCTTATTAAAATATATATCATATTGTATTTTATACCCTTAATAACCAGCTCGGTGGTTCGAGCCCGTCCCGGGGAGCCATTACATGTTTTGGCCAGTCTGCATACACAGAAAAAGCTTACACCCCCGGCGGCTTGCTATACGGACAGCCACCGAAAACGACTGCTGAGGGCAATATTCAGTCGTTGCCGGCTTGCGGCAGTTTCTATGCGCGCTGACCGTACCCGGCGACAAGATAGGCAAGGAAGTCATCACGCAATTCCGGATGTTGCAGGGCAAACTCCACTGTTGCCTGCAGATAACCCAGCTTGCTCCCGCAATCGTAACGTTTGCCTTCAAAACGATAGGCCAGTACCTGTTCCACGCGGAGTAACTGTTCGATCGCATCGGTCAACTGGATCTCGCCGCCAGCGCCACGCGGAATCTTTTCCAGATACTTGAAGATAGCCGGTGTCAGGATATAACGCCCTACTACAGCCAGGTTGGAACGGGCCTCCTCGGGCAGCGGCTTCTCCACGATGTTTCGCACATGCGAGACGCGGTCGTCCGATTCACCGGGGTCGACTATGCCGTACCTGTCTGTCTCACCCGGTGGCACCTCCTCAACCCCGAGGATGCTGGCGTGATGATGGTTGTATACTGAAACCATCTGACCAAGCACACAGTTGCCGCTACTGTTGATCAGGTCATCCGCCAGGATGACTGCAAAAGGTTCATCACCGACCACCGGCTTGGCGCATAACACGGCATGGCCCAACCCGAGGGCTTCCGGCTGACGTACATAAACACAGGTTACATTGGCCGGCACAACCTCCTGCACGATTTTCAGCAAATCTGTCTTGCCCTTTTTTTTGAGTTCGGATTCCAGTTCGTAGTTTTTGTCAAAGTGGTCCTCAATCGCACGCTTACTGCTGCTGGTGACAAAGATGAGTTCATCTATACCGGCATTGACTGCCTCTTCAGCCGCGTACTGAATCAAGGGCTTGTCAACAACCGTCAGCATTTCCTTTGGATTTGCCTTGGTTGCCGGAAGAAAGCGGGTGCCCAGACCCGCAACGGGGAAAACTGCCTTTCTGATTATTTTATCCATGATCTATCACCTGAATCAGTTCTCCTTAACCCTGTCGTAAACATCCTCAAAACGGACGATATCATCTTCGCCCAGATAACTGCCTGATTGTATCTCGATCACTTCCAGCGGGATATTGCCTGGATTTTCCAGGCGGTGTTTTTCCCCGATGGGTATAAACGTCGACTCATTTTCATGCAGTACGAACACCTGATCTCCACAGGTAACCCGTGCGGTGCCTCTCACCACCACCCAGTGTTCCGCGCGATGATGATGCAGCTGTAATGAGAGCTGCGCCCCGGGCTTGACGGACAGGCGTTTTACCTGGAACCGGGAACCGGCATCGATGCCTTCGTAAGAACCCCAGGGACGAAACACCTGCCGATGCACCTTGCACTCCTCACGTTTGCTGCCTTTGAGGCGGCTCACGATCGCCTTGACATTCTGTGCCTTGTCCTTGCTGGCGACCAGTACAGCATCCGCGGTTTCCACAACCACGACATTATCCAGACCCACCATGGCAAGACAACGATGTTGTGCGACCAGAAACGAATTATACGTATCCTCCACCAGCACATCACCCTGGATAACATTGCCATCAGCATCATGGGGACAGATATCCCACAGTGCCGACCAGGCACCAATATCGGACCAGCCTGCACTGATTGGAAGGACGACAGCACGTTCGGTTTTTTCCATGACCGCATAGTCAATGGAGTCACTGGGACATTCATTAAACTTCTGCTTGTTGACACGAAAGAAGTCGCGGTCCTGGACACCCGTATTCATGGCTTCGCGACAGTTCCTGAGAATCTCGGGGTGGTATTGGCTGATCTCATCCAGCCAGCGGTCAGCACGCATCAGGAAGATGCCGCTGTTCCAGTAATAGTCGCCTTCACTGAGGTAGCGTTCGGCAGTTTGCCTGTCCGGCTTCTCAACGAAACGCGCAACTGCATACGCCGTACTGCCTTCAATCCGGGCGTCCCGCTTGATATATCCATAACCCGTCTCGGGTGATTCAGGCACGATTCCGAAGGTGACCAGTGCGCCCTGTTCGGCATTGTCCCTGCCCTGTTCAACTGCGGCGACAAACTGCTGCGGCTCTGTCATGACGTGGTCGGCCGGCATCACCACCATCATGGCATCGGGGTCCTGCTTGACGAGGTACAAGGCGGCCAGCGTTAGTGCAGGCGCCGTATTTCTGCCAGTGGGCTCGAGTATGATGGTGGCAGGTGACTTGCCCAGCTGTGCGATCTGCTCGGCCAACAGGAAACGATGCTCTTCGTTGCACACATAAACCGCATCACCAACATCCGCAAGACTATCCAGCCGACAGGCCGTTTGCTGCAACAGGGTTTTATCCGAAACAAGCGGCAACAGCGGCTTGGGATAATGCTCACGCGATAACGGCCACAGGCGTGAGCCCGAACCACCGGACAAGATGACTGGATAGAGTTTCATTCAACGGTTCCTTATTCTGGCAATGGATAATTATAAGGTGTCGCTCGGGATCTCCCTAGTCATCGACGCTGCAAACTGAATATTGAATCGCCACAAGCCTTGATTGTTCGCAGCGACTGATGGCGGGAATTGCAGCAAAGAAGCACCGGGCACTGCGACGCTAATCCGGCGATCCGTCAACACCCGGCCGTCTATATCTACCTGTAATATATGGGTAATACAAACCCGAAGTGCGTCGCAGGCTGCAAGAGCGGAAAGCTGCCACGATCCAGGCATGTGCCCGGATCATGGCAGCCTGGACACTACTGCTCGCCCACAGAGCCAACCGCAAGGTTCTGGCGATTTTTCTCGATGGTACTCTGTCCGATCCCTTTCACATTGGCTAAATCCTCAATGCGCACGAAAGGACCGTGTGCATCGCGGTAGGCAATGATTGTCGCCGCCTTTTTCTCGCCTACGCCATTCATGGCACTGGCCAGTGTGGCGGCATCGGCTGTGTTAATGTCGACCGGCCCGGCATAGGCATGTAGCGACATCAGCATCGCCATTGAAACCAGCAGTGATACAAACACTCTTTTCAGCTTGTGCATTCCTGTCTCCTGTGTCGTGACTTCCCTGTAGTAATGAACTGGCATGGCAGTTGTCAGATCGGCCGACAGACTGCAACGCCACCGCAGACAGGGTGCCTGACAGGTGTATCAGGCTAAAGCAGACAGTTCTGAATTTATTGTGCGCAAAACACGTACCGGATCGTCAGCCCGGGTCACCGGGCGACCAATCACGAGATAGTCAGAACCGTTGATGATTGCATCAACAGGTGTCATCACGCGACGCTGATCATCCGTCTGACTGCCGGCCGGCCGAATACCCGGCGTCACCAGCCTGAAGCCTGCATCGAGCTGGTCCCTGAGAACCGCCGTTTCCCGCGAAGAGCAGACCACACCGTCCAGACCGGACTGTTGCGCAAGGTGTGCGAGGCGTAGCACATTGTCCAGAGGTGTGCCTGAAAGGCCCACGGCTGCGAGATCCGCCTCATCCATGCTGGTCAACAGGGTAACCGCAACCAGCAAGGGTGACTGCCGTGCCCGCGCAACACCCTCCTTCGCTGCCAGCAGCATGCGTTCACCACCCAGTGCATGCACATTCAGCATCCATACCCCAAGCTCGGCCGCCGCGTGACAGGCGCTGGCAACCGTGTTGGGAATATCATGAAATTTCAAATCGAGAAAGACATCGAAACCACGCGCTGCAAGGTCTTCTACCAGTCGCGGCCCGGCACGGGTAAACAGCTCCTTGCCGACTTTCAAACGGCACAGATCGGGCGTCAACCGTGCAACCAGTTGCATGGCCGGCGCCGCATTCGGGAAATCAAGCGCGACTATAACCTTTGATCGACTCACTTCAGAAAATACACCTGTATGTTGTTAACCACCCCACCAGCCTATTCACCTTCAACGCCGTGAATCGGCTTGATGGTATTCCATTGCTTGCAACTCGGGCACTGCCAGTGGAGCATTTTGCCGTAGAAACCACACTCGAGGCACTGGTAGACCGGTTTGTCTTCCAGCAACTGATCGGTCATGTTTTTCAGTATCGACAGGTTCTCATGAGCGGCGCCCTCGCTTCTCGACAGACTGAGATCAATAAATCGCGACAAGCCGCGTACTGAAGGACGCTTGCCCAGTTCACTTGCGATGAATCGGGCAGCCGACTCACTACCCTCTGTATCGCTCATAATGTCTGCCAGTGCAAGCACCGGGGAAATACCCGCATAGCAGCTAATGGCATTGTGCAAGTAATCAATAAAGGCCCCTGCAGTACCAAGTTCGCGGTGACAGGCGTGCATGTTATCAAGAATCTCCGGCAACAACTCGATGTCGCGTTCAGCAACCTGCTCGTAGGCATCCAGTGCGGTACGATAATCACCGCCCTGGCGGGCAATATTCCCCGTTATGAACCATGCACGTGCGCAATGAGGATCGTATTCGCTGGCGTTCTTGAGCAGGCTGGCGGCCTCCTCGACCTTCCCCCTGACTCGGGCATTCTCGGCCAGTTCGCAATAAAACTGTGCGATGACCGATTTTGCCGGTTGTTCGCCCACGAAACCCATCTGGCCGGCGATGCCGATGGCGTTTTCCCAGTCCTTTTCCTGCTGATAAATATCCAGCAACAGGGGCAGCACCGTCGAGAGGTGTACGTTGCTTTCAATCAACTCCTTGAACAGGCCTTCCGCACGATCGAATAAACCGGCCTTCATGTAGTCCTGTCCGAGTTCCAGCACGGCATCGGCACGCTGTTCAGTATTCAGCGTGGAAAGCGCAATGAGGTTCTGGTGGATACGGATGGCGCGGTCGACTTCCCCTCGCTTTCTGAACAGGTTGCCCAATGCAAGATGGGTTTCAACGGTATCGCTGTTAACCTCCAGCATGCGGATAAAGACGTCAATGGCCTTGTCCTGTTGTTCACTGAGCAGGTAATTCAGGCCCTTGATATAGTCGACACCCAGCACGGAATCAGCGCAGCTACCGGGTTTACCTTTGCTGCGTTTTGCGGCAAACCAGCCAAAGGCGGCTGCAACCGGTAACAGCAACCAGACCAGATCCTGAATTAGCACAACGGAGTACGAGAACGGCTAACAGCCAGGGACACGAACGCCTGCTGTTGTCCAGCGAATGGATGTGTGGAGCAGGAAACGGCTAACCCCGGCCTGAACTCAGTCACCCCGGATGCGTGGCCCGGGAAGACTGTGGCCGGGTTGGCCTCGCAGGTGTGTCTAGAATCCCCTTTCGCGAGCAAGTCCCTCGTTGACACGTTCCCTGAGCTCCTTTCCTGGCTTGAAATGGGGTACATGTTTGGCCGCCAGTGCGACCGAATCACCGGTCTTCGGGTTTCTGCCAATACGCGGAGGACGATAATGCAGAGAGAAACTGCCAAATCCCCTGATCTCTATCCGCTGCCCCGTAGCGAGAGCCCAGCTCATTTGTTCAAGCAGACTTTTGACCGCCAACTCAACATCCTTGTGATTCAGATGTCCGTTTTTAGCCGCGAGTATCTCGATCAATTCAGACTTTGTCATTTTATCCACCAACCCGGATGTAAGTTTCCGTTCCAGTCATTATCCGATGAACAGGCCATTATTCCCTGTCAGACGGGCGACTAACTCTCGTCGCCGTTCATCTGCTTCTTGAGCACATCACCAAGATTAGTTGTTGCTTCAGCAGCACCGGCTCCGTAGTCCTGCATCATCGCCGCCTCGTCCTCGCTGTCCTTTGCCTTGACGGACAACATGATGGCACGGCTCTTTCTGTCAACACCCATAAACTTGGCCTCGACCTCGTCGCCGACACTCAGCAGGCTGCGTGCATCCTCGATCCGGTCACGGGACAGTTCAGACGCGCGCAGGGTCCCTTCAACACCATCGCCCAGATCAATGATTGCCGCTTTCGCATCCACGTCCTTGACAGTGCCCTTGACGAAGCTGCCCTTGCTGTGTTCTGCAACAAAATTCGAGAACGGGTCCTTTTCCAGCTGCTTGACACCCAGCGAGATGCGCTCACGTTCAGGATCAACTGACAGCACCACGGCTTCGATCTCGTCACCCTTGGAGAATTTCCGCACGGCTTCTTCGCCCGGCTCATGCCAGGAAATATCCGACAGGTGAACCAGACCATCGATGTCACCTTCCATGCCGATGAAAATACCGAAATCGGTGATGGACTTGATGGTACCCTTGACCACGTCACCCTTGTTGCGGGTGGCGCCGAATTCATCCCACGGATTGGGGTAGCACTGTTTGATACCCAGCGAGATACGACGGCGTTCCTCATCGATATCCAGCACCATCACCTCGACTTCCTGACCGATATGGACCATCTTGGAAGGGTTGACGTTCTTGTTGGTCCAGTCCATTTCCGAGACATGCACCAGGCCCTCGACACCCTCTTCAATCTCGACAAAGCAGCCGTAATCGGCAATGTTTGTCACCTTGCCGAACAGGCGTGAATTGGCCGGGTAACGACGCGCCAGATCTGCCCATGGATCGGTACCCAGCTGTTTCATACCCAGAGACACGCGGTTACGCTCGCGATCGAACTTGAGCACCTTGACTTCGATTTCATCAGCGACATTGACGATTTCCGACGGGTGCTTGACACGCTTCCATGCCATATCGGTAATGTGCAGCAGACCGTCGATTCCACCCAGATCCACGAATACACCATAATCGGTCAGATTCTTGACAATTCCCTTGATGGTCATGCCTTCCTGCAGGCTCTCGAGCAGCGCCTCGCGCTCTGCACTGAATTCTGTTTCCACCACGGCGCGGCGCGAAACCACGACGTTATTGCGACGTTGATCAAGCTTGATCAGCTTGAATTCAAGCTCCTTGCCTTCGAGGAAAACCGGATCGCGTACCGGTCGCACGTCGACCAGCGAACCGGGCAGGAAGGCACGGATCTCTTCTATATCAACAGTAAAGCCACCCTTAACCTTGCCACTGATAACGCCCTTGACGATGTCTCCATTTTCATACGCCTTTTCGAGCCGGCGCCATACTTCATCCCGTTTTGCTTTTTCACGCGACAGTTTGGTTTCACCAAAACCGTCTTCCACCGCCTCCAGGGAAACTTCGACTTCATCGCCGATTTCTATTTCAATTTCACCCGAGGCGTTCTTGAATTCTTCGATTGGAATAATGCCTTCGGATTTCAGCCCGGCATTCACGATCACACTATCTGATTGAATATCAACAACTGTCCCTATTACTACAGAACCTCTCGTTAACGTCTGGTTAACGAGGCTTTCTTCAAACATTTCAGCAAAACTTTCGGTCATGGGAGACATCATCCTAGAGCCGTGCAGGCACGACCCATTTAAAATAGCTACCGTATCTAGCGATACCGCAGGTCAGGTTAAAAAAAAGGCCCGGGTAACGCCCCGGTCCAAACGGAACACAAGATTATACGTGTATCTGCTTAATTGTACAGGGATTTTCACAAGACCGAATGGACAACTGCCAGCACTCGATGCAGGGTATCTGCCTCATTCAGGTCACTGTTATCGACGATCAGCGCATCGGGTGCCGGTGTCAGCGGCGATATCTGGCGGCTGGAATCACGCGCATCGCGTGCTTCCACCTCCTTGACCAGAACCGCAAGATCTACATTTATTCCCTTTTCTTTCAACTGCTTATATCGCCTTTCTGCACGCACACCAGGGCGTGCGGTGAGAAAAAACTTGAGCGTTGCATCCGGGAAAACTACCGTTCCCATATCCCGCCCGTCGGCGATCAAACCCGGCAGCTGCCGACAGCGCCGCTGCCACGCCAGTAACGCCTCGCGAACCGCCGGCAAAGCGGCTGCTCGCGAGGCCGCGGTGGCACAGGCTTCGGTACGCAGGGCATCGCTGACATCCACACCCTGCAGGCGTATGGCCGGGTTCTCCGGCGTCGGGAGACAATCGCTTTTACTCAGGCGGCCGGCGAGCGCCACCAGCGCCGTTTCATCTGCAAGGTCGAGTGACTGCTGCAATGCGGCGTAAGCCAGCAGACGGTACAGGGCACCGCTATCCAGATGGTGCCAACCAAGCTGTTCGGCCAGCGCCTGGCTGATGGTGCCTTTACCCGAACCGCCGGGGCCGTCGATAGTAATGACCGGAACAGCCTGCGCGGTCTGGTGATCGGGATTATTCATGACGGACACATTCAGCAGCACGCTCTGATGACGCGGCGCCTAGCCGACCTGCTCACGGGTTGCCGTGATCTTCAGTCCGGCCTGGCTGGCCAGTTCAACAAAGCCGGGGAATGAGGTATTCACATTGGCACAATTACTGATTTCTATTTCACCCTGTGCACGCAGGGCGGCAATGGAAAACGCCATGGCAATGCGATGGTCACCGTGACTGTCAACACGACCGCCGCCGATCACGCCGCCGTCGATGATCAGTCCGTCAGGCGTTGGTTGCGCAGCGATGCCAAGCGTTTGTAATCCATCGGCCATCACCTGGATTCGATCGCTTTCCTTGACCCGTAATTCTCCGGCGCCGCTCAGCACCGTCCTGCCCTGCGCACAGGCCGCCGCGATGAAGATCACCGGGAACTCGTCTATTGCCAGCGGCACCAGTTGCGGCGGGATATCGATACCGTGTAACGGCGCAGACTGTACCCGCAGGTCAGCCACCGGTTCACCACCGACGTCACGTTCATTCATCACGAGGATGTCAGCCCCCATACGCCGCAGGATATCGATAATACCGGTACGTGTCGGGTTCATGCCCACATGTGCAAGCAGCAGTTCGGAACCCGGGGCAAGACTGGCGCCCACCAGGAAGAATGCAGCAGAGGAAATATCTGCAGGTATATCAATTGCGATGCCGCGCAGGGAATGCCCGCCTTCGATACACACGCGGTTGCCACTGCGCTGCACGGGGTAGCCCATACCGGCCAGCATGCGCTCGGTGTGATCGCGTGTCGTCGCCGGTTCGGATACACATGTCTGTCCACGGGCATACAGACCGGCAAGCAACAGGCAGGACTTCACCTGCGCACTGGCAACCGGCATGTCGTAGTCAATGCCGATGAGTGTTGCAGCACCGTGAATCACCAGCGGCGCCGTGCCGGCAGTGCTCGCCTCGATCTGTGCACCCATCGTCGTCAAGGGTCCGACCACCCGTTGCATTGGACGACTGGACAGCGACACATCACCGGTCAAGGTGGTTGAAAATGCCTGGCCCGCGAGCAGCCCGCTCATCAGGCGCATGGAGGTGCCGGAGTTACCGAGATTCAGCGCAGCGGCAGGTGCCTGCAAGCCATGCAGGCCGACGCCCTTGATGTGGACCTTGCCGGCATCCGGCCCGCTGATCTGCACACCCATGGCGCGAAAGGCCGCCAGTGTTGCCAGGCTGTCTTCACCCTCCAGGAAACCGCTCACCTCGGTGTGTCCTGCGGCCAGCGAGCCAAGCATGACAGATCGATGGGAAATGGACTTGTCTCCGGGCACACGCAACCGGCCAGCAAGCTGCCCGCCGGCCATGACCCGGAAACGGAGGTCCGGGGTATCTGCCGTTGAGGTTGTCATTCCGCTGTCTTCCCTGTAAAGCAATCGCGTGCCGCCTTGGCCGCAGTGAAGACCGCAAGCAGCTGCTGGCCATCGTGATTCCTGATGGCGTCACTCAGCACCTGCAGGTCATCCACAAAACGCTCGATCATCAGCAGGATGGCATCACCATTGGCGAGGCAGATATCACGCCACATGACCGGGTCACTGGAGGCGATGCGCGTAAAGTCACGAAAACCGCCCGCCGCGTAATCAAATACCTCATCGTGCTCATCCAGCCTGGCCAGCGTATCCACCAGCGAATAGGCCAGCAGATGC
>Ga0210101_1000169_pt1 | contig 23315 bp, 25 predicted proteins | sample Muzzi_PWC_D1_FD_185534 | JGI IMG/M metagenome (GOLD analysis project Ga0210101, IMG submission 185534) | Wetland microbial communities from San Francisco Bay, California, USA, that impact long-term carbon sequestration - Muzzi_PWC_D1 (SPAdes) | ecosystem: Environmental > Aquatic > Marine >... | reverse complement strand
TGGTCGGCGGCGGGATCGCCGGCCTGCTCACCGAGGTCGCCTCGGCGCTCACCGTGCGCCGCCAGATGCGCCGCACCCTGCGCGACCTGAAGCGCCAGGTCGAACACGAGCAGCGCCGCCTCGAGGCGGAGCGGCGCCGCACCGCGCGGCAGGCGGCGCGGGCCTAGGCGGCGAATCCATGCCCAAAGGAATCAACCCCAAGACCCCCAAGCCATAAAAGCCGATCAAGCCGAAGTGCCGAGACGCGCTGAGGCGGATGGCAAATGGGGTCGAGAACGATTAGGCCTCTTGAACAGGAGTCCAGAATGCTTGTGGCCGACCGGATCGCTCACGGTAATCCCTCCGCACCACGCGTCCCCATCTCTATAACGGAATTGCCGGTGCCGTAGCTTCAAGCCAAGCCGGTCTGTGATCTCGTCGTATCGTGAATGGACGTGGCTACCCTGGACGTGCCCTTGGCAGTATGCACGTCCTGCCATTGGGACCATCAAGCCCGAGGCGACGTTGTCTGCAATCTGCAATCCAGCATGATTCTGGCTCCCGCCAAACGTTGGCATCTCCAAAATGCGGCTATAGGGATCACCCGCGAATTGAAACTTTTGAGTGAAAATTGAGTGCGCCACTCTGGAATTGAGCCCGGGATTATTGCTATCGATCACCATGATTCCGCGATCGCCCTTGATCTCCAAATAGCGTTGGAATGATTGGCAGATAGCCTGAATCGAATATGTGTTCATGGCTAGGCCGTCTAGCGGCTCATTTGGCACCTTGACCCAGACGCGTCCCAAGATGCGGGCATCTACCCCCTCAAGCAGCCTAAGAATGTCTCGGAGATACAGAAGGGCCGTTCGTCGCTTCCGACGAGACGAAGAGCGCACCATCGTTCGCAGTTCGGCGCCTTTGATCTCCTCCAGAATATCGCCGAGTCTGTGCCGACCATCGCTAAGCCTTCCCCCAAAGTAATGCCGCTTCAATGCGAGAAAATCCGTGGTCAATTTGACAAGCTGGGCTTGCTCAACAATGACGCAGGAGAAGGCAAGGATCGGCTGGATACCGGACTCCGATTTGAGAGTCTGGACGTCCCCAGCGTCGTCGACGTATGCGATGAGCAAGCTTTCTTCCCCCCGAGAAAACAACTACGGCCACACGAAGTGGCCGTAGGGGTTGCCGCCTAGCCCGGAGGCTCAAGACGGCGCGCAGATATAGTTATCTGCCTGCAGAGTACCGAAGCCCTTGGCAGGCGTCAATGCCTGGGGTCGGGCTAGATTTTGCCCCTCCTCTCGCCTGACGCCGCGACCGCGACCTGGCCGAAGGAGACGCCGCCGTCGTTCGGGGGAAGCCGTTCGGGGAGCAGGACGCGCAGGCCGGCGGCGCGCAGCCGCTCCGCGGTGCGCTCGAGCAGGAGGCGGTTCTGGAAGACGCCGCCGGATAGCACCGCGTCGCCGAGGCCGCTCGCCTCGGCGGCCGCCAGGCAGGCCGACGCGGTCGCCGCCGCGAGCCCGTTGTGGAAGCGGGCGGAGACCTCGCCGGCCGTCGCGCCGGCCTCGAGGTCGGCGAGCATGGCACGGATCGTCTCGCGCGGGTCGAGGAGAAGCGCGGGGGCGGCGCCGTCCGCACGCCGCTCGACCAGCTCGAGCGGGTAGGCGCCGCGCTCGTCGAGCCGGGCCGCCGACTCCAGCTCGATCGCCGCCTGGCCCTCGTAGCCGCTGCGCGACCGCAGGCCGGCCAGGGCGGCGACCGCGTCGAAGAGCCGCCCGGCGCTGCTGGTCGGCGGCGCTGCCGGGCCGCCGCGGGCGAGCGCCGCGACCGCCTCCCAGTCGGCCGGCTCCACCTCCCCCGCCAGCCCGCGCGGAATCCGCGGCAGGGGCTCGTCGAGCGCCGCCGCCAGCCAGGCGCAGGCCATCCGCCACGGCTCGCGGGCGGCCGCGTCGCCGCCCGGCAGCGGCACCGCCAGCAGCGCCCCGAACCGCTCGAAGCCGGCGGCGTCGCCGACCAGGATCTCGCCGCCCCAGACCGTGCCGTCGGTCCCGAGGCCGGCACCGTCGTAGATCGCCCCGACGGCGCGGCCGGCGACCGCGTGCTCGGCCAGACAGGCGGCGAGGTGGGCGTGGTGGTGCTGGACGCCGAGCGTCTCGACCCCGTCGCGCTCCAGCGCGTAGCGGGTCGAGAGGTAGTCGGGGTGAAGGTCGTGGGCGACCAGCTCGGGGATGAGCGCGAACAGCCGCTCGAAGTGCGCGACGCCGTCCCGGAAGGAGAGCAGCGCCTCGAGGTTGCGCAGGTCCCCGACGTGGGGCCCCACCCAGGCGCGAGAGCCGCTGGCCAGGCAGAAGGTCGACTTCAGCTCGGCGCCGCAGGCGAGGACCGGCCGCTCCGCCGCGGGCGCCAGCGCGATGCTCTCGGGCACGTAGCCGCGGGCGCGGCGGATCGTCAGCGGCGCCGTGGCCGTCCCCGGATCGAGCGAGCGCACCACCGAGTCCTCGGCGCGGACGTGGATCGGCCGGTCGTGGGTGAGGAAGGCGTCGGCGACCGGGCCGAGCCGCCGCAGCGCTTCGCGGTCGCGGTAGGCGATCGGCTCCTCGGAGACGTTGCCCGAGGTCATCACCAGGGGCTCGCCGAGGTCGGCGAGCAGCAGGTGGTGGAGCGGCGAGTGGGGCAGCATCAGGCCGAGGTCGGCGCAGCGGGGAGCGACCGCGGCGGCGACCGCGGCGGCCGGCCGGCGGCGGGCGATCGCGATCGGCCGCTCGCGCCCGCTGAGCAGGCGCTCCTCGGCCGGGGTCAGCTCGACCAGCCGCCGCGCCGCATCGAGGTCGGCGGCGAGGAGCGCGAAGGGCTTTCCCTCACGATGCTTGCGGCGGCGCAGCTCGGCGACGGCGCGCTCGTCGGCGGCCCGGCAGGCGAGGTGGTAGCCGCCGATCCCCTTGACCGCGAGGATCGCGCCGCCGGCCAGCATCGCCGCGGCGGCGGCGACCGCGTCGCGGTGCGGGGCCGGGTCGCTCCGCCCTCCGCCGGTTTCGCGCAGCTCGGCGCGCGGCCCGCAATCCGGGCAGGCGTTCGGCTCGGCGTGGAAGCGACGGTCGCCGGGGTCCTCGTACTCGGCACGGCAGGCGGCGCACATCTCGAAGCCGGCCATCGTCGTCGCCGCGCGGTCGTAGGGGACGGCGCGGACGATCGTGAAGCGCGGGCCGCAGGCGGTGCAGTTGACGAACGGGTAGCGGTAGCGGCGGTCGCCGGGGTCGAACAGCTCGGCGAGGCAGGCCTCGCAGGTCGCCGCGTCCGCCGAGACCGGCGCCCGCGGCGCGCCGCCGCGCTGCGAGGCGAGGATGCGGAACTCGCGCTCGCCGCGCGGCTCGAGCTCGACCGGCTCGACCGACTCGACCGCGGCCAGCGACGGCGCCTCGCCGGCCAGCCGACGCAGGAACTCGCCGACCCGCTGCGGGTCCCCCTCGACCTCGAGGCCGACCCCGTTCGCGTCGTTGAGGACGAAGCCGCCGAGCTCCAGCTCGCCGGCGAGGCGGAAGGCGAAGGGGCGAAAGCCGACCCCCTGGACCGTGCCGCTGACCCGCGCGGCGACCCGGCGCCGCGCCCCCGCGCCTCCGGTCGCCGTCGCCATCGCCGCGCCCTCAGGCGCTCGCCGCGGCCCGCCGCGGCAGCGCCGCCAGCCAGTCGCGCCAGGCCTCGACACCCTCGCCGCTGCGGGCGCTCATCATCAGCACGGTCGCGTCGGGGTTGACCGCCTCGATGTTGGCGAGCAGCCGGTCGAGGTCGGCGTCGACGTGCGGGAGGAGGTCGATCTTGTTGACGCAGACCAGCTCGCAGCTGCGGAACATCAGCGGGTACTTGAGCGGCTTGTCCTCGCCCTCGGCGACCGAGCAGACCATCGCCCGCGCGTCCTCGCCGACCCGGAACTCGGCCGGGCAGACGAGGTTGCCGACGTTCTCGATCGCCAGCAGGTCGAGCTCGGCCAGCGGCAGCTCGCCGAGCGCCGCGCGGACCATGTTGGCGTCGAGGTGGCACTCGCCGCCGAAGCCGGGGTCGGTGTTGAGCTGGGCGACCGGGACGTGCAGGTGGGCGATCCGGTCGGCGTCGAGGCTGCCCTGCACGTCGCCCTCCAGCACCCCGATCCGGGTCTCCCCCAGCCCCGCCTCGATCGCCCGCTCGAGCAGCGCCGTCTTGCCGGCCCCGGGGGCGCTCATCAGATTGACCACGGCGACCCCGGCGCGGTCGAAGTCCTCGCGGTTGGCGCGGGCGATCGTCTGGTTGGCGTCGAGCGCGTCCTCGGCGACACGGATCTTCGTCCTATGCATCCTCGACCTCGATCCAGTCGACTTCCAGCTCGCCGCCGGCGACCACCTCGCCGCCCGCGCCGCAGGCGGGGCAGCCGAAGCTGGGCAGCGCCGGCAGCCCGTTGCCCGGCAGCTCGCCGTGCTCGACGAGCGGCGGCGGCGCCGGGTCCCACTCCCGGCCGCAATCCGGGCAGCGCAGCAGCGCCGCGACCGGCTCCATCTCCAGCCGCGCCGCGGCGCAGGCCGTGTCGCGCGAGGCCAGCCCGAAGCAGAAGTCGAGCGAGGTCGGCACCGCCTGGCGCATCGCGCCGACCCGGACGTGCACCGCGCTCACCGGCCGCCCCCCGGCGTGGCGCGTCGCCGCGTTGACGATCGCCCGCGAGAGGGCCAGCTCGTGCATCAGCGCTCCGCCCCCATTTAGTGCCCCGCCCCGCAACGTCCAACCGGAAATGACGGCCCTAGATCACCGCCATACTGCGTCCTCAGTCGCCCAAATAGCGCTGCTATTCGGGCTCCCTGCGTCCTTGTCTGGCGGCGTCTAGACCTCGTCATTTCACGGCCAACGTTACGGGACGGGGCACTAGCAGATCCTCGGCAGCGGGTCGCCGGCCAACAGGTCCATCACCCGCCGCCCGCCGAAGGCGGTGTCGACCATCACCATTCCGGGCGGCTCGGCGCGCACCTCGCCGATCTGGGCCGCAGCCTCGCAGCCCGGCGCGGCGCGCAGCGCGGCGAGCGCCGGCTCGGCGCCCTCGGGGGCGACGAAGGCGACCAGCACCCCCTCGTTGGCGATGTACATCGGGTCGATCCCGAGCAACTCGGCCGCGGCGGCGACCTCGGGAAGGACCGGCACGGCGCTCTCGCCGACCTCGACCGCGACACCCGAGGCGCGGGCCAGCTCGTTGAGCGCCGAGGCGACCCCGCCGCGGGTCGCGTCGCGCATGCAGCGCAGCGCCGGGCCGGCCGCCTCGAGCATCGCCTCGACCGCGGGCCACAGCGGGCGGGTGTCGGAGCGGATCTCGGCGTCGAGGCCGAGCTCGTCGCGGGCCAGCATGATCGCCGTGCCGTGGGCGCCGACCGGGCCGGAGACGAGCACCCGGTCGCCAGGCTCGATCGACCCGGTCGCCAGCGCGGCCCGCGGGTCGAGGCGGCCGAGCCCGCTCGTGCAGACGTACATCGAGTCGCAGTGGCCGCGCTCCACCACCTTGGTGTCGCCGCTCACCACCTCCACCCCGGCGGCGCTCGCGGCGGCCGCCATCGCCTCGACCTCGGCCCGCAGCGCGTCCGCCTCCAGTCCCTCCTCGAGGACCAGCGAGACGGTCAGCGCCAGCGGCCGGGCGCCGGAGACGGCGAGGTCGTTGACGGTGCCGTTGACGGCCAGCTCGCCGATCGAGCCGCCCGGGAATCGGATCGGCCTGACCACGAAGCTGTCGGTGGTGACCGCCAGCCCAAGCCCCTCGGCCTCGACCTTGCCGGCGTCGCCCAGCTCGTCCAGCGCGGCGGACTCGAAGGCGGGGGCGAGCAGCCCCTCGATCAGCGTCTGGGAGGCCTTGCCGCCGGCCCCGTGCGCCATCGTCACCAGCTCGTCGCGGAACCGCGGCCGCTTGCCGCGCGCCGTCTCGACGATCCCCAGCACCCGCTCCTCCGACCTCACGCCGGCTCCTTCTCGCGGGCGAAGCGGCCGTAGTTGTAGTAGGCGGCGCAGGCGCCCTCGGGGGAGACCATGCAGGTCCCGATCGCGTGCTCGGGCGTGCAGGCGGTGCCGAACACCCGGCACTCCCAGGGCTTGATCGCCCCCTTCAGCACCTCGCCGCACTGGCAGGCCTCGGGGTCGGCGACGCGGACGCCGGGGACGGCGTGGCGCAGCTCGGCGTCGAACTCGGCGTAGGCGGCGGAGAGCTTCAGCGCGCTGCGCTCGATCGTCCCGAGGCCGCGCCACTCGAAGTGCGGGCGCAGCTCGAAGACCTCCTCCATCGCCCGCAGCGCCGCCGGGTTGCCCTCGTAGGGGACGACCCGCCGGTACTGGTTCTCGACCTCGCAGCGCCCCTCGCGCAGCTGGCGCAGCAGCATCTCGATCGACTGCAGGACGTCGAGCGGCTCGAAGCCGGAGACGACGAACGGCTTGCCGTGCTCGGCGGGGATGAACTCGAAGGGGCGCGCGCCGACCACCGTGGCGACGTGGCCGGGCCCGACGAAGCCCTCGAGGCTCAGCTCCGGCGAGGTGAGCAGCGCCCGCAGCGGCGGCACGATCGTCACGTGGTTGCAGAAGCAGGAGAAGTTGCCGACCCGCTCGGCCCGCGCCCGCCGCAGGGTCAGCGCGGTCGAGGGCGCGGTCGTCTCGAAGCCGATCGCGAAGAAGACGACCTCGCGGTCGGGGTTCGCCTTGGCGAGCCGCAGGGCGTCGAGCGGCGAGTAGACGACGCGGACGTCGGCGCCGGCCGCCTTCGCCTCGAGCAGCGTCCGCTCCGAGCCCGGCACCCGCATCATGTCGCCGAAGCAGGCGAGGGTGACGCCGTCGTGCGCGGCGATCGCGATCCCGTCGTCGACCCGGCCCATCGGGATCACGCAGACCGGGCAGCCCGGCCCGTGGACCATCTCGACCTGGTCGGGAAGCAGGTCGTCGAGGCCGTAGCGGTAGATCGCGTGGGTGTGGCCGCCGCAGATCTCCATCAGCTTGTAGTGGCGGCCCGGCTCCGCCAGCGAGGCGATCTGCGCGGCCAGCGCCGCGCCCAGCTCGGGGTCGCGGAACTCCTCGACGAATTTCACTGCGGTGCCCCCGGCCGGGCGATCGCGGTGCCGGCGTGGACCAGCAGCTCCTCGCCGAGGGCGACCGGGGCGACCAGGGCGACCTCGACCGTCTCGCGGCGGCCGGCGCCGTCCTCGCAGAGCGCCAGCTCGCGCTCGGCGTCGAGCGAGACGACCCGCAGCGGCTCGGCGACGTCGCCGCAGGTGATGCAGCCGTCGCCGTGGTCGCAGCCCGCGCTCACTCGATCGCGCTCCCCTTCAGCTCGTCCAGCTCCTGCTCGTACTCGGCGCCGAGCCCGGCGAGCAGCTCCAGCGTCGCCGCGGCCTCCGCCTCGTCGACCTTGGAGATCGCGAAGCCGACGTGGATCAGCACCCAGTCGCCGACCCCGACCCCGCCGTCCTCCTCGTCGAGCAGCCCGATGCTGACGTTGCGGCGCACCCCGGCCACGTCGACCTTGGCGAGCCGGTTGCGCTCGTCGACGACCTCCAGGACCTGGCCGGGTATCGCCAGACACATCGCGTGCTCAACGTAGCACGGGTCTAGCGCTCCGCTCCGGCGCTCCGCAGCTCCCCTGCCGCCGCCGCGGCGACCCGCTGGGCCGCCTCGCGGACCGCGGCGCCGGGCGCGGCGCCCGCCTCGAAGCGCGCCGCCTCGATCCCGTAGACGACCAGCCGCGGCGGCAGCCGCCCCAGCGCCCGGCCCAGCTCGACCGCCTCGGCCAGCCCCAGCGCGTGGGTCGAGGGGCCGGCGAGCGCCGCCGGCAACGGCCCGGCGGCGGCATCGATCCGGTGCACCTCCCCCGGCTCGCCGCCGGAGGCGACCGCGTCGGCGACGAGGACCGCCTCGGCCTCCTCCCAGGCCTCGATCAGGTCGACCGGCTCGCCCTCCAGCTCGCGCACCTCGACCCCCTCCTCGCCCAGCGCGCGCAGCGCCCGCGCCGCCAGCAGCCCGGCGGCGTCGTCGCCGCGCAGCGGGTTGCCGATCCCGATGAACAGGCGCCGCCCGCCACTCACTGTCGCTCGACCTCGAGCCGCAGGAAGTGGGTCGAGCAGGAGATGCAGGGGTCGTAGTTGCGGATCGTCTGCTCGCAGCGGTCGCGCAGCTCCTCGTCGGGCAACGCCAGGTTGGCGGCGACGAACTCGCGCAGGTCCTCCTCGATCGAGCGCTGGTTCTGCGAGGTCGGCGGCACGATCCGGGCCGCGACGATCTGGCCGGCGTCGTCGATCTCGTAGCGGTGGTAGAGCAGGCCGCGCGGCGCCTCGCTGACCCCGTGGCCGACCGCGGCGCGGGGCTCGAACTCGACCGCCGGGGCGTCGGGCCGCTGGTAGGCGTCGAGCAGGCGCAGCGCCTCGTCGAAGGCGTAGAGGATCTCCACGGCGCGGACGACGATGCTGCGGAAGGGGTTGCGGCAGCCCTCGCCGATCCCCGCCTCCCGCGCCGCCTCGGCGGCGAGCGGCGAGAGGCGCTCGCGGTTCAGCTCGAAGCGGGCCAGCGGCCCGGCCAGGTAGGCGCCGCGGCCGCGCACCCGCGCGTGCAGCGCGGTCGAGTGGGCGACGTGCTCCTCCTCGAAGGTGGCGTCGAACCCGGCCGGCTCGACGTCGATTCCCTTCGAGGAGACGATCCGCCCGTGATCGATCGGGTACTCGCCCTCGACCGGGGAGCGCAGCGCGACCAGCTCGTAGTCGCGCTCCAGATCGGGGAAGTCGAGGCCGGCGGTCCAGCGCACCGTCTCCAGCGCCTCGTCGCGGCAGCGCTCCAGCTCGGGGCGCAGCGCCTCCAGGTCGCGCCGCTCCGGCGCCCGGTAGAAGCCGCCGACCCGGACGTTGACCGGGTGCACGGCGCGCCCGCCGACCAGCTCGATCAGCCGGTTGCCGGCCTTCTTGGCGCGCAGCCCGCGCTCGACCACCTCGCGGTGGTCACGGGCCATCGCGAAGCCGCTCTCGTAGCCGAGGAAGTCGGGGGCGTGCAGCATGTAGAGGTGCAGGGCGTGGCTCTCGACCCACTCGCCGCAGTAGACGAGACGGCGCAGGTTGCGCAGCTGGCCCTCGACCTCGATCCCCAGCGCGTCCTCCATCGCCTCGCAGGCGCTGGTCTGGTAGGCGACCGGGCAGATGCCGCAGATCCGCGCCGTGATGTCGGGGGCTTCGCCCAGCGCCCGGCCGCGCAGCAGCGCCTCGAACAGCCGCGGCGGCTCGAAGATCCGCAGCTCGACCTCCTCCACCTGATCGCCGCGCACCCGCACGTGCATCGCCCCCTCGCCCTCGACCCGGGCCAGGTAGCCGGTCTCGATCCGCCGCGTGCGGCCGTCGCCGCTCACCGGGCACCCTCACCTGGCGACTTAGTCCCGCTATCGGGGAGCAACTCGCCAACGGTCGCCGCTTCGCTCGCCGCCCGGAAGGCGGGGGCGTTGGCGTTGAAGCTGCGGTAGGCGCGGATCAGGTCCGGGGTCTCGGCGCCGAGGCCGCGCGTCCAGGCGGACAGCGAGGCGGTGTTCGGCGTCTCCATCGGCCCGAAGCAGCCGTAGCAGCCGCGGTCGTGCGCCGGGCAGAGCGCCCCGCAGCCGGCCTGGGTGACCGGGCCCAGGCAGGGCGTGCCGTGGGCGACCGTGACGCAGACGTTGCCGCGCCGCTTGCACTCGATGCAGACGCTGTATGAGGGGATCGCCGGGCGGCGCTCGGCGAGGAAGGCGGAGAGCACCTCGAGCAGCTGGTAGCGGTCGACCGGGCAGCCGTGCAGCTCGAAGTCGACCGGCACGTTGGCGGAGATCGGCGTCGACTCCTCGAGCGTGGAGATGTAGGCGGGGCTGGCGTAGACGGCAGAGACGAAATCGTCGAGGTCGGCGAAGTTGCGCAGCGCCTGGATCCCGCCCGCCGTGGCACAGGCGCCGATCGTGACCAGCCGCCGCGAGGCGCGCCGCACCTCCTCGATCCGCTCCGCGTCGGCCGGCGTGGTCACCGAGCCCTCGACCAGGGAGATGTCGTAGGGGCCCTCGACGGTGGCTCGCGAGGCCTCGAGGAAGTAGGCGACCTCGATCTCCTCGGCGAGCGCCAGCAGCTCGTCCTCGAGGTCGAGCAGGCTGAGCTGGCAGCCGTCGCAGGAGGCGAACTTCCAGACCGCCAGCTTCGCTCGTCGCCCCTCGTCGCCCATCAGACCTCCCTCGTCCTGAAGAAGCGCTCGATCGCGGCGAAGCTCATCACCGGCCCCTCGCGGCAGGCGAAGGTGGGGCCGAACTGGCAGCGGCCGCAGTGGGTGACCGCGCACTTCATGTTGCGCTCGATCGAGATGTAGACGTCGCTCGCCGCCATGCCCCGGGCGAGCAGCGCCTCGATCGCGAAGCGCATCATCACCTCCGGGCCGACGACGAAGGCGACGGCGCTGGCGGGGTCGAAGGGCGCGTCCCCGATCAGCGTCGTCACCACGCCGACCTGGCCGAGCCAGCCGGGCTCGGCGCTGTCCACCGTCACCCCCAGCTCGAGCCGCGGATCCTCCCCCCACCGCTCGAGCTGGGAGCGGAAGAGGAGCTGCTCGGGGGTGCGCCCGCCGCAGAGCAGGACCAGGCCCGCGAGCCGCTCGCGGGCCGCCAGCGCCCCGAGCAGGGCGGGGCGCAGCGGCGCCAGGCCGATGCCGCCGGCGACCACCACGACGTGGCGGCCCGCCGCCGCCTGCAGCGGCCAGGAGCTTCCGAACGGGCCGCGGACGCCGAGCTGCTCGCCGGGCTCGGCGCGGCAGATCGCCGCGCTCGCCGGCCCGACCGCCCGCACCGTGTGCTCGAGCGGGCCGCCGGCGGCCGGGTCGCCGCTGATCGAGATCGGCACCTCGCCGACCCCGAACGCGTAGAGCATGTTGAACTGGCCGGGGCGGAAGGCCGGCGGCGGGCCGCCGTCGGCCGGCTCCAGTGCCAGGGTCCAGGTGTCGGCGGCCTCGCGGCGCCTGGCGGCGACCCGGAAGGGTCGCGGGACCATCGGCCCGGCGGCCGCGGTCGCCTCAGCCGGCGCCGGGCTCGCCATAGACGTCGAGTAGTTGCAAGCGGGTCGCCTGGAGGCGTTCCAGCATGATCGAGGCGAAGCGCTGCATCAGCTGGTAGCCGAGGCTCGTGTCCTGCTCGCATTTGTCGCGCAGGCAGGCACCGTCGAAGGACACCGTCCGCGTCGTCTCCAGCGCCCGGGCGTCGAAGCTCCAGCGGTAGGGCGGGAACAGCCACGACCACCCCACCACCGTGCCCGGACCGAGGGTGGCGATCATCAGCGTCCCCTTGCCGGGCGCCTCGACCTCGAGCGCCACCCGCCCGTGCCTGATCGCGAAGAAGCTGTCCGCCGGGTCGCCCTCGTGGGCGAGGTGCTCGCCGGCTTCGAAGACCCGGTTGGCACCGCAGCCGGCGATGAACTCGAGGTAGCCGGGGTCGAGCCCGGCGAAGGTCGGCAGCTCGGCCAGGACCTCATCGATCGTTCGCATCGTCGCCATCGCCGCCTCCTTCCGCTCTCCCGCCGTCGCCCGCTCCGAGACCGTCGGTGGCGCGGATCGCCGCCACCTCCTCGGTGATGTCGATCGCCACCGGGCACCAGGTGATGCAGCGTCCGCAGCCGACGCAGCCGGAGGTCCCGAACTGGTCGATCCAGGTCGCCAGCTTGTGGGTCATCCACTGCCGGTAGCGCGACCGCGGGGTGGCGCGCACGCTGCCGCCGTGGATGTAGGAGAAGTCCATCGTGAAGCAGGAGTCCCACTTGCGGGTCCGCTCGGCCGTCTCGCCGCTCAGGTCGCTGCCGTCCTCCACCGTCGTGCAGAAGCAGGTCGGACAGACCATCGTGCAGTTGCCGCAGGTCAGGCAGCGCTCGGAGACCTCGTCCCAGCGGGGGTGCTCGTAGTTGTCGTAGAGCAGCTCCTTGATCCCCTCCGTCTCCATGACCCGGCCCTGGCCGGCGACGGCGCGGGCAACGCCGGCCTCGGCCGCGCCCAGCTCGGCCGGCCCGGCCTCGGCGCGCGGCAGCTCGGCGAGCAGCTCGGCGCCGCGCTCGCTGCCGGCCTCGCAGACGAAGTAGTGGCGCCCCTCCTCGAGCACCTCGGTGAGCGCCAGGTCATAGCCGGACTCGGCCCGCGGGCCGGTCTCCATCGAGACGCAGAAGCAGGTGCCGCCGGCGACCGTGCAGTTGACGGCGACGATGAAGGCGCCCTCGCGCCGCGCCCGGTAGAAGGGGTCCGGGTACTCGCCGTCCATCATCACCCGGTCCTGGATCGCGATCGCGTGCAGCTCGCAGGAGCGGACCCCGATGAAGGCGTAGCTCGGAGGATCGTCGGCCTCCTCGGAGACCTCGAGCGCGCCGTCCGCGCCGCGCCGCGCCCGCCACAGCTTCAGCTCGGGCGGGTGCAGGAAGCGCTTCCAGGACTGCGGGCCGACCGCGTAGCCGAACAGCGCTCCGTCGTCGCGCCGTCGCAGCCGGTAGCTGCCGCCGTCCTGCTCGTCGGTCCAGCCGGCCGGGAGGTCGTCGGCGCCGGCGATCTCGTCGTAGACGATCGCGCCGTCGCGGACCGTCGGGCCGATCGGCGTGAAGCCGCGCCTGCCCAGGGCGGCGAGCAGCTCGTCGAGCCCATCCCGCTCGATCGTCGCCTGGGCGGACATCGAGCACAGGTTAGCCCCTACCCATTAGGGTTCCGCGCCAGTGACCGGGCCAGCTCGCCGCCGCATCGCGATCGTCCTGACGCTCGCCGCCGCCTTCGCCCTGGGGGCGCTGCTGCAGGGGGCGTTCGCGGACTCGGGCGCGCCCAGCGCGGTGCGCCACGCGCTGGCGCAGACGAGCCGCGTGCAGGGCGCCCCGCAGCGGACCCTGACCTTGAGCCGCGTGGTGATCCCGCCGGGCGCGCTGCTGGCCTCGCACCACCACCTGGGGACGCAGGTCGCGCGGATCGAGTCGGGGGCGCTTCGCTACACGGTGAACAGCGGCTCGGTCGTGGTTCGCCGCGGCGAATCGGACCAGAACCCGCGGGTCGTGCGGAAGATCGAGGCCGGGCAGACCGGCACCCTCCGCGCCGGCGACTGGATCGTCGAGCAGCCCTCCGACATCCACCGGGCGGCCAACAGGGGGTCGAAGGCGGTCGTCGTCTACCTGGCCTCGCTGCTGAAGAAGGGCGCCCCGCCGGCGACGCCCGTCCCGCCCGAATCGCGCTGAGACGGGCGACCGGCCCGGCCGCCGCGAGATGATCGGCTGGTCGGCGATCCGGCCGGTGCTGGTCGGCCTCCTGCTGATCGCCGACGCGTTCACGGTCGGCGCGCTGCTCGTCGTCCGTCCGCAGGGCTGGCTGCCCCCCCTCGTCGCCTTCGGCGCGCTGCTGGTCGGGTTGGTCGCCTTTGAGGGGTGGGCGATCCGCCACCGCCACGACGACTAGCCCGGCCAGCCTCTCCACACCCATGGCGCGCTGATTGCGACGAGTCTGCAAATTGCCGAGGCCAAACTCACATCCCAAAGCGGTTCCGCTGGACCGCCCTAAAGGTTCAATCCCCGCGTCCTCCGCTCCGCACTAGCATGGCTGAGTGAACTGCAACTCGTGCGGCCAATCGAACGCCCCGGGATCCCGGTTCTGCGGGGGCTGCGGGGGGTCGCTGGCCGAGAAAGTGCCCTGCCCGGGCTGCGGCACGGAAAACCCGGCGGGTCAGAGGTTCTGCAACGGCTGCGGGCAGCAGCTCGCGGTCGAGCCACCCGAGCAGATCGCCGAGAAGATCCGGGCGGTCGGCGACAGGCTCGATGGGGAACGCAAGCAGGTGACCGTGCTGTTCGCCGACGTGGCCGGCTCGATGGATCTGGCCGAGCAGTGCGGGCCGGAGCTGTGGCGCCAGATCATGGATCGCTTCTTCGCGATCCTCTCCCGCGGCGTGCACGCCTTCGAGGGGACCGTGGACAAGTTCACCGGCGACGGCATCATGGCCCTGTTCGGGGCGCCCATCGCCCACGAGGACCACGCCCAGCGCGCCTGCTTCGCGGCGCTCCAGCTGAACGACGACCTGGCCGAATTCGCCGCCGAGCTGCGCCACGGCAGCGGGCTCAGCTTCTCGGTCCGGATCGGCATCAACTCGGGCGAGGTCGTGGTGGGCGGGATCGGCGAGGACCTGGCGATGGAGTACACCGCGATCGGGCACACGGTCGGCCTGGCCCAACGGATGGAGCAGATCGCGGCGCCCGGCACGGCCTACCTCACCGAGCACACCGCGACGCTCGTCGAGGGCTACCTGGCGCTCGAGGACCTGGGCGAGTTCGACCTCAAGGGCTCGAGCCAAGCGCTGCGGGTCTACGAGCTGACCGGGGTCGGGACAGCCCGCGGGCGGCTGGACATATCGCGGGCGCGCGGCTTCTCCCGGTTCGTCGGCCGCGCCGACGAGATGACCGTGCTCGAAAACGCCTTCGAGAAGGCCCGGTCCGGAGAGGCCCAGGTGATCGGGGTGGTCGGCGAGCCCGGGGTCGGCAAGAGCCGCCTCTGCCACGAGTTCGTCGAGCGTTGGCGCGCAAAGGGAGTCCCCGTCTACCACACGGCCGGCCAGGCGCATGCGAAGTCGGTCCCACTGATGCCGGTGATGGAGCTGATGCGGGCCTACTTCGAGATCACCGACCGCGACTCCGAGCACCAGGCGCGAGAGCGAATCGCCGGCAAGCTGCTGCTGCTCGACGAGAGCCTGGTGGACGATCTGCCGCTGATCTTCGACTTCCTCGCCATAGCCGACCCCGAGCGACCCGCTCCGCGGATGGATCCCGAGGCCCAGCGACGGCAGCTGTTCGGCGTGGTGAAGCGACTGACCCGCGCCCAGAGCGACAGGCAGCCGGGCATCAACCTGTACGAAGACCTGCACTGGCTCGACCCCGCCAGCGAGGCCTTCCTCGCCAACCAGATCGACGCCGTGCAGGGCACCCGAAGCCTCACCATCGTCAACTTCCGGCCCGAGTACGAGGCTCGCTGGATGTCGAAGTCCTACTACGGCCAGATCGCCGTGGCCCCGCTCGGCCCCGACGCGATCGAGGAGATGCTCGTCGACATGATCGGCTCCCACCCCTCCACCGCCGAGCTGCCGGGGCTGCTTGGCGAGCGGGCCGGCGGCAACCCCTTCTTCATCGAAGAGGTGACTCGCTCGCTGGTCGAGTCCGGCCACCTGGCGGGCGACCCCGGGTCATACGAGCTGGTGCGAGCGGTCGACGACGCCGCGGCGCCGGCCAGCGTTCAGGTTCTCCTCTCGTCGAGGATCGACCGGCTCGAGGAGACCGCCCGGCGTGTGCTGCGGACCGCGGCTGTGATCGGCAAGGACTTCTCGCAGCCGGTCTTGGCGGAGGTCACCGAGCTCGCCCCCGCCGAGCTGGAGGAGGCGACGGTCGAGCTGATCGCCTCTGGCTTCGTCTACGAGCAGGAGCTCTACCCGGAGACGATCTTCACGTTCAAGCACCCCCTAACCCAGGAGGTGGCCTACGGCTCCCAGCTCGGCGAGCGCCGCGCCGCCGACCACGCGGCCGCGGCAGGGGCGATCGCCGCCCGCTACCCGGAGCGTCACGACGAGCTGGCGGCGCTGCTCGCCCGGCACTGGGAGGAGGCGGGCGACGCGCTCGAAGCCGCCCGCTGGAACGCCCGCGCCGCGACCTGGACGGGGACCAGGGAGCCGGTGCAGTCCCACCGGCACTGGCTGAAGGTCGTCGAGCTGACCGACAGCCTGCCGGAGGCCGAGGAGACCGCGGCGCTCGGCCTCGCGGCGCGGATCTTCACGCTCGAGTTCGCCTGGCGGCTCGGGATCTCCCACCAGGACGCCGAGAGGGTGTTCCGGGAAGCGGAGCGAATGGCCGCGGAGACCGGAGACATCCGCTCGCGGGCGATCCTGACCTCCGTGTACATGGCGATCCGGGGGGTCAACGACGGCGACGTCGAGGCGGCGGTCGAGCTCGGCGTCCAGGCGGTGGCGCTGGCCGAAGAGACCCAGGACCCGGTCCTCCACCTGACCAGCGCCGGGAGCGGCTACTGGCACTACCTGCGGGGCGAATTCGACCGCAGCCTGGCGACGTTCGACCGCGCGATAGAGCAATCCGGCGGCGATCCCACGCTCGGCGCCGGCATCAACTTCGGCTGCCCGCTCGGCTACTGCTTGATCTTCAAGAGCGGTGCTCTCACGGTAACGGGCAGGCTGGCGGAGGCTCGCGAGTGCCTGGAGAGCGGGATGCGGCTCTGCGCCGAGCAGGACGACGTCGAGCTGGTCGGCTGGGGGCACATGCTCTGCGTCTTCAACGCCTTCTACGCGGGCGAGCCGGCGATCGCGATCGCCCAGGCGCGGCAGGCCCTCGACATCGCCGAGCGGCGCGGCGACGCGCTGTCCCGCGTCTGGGCCTGGACCCTGCTCGGCCTGGCGGAGTTGCTGCAGGGACGAACCGAGCCGGCGATCGCGGCTCTGGAGCGCTCGCTGGAGATGTCCCGCGAGCGCCGCACGGCGATGGAGGGCAATTCACAGCGCCTGGGATGGCTCGCGGAATGCCATCTCGCAACGGGGGATTTCGAGCAGGCCGTCAACCTGGCACGGGAGGGGCTGAACGACGCCGTGCAAACGGGCGCTCGATTGAACGAGGCGCTTGCCGGGCTGATGCTTGGCAGGGTCCTCGTCGCGGGCGCGGCTGCGGGAGCCGCCGGCGCCGAGCAGGCCCGAGAGACGCTGGAGCGAGCCCTGCGGCTGTCCCGCGAGCTCGGCTACGCAGCCCTCGAGCCCCAGGTGCACGCCGAGCTGGCCGAGCTCGCGCGCCTCGCCGGCGACCAGCAAGCACGCCGGTCCGAGCTGCAGGAGGCCCTCCGCCTCTCCACCGCGATCGGCGCCACCGGCCACGCCGAGCGACTCGAGGGCGAGCTCGCGGCGATCGCCTGACCGGGCCTGACCGGGCCTGACCGGACGATTGAACCCCGTGCGCACGCTCCGTCAAGCTGCGGCGCGGTCGAATTCCCGCAGCGTCGAGACCACCTCCCGGTCGGACACCTGCGAGAAGTCGCGATACCACTGTCCGACTCCGTAGAACGGCGCCGGGGAGAACAGGCAGACGATGTCGTCGGCCTCCTCGTGCAGCCGGGCGGCGGCCTCGAGCGCGCAGACCGGCACCGCGAGGATCGTCCGCCGCGGGCCCTGGTGGCGCACGGCCCGCAACGCCGCGGTGTCGGTGGCCCCGGTGGCGACGCCGTCGTCGACGACGACCACGATGCGGTCGGAGAGGTCGGGTGGCGGCCCCTCGCCGCGGTACGCGTCCACCCGGCGGCGCAGCTCGGCGGTCTCCCGCTCGACGATCGCGTCGAGCGCGCCGCCGTTGATCCCCAGCACCGCGACCGCCTCGGCGTCGATCACCCGGGTGCCGTCCTCGGCCACCGCGCCGATCCCGTACTCGGGGTTGTGCGGGGCGCCGAGCTTTCGAACCGCGAGGAAGTCGAGCGGCGCGTCGAGCGCCAGCGCGATCTCCCGCGCCACCGGCACGCCGCCCCGCGGCAGGGCGACGACGATCGGGTTCTCCGCCGCCAGCGGCAGCAGGCGCTCGGCCAGCCGCCCCCCTGCGTCCTTGCGGTCTGCGAAGCGGTCCCCGGGCATCTCGAGGGCGATTCTCGGCGGTCCGGCCGCGCGAATCATCGGGGCAATCCCGCCTACCGCACGTGGTTTTTCCCCGATGGCGCCCGGCGCGGGCGCGCCTCGCCGCAGCGGCTCGCTCAGTAGACGCCGACCAGGCCGCGGGCCTCTTCCACCTCGAGGTCGCCGTCGCAGACCTTGAAGCCGACCGTGTCGACGAAGTCGCCGGCCCCCGCCTCGGTCTTCATCCGCGCCATGTCCGGCGTGACGCCGGCGTCGGCCAGGTCGCGGGCGGCGCTCGGGTCGTAGCAGCGGGCGAGCAGCCACTCGTCGACCTCGTGCGCCTCGAACCCGGATTCCGCCCAGGTCTCGGCCGTGTCTTCGGGGTTGCCACCGTGGGCGAAGTGGCCGTGCCTCTCGATCACGTCGCGGATCGTCATCGCCCCACGCTCCTTTCGCCGCTGGTCTCGATGGGCCGATTCTGCGCCTTCCGTCCACGGCGGTCATCGGGGGATTCCCACCCTCCAATCGCGACTTTTCCCCGATGCCTAGAGGCCTAACTACGTGGTCTCGGCGAGCGGAGGATCGGGCCCCGCTTCGAGCTCGTCGAAGCGCCGCGTCGGCAGCCGCCGGGTCGCCCAGAAGGCGGCGAGGACGAGCAGGGCAGCGAACAGGAAGGCGGTCTTCAGCGCGGTCAGCTGCGCGTCTTCGTAGTTGGAGACGAGGGCGTCGACGGTCTTCGGGCCGAGCCCGGCCGCGGTGGCGCCGGCCCGCACTTCGTCGGCCGCGACGAAGCTGCCGCCGGCGCTGAGCTTCACTTCGACCCGCGAGCCGACCTCGCCGGAGATGCTCGGGTCGTCCGCCACGTTGGCGGTGAAGGCGGCGATCAGGCCGCTGATCACGATCGCCCCGAGCAGCGCCGTGCCGAGCGAGGAGCCGAGCTGCTGGGCGGTGTTCTGCAGGCCGCCCGCCTCGCTGCGGTCGGCGTCCCCCACCGAGGACTGGACCACGTTGCCGAGCTGGGAGACGACCAGCCCCATCCCGACCCCCAGCACCCCCATCGCGACCAGGAAGTCGCCGTTGTCGAGCTGGGGCTCGATCGTGCCGAGCAGCAGCAGGATCGCGACGAGGACGATCAGCAGCCCGACCCGCACCAATGGCTTCGCCGCGAACCGCTTCGCCAGGGCGGATCCGGCGATCGCGGCGAGGAACAGCCCGGCCGAGGCGGGCAGCATCCGCACCCCGGTCTCCAGCGCGTCGAGGCCCTGGACGACCTGGAGGAAGAGCGGGATCGTGAAGAAGACCCCCATCAGGATCAGGTTCTGGGCGAGCAGCGTCGAGACGCCGCCGCGCAGCGGACGGATCCGCAGCAGGCGGAAGTGCATGAGCGGCTCCAGGCCCCCCGCCTCGCGCCGCCGCTCCCAGGCGCGGAAGCCACCCAGGACGACGGCGCCGGCGGCGATCACGAACGGGGTCAGCGAGAAGCCGAACGGCTCGATCGGCGAGCTGCGCGGCTCGAGCCAGCCCCAGTTGCTGGCCTCGAGGACGCCGAAGACGACGAGGGCGAGGCCGGAGGCGGAGAGCACGCTGCCGACCCAGTCGAGCGCAGGCGCCTGCCGTTCCGGCGCCGGCTCGCGGATCAGCCTCGTGCCGGCGAGGATGCCGAGCGCGACCACGACCTCGCCGACGAACACCAGCCGCCAGGTGAAGTCGGTGGTGACCCAGCCGCCGAGGATCGGACCGACCGCGATCCCGGCGCCGGCGACCCCGCCGAGCACGCCGTAGGCGAGGGCGCGGTCGGCACCCTTGTAGGAGTTGGCGACCAGGGCGACCAGGGCCGGCAGGACGAGTGCCGCGCCGATCCCCTCGAGGATCGACCAGCCGACCATCAGCGCCGGCACGCTCCAGGAGGCGGCGGTCAGCGCCGAGCCGGCGCCGTATATGACCAGTCCGATCGAGAAGGCGCGCCGTCGTCCCCAGATGTCGCCCAGCTTGCCGCCGGTCAGCATCAGCCCCGCCATGGTCAGCGCGTAGAGGGCGATCACCGCCTGGATCGTGGTCACGGTGGTGTCGAAGTCTTCGACCAGCTGGGAGATCGCGACGTTCATCACCGCCTGGTCGAGGACCATCAGGAACTGGGCCGTGGCCAGGACCGCCAGCACTCCCCACTTCGCCATGGCCGACGACGCTACCCAATCCGGGCTGCCTGTAGCTTGGGAGCGGTGCGAAGGAGGGGCAGTTGAGGGCGCTGGTGCAGCGGGTCAGCCAGGCGGCGGTCGACGTCGAGGGCGAGCGGGTCGCCCAGATCGGCCCCGGCATCCTGGTGCTGCTCGGGGTGGCCCGCGACGACGGCGCCGAGCAGGCCGACCGGCTCGCCGACAAGGTGCGGGCGCTGCGCATCTTCGACGACGCCGCGGGGCGGATGAACGAGCCGCTCGGAGAGCGCCAGGTCCTCTGCGTCAGCCAGTTCACCCTCTACGGCGAGGCCCGCAAGGGCAACCGCCCCAGCTACACCGCGGCGGCGCCGGCCGAGCAGGCCGAGCCGCTGTACGAGCGCTTCTGCGAGCGGCTCGGCGCCGCCCGGGGCGTGTTCGGCGCCTGCATGGGCGTCGCCCTGGTCAACGACGGCCCGGTGACGCTGCTGGTCGAGGTCTGAGGCTGCCTACGCGGCCGCCAGCATCCGCGCCTCGACGCCGCACAGGGCGTAGGTCGGCTCGGCGCGGCGGTCGAGGCTTACAAGCGTGGCGCCGCAATCTCTGGCCGCCATGGCGATGAGCGCGTCGTGTATCGAGGCGCCCCCGCGCCCTGCGCCGGACAGCAGCCCAACCGCATCCCTGTAGGTGCCCGGGCGAGGTTGAATCGGAGCGGCCCCCTCGAGAATCCCGTCGAGGTAGCCCATAACAAGATCCGGCGCGACTCGGTACACACCGCCCGGGGCGCTCAACACCGCGTAGGTCTCGGCCATCGTGTGGGCAACCAGGCAGCCTCCATCCCGCACTTCGACGAGGGCGGATTCCGCCGCATCGCGAAACGGATGATCGGCAACGAACCCGGCAACCAGCACGGAAGTGTCCGGCGCGATCACCGCGGCCATTGCCGCGTCCGCTCCAAGGCCTCGCGAACCTCCTCCGGCCCGTATTCCGGCACTTTCAGATCGGAGGTAAGCAGACCGTGCGGCCCCCGCCGCAACCGCGCCGGCCGCGGCGCCGGGACGAGCTCGATCCGTTCGTCCGCGAGGGTCATCTCGACCTCGTCGCCTCCGTTCAGACACAGAGACTCGCGGAGCTCCTTCGGGATCACCACGCGTCCGGCACTGTCAATGGTAGTTTTCATACCATCAACAATACCGGGGAGGCTGGAGGGCCGAGCCAGATCGCCCCCCGCGTCGGTGCTACGCGTCGCCGAGCGCCTCGTCGATGAACGGGCCGAGCAGCTCGCCGGTCGCCGCCGCGGTCGTCTCGGGGGAGTCGCCGGGGGCGGTGATGTGGCTGATCGCGAGGCGGACCAGGGTCTCGGCGAGCAGGCGGGCCTTGTCGGCGGGCGCCTCCGGCCAGCCCTCCTCGATCGTCGCGGTGAGCCGGCCGGTCGCCCACTGGACGACCGGCATCCCCTGGGTGGTGACGAAGGGCAGCAGGCCGCCGGCGCCGTCGTCGCTGAGCAGGATGCGTACCAGCGGGTCCTCTCCGGCGGAGCGCAGGAAGACCTCGAGCGCCGCGCCGACCGCGGTGCGGGGATCGTCGAGGTGGGCGAGGACGGCCGCGTCGACGCCGTCGAGGAAGCGTTCGCCCTCGTGGATCACGAAGGCCTGGGCGAACTCGTCGCGGCTGCCGAACTCCTTGTAGAGGGTCTGGCGGCTGACCCCGGCGGCGGATGCGATCTCGGCCATCGTGATCTCCGACCAGGCCCGCTGCTGGAGCTCGTCGCGCGCCGCCCCGAACAGGGTCTCGCGCAGCAGCTGCCGCGCGGCCTGCGGGTAGGGGGTGCGGACGCCCTCCATCCGCTCAATCGTCGCACCGGGGGCGGCCATCCCGCCTACCCGTCCGCCGGCTCGAAGTCGACCTTGTCGTAGATCCCGCAGTCGGGGCAGTGCCACTCGTCGGGCACCTCGCTCCACGGCGTCCCCGCCGCGAAGCCCTCCCGCGGGTGCCCCGCCTGCTCGTCGTAGACGTACCCGCAGCCCGGGCAGCGCCAGGCAGCCATCAGACCGTGCCGTAGCGGGCCCGCACCCGGCGCGCGACCCGAGGCTCGACGTTGGCCCGGCCGACCTCGCCGCCGTAGTGGTCGAGCAGGCGGCGGTCCATGACGCGGCGCCAGAGCGGCGGCACGACGGCGATCAGGATCATTCCGGCGTAGCCGGTCGGCAGCTGCGGCGCTTCTTCGACGTGGCGCAGCGCCTGGTAGCGACGGGTCGGGTTGGCGTGGTGGTCGCTGTGCCGCTGCAGGTGGTAGAGGAGGACGTTGGAGGCGACGTTGTTGCTGTTCCAGCTGTGCGCGGGCCGACAGCGCTCGTAGCGGCCGTCCTCGCGCTTCTCGCGCAGCAGGCCGTAGTGCTCGAGGTAGTTGACCACCTCGAGCAGGCAGAAGCCGAGCACCGCCTGGGCCACCAGGTAGGGCAGGACGACCGTCCCGAACACCGCGGTCAGGGCGGCGAACAGGACTGCGGTCATCGCCCACGCCTGGAGGATGTCGTTGTGGATCGACCAGGCCGAGTGGCCGCCCCGCTCGAGCCGGGTTCGCTCCAGCCCCCAGGCCGAGCCGAGGCTGCCGGCGACGGTGCGCGGCAGGAAGGCCCAGAAGCCCTCGCCGAGGCGGGCGCTGGCCGGGTCCTCGGGGGTGGCGACGCGGACGTGGTGGCCGCGGTTGTGCTCGATGAAGAAGTGGCCGTAGCCGCTCTGCGCGAGCGCCACCTTGCTCAGCCACCTCTCGAGGTCGGCGCGCTTGTGGCCCAGCTCGTGGGCGGTGTTGATCGCGATCCCGCTGACCACCCCCATGGTCAGCGCCAACCCGATCGAGTCGACGGTCGAGAGGCCGCCGTCGGCCCACAGCCAGCAGGCGAAGACCAGGCCCACGTACTGGACCGGGATGAAGGCGTAGGTGCACCAGCGGTAGTAGCGGTCCTGTTCGAGCCACTTGATGATGCTGTCGGGCGGGTTCTCGGCGTCCATCCCGATCGCCAGGTCGAGCAGCGGGAAGATCACGAAGACGAGGAACGGGCCGTAGAACCAGAAGACGCCGAGCCCGGTCAGCGCCACCAGGCCCGCGGCGATGAACGGCAGCAGGGGCACGATCAGCCCCAGCAGCCAGGCGTAGCGCTTCGGGTCGTGCCAGGTGGCGGGGTTGAGCTCGGACTCGAGCGCGTGCGCGTGCGTCGCTGCCTCCATCGGCGGCGTCCTCCTTGTCAGATGACCGTGAACCGTCTGTGTAGTTGACAAACTAGCTGACTTTGTCAACTGAAGCAACATGGCTCAGCCGGTTGTCGGACGCTCCCACGCCCCGCCCATCGCGCTCGGCCCGCTACCATCACGCCTGATGTACACGCTGCTCGCATTCCTCCAGGTGATCATCGCCGGCGTCCTGATCTTCCTCATCCTGCTGCACTCGGGGAAAGACGCGGGGCTCTCGGGCGCCTTCGGGATCGGCGGCGGGGGCAGCTCCTTCGGCGGCGGCTCGATGGTCGAGCGCAACCTGGATCGGGCCACGATCTTCTTCGCGATCCTCTTCGTCGTCAACACCCTGG
>Ga0210101_1000168_pt1 | contig 23317 bp, 19 predicted proteins | sample Muzzi_PWC_D1_FD_185534 | JGI IMG/M metagenome (GOLD analysis project Ga0210101, IMG submission 185534) | Wetland microbial communities from San Francisco Bay, California, USA, that impact long-term carbon sequestration - Muzzi_PWC_D1 (SPAdes) | ecosystem: Environmental > Aquatic > Marine >... | reverse complement strand
GCGGGGCGGCTACGACGTGATCCACGTGCACGAGCCGCTGGCCCCGCTGGTCGGCTGGAACGCGGCGCTCGGCGCCCGCACCCCGGCGGTGGGCACCTTCCACGCCTACTCGACCAAGCCGACGCCGAACCACATCGCCACGGCCCTCGGCGCCCGCCGGGTCTTCAACCGCCTCGCGGCGCGGATCGCCGTCTCCGAGGCGGCCGCCTGGACCGGCCGCCGCTGGTTCGGCGGCCGCTACGAGATCGTTCCCAACGGGGTCGACGTCGACGCCGCCCCGAGCGGCCCGAAGCGGCCCGACGAGGAGCTGCGCCTCCTCTTCGTCGGCCGGCCCGAGGAGCGCAAGGGGCTGCCGATCCTGCTGACCGCCTTCGACGCGCTGGTCGAGCACGTCCCGGCTCGCCTCACCGTGATCGGGGCCGAGCGCGAGGACGTGTTGCGCTACCTGCCCGACCCCGCGACAATCGAACGGATCGACGCCCGTGGCCGGGTCTCCGGCGAGCGGCTGTGGGAGGCGCTGCACGGAGCCGACCTGCTCTGCGCCCCCTCGCTCGCGGGAGAGAGCTTCGGCATGGTCCTCACCGAGGCCTTCGCCGCCGGCACCCCCGCGATCGCCTCGGCGATCGCCGGCTACAGCGACGTGGTCAGCGACGGGGTCGACGGCGTGCTGGTGCCGCCGGGCGACCCGCAGCGCCTCGCCGAGGAGCTGCAGCGCGCCCACCACGAGCCCGGGCGCCTCGCGGCGATGGGCGAGGCGGCGCGCGAGAGCGCCCGGCGCTACGCGTGGCCACGGGTCGCCGACCGGGTCGCGGAGGTATACGAGCAGGCGATCGAGGCCCCGGCCCCGTCGACGGCCGGCGAGCGGGCCGCCCACTGGATCGGCGTCCGGCCCGCCGACGGTGGCCCGCCCAGCCCGTCGCGGCGGCTGCCCTCGCTCGATCCGCCCCTCGCCCGGCCGGGCGGCAGGCGCCGCCGCATCGCCCGCCGGGTCGGCCTCGGCGTCGCCGGCGCCCTCGGCGTCGGGCTGACCGCGCTCGCCGCGCAGAAGATCGGCGTCGACAACGTGCTCGCCAGCATCGTCCGCTCCGACGTCGCCTGGGTGCTGGTCGCCTGCGCCCTGATGGCCTCCTCGCTCTTCTTCCGCGCCGCCTCCTGGTACTGGATCGCGCGGGCGGCGCTGCCCAACCGTCCGATCCGCCGCCGCGACGTCACCTCGGCGACGATGATCGGGGTGCTCATGTCGGCGACCCTGCCGGCCCGCCTCGGCGAGCCGGCGAGGGCGATGACCCTGGCGAGGCGCACCGGGCGGATGCGGGAGACGTTCCCGGTCCTGCTCGGCACGCTCGTCTCGCAGACGATGCTCAACATCGTCGCCCTGGCCCTGCTCGGGGCGATCATCGTCTCCAGCACCGATCTCTTCCACTCGAGCACCGAGAAGCTCTTCGTGTTCAGCTTCGTGCCGCTGGTCCTGCTCGTGGTCGTCCTGGTCGGGCCGGTGCTGATGCGCCGCAACGGCAACGGTCGCCTCGCCCGGATCGGCGCCGCGATGCACCGCGCCCTGCTCCAGGTTCGCGCCGGCCTCGCCGTCTTCCGCAAGCCGCGCCGCGGCGCCCTCGCCGCCGCCGCCCAGCTCGGCGCCTGGGCGATCCAGCTCGCCGCCTGTTGGACCCTGCTCGTCGCGCTCGGCCTCAACGGCGAGGCGGGCATCGGCGCCGCGGCCGCCGTCCTCTTCGCGGTCAACGTGACCGCTGTCGTCCCGGCCACCCCCTCCAACATCGGCGTCTTCCAGCTCGCCGTGATCAGCGTCCTGCACACCGGCTGGAACATCGGCACCGCCGACGCGCTCGCCTACGGCGTCATCCTCCAGGCCGTCGAGATCGCCACGGCCGTCGCGCTCGGCCTGCCGTCCCTGGTGCGCGAGGGCCTCACCTGGAGCGACCTCCGCGTCCAGGCCCTCTCAGCTTCCCCGGTGCGCTTGCAGCCCCATCCCCGCTCCCGCGAGTCCGGCGAACGGGTAGGGATATAGGGATCGACCCTCAGCTCTCGACCGGCTCGCGCTCCGGCGGCAGCACCCCGCCCCGCTCGGTCCCGGCGATCAGCTCGTCGGGCGATTTCCGCTCGGGGACGAAGCCGGACTTCATCCCGAAGTAGACCGCCTCCGGGTGGTGGGCGACGATCGCCACCGTCGACTGCTCGGGCAGCACCGCGTAGCCGTCGGAGAGGGTCATGCCGATCTGCTCGAGGGCGAGCAGCCGCCAGACCTTGAGGTGCTCGGATTGGTCCGGGCAGGCCGGGTAGCCCCAGGAGTAGCGGCGGCCCTGGTCGAGCTCGATGCCCAGCCCCCGCCGCACCTCGGAGTGGAGCCACTCGGCCAGACCCTCGGCGGCCTGCACGCCGAGCCCGTGCACGTAGAGCTGCTCGGCGAACTCGCCCTCGCGCTCCAGCCGCGCGATCAGCTCGGTCACCTCGGGGCCGACCGTGACGCCCTGCAGGGCGACCACGTCGCGCTCGCCCGAGTCGAGCGGGCGGAAGAAGTCGGCGAGGCAGATCCGGTCGTGCTTGGGCTGGCGCGGGAAGACCAGCCGCTCCAGCTCGCGCTGCGGCTGCTCGGGATCGAAGACGATCAGCTCGTTGCCCTCGGCGTTGCAGGGGAAGTAGCCGAGCCGCGCCCGCGGTTGCAGGTAGTCCTGCTCGCGCCACATCCGCTCCAGCCGCGGCGCGAAGCCCTCGTCGCCGTCGCTGCCCTCGACCAGCGCCCGCCAGGCCTCGCCCTTCACCCCTTTGCCGCCCCAGTGCAGCTTGAACAGCACGTGGCGGTCGAGGTAGGGGAAGACCTCGTCGAGGTCGACGTCGACGTCGCGCGCGCCGAGATAGGGCGGCTCGGGGATCGGGTTGTCGGTGCGGGCGGCGGAGCGCACGCTCGCGTCGCTGGTCGGCGGCCCCTCGTCGACGACGGCCGGCTTCTCGCGAAGCTGCCTGGCCTCGCCGTGGATCCGCTCGACCAGCCCCGCCCGGGCCTCGGCGTCGACCAGCGCGTCCATCGTGTCGAGCCCCTGGAAGGCGTCCTTGCAGTAGAAGACGCCGGGCTCGTAGACCTCGTCGGAGTCCTTGCCGTGCGGGTACAGGGTGCGGCGGCCGAAGTCGCGGTTGATCGCCGCCCCCCCGATCAGCACCGGGAAGTCGAGCTCCCGCTGGTGCAGCTCCTGCACGCAGATCGGCATCTGCTTCGAGGTCGAGACGAGCAGCGCGGAGAGGCCGATCGCGTCGGCCTCGTTCTCCACCGCGGCCTGGATGATCGTCTCGACCGGGACCTGCTTGCCGAGGTCGACAACCGTGTAGCCGTTGTTGGTGAGGATCGTGTTGACCAGCGACTTGCCGATGTCGTGGACGTCGCCGAACACGGTGGCGATCACCACCTTGCCCTTGCTGTGCCCCTCGATCCGGTCGAGGTAGTTCTCGAGCCGCCCCACGGCGCGCTTCATCACTTCGGCCGACTGCAGGACGAAGGGCAGGATCAGTTCGCCAGCGCCGAACTTGTCGCCGACCTCCTTCATCGCCGGCAGCAGCACCTCGTTGAGGGTCGGGACGGCGCCGATCTTCTCCACCGAGCGGTCGATCCACTCCTCGACCCCGTCCTTCTTGCGGCGCAGGATGTGCCAGTGCAGGGCCTCCTCGGGCTCCATCCCCTCGGTCGGGTCGCCCGCCTCCTCGGCCGCCTCCTCGCCCTTCGACTCGAAGTGGGCGATGAAGCGCTCCAACGCGTCCTCGCGCCGGTTGAAGACCAGGTCGTCGGTCAGCTCCCGCTCGGACTCGGAGATCTCCGCGTAGGGCGTGATGTGGTTCGGGTTGACCATCGCCAGGTCGAGCCCGGCCTCGACGCAGTGGTGCAGGAAGACCGAGTTGAGCACCGCGCGGGCGGGCGGCGAGACGCCGAAAGAGACGTTGGAGACGCCAAGCGAGGTCTTTACGCCGGGGACCTCGGCCTTGATCCGGCGGATCCCCTCGATCGTCTCCACCGCGGAGGGCTTCCACTCCTCCTCGCCGGTGGTCAGGGTGAAGGTGAGCGCGTCGAAGATCAGCGTCTCGGGGTCGAGGCCGTGCTCGTCGCAGGCCAGCTCGCGGATCCGCTTGGCGATCTCCAGCTTGCGCTCGGCCGTCTTCGCCATCCCGACCTCGTCGATCGTCAGCGCGATCAGCGCCGCGCCGTGCGCCCTGGCGAGCGGCACGACGACGTCGGCCTTGTCGCGGCCCGCCTCGAGGTTGATCGAGTTGACGATCGCCCGGCCGGGGATCTTCTCCAGGGCGGCGCGGATCACCTCCGGCTCGGTCGAGTCGACCTGGATCGGCGCCGGCTGGGTAAGCGAGATCCGCTCGACCACGGCCTCCATCTGCTCGTCCTCGTCGGAGCGCTCGGTCAGCGCCACGCAGACGTCGAGCACGTGGGCGCCGCCCTCGACCTGGTCTTCGGCGACCTGCACGAGGCCGTCGTAGTCGTCGGCGAGCAGCAGCTCCTTCGCCTTGCGCGAGCCCTGCGAGTTGACCCGCTCGCCGACCAGGGTCGGGCGCGGCTCCTGGACCAGCGGGGTCGAGGTCATCATCGAGGAGACCTGCGGCGGCCCGGGCGCCGGGCGCTCGCCCGGGGCGAGCCCCTCGACCCGCTCGCGGATCGCCGCGATGTGCTCGGGGGTGGTGCCGCAGCAGCCGCCGACGATCCCGACCCCGTAGCGCTCGACGAACTCGCCCAGCGTCGCCGCCAGCGGCTCGGGCCGTTCGGGGAAGATCGTCTCGCCGTCGGGCCCCTGCAGGGGCAGGCCGGCGTTGGGGATGCAGTGGACGGGCAGCGGACTGTGCTCGCCCAGGTAGCGGATCGCCTCGCGCATGTCTTCCGGCCCGGTCGAGCAGTTGAGCCCGATCACGTCGACCTCGAGCGCCGCCAGCGTCGTCAGCACCGCCTGGATGTCGGTCCCGAGCAGCATCTTGCCCCCCTGCGGTAGCAGCGAGACGCTGGTCTGGATCGGCAGCCGGCGGCCGGTCTGCGCGAACGCCTCGCGGGCGCCGAAGATCGCCGCCTTCACCTCGAGGATGTCCTGCGCGGTCTCGACGATGATCAGGTCGGCGCCGCCCTCGACCAGGCCGCGCGCCTGCTCGGCGAAGACCTCGACCAGCCGGGCGAAGGAGATGTCGCCCAGGGTGGGGTCGTCGGAGGCGGGCAGGAAGCCGGTCGGCCCGATCGAGCCGGCGACGAAGCGCTTCTCGCCCGCCGCCTTGCGGGCGATCTGCGCCGCCTGCGTGTTGATCTCGAGCGTCTGGTCGCCGAGCCCCCACTCGTCGAGCTTCAGCCGCGAGCCCTGGAAGCTGTCGGTCTCGACCACCTCGGCCCCGGCCTCGATCATCGAGGCGTGCACGCCCTCGATCACGTCGGGTCGGTGCAGGATCAGCGCCTCGTGGCATTTGCCCTCGAGGCCGCCATAGTCGGCCTCGCTGAGGTCGAACTGCTCCAGGGTCGCGCCCATGCCGCCGTCGAAGACGACGACGCGTTCCCTCGTTGCGGCTATGTAATCGCGCTCGGCCACGATGAAAAGAGGCTACCGGGATGGGCGCGGTCGACTTTTCAGCCGCTATGCGGACCAAAAGTCGACCGCATCCGGTGAATTAGGCTGCGGCGTTGATGATCGACTCCCATACGCACCTGTTTCTCTGCGACTCTCCGGAGGACGAGGTGGTCACGAGGGCCCGCGGCGCCGGTGTAACTCGGATGCTCAACGTCGGCCTCGGAGGGGAGCAGAACGCGACCGCGATCGCCGCCGCCGAGCGTCACGCGGACGTCTTCGCCAGCGTCGGGCGCCACCCGACCGAGGCGGACGGCTTCGACGACGCCGAAGCGGAGCGGATCGCCGAGCTCGCGCAGCACGAGAAGGTGCGGGCGATCGGCGAGACCGGGATCGACTACTACCGGGACTCGGCCACGCCGGCCGCGCAGCGGCGCGCCTTCGAGGCGCAGATCGAGATCGCCCGCGGCGCCGGCCTGCCGATCGTCATCCACGCCCGCGACAAAGACGGGAAGACCGGGGCGATCGACGAGATCTTCGAGCTGCTCGACGCGAGGGCGGACGGGCACCCTGTGATCCTGCACTGCTTCTCCGCGCCCTGGCGCGCCGCCGACGCGGCCGAGCGTGGCTGGTACTGCTCGTTCGCCGGCCACACCACCTACCCCGCCTCCGGTGAGCTGCGCGAGGCGGCGGCGGAGCTGCCCGCCGAGCTGATCCTGGTCGAGACCGACGCGCCGTACCTGGCGCCGCAGCCGGTGCGCGGCAAGCCCAACGAGCCGGCCTACGTGGTCGAGACCGCCCAGGTCGTCGCTGCGGCCCGCGGCGTCTCCTACCAGGAGCTGGAGGCGACGGTCGAGGCCAACGCGCGCGCCGCCTTCGGCTGGTGAGGCCGCTCCCTTGGTCCGCCTCGGGCAGAACTTCCTCGCCGACCCGAACCTGCTGAACGCGATCGTCCGCGACGCCGGCCTCAACCCGGCCGACGTGGTGCTCGAGGTGGGAGCGGGGGAGGGGGTGCTGACCGAGCGGCTGGCCGGTGCCGCGGCGCGCGTCCACGCGATCGAGTTGGACCGCGGGCTGGAGAGGACACTGGCCCGGGTCGCCGCGCTGCCCAACGTCGAGCTGCACTGGGGCGACGCGATGAGGCTCGACCTCGCCGCGCTCGAGCCGCCACCCACGGCGGTGGTGGCCAACCTGCCCTACTCGATCGCCACGCCGCTGCTGCTGCGGACGATCGAGCGGCTGCCCTCGGTGCGGAGCTGGACGGTGATGGTGCAGCGCGAGATCGCCGAGCGGCTGCGGGCCGAGCAGGGCAGCCGCACCTATGGCTCGCCGAGCGTGCTCGTCCAGCTCGCCTGCGAGACGAGGCTGCTGCGCCGCGTCGACCCGGCGGTCTTCCGGCCGCGGCCGCGGGTCGAGTCGGCGATCCTCGGGCTGCGCCGCATTGGGCCCGGCGCCGACGCCGCAACCCGCGAGCTGGTCCGCGCCGCCTTCGCCCACCGTCGCAAGTCGCTGGCACGCTCGCTGGAGCACGTCCGGCCGGGCGAGCTGGAGGCCGCCCGCGCTGCCCTGCGTAAGCTGGGCCTCCCCGAGAACGCCCGCGCTGAGCAGCTCTCGCCGAGCGAGTTCCGGCGCCTGGGGAAGGGCCTGTCCCGGTAGGGGGGACTTCAGCCGCGATGCGCGTCCTCGCCCCAGCCAAGATCAACCTCTGCCTCTTCCTCGGGCCGGCCCGCGAGGACGGCCTGCACGAGCTCTGCTCGCTGTTCGAGCCGCTCGCCCTCGCCGACTCGATCGAGGTCTCCGAGGCGGAGCGCGACCAGGTGCTCTGCCCCGGGATCGAGGGCGAGAACCTCGCGGCGCGGGCGCTGGCGGCGCTGCGCGAGCGCGGCTGGGAGGGGCCGCCGCTGCGGCTCGAGATCGAGAAGCGGATTCCGGTCGCCGCCGGGCTGGGCGGCGGCAGCGCCGACGCGGCCGCGGCCCTCCGCCTCGGCCGGGGCGCGTTTCCGGCGGATAGCGCCAAGAACGCGCCCCGGCTCGACCTCGCCGCGCTCGCGGTGGGCCTCGGCGCCGACGTGCCCTCGCAGCTCGTGCCGGCGCTCTCGCTGGTCCGCGGCGCCGGCGAGCGGATCGAGCGGCTGCCGCAGCCGGCGCCCCACGCGGTCGTTCTGCTGCCCGGCGGCGGTGGGCTGAGCACCGCCGGGGTCTTCGCCGAGGCCGACCGGCTGGGCCTCGGGCGCTCCGCGGCGGAGCTGGACGAGCTGGCCGCGCGCCTGCGCGAGGCGGCTGGCGCCGGCGCCTCGCCGCTCGATTACGCGGGGCTGCTCGCCAACGACCTCGAGCCGGCGGCGCGCTCGCTGCGCTCGGAGATCGGCGCCGCGCTCGACGCCCTGCGCGAGGTCGGCGCGCCGCTCGTTCTGCTGAGCGGCTCCGGCCCGACCGCGGTCGGGGTCTTCCCGAGCCTGGGGGAGGCAAGCCGAGCCTCGTCGCAGCTCGGCCGCGACGACGCGATCGTCTGCGAAGCTGGCCGCGCGCCGTGAGACTGGAAGGTCCATCCGAAAACCCCCCGCGCACGTCTGGCGGCGGCGGACGCTGCGCGGTGCTGCGTCCTCGGGCTTGCCTTTGGCGCCACCAAAGGCGGCGCCCTGCGTCCTTGCACCGCTTGGTCCGGGGCACGCCAGCCGCCCACGCGGAGTTTCCGAATGGACCTTAAGATCCCAGAGGACCGTCGCCGGCGCCGCCTGCTGCTGATCGCGATCGCCGCGGCGATCGCCGCCGGCTACTACCTGATCAGCCGCGTCGTCCCCCACGACGACCTCCAGCAGCTGCTGGACGACGTCTCCAACACGCTGGGCGCCTGGACCTACCTGCTGGTCGGCGTCTTCGCCTTCGCCGAGACCGGCGCTTTCGTCGGCCTCGTGGTCCCCGGCGAGACGGTGATGCTGCTCGGTGGCGCGGTCGCCGGGCAGGGGGCGATAGACATCTACCTGCTGATCGCGATCGCCTGGTTCGCGGCCTGGGCCGGGGACACGGCCAGCTTCCTGCTCGGCCGCCGCCTCGGCCGCGGCTTCGTGCTGCGCCACGGGCCGCGCTTCGGGATCGGCCACGAGCGCTTCGAACGGGTCGAGGACTACTTCTCCCGACACGGCGGCAAGACGATCTTCATCGGCCGCTTCGTCAGCGTGGTGCGCGCCTTCGCGCCGTTCATCGCCGGCAGCTCCGGGATGCGCTACCGGGCCTTCGTCCCCTACAGCATCCTCGGCACCGGCCTCTGGGCCAGCGCCCACATCCTGATCGGCTACGCCTTCTCGCGCAGCATCGACACCGCGGCGAAGTACGCGGGCCGGGGCGCGTTCCTGCTGGGCACGCTGATCGTCGTCGTGGTCGGCTCGATCCTGCTCTACCGCCACTTCAGGGAGGCCGAGAACCGGCGCGCAGCGCTCGCCTGGATGGAGCGCCACGCAGGGAGCCGCCAGCTGGTCGCGCTCGGCCGCCGCTTCAGCCCGCAGCTGCGCTTCGTCTGGGAGCGGGTGACCCCCGGTGGCACCTTCGGGCTGGAATTCACCTCGCTGATGGCGACCCTCGCGGTGGCCCTCTTCGTGCTGGTTGCCTATGCGGTGATCCTCAGCGGCGACCCCGGCCCGACCCCCGGCGACCTGACGGCGGCGGAAATCGCCGAAAGCGTCCGCACCGGCTGGCTGACCGCCTTCGTCAAGGTGTTCACCGCGCTTGGTTCGGCACCGGTCACCTGGCCGCTCGCCCTGCTGGCGGCCGCGGTGCTCGCGATGCGCCGCCGCTGGGCCGAGTTCTGGGTCCTGGTCGCCGGCATGCTGCTGGTGATCGTCGGCGTCCATGAGCTGAAGGCGGCGGTGGACCGGCCGCGACCGCTCGGCGGGCTGACCGGCTTCCGCGGCTCCTCGTTCCCCAGTGGCCACGCCGCCTACGCGACCTTCTACGTCTGGCTGGCGGTGACGATCGTGCTGCGGCTGCGTCCCGGGATGACGCGGGGCGCGGTTGTCGTCGCCGCCGGGATCGCGCTGACCGGATTGGTCGGCCTCTCGCGCGTTTACCTCGGGGTCCACTACATGAGCGATGTCAGCGGGGGTTGGGCGCTGGGCGCAGCCGCGTTCTCCTCCTGCGCGGCCGTCGCCCTGGTCGTCTCGACCCTGCAATCTTCGGACGGACCCTTGCGGCACAATTGGCCCGATGCTCCCGCTGGCGCTGCAGAAGATCCAGAATGAGTACCTGCTGTTCGGCGGGGCCGGGCTGGTCAGCCTGGTCGCCTTCGTCGGGCTGATACTCGTGCCGGCGCTGGGCTCCTACGGGCGGCTCTGGGAGAAGACGGCGGCTGGGCTCCTCTCGCTGGTCGTGCTCGCCGCCCTGATCGTGACCGGCGTCGTCATCGGCCTGGCGATCGTCTACTACTACAACGACATCGTCGCCTTCTTCAAGTAGACCCGATAATGGGGCCATGTCGGCCACCTCGAAGGGACAGGAAGCCCCTGCAAATAAGGCTGAGGCGGGGACGCTCGACGCGCTCTCGGAGGCGGTCGAGTCCGGCGCCGGCCTGCCCGCGGTGGCGCGGGCGGCGGCGCGGGTGCTGGATGCCAGTGTCGCGCTGATCGAGCGCTCCGGCGCGGTGCTGGCGGTGGCCGGCGCCTCGCCGGACCAGGAGCAGAAGCTGCTGGAGGGCGGGGAGCGGGTGACCACGGTCGAGCTGCGGGTCGCCGACGCGGCGGTCGGGGAGCTGCGCTACCGCGCCAAGGCCGCGCCCGAGCCGGCGATCGCCCGCATGGTGACGACCTTGCTGGCGCTGGAGCTGGAGCGCTCCCGCGCCCCCGAGTGGGAGAGCGAGGAGGTGGCGGGGGTCTTCGTCTCCGCGGTGTTGAACCGCGAGGTGACGGACCGTGGCGACATCGTCGCCCGCGCCGCCGAGCTGGGAGCCGACCTGGAGAAGGGGGCCGGGGTGGTCGTCCTGCGCGCCGCACCGCGCGCCGCGCAGACCGGGGAGTGGCGCGACCGGGTGCTGACCCTGGCGATGCGGACGCTGCGCTCGCTTGCCCCGGGCGCGCTGGCCACAGCCGAGGCCGGCGAGGCCGCGGCCGAGATCGCGGTGATCGTCCCGGCCGAGGACGAGGGCCGCCTGGGCCGTGCCGGCGCCGGCCTGGGGCGCGAGCTGGAGGACACCCTGCAGGGCGTTCACCTGACGATCGGCGTGAGCCGCCGCGTCACCGACCCGGTCGACCTCTACCGGGCGGGCAGCGAGGCGCGCCTCGCGGTCAACGTCGGCGAAGCCGAGGGCCGGCCACTGCTCGCCTTCGAGGACACCGGCGCCTACCGCCTGCTGCTGCCGGCGATGAGCGAGGACCCGGGCGAGCTGGAGCGCTTCTTCGCCGAGACGATCGAGCCGCTCGCCGCCTACGACGACCAGTACGAGACCGAGCTGGTGGCGACCGTCGAGGCCTACCTCGGCAACGACGGCAACGTCGCGGCGACCGCCAAACAGCTCTTCACGCACCGCCACACGATCCGCTACCGCCTCGAGCGGGTCCGCGAGCTGTGCGGCCACGACGTCTCGGCGACCGAGGGCCGCGAGAAGCTCGGCCTCGGCCTCAAGGCGATGCGGGTCCTCGGCATCGCCTCCCCCCGCGGCCCGGCGCTGGAACCTGGCGCCGAGGGCGGCAAGGTCCCCCGCGGCCCCGACGAGTAGCGGCGCCCGCCGATCGTCGGGCACAATGCGCCGGAGGACTTGTCGATCGGGCCCGAAGCTTTCGTCGGGCGAAAGGGAAAGGGGCGCGGATGGCACTTGATCAGAGCAAAGTCGGAAGGCACATCGCCGAACAGATGGAGGCGATCGAGGCCGACTACGGCGAACGCGAGGGCGAGTGGCAGATCGGAGACATCTGCACGATCGTCGAGGTGCGGGGGCCGGAAGGCGCCAACGTGCGGATGCGGAGCAGCGCGACCTCCCCCCACGCCACCCTGGGCCTGCTGAAGATCGCCGAACTGTTCGCGATCGGCCAGCTCAGCAGCGGGCAGTGAAGGTGCCGGTTAAGCTCAAGCCAGACCTTGGGGAGTGGTGTAGTCGGTAACACTCGGCACTTTGGATGCCGCATCCTCGGTTCGAACCCGGGCTCCCCAGTTCGCGCTACCAATGTGCTCTGGGTTCGAGTCGGCCCATCCTCTTTACCAAGGCCGTCGTCCGACGCAAATGGGAACATATGTTCGATGTCAGGGCGGGGGCCCAGCTACACCGAGGATGAGGCGAAGGCCGCGATTGCGGCATCGAAGTCCTGGGCAGAGAGTCTGCGCAACCTTGGACTTTGCACTACGGGTGGGGCTTGGCGGATCCTCAAGAAATACGCCGAGATCTGGGAGATATCGACGGACCACTTCGATCAGGCGGCCGGGCGCGTCGAGAATTTTCGACGGAAGCAGAAACCTTTATCGGAAGTGTTGGTCAAGAACTCGACCTATCCCCGAAAGGACGTCAAGCGCCGTCTGCTTTCCGAGGGCTTGAAGGAGCCGCGATGCGAGCTGTGCGGTCAGGGTGAGATTTGGCAGGGCCGCCCCATGTCCATCATCTTGGACCACATCAACGGGGTTCGTGACGACCATCGGTTGGAGAACCTGCGAATGGTATGCCCCACTTGCGCCGCGACGCTGGATACGCATTGTGGACGGAGGAATCGGATCGAGCGGGCGAAGCGACGCTGCCGACGCTGCTCGAAACTATTTGTGCCCGGATATGCGGAGCGGCGCTATTGCTCGCGGCCGTGCGGGATGCGCTGGGACCGGTCGGCTCTGGATCGCACGCGATCGGGTTCTCGTGGGGTGCCCTCGCCCCGCGCCCGAAAAGTCGACCGGCCACCCTATGCGCAGCTGCTGGAGGAGATCGAGGCCACGAGCTACCTGGCGGTTGGACGCAAGTACGGCGTATTGGACAACGCGGTGCGCAAGTGGGTTCGGTGGTACGAGCGGCAGATGGAGCGGGAAGCGGCGGAGAAGGAGGCTGCGGCTGAGGACGGTTGATCGCATCCGGGTCGGCGCATAGGGTCGCCTCCATGGAGATGGGCGGGGTCTCGATCGACCCGGAGGTCCGCGAGGGGCTGCGGCGCGGCTGGAAGGGCCTGATGGCGGTTGGCGTGCTGGCGATCCTGGTCGGCTGCGTGGCGATCGTCGTGCCCGCGGTGGCCTCGGTCGGGACGGCGATCTTCATCGGCTGGATCCTGGTGATCGCCGGCGCCTTCCTGGTGGCGGGAGCGTTCACCGCCCACTCGGTCGGCTCGGTGGTCCTGCGGCTGCTGTGGGCCTTCCTCACCGTGATCGTCGGGCTCTGGCTGATCGTCGAACCGCACAACGGGACGCTGACCCTGACCCTCGTCCTCGGCATCTACTTCCTCTTCATGGGGATCACGAGGATCGCCGTCGCCTTCTCCTCCCGCGGCCAGCAGAACGCCGGCCTCGTCGGCCTCAGCGGCTTCGCCGGGCTGCTGATCGGCATCCTCGTCCTCGCCAAGTTTCCCAGCTCGGCCGACTGGGCGATCGGCCTCCTGGTCGGCATCGACCTGATCTTCGCCGGCTGGACCCTGACCTCCGTAGCCCTGCTCGGCAAAGACCTGGCCAGAAGCTCCTAGCAGCGCTGCGCTGGGCGCCCGTAGGTTGGATGCGCAGCTCGGGCGGGTGGCGTGGGTGGGATGTCCGGACGAGCGCGGCGTCCTGTTTTCGCCCCGCAGCCCAACGAGAGCCGCATCCGCTGGTGGCGAAAACCCAGCAACCGGGAGGGTGCCCCCTGCTCCCCTTCCCCCACTACGATCTAGCGGTGAGTTCGCCCCTGGTCTTGGTCATGGCGGCGGGCGAGGGCACGCGCATGCGTTCCTCCACGCCGAAGATGCTCCACCCCGTCTGCGGGCGGCCGCTGGTCGCCTGGCCGATTCTCGCCGCCCGTGAGGCCGGCGCCGGCAGGGTGGCGGCGATCGTCTCGCCCCGCCGCGACATCTCGGCCGGGCTGCCGGAGGGGACGGAGACCGTCGTCCAGCCGGAGCCCGACGGGACCGGTGGGGCGCTGCGCGCGGCGCTGCCGCTGATCGAGGATGCCGAGACGGTGCTCGTCCTCTCCGGCGATCACCCGCTGATCTCCGCCGAGATCGTCTTCCGCTTCCTCGACGCCCACGCCTCCTCGGGCGCGGCGGCGACGATGATGACGATCGAGCTCGAAGATCCGGGCAGCTACGGACGAGTCGTGCGCGGCGCCGGCGGGGAGATCGAGCGGGTGGTCGAGGCGAAAGCCGGCGGCGACGCGAGCACCGAGCAGCTGGCGATCCGCGAGATCAACGCCGGCACCTACGCCTTCGAGGCGGAGCCGCTGGCGGCAGCGCTGCGGGGCCTCGGCAACGACAACGCCCAGGGCGAGTACCTACTGACCGACGTCTTCGCGGCGCTGCACGAGGCTGGCCGGTCCGTCGCCGGCCACCTCGCCGCCGACTTCGCCGTGACGATGGGGGTCAACACCCGCGTCGAGCTGGCGCTCGCCGAGACCGAGGCGCGCCGCCGCCTGCTCGAGGCCCACATGCTGGCCGGCGTCACCGTCGTCGACCCCGGCTCGACCTGGGTCGACGCGGGCGTGGAGATCGCCGCCGACGCCCGGATCGAGCCCGGAACCAGCCTGCGCGGCGCCACCGCGATCGGCGCCGGCTCGGTGGTCGGCCCGCTGACCACGCTGATCGACACGGTGCTCGGCGCCGACGTCTCCGTCCCGCACTCCTACCTGGTCGAGTGCGAGGTGCTCGACGGCTGCAACGTCGGCCCCTTCGCCTACCTGCGCCCGGGGGCCCGGCTCGAGCCCGGCGCCAAGGCGGGCACCTTCGTCGAGATCAAGAACTCGCAGATCGGCGCCGGGGCCAAAGTGCCCCACCTGGCCTACGTCGGCGACGCCGAGGTCGGCGCCGGCAGCAACCTCGGCGCCGGAACGGTCACCGCCAACTACGACGGTTTCCGCAAGCACCGCACGGTGATCGGCGAGGGGGCGCGGCTCGGCGTTGACACGATGCTGGTGGCGCCTGTAGAAGTCGGGGACGCCGCCTACACTGGCGCCGGGGCAGTGATCAGGAAGGACGTCCCCGAGGGGGCGCTTGCCGTGAGCGAGAACCAACAGCGGAACATCGAGGGCTTCGCGGAGCGCAAGGCCGCGGAGTCGCGCGAGGAGGAATCGTGAGCACCATCGAGCAGCGTCCCCAGGTGGCGCCGACTGCGATCCCGCACGACTACCTGAAGCGGATGATGGTCTTCGGCGGCCGCAGCTCGATCGAGCTGGCCGCCAAGGTGGCCGGCAAGCTCGGCCTCGACATCGGCCAGGTGACGCTGAAGACGTTCGCCAACGGCGAGGTCTACTGCCGCTACGAGGAATCGATCCGCGGCGCCGACGTGTTCATCGTCCAGTCGACCTGCGCCAACGAGCAGAGCGAGATGACCCCGAACGACGCCCTGGTCGAGCTGCTGACGATGATCGACGCGGCCCAGGGGGCCTCGGCCCACCGGATCATCGCCGTGCTGCCCTGGTACGGCTACGCCCGCCAGGACAAGAAGTCGGCGCCGCGCGAGCCGATCTCGGCTCGGATCGTCGCCAAGTGCCTGGAGGGGGTGGGCGTCGACCGCGTTCTCACTATGGACCTGCACGCCGGCCAGGTGCAGGGTTTCTTCCACGTGCCGGTCGACCACATGACCGCGATGCCGATGCTCACCCAGTGGTTCATCGACCAGGAACTGAGCGAGGAGCTGGTGATCGTCTCCCCCGACGCCGGCCGGGTAAAGACGGCGCGCAACTTCGCCCGCCGGATCGGCACCCACTGGGCGGTGATGGAGAAGGAGCGGCCCGCCCAGCAGGTCGCCGAGATCGGCTACGTGGTCGGCGACGTGAAGGGCAAGACCGCGGTCCTGGTCGACGACATGATCGACACCGCGGGGACGCTCTGCGCCGCCGCCCAGACCGTGCTCGAGGAGGGCGCGGCTCGGGTGATCGCCTGCGCCACCCACGGCGTCTTCTCCGGCCCCGCCTACGAGCGCCTCGCCCCGCAGAGCTCGGGGATCGAGCGGATCGTCGTCACCGACACGATCCCGCTGCGCCCCGGCGCTCCGGAGAACATCACGGTGCTCTCCACCGCGACCACCTTCGCCGATTCGATCCGTCGCATCTTCACCGACGACTCGGTCTCGGAGATCTTCGCGGGAGAGAACCAGCTCTTCTGAGCTGGCGGCCGCGGCCGGCCGCTCGCGAGATCGATGATCAGGGTCGGTCACAAGGGCGCGGATTCGATCGTCCCCGGAAATACGATCGCCAGCTTCGAGGCCGCGGTGAAGGCCGGCGTCGACGTCGTCGAGATCGACGTGCTCTGGACGCGGGACGGGCACCCGCGGATCCCGGTCGAGGAGCGCACGCCCCTCGTCGTCGCGCACGACTGGCGCGACGCGGCGGCGCGTGAGCCGCTGACGCTCGCGGAGGGGCTCGACGCATTCCTCGAGCCGCCGCTCGACCAGGTCGAGATCGACCTCGACGTCAAACTGCCCGGGCGGGAGGAGGAGATCGTCGCCGCGGTGGGCGAGCGCGGGCTGCTCGGGCGGGCGATGGTCTCGACCATGGAGCTCTCGACCCTGGCCCGGATCGGCGAGCTGGAGCCCGGGCTGCGGCGAGGTTGGACCTATCCCAAGGTGACCAAGGACTGGACCTCGAAGCGCTGGGCGAAGGCGCCGATGCTGGTCGCCCTGGCCTGGATGCGCGAACGGCTGCCCGGCCTCGCTGCCCGCGAGCTGCCGCGTCTCGGGGTCGAGGCGATGTGGGTCTACCACCCACTCGCCAGCCGCCGCCTGGCACGCATAACCGACCTCGCCGGCGTCGAGCTGATCGCCTGGACGGTCGATGACCTCACCCGGATGCGCAAGCTCGTGGCGACGGGCGTCACCGGCATCTGCTCCAACGACCCCCGCCTCTTCGCTGCGATCGAGAAGCGAGTGGTCAGTTGACCCCCCTATTCGGGGGTCAAGTGACCACTCGTGCTCAGACGGTGCCCGGCGTCGCCCCCGGCGGCGTGGCCGGTCGGCCGCCTTTCGTCCGTACGGCCGACTCCAGCTCCTCGGCGGTGAAGCCGCCGACCGCCTCCCCGCCCAGCGCGTAGCGGTAGAGCGCCACGCCGAAGATCCCGCTCAGCGCCTTGCTGACCAGCAGGGCGATCGCCAGGCCGATCGCGCCGAGCACGACCAGCAGCGCGCCGAGGAACGAGGCCGAGGACCAGACCGCGACCCCGGCCACGAGCAGGATCGCCGACGGCAGCACGCCGAGCAGGAAGACGGCCGCGCCGATCGCGATGTTGCCGGTGATCTGCTGGCCCCAGCGCGACTTGAACAGGCTCGCCGAGCGCTTCAGCGTCGCGAACGGGCCGGTGCCCTCGATCGCGATCACCGGCACCGCCAGGAAGGTGACCAGGGACCAGGCCGCACCGACCAGCCGGGCGGCGATGTCCCCGGCGATGCCGCCCTGGTTCTCCAGCGCGCCCATCAGCACGCTGATCGCGGTCGAGACCGCCGCCCAGCCGCAGATCTGACCGAAGCGGCTGCGGGAGACCGCGAGCCCGTCGGAGACGGTCGCCGCCTGCCCGCGGAAGATCATGTCGGCGGCGGCGGCGAGGCCGACGCTGAAGTAGAAGCCGACGACGCTGAGCACGTAGACGCCGATCACCACCAGCGGGACGCCAACCCCGAGAGTGTCTTCGGCGATCAGGTAGACGCCCGGCCCGAGGAAGACGATCGCCAGCAGCGCGGTGGCGACGGCTCCGTAGAGCGGGAAGCGCATCAGCGCCGGGTTCTCCCGCAGCAGCCCCCAGCTCTTCTTGGTCAGTGCCCAGCCGCGTTTGATCCGCTTCATCGTGTGCCCTCCTGTGCTCGTGTCGGCCGGCTCGTCAGAACGTTTCGGCCAAACCCGGGGTTCGCTTGAGCCCTCTTCCCTCGAAGTAGTCCCACTCCTGCTCGCCCAGCTCGGTCGCCGGCGGGTCGGCGTAGACCCACTCGCGGGCGATCCGGTGCCAGTTGCGCTTCGCTCCGAGCTGGCCGAGCACCGCGACCACGCCGATTTCCATCCGCCGCCCCATCAGCTCATCGGCCGGGATCGACTCGCGCCGCATCAGGTCGAAGTACTCCGAGCGCGGGTCGTTGGTCGACTCGATGATCTTCATCACCCGCCGCGGGGTGATTTCCAGCTCGCGGTCCTCCATCACGAACCAGCCGCCGACCGCCCGCATGTGGTCGAGCAGCCGCTCGGCGTCGAGCTTCGAGGGGTTCTTGACGAAGCCCAGCTCGTGCAGCGCCTCGCGGAAGGCCTCGGGGTCGTCGCGCGAGGCGGCGTCGAAGGCGCGCTGCTCGAGCAGGATCTGCTCGCGGTCGAGCTTCTTCGTCATCCCGAAGTCGAGGAAGGCGACCCGGTCGTCGGCCATCAGCAGGTAGTTGCCGGGGTGGGGGTCGGCGTTGAAGTGCTGCAGGTGGTAGATCGAGCCGAAGCTGCCGCGGAAGACGATCTCGCCGAAGCGGCTGCGCTGCTCGTGCGGCAGCCCCTTGATCTCCTCGAAGCCGATCCCCTCGACCAGCTCGGTGACCAGCACGCGGCGGCGCGAGAGCCGGGTGATCACTTCCGGCACGTAGACGAACGGGTGGTCGCGGTAGGCGCGGGAGAAGGTGCGCTGGTTCTGCGCCTCGTACTCGTAGTCGAGCTCCTCCATCACCCGTTCGCGGATCTCGTGGGCGATCGCCTTCGCGTCGAGGCCGGGGGCGAGGGCGCGGGCCAGTCGCACCAGGGTGCCGGCGTTGCGCAGGTCGGCGTCGAGCGCCTCGGCGATCCCCGGGTACTGGATCTTCACCGCGACGCGGCGCCCGTCGAGCAGCTCGGCCCGGTGCACCTGGCCGATCGACGCGGCGGCGAAGGCCTCGTGCTCGAACTCGGCGAACAGCTCGGCGACCGGCTCGCCGTCGTACTCCTCGAGCAGCACCCCCTCGACCTTCTCCCAGGGCATCGCGGGGGCGTCGGTGCGCAGCTTGGCGAGCTGCTCCTGGTAGATCTCGCGGTACTCCTCGGGGATGAACTCGGTGTCGATGAAGGAGGCGAACTGCCCCAACTTCATCGCCGCGCCCTTCATCTGGCCGAGCGCGCCGACCATCTTCATCGCCGTCTCCAGGTGGCGCTGCTCGAGCCTCTCCTTGCCGCTCTCCTCGGAGCGGCCGACGTTGGTCGCCTTGGTGCCCGCGTAGCGGGCGCCCTGGACGCCGACGATCGAGCCGAGCTTGGCCGAGCGCCGTACCCGCCCCTTCGGGATCTTCGAGTCGCCGCTCATCGAATGGAAGGTTGTCACAAGCGTCCGCATACGCCTTGTTCTCTATCCTCTCCCGTCCGATGGCTCGCGGACGCGAAAAGCTGCTGGCGGCCCCACGCGCGGAGTTCGGCTCGCGCAGCTCCCGCCGCCTGCGCGGCGAGGGGCTGGTGCCGGGGGTCGTCTACGCCGGAGGTTCCGAGGCGCGCGCCTTCCAGGTCTCCGAACGCGACGTCCGCGGCGTGCTGGCCGGCGGCCAGGCGCTGTTCGACCTCGAGCTGGACGGCTCGAAGGCCGTGCCCGTGGTCGTCAAGGAGCAGCAGCTGCACCCGGTGCGCGGCCACCTCCAGCACATCGACCTGCAGGAAGTGAAGCTGGACGAGGAGATCCAGGCAGAGGTGGCGATCGAGCTGGAGGGGACCGAGGGCGCGCCCGGCGTCAAGGAGGGGGGCGTGCTCGAGCACGTCACCCGCGAGATCACGGTCGAAGCGCTGCCGGCCGAGATCCCCGAGCAGCTCGTCGCCGACGTCTCCGAGATGGAGATCGGCGACACCCTGCAGCTCTCCTCGCTACCGGTTCCCGAGGGCGTCAGGTTCGTCGCCGACGAGCCCGAGGAGGTCACGATCGCGACCCTCTCGCCGCCCCGCGTCGAGGAGGAGCCCGAGCCGGCCGTCGAGGAGGAGGCCGAGCTGGTCGGCGAGGAGGGCGAGGCCCCGGCCGCCGAGGAGGAGGGCGTCGAGGAGGCCGAGGGCGAGGGGTCCGGCGAGTCCGGCGGGGAGTAGGCCCTGTCGATCTTCCGCCGCCGCGCCCGGCACCAGGGCGAATCGGGCGACCGGATACTGGTCGTCGGATTGGGCAACCCCGGTTCCGAGCACGCCGGCAGCCGCCACAACGTCGGCTTCGAGGTCGGCGCGGAGCTGGCGCGGCGCTGGGAGCTGCCGCGGGCGAAGAAGCGCTTCGGAGGGTTGGTCGCCGAAGGGCGGACCCGGCCCGGCGGGCCGCGCGTCGCGCTGCTCCTGCCGCAGACCTACATGAACGCCTCCGGCGACTCGGCCGGCCCGGCCCGTGGCTCGCTGAAGGCGACGCTCGACCGCGTGGTCGCCCTGCACGACGAGATCGACCTGCCGTTCGGGGAGGTGCAGAGCCGGCTCGGCGGCGGCCTTGCCGGCCACAACGGCCTCAAGAGCCTCAAACGCGGCCTCGGCGGCGCCGATTTCTGGCGGGTGCGGGTAGGCGTCGGACGGCCCGACTCGACCGATCCCGAGGTCGTCTCCTCCTACGTGCTGGGGCGCTTCCGCGAGCCGCGCGCCGAGGTCGAGGCGCTGGTCGCCCGCGCCGCCGAGGAGGCCGAGCGCCTGGTCGAGCGGCTAGGTTCCGAGCGATGAGCGGCGACGGCGGATCCGAGCGAACGTCCTACGAGGCGGACGCCGACGGCGTTGCGCTGCTGCGCCTGCGGCGGCCCGAGGCCCGCAACGCGATCGACACCCAGATGCTGGTCGAGATGCTCGAGCACCTCGCGGTCGCCCGGGCCGACGAGGCGGTCCGCGTGCTGGTCGTCAGCTCCTCGGACCCGCTGGGCCTCTCCGCCGGCGCCGACGTCAAGGAGCGGCTCGACGAGGCGGGCAAGGTCCGTCGCATGCAGCTGTTCGCCGACCTCTACGACGCGATCGCCGCCTTCCCGAAGCCGACCGTCGCGGCCTGCCACGGCGATGTGGTCGGCGGCGGGGCGGAGATCGCGGTCGCCTGCGACATGCGGGTCGGCGGCGCCAACCTGCGGCTGCGCTTCCCCGGCGCGGCGCTCGGCGTCCCGGTCGGCCCGGCCCGCCTGGTCACCCTCTGCGGCCTGGCGACCGCCAAGTACCTGCTGCTCTCCTCGCGCACGGTCGGCGCCGACGAGGCGCTGCGCCTCGGCCTCGTCAACCGCGTCGCCCCGACCGCGACCACCGAGGCGGCGGCGCTCGAGCTGGCCGCTTCGGTCGCCGCCCATCCCCCCGAGGCGGTGGCCCGCCTGAAGCGGATGCTGCACGGGTGGGACGACGTCGAGGGCCGCTCCCGGGTCGAGGGAGAGGGCCAGGTCGAGTGGGCGCGCAGCGGCCCCGGCCTGCCGAGCCGCTGACGTGCCGGTGATTGAGTGCCCACAGCGGTATCCAACTCCCGGCACGTAGCTGGAAGAATGCGCGCATGTTGACCGTCGCCGTCACCGGCCCCACCGGGGAGATCGGCAAGCCGTTCGTCGGGGCGCTCGAGCGAGCGCCGGAGGTGGACCGGGTGATCGGGATGGCGCGGCGCTACTTCGACCCGAGCGCCCATGGCTGGGAGAAGGTCGAGTATCGGCGCGGCGACATCCTCGACCGCGAGGCGGTCGAGGAGCTGGTCGAGGATGCCGACGTCGTCGTCCACCTCGCCTTCGTGATCGTCGCCGGGCGCGGCAAGACCCGCGAGATCAACCTGACCGGGTCGCGCAACGTCTTCGAGGCGGCGGTCGCGGCCGGCGCGAAGCGGCTCGTCTACACCTCGTCGGTCGCCGCCTACGGCTTCCATCGCGATCTCCCTCGGCTGATCGACGAGGACGAGCCGACGCGGGGGACCGAGCGCCATCCCTACTCCGCCCACAAGGCCGCCGTGGAGAAGGAGCTGGCGGAGGTGCTCGACGGCTCGGCGACCGACGCCTACGTCTTCCGTCCCTGCATCGTCGCCGGGCCGGACGCGACCCTGCTGCTCGACCTTATCCCCCTGCTGGCGCTGGGCCGGAGGATCCCCAGCCCGCTGCGCTGGGCGCTCGGCAGGGTGCCCGAGCTTCGACCGGTGCTGCCCGACCCGGGCGTTCCCTTCCAGCTCGTCCACCAGGACGACGTCGCCGCGGCGCTCGCCGCCGCTGTGCTCGGCCACGGCGAGCCCGGCTTCTACAACCTGGCCGGACCGGGGGAGCTGACGATCTCCGACCTCGCCCACGAGCTGGGCTGGCACGCTGTGCCGGCGCCGCAGCTCGCGGTCGGCGCCGCCGCCGAGGCGGTGGCGCTGATGCCCTTCCTGCCCGACGAGGCGGCCTGGATCGAGGCGGTGCGCCGCCCGATGCTGATGGACACCGCGCGCGCCCGCCGCAAGCTGCACTGGATGCCTCATTACGACTCCCGCGAGACGCTGCGGGAGACGATCGCCGCGGTTCGCTCCAGGTAACGGCCGGGTCCCGAGCGGACGCTCGCTGGGAGCGCCGCGTCTACCATTGGGCTGCATGCCTGAACCGATCAGGCGCAGCCAGCGCTACATGCCCGGTCTGGACGGGCTGCGGGCGGTGGCCGTGCTCGTCGTCATCGCCTACCACCTGGGCTTCGCCTGGGCCCCGGGCGGGTTGCTCGGGGTCGGCGTCTTCTTCACCCTCAGCGGCTACCTGATCACCGACCTGCTGCTCGCCCAGGTGGATCGCAGCGGCCGGATCCGGCTCGGCGGCTTCTGGCTGGGAAGGGCGCGCCGGCTGCTGCCCGCCCTCTTCGTGATGCTGGTGGTGGTGGCGGCGTGGGTGACGCTGTTCGGTCCCGCGCAGCCGTCCCAGTTCAGGGACGCGGTGGCCGCGGCGGCGCTCTACCTCAGCAACTGGCAGCTGATCCTCCACCACGTCTCCTACTTCGCCAGCTTCGCCCCGCCGTCGCCGCTCAACCACCTCTGGTCGCTGGCCATCGAGGAGCAGTTCTACATCGTCTGGCCCTTCCTGCTGCTGCTCGGCATCCGCTTCCTCGGCAAGGCGGACCGGCTCGGCGTGCGGGCTCGGCTTGCCGCCTTCACGGTCGGGCTGGCGCTCGCCTCGGCGCTGGCGATGGCGCTGCTCTACCACCCCAGCCTCGACCCCTCGCGGGTCTACTACGGGACCGACACCCGCGCCTGCGAGCTGCTCGCCGGGGCGGCGCTGGCGATGGTCTGGCCCAGCCGCCGGCTGAAGCCGGACATCGCGGCGGGCGCCCGGCGGGGGCTCGACGCCCTCGGGGTCGTCGGCCTGGCCGGGATCGGCCTGCTGGTCTGGCGCACCGGCGAGTTCTCGCCGTTCCTCTACCAGGGCGGCTTCGCCCTGCTGGCGATCTCGACCGTCCTCGTCGTCGCCGCGCTCGCCCATCCGGCCTGCAGGCTGGGCACCGTCCTCGGCTGGGCGCCGCTGCGCTGGATCGGGGTTCGCTCCTACGGGATCTACCTCTGGCACTTCCCGATCATCGTCCTCACCGCGCCGAGCGGACCGCACGGCACCGACCTGCTGCGCGACTCCCTCCAGGTCGCGGCTACGTTCGGCGTCGCGGCGCTCTCCTGGCGGTTCGTCGAGCAGCCGGTCCGCCACGGCGCCCTCGGCCGCCTCTGGGGGCGCCTGCGGTCGGCGGGATGGCAGCCGCAGGCCGTCTCGCCGCGCGGCTGGGCGGTTGCGGCGGCAGCGCTGGCGGTCCTCGG
>Ga0210101_1000167_pt1 | contig 23356 bp, 22 predicted proteins | sample Muzzi_PWC_D1_FD_185534 | JGI IMG/M metagenome (GOLD analysis project Ga0210101, IMG submission 185534) | Wetland microbial communities from San Francisco Bay, California, USA, that impact long-term carbon sequestration - Muzzi_PWC_D1 (SPAdes) | ecosystem: Environmental > Aquatic > Marine >... | reverse complement strand
GCGGGGTAATCGATACGGTCGCCAGGCCGGTATCGTAATAATCCGAGAAGCCACCGCCATAATCATAATAGGCCTGCTGATTATTGTTGCGATAGCCGGCATCGATCACCAGTTCGGCATGGTCGGACAGATAACGAGTCACACCGGCACTGATATTCAGCCCATCCTGGTTGGCATAGTCGAGCGGAGTTGAGGTTCCGTTACGGTCTGTGGCCAGTTCATCTATGCTGCTGCCCGGATCTACGCTGCGGGCGCCGGGCAGGCCCAGTTCCTGATCGTTCAGGGTCAGGGCCAGAAACCATTCACCTGTTTTCAGTGGTGTACGCATGCCGAGATGAACGTTGCGTTGCTGTAATTCATTGTTGTCGCGATAGCCATCGCTGTTTATGGTGCTTAATGTAGCGAGCAGATGCGTTGTGCCCACTGTTGTGGCGGCATTGACATCAAGCTGGCGCTGATTGAAAGAGGCGATCGTCAAACCGAGGTCGACAACGGCTTGTTGTCCGGCTGCCTTTTTGCTGATGATATTGATGACCCCGCCCCCGGCACTGTCGCCATAGAGTACCGAGCCGCCACCCCTGATGATTTCGATACGTTCAATGTTGGCCAGGGGGATCGCCGAAAAATCTACGGCGGCCATGTCAACATCGTTCAGGCGCCGGCCATCGACAAGAATAAGGGTGTTTTGTTTTGCTGTTGCACCGAAGCCGCGCATATCCACGCTGGCGCGCGTGGCGTTGTTGCCATAGAGGTTGCGGCTCATAACCCCGGCTTCGGTGGCCAGTAGTTCCGGCAGCGTAGCGGCGGCACTAGCGGCAATATCGTCGACGGTAATGATGGTGATGAAACCCGCCTGCTGCTCGATATTATCCAGTCTTGTTGCGGTGACGATAATGCGTTGATCATCGGCGGCCATGATAAACGGTGAAATCAGGACAGTGGCCAACATCGTGAGCGGACATAACAGCTTACAGCCTTTCATTTTTTCTCCCCAAGGATTAAAGGTACGCACCCGTACGTTTGAACGATTGCGGAGAAAAACGAAGCCTTAGCCCCGGAGTTGCCCGCCGCAACACATTCGGTTTACCGCTCAGGCCGGTCTCCGGACTCGTGAGTGACAGTTTGTCAGCTGGATGCCTTCCCATGCGCGGAGCACAGTGGCGTGTATCCAGTTTTACTCACTTACCGTTGCGGGGGCAGTGTCGGGTTAGCGTGGATCGAGGGATCATGGCGCACCGACTTCCCGTTTAATCCCTTGGGCGGAAGCCCGCGGGACACCTGAGTCCTGGCGAGACTACGTCAGTACTGCCGGACTGTCAATAAGCGCCGCCAAAGTGCGAGCTCGACAGTCATTGTTGTGCTTGCATACGGACCTGTTGCAGGTCTTCGCACAGGAGTCGGGCACCACCCAGGATGCGCGGACTCTGGCGTGATATCTGTTCCGGATCAATGGCATATAAATGATTATTGCGGCTGGCATCCAGATCTTTCCAGAGGCGCCAATGCTGTAATGAAGCGGGTGTCCCGCCGCCGTCCGTCGACTCTTCGGCGCTGGTGATGATGACCTGGGGATTGGCCTGTATGACCGCCTCGATACTGATTCTTGGTGTCAGTGTCGGCAGTGCGGCAAATATATTTTGTCCACCACAGAGTTGAATGACGTCGCTGATCAGATGCCGTCCGTTGATGGTCATCAACGGCTGTTCCCAGATCTGGAAGAAGACCCGTACCGGGGGCAGATCCTGGAATTGCCGGCGCAGGGCCTGCAGGCGCCGGCGAAACGCCGCGGCACTGTCAGTGGCCTGATTCTCCGTTCCGGCCAGTTGCCCCAGTCGTTCGATGGTACGCGGGATATCCTCGAGACGGCGTGGTTCGGCATTAAACACCCTCAGCCCTAATGTCTGCAGGGTTTGTAATTGCGCCTGCGGGTTGCCGCTGGGCCAGGCGATGACCAGGTCCGGTTGCAGGGTAATGATGGCCTCCATATCAAGTCCGGTGTAGTCACCGATCGGGGTTATGTTACGGGCCTCGGGCGGGTAGTCGCTGTGACTGATGGTGCCGACGATATATTGACCCGCACCGGCGGCGTACAACAGTTCGGTGATATGCGGTGCCAGGCTGATTATGCGGCGCGCCGGTGTCTTCAGTGTCAGTGAGCGGCCGAAATCGTCGATGATCTGCAGTGGCTCCGCCAGGAGGACGCGGACGGGCAGGGTTAACAACAGGCACAGCAGCAGGCAGGCCGATAACAGGATTTTCCTGATGTGACGGCCTGGCGCGCGGCTGGCGCCGGCAATACTGTTGTTCACTAGTGGTCTCATATGTTATCAGGCACAAGTCCAGGCGGCGACGGGACATTTCTGTTGCCAGTCGGTACTATCGCAACCATGATCCAGGAATAGTGACTAATCCGCGTTGCAGAAAACAAGCCTATGATACGTGTCCGTCTGTTGTTCGTCATATTGCTGTTAGTGGCTGCTTTCAGCCTGCTATTTGCGCTGGCCCAGGGCAGTGTCGCCATCCCCTGGTCGGAGCTGTGGCAGAGTCTCGTCGGTGCCCGTGACGGTGTTTCCAGCACGATTGTCTGGGAGCTGCGCCTGCCGCGTGCCGGCACGGCCTTTGTCGTCGGTGGTCTGCTGGCCCTGGCCGGGGCTTTAATGCAGGTACTGTTACGTAATCCACTGGCCGATCCGTATGTGTTGGGGATCTCCGGCGGTGCGGCTGTCATGGCGCTATCGGCGATGGTATTGGGTCTGGGGCTGGTATGGATTAATGTCGGTGCCTTACTGGGGGCGTTGTTGTCGATGTTGCTGGTCTTTGGTCTGGCGCATGGACGCGGGCAGTGGACGCCGACGCGACTGCTATTGACCGGGGTCGTGGTTGCCGCCGGCTGGGGCGCAATCATTACCTTTTTACTGGCAATCAGCCCGGAGCGTAATCTGCGCGGGATGTTGTTCTGGCTCATGGGTGACCTCGGCCATGCAAACGCCGGCCTCGGTGCCTGGTCACTGTTAATCGCCGGCCTGGCTATCGCCTTCAGTATGGCACGCTCATTGAATCTGCTGGTAAGGGGGGAGTCGCAGGCGGCAGTGCTGGGTGTGGAGGTCGGACCTGTGCGTATGGGTTTGTATGTGCTGGCCTCGTTGCTGACCGCGACGGCGGTGACACTGGCTGGAAGTATCGGTTTTATCGGCCTGATCGTCCCGCACATGTTGCGACTGCTGGTCGGCGGCGATCATCGGGTCTTGTTGCCGGCCTCGGTGCTGCTGGGCGGCAGCCTGCTGGTGCTGGCCGATACCCTGTCACGGTCACTGCTGGCGCCGCAACAATTACCGGTGGGTGTCGTTACCGCACTGGTCGGAGTACCGGTGTTTTTGTGGCTGTTGTATCGCAGTGCAGCCTGGTCGATACCCCGGGGAACGACATGATCTGGTTGCAGGCCTCGGCCCTTGATGTCCGTGTTGCCGGGCGGTTCGTGTGTCAGGATATGGATCTGAGTATCGAGTCCGGCCAGTGTTGGGGGCTGCTGGGTGCTAACGGTTCCGGCAAGACTACGTTGCTGCACACGCTCGCAGGTTTACGCTCCCCGGCGGCCGGTCGCGTCCGTTTACAGGGTGAAGACATTCAGGCCTTGCCGCGCCTGCAGGTGGCCCGGCTTCTGGGCCTGCTATTGCAGGATTCCAGCGATCCGTTCCCGGCCACGGTGCTGGAGACGGCGCTGCTGGGGCGGCACCCGCATCTGTCCCGCTGGCAGTCGGAGGGCGAACGGGATGTTCAGATAGCCGCCTGGGCACTGGCCCGCGTCGGTCTGGCCGGCCTGTCCGCGCGCGTCGTTACAACCTTGTCCGGTGGCGAGCGGCGTCGTCTGGCGCTGGCCACAGTGCTGGTTCAGCAAACACCGTTGCTGCTACTGGATGAACCGACCAATCATCTTGATCCCTATCATCAGGTGCAGTTGTTGTCATTATTGACTGCTGCGACGACGGCACCGGAATCTGTGCCGGTCACGGACCCTGCGAGTGACCCCGGTAGCGCTGCGGCGGACGCCCGGCTGCCGCAGGCAATCATGATGTCCCTGCATGATATCAACATGGCGGCCCGGTTCTGCACGCATTTGATCCTGCTGTTGCCCGGCGGGCAAACGTTATCCGGAACCTGTGAAGATTTACTGACAGCCGAGATACTTGAACGCCTGTATGGTTATCCGATGACCCGTCTTGACTATGATCAGGGTGTGGCCTTTTTACCACGTTGAGCACCGTGGTTCTGGTCTAGAGGATTTTGACGAATACCTTCGAGTTACGCTGATAGTTATACAGGCTCTGTTTTTCGACCGGTAACTGACCCGGTTCGGCGGTATTAAAACCGCGCTCCTGAAACCAGTGGGCGGTATGCGTGGTCAGTACGAACAGTTGTTTAATCCGCTGTTCGCGGGCACGGTTTTCAATATATTTGAGCAGGCTCTGGCCATATCCGGTGCGCCAGTAATCCTGGTGTACCACCAGGCAGGCCAGTTCACCGATCTTGTCCTTCGGGTAGGGATGCAGCGCCGCACAGGCGATGATCTTGCCGTCACGTTCGACGACGGTATATTGATCGATTTCAACCTCCAGGTGTTCCCGTGACCGCCGCACCAGAATGCCATGGTGTTCCAGCGGGGTAATCAGTTCAAGGATGCCGCCGATGTCGTCGATCGTGGCCTGGCGCGTACCTTCGTAGATATCGGTCGTGATCATGGTGCCGATACCGTCACGACTGAACAGTTCCAGCAATAACGCCCCGTCTATGTGCCGGTCCATCATATGGGCACGCCTGACGCCCTGTTGGCAGGCGCGTGTCAGCTGATGCATGACAGCGACAAAATCTGTCGACAGGTGCTGGGTAGCCAACAGTTCATTGGCCTCGTTAAGGGTCAACTGGTGCAGCAGGGTACCGTTATGATCGGCGGGTCCGGGTCGCTCGGTCAGGCAGATCAACTTGTCAGCCTTCAGTGAGATCGCTGTTTCAGTCGCAATCTCTATCGCGGTCAGGTTAAAGACCTCGCCGGTGGGAGAGTAACCGACCGGCGACAGGAGCACCAGCGAACCACGATCCAGATGGTCACTGATGGCCTCATGATCGATCCGGCGGACCTCGCCGCTGTGCTGGTAATCGACGCCGTTGCGGATTCCCGTGGGTTTGGCGGTGACAAAATTACCCGAGGTCACGCGGATTTTGGCGCCGGCCATCGGCGAACTGGCCAGTCCCATCGACAGCATCGCCTCGATCTCCAGTCGTACGGTGCCGGCTGCCTGTTTGACGCATTTCAGGGCGGCTGCATCGGTGATGCGCAGGCCGTTGAGAACCTGCAGAGCGGTTTTATTGCTGGTCAGCTGTTGTTCGATCTGTGGCCGCGTACCATGGACCAGGACCAGACGTATCCCCAGACTGTTTAACAGGGCGATGTCATGAGCCAGTGTCGTGAATTGTTGTTCGGCTATAGCCTCACCGCCAAAGACGATGACAAAGGTGCGGCCCCGGAAGGCATGGATATAGGGGGATGAATCCCGGAACCAGTTGACGAATTGCAGTGCTTGGTCGTCGTCGCTCACAACTTACCCCTTTTTCGGTTAATAGTTTACCGCCGCCGTGGATTTTACCCCATATTCAGGGGGATTGATTTTTTTACCCGCGAGACTACCATTAAACACCGAGACAATCTGAATTTAATGCTTGCCCCTGCCAATTGAGTGGGATAATATCCATAACGTTTATATTAACTTATTTTATAAGGAATAGTTGATCGGGATGGTCAGAAATCATCTATTCAAGAATGGGTTATTTTTTCATAAACCTTAACGTCATGGGAGGTCAATCATGGAAAACACGCTGTCAATCTTGGTGAACCTGATAGCCATTGGTACAGCTTTGGCCCTGTTTTTCAGCCATCTGGTTTAATTCGCTCCATGTCAGGACATACCTGACGCCCATAGCCTCTACCCTGGGTCGCCCCGCTGTGCGGTGATCATCTCCTTGCCTGCGGGTAAGTGGTTTTTTATTTCAAACCGCCTCCGCGTGCGGCAGGCGGTATTTTTGCCTTGTCAATTACCTAAGTAAAATGCTATGTTTCTGACCGGTGCCGGAACACTTGTCTCATGCTTGCGCCCGGACAGGCGACGGCCGGCCAACTGGACTTAATTTTACCGGTAATAAGGGGAGAGGGTGATGTTTGAAAAGCAAATTACGGCTATTGCCAGTGTCTTCAGTATAGTACTTTCAGTGGGTTTGTTTGTGATGCACCTGGGAGACTAAGGCTACAGGTAATCAAAGCCGGCATCGCCGGCTTTTTTTTGGCGCTCAGGACGTGACGAACAGCGGCGGTAGCGGGGTATCGGTCTCTCCGCTTTGAGAGCTGCAACCATCCATTCGAACTGCCTGGTTTGGTTCCCAGGGTAACGGCTCCGTGGAGGCGTCCTCACTCTGCAACTGTTGCCGAGATTGATCGCCTTTTGCAGGCAGTACCCCCTGTTCGAGATTTTTGAAATCCCAGTGACGTTTATCCATCAGTTGGCTCAGGCGTAGATTACCGATGGCATTGAGCATATTGGCGGGAACCTTGGGATTCTCCCCGGCCAGTTCGCGGATCAGCTGTTTTACCCGGGCGCGGGTCAGATTTTCCTGGGAACCACACAGTCGGCACGGAATAATCGGATACGCCTGTTGTTCGGCATAGCCGATAATATCCTGTTCCTGGCAATAGGCCAGCGGCCGGATGACAATATGTCGTTTATTGTCGGTCAGCAGTTTGGGCGGCATCGAGCGTACCTCGCCACTGTAGAGGATCGACATCAGCAGACTCTCTATCAGGTCATCACGGTGGTGGCCGAGGGCGATCTTGTTAAAACCCTGTTCGGAGGCATATCGATAGATATTGCCGCGCCGCAGTCGGGAACACAATGAGCAGTAGGTCTTGCCCTGTGGAACCTTGTCCAGGACGATGGAATAGGTGTTACGGGATTCGATGGTGTAGTCGATGTCATGCTGGTCGAGATAGTCGCGCATCGCCCGGTCATCCCATCCCGGTTGCTGCTGGTCCAGTGTGTAGGCGGCCAAGGTGAACTTATTACCCGAACGCAGGCGCAGTTTATTCAGCAGGAACAATAACGTATACGAATCCTTGCCACCGGACAGGCAGACCATGACACGGTCACCGGCCTGGATCATATTATAATCGGCGATAGCCTTGCCGGTGTAATGCAGCAGTTTTTTTTCAAGACGTGACATCGTGGTTCCCGGGTAAATATATTGATTATAACGTTTCTGCCTCCAACCTTGCCATGTAAATCCCGCAGCCTGGTTACATGGAGTCATGGCCCGGCCTGCCGGACCGCATAATTTCCAACTGTCCCGACGCGCGGTCTTTGCTATCATGCTGTTTTTAATCATCGGTTCGGACGCCGGCGGGTTGGTCGCGGCTGGTGTCGCCGGATCAGGCTGTGTGGAGAGTGGTAATGCCAGAGAAAAAAGACGTACGGAATTCATCGGCGGGTGAGCAGCGATTAAACCGGGTCAGTGCGCGGATTACCCAGCCGCGTGCCCAGGGGGCTTCACAAGCCATGCTCTATGGCACCGGCCTGACACGTGAGGATATGGACAAGGCCGAGATCGGGATTGCCAGTGTCTGGTATGAAGGCAATACCTGCAATATGCACCTGAATGATCTGGCAGCCTATGTCAAGGAGGGCGTGCAGGCGGCCGGTATGGTGGGTATGTGTTTTAATACCATTGGTGTCAGTGATGGTATCTCCATGGGTACCGATGGCATGAGTTATTCATTGCAGTCGCGGGACATCATTGCTGATTCGATCGAGACGGTCATGAGTGCGCAATGGTATGACGGTAATATTTCGATACCGGGTTGTGACAAGAACATGCCTGGTACACTGATCGCGATGGGACGTCTGAACCGTCCGTCACTGATGGTCTATGGCGGTACGATCAAACCGGGGCATCTGCGTCAGGACGGCGAAGAGCAGACACTGGATATCGTCTCGGCCTTCCAGAGTTATGGTGAATACCTGGCCGGTAAAATTGATGATGAAACCCGTGAGCAGGTGGTCGAAAACGCCTGCCCGGGACCGGGGGCCTGTGGTGGCATGTATACCGCCAACACCATGGCCTCGGCGATCGAGGCGCTGGGTATGTCATTGCCGTACAGCTCTTCGACACCGGCCGTTGACCCGAAAAAGATTGAGGAATGCCGTCAGGCCGGTGCGGCGATGCGCCTGTTGCTGGAGCGTAATATCTGCCCGCGTGACATTATGACCCGGGCCGCCTTTGAGAATGCCATGGTTCTCGTTATCGCCCTGGGTGGCTCGACGAATGCGGTCCTGCACCTGCTGGCCATGGCCCGTGCCGTTGATGTCGAACTGACGCTGGACGATTTTCAGGCCGTCAGTGATCGTATCCCGTTTATTGCCGATCTGAAACCCAGCGGTCGTTATGTCATGGAGGATGTGCACAATGTCGGTGGTACACCCGCAGTCATGAAGTATCTGCTGGAGCATGGTCTGCTGGAGGGCGAATGCATGACCGTGACCGGCAGGACGCTGGCCGAGAACCTGGCCGATGTACCGGCTCTCAGCGATGGCCAGCAGGTCATTCTGCCGCTGGAAAAACCGATCAAGCCGAGCGGGCATCTGCGTATTCTCAAGGGCAATTTTGCCCCCGGCGGCGCAGTGGCCAAGATTACCGGTAAGGAAGGCGAGCGGTTTGCCGGTCCGGCCCGTGTATATGATGCCGAGGAGGACATGCTGGCCGCGCTGGAACGCAGTGAAATCCAAAAAGGCGATGTCGTTGTCATCCGTTATGAAGGACCCAAGGGGGGGCCGGGCATGCCCGAGATGCTGACACCGACATCGGCGATCATGGGCGCCGGCCTGGGTGCAGACGTGGCCCTGATTACCGACGGCCGTTTTTCCGGCGGCTCCCATGGTTTTATTGTCGGTCATGTGGTGCCGGAGGCCCAGGAGGGTGGTCCGATCGGGCTGGTGCGGGACGGCGACGTGATTACCATCGATGCCGTGAGCAACAGCCTGACGGTCGATGTGTCGGTGAATGAAATGCAGCGACGGCGGCAGGCGTGGCAGATGCCGGACTATAAGGTGACACGCGGCACACTGTTTAAATATATCAAGAATGTCAAAAACGCCAGTGAAGGCTGCGTTACCGATGAATAACCGCGTTATACCCGTGCTGTGCACCTCCGCATTGTTCTAGTGCGTGGTGGCCGGCAGGGATAAACAGCCGCGGCGCCTGCGCCGTGAGGTGGTCAATCGCTTTGAGCAGGGTTTTGATTTCGGTCGCCTCGATTATGATCGCCGGGTTAAGCCGTTACGCGGCAAAGCCATAATCTATGGCATATTGGTGGCGGCCGCTGTGTACCTGGCCGGTTTCTCCCTCGGCTACTATGGCTGGCAAAGGCAGGCGGTCGATTATGCGCTGTTTGCCAGACTGGTCTGGGTGCTGATGGTGCCGGCCACGGTGATAGGCGCCCTTGTCTGGTTGATCGCGATGAATCGCCTGGAATACCCGATACGTGAGGATATACGGCGATACATCAGCGAGCGTGAAGTCGATGCCGGTTATCTGTGGCGTTTCGAGCCCTTGTTCCGGCTACTGCTGTCCGACAACAAGACGGTCAAGCGCCTGCTGCTCCAGATACAAGAAGGTGTGACTGAGATAGATCCCGGGGACTACGCCCGTTCGTTATTCCTGTTGAGAGAACGATTACAGCAGGATGGTCGTAACACCCTGTCCACCGAGGTGGCTATGCAGGTCTATAACAATCTTGCGGACTCCGGTCCAGGCTGAAGCGCTGGCCAGCCTGTGTTTATTAAACCAGGGGGCTATGGTCGGGGCGAACCGAGTTGACTGCTTATGGCCTGCTGACGTTGACGGGCATACTCAAGTAGCTGGGGTTCGAGCTGGCTGTTGGCGGCCAGGCGGTAGGCCTTGGTGGCCTCAGCCAGTTGATGCTGTGCTTCCAGCGATATCGCCAGACCCAGCCACCATCTCCCGTGATCGGGTTGGGCAATCAGCGCCTGTTTGTAATAGCGGCTTGCGCTCTCATGCCGGCCCTGGCGTTGATACAATTGCGCCAGCAGGGCCGAGGAATCGGCGCTGGTATAACCCTGCTGGAACTGTTCTTCCAGGATGGACATGGCCTGATCGTCAAACCCCTGTTCAACCTTAAGGCGTGCCATTAATTGATTTAATCCGGGCTGCTGCGGATCTATTTTGATGCCGTCACGCAGTACCTTTTCGGCCTCCGGCCAGCGTTGATGTTGCATCAGGATGCCGCTCAGGACCTCGCGTGATTTCACATTTCCGGGATCGAGTTGTAGAGCCTGGTATAACATTTCAATGCTTTCCGACAGGCGGCCCTGTTTGTAATAGCGCAGCGCGGTGGCATAGTGGTTATTAGCTGTTTGCTGGTCATCGGGAAGATGTTGTTTTCTCTGTACGCTGTGTGTTGGTACGCTGGTCGTGGGCGAGATATCTTTTGCCGCGACCTCGCGATCCGGTCGTGGCGCTGCCTGACTGGTCTGCGGGGTAGCGACAGCACGCGTGTGCGACTGTGATTTGCGCTCCTGATTATCGTCAGGCACGATCACGTTCCGGGCGCTGGTAGCCGGGCTGTTGTTTGCGGGTGCTTCGTCAGCTTTGTCTGCCGGCGGGGCCGGGCGGGCGGTATTATTCCCGCTATCAATCATGGCCATGCCGGCGCCTGTCTGCCGTACGTCCACTGCCGGTTCTGCTGTCACGGCAGATTGAGTTTTGGGCAGCGGCAAATAGGTCAGGCCGAACGCGGCCGCTATCACAATCGCAAGGCCGAGACTGATAATCTTGATATTCTGTCGCCGTCGCCTGGAGACAGCCACCGGTTTCACTTCGCTGTTGATGACGCTGTTGTCGAAACCGTAATGCTGCTCTTGGCGGGCATCGAGTTCCAATAACATGCTATTGATCAGGCTCATGGCGATAGTGGCTTGTGTGTTTGATTCAGGAAGAGAACCAGCGGGATCGGGGTTTGTGCCGGTTGTCGGTCATCGTGACGGCATCCGTATCAGCGATGGCACGTTTGACATGATAGGCGGAGATTCTACGGTCTCCTGAGCCATAGGCACTCATCATTGCCTTGTGTGTGAGGATATTGATGACACGCAGCAGGCCGCCGCTGGCGCGGCTCAGGCGCCAGATGGCCGGGATTGTAAACAAAGGTTTACCTTTGTAACCGGCGATCTGCAGACGGTAATCGATATAACGACGCACATCTTTGCGCTCTAAAGGCGTCAGAAAATAACTGAAGCTGATGCGCTGTTTGAGCTGGCGGCATTCCGGCAGGTTCAGTGTCTGGTCCAGTTCCGACTGGCCGAAAAGAACCAGCTGTATCAGTTTGCGTTGCTGGGTTTCAATATTACTCAGTACGCGCAAGGCCTCAAGTGATTCAACCGGAATCGAATGGGCATCATCGAGACAGATGATGATCGGTTGCCTGTTTTTGGCATAGCTGTTGATTATAAACAGCCCCAGTCTTCTGATGAGCTGATGCTGGGTGACATTCTCAGGGTATTCCATACCCAGTTCATCTGCGATCGCACATAACAGCGTCGATGGGTCCATGAAAGGATTGGGTATGTAGGCGAGGGTGTAGTTATTGCGTAAAATGCTCAGCAACTTGCGACATAACACCGTTTTTCCGGTACCCACCTCACCCGTGATCTTGGTAAAACCTTCGCCGCTCTGGATGGCGACGGCGAGTGTATTCAGGGCGATCCGGCAACTTTCATGGGCGTAAAAAAACCGGGTATCCGGGGTCAGCGAGAATGGTGCACAACCAAGGCCGAAATGACGGTTGTACAACCAGCTGCTGCTGGAAGGTGCCTGGCTCACTGTTTCCAGCATGATCGTCATTGCGGCTCGCTTTCCTGGTTGGCGGTACCAAACATCAGTTCGCGGGTATGGCTGCGCGAGTCGCTGAGGGTCTGGTTCCAGTCGCTGGCCTGTTCAATTACGCTGGGTTTCAGCATGATCACCAGTTCCTTTTTGATGCGCACCATTTTTTTATGGCGAAAAAGGTTGCCGACCAGTGGTATATCGCCCAGTATCGGCACCGACGCATTTTCTTCTGTGGACGCCTCTTTCATCAAGCCGCCGATAACGACGATCTGACCGCTCTGGGCACGAACCACATTATCGGATTCCTGGATGTTGCTGAACGCCAGAGGCAGGGTAAATATCTCACCGCTGATGATGAGGTTCTTGTCTCGCTGGTTAACGTCGCTGATGGTCGGATGTATGTGCATGATGATATTCTTGTTTTCATCAATTTGCGGCGTAACATCCAGGGCAATACCGGAGAAGAACGGTGTTAATTCAATCTCCGGATTTTTGGTGGTGACGCCGCCGCTGAGCGTCTCGTTATTGGCGATTCCGGTGACAAAGAACTCATCGCCGCCAACCTTGATCACGGCCTTCTGGTTGTTGACCGTCGAAACACGCGGGCTGGAAAGCACCTTGACATCGCCCTGTGTCTTCAGCAACTCAACAAATGCTGAGAATCCTGCGCCATTGATGGCAAGACTGAATATGCCACCAAAGGCCGATGTGAAGGTCGAATCAACTCCAGTATAGGCACTCGGATCCAGTCTGCCTGTAAAGCCGTTGATATTGCTGCTATTGCTACCATTGAAAATAGTGCCGCCGCCGATCTGCGAAGCCAGGACGTCGTAGCCATCGATATTCTTCTTCAGGCCGGCCCAGTTGATGCCGGACTGGTAGCCGTCATTGAGTTCGACCTCGATAATCTTTGCCTCCAGCATGACCTGGCGATTGACGTTGTTCTGCATCATGCTGATAAATTTGTAGGCACTGTCGAGTTCTGCCGGCAGTGCATGAATGACCACCAGGCCGGCCTGCGGATTGACTACGACCCGCCTTCCGTCCTCGTTGCCAATCAACGTTTCCAGGGCTTTGCTCAGGCCGAGCCAGAAATCGGATTCCGAGGTGGTTTCAACATTAATGCCACGTTGCCGTGATACAGCGGTACCGCCGTTGTTCGAGTTGTTCTGGTTTAGCTCGCCTGAAGAGACATGGGTGTCCGACATGCCCTTGCGTTTGAAATTAAGATAACTGACCGGAAACAGGCGTGTTTGCATGCCCTGGCCCAGGACCATGTAACGCATGCCTTCACGCTGGTATTCATAGCCATAAATCTTGCGTATGGTGCTCAGCGCCTCGTCGATAGTGACATCCTTCAGGTTCAGGGTGATCTTACCCTTGACGTCGGGGTGGACAATCATGCTGTAGGGGGTGCCCTCGACCAGGCTTAGAAAGATAGCGCGTGCCGAAGTATTGTGGGCGGATATATCAAAGCGCGGTTCCGGGGTTTTTTCCTCGGTCAGTGCATCCAGGCTGGATAGCGGTGGCAAAAGGGCGGCGCTGATATTCTCAGGCACGGCGGTAGTCGCGGGGGCGGTAGCCGTATCCAGTGATTTATCAATTTTATTACTGACGTCTGTATGCCATTTTCCCGGTGTGTTGGCACAGGCGGAAAGTAACAGGGTTGTAGCCATGATTGTGGCCATGATTGTGGCCATAAGAGAGGCTTGTTTGATCATCATTGGCGTGTCCCTCGCTGTGAAACACTTTTAGATGTATTAAGGTGCAGGGTGTATAGCTGGCCATGGTAATTTATGATGACGGCATCATGCCTGATATCGACGATACGCCCGCCATTGACATGTGAGCCGACATACCTGATGTAACCGTTGATGACCGTACTTTTACGCTTGCTTGAATGAAGAATCGATTGCAGGTTAATGCCGTGGCGAAAATCATCGGCTGTCAATGTCGATGAGCCCAGCGGGCGGGTTGGGTCAGGCAGTTCGGCGATCGACTGGGCGGCAGAGGCCGTCATCGCTATCAGCATGGAGAGTATCAGTACCGCTAAACTGAGCTTGCCGGTTTGTCGGGAACGTGTTTGCGTGTTCATATTTCGAGCCATACCGGACTGTAGTTAATCGTGTAAATACCCAGGCTAACGATGACCTTGCCGGGTTCGCTGGCTTCCAGGTTGAGTTGCTCCCAGAAAATATGCCATGGCAGGTTCTTTAGTTTTTCCAGAAAGCGGACATGGTTCCGGTAACTGCCGGATATCTCCAGTTGAATACCGTGTTTATAGATGCCGATATCGGTCTTGTTGTTGGCGGTCAATGCCTCCGGCGGGCTGTTTTCGAGGCGTATGAGTTGCAGGTTATGCTCGCTCAGGAGCTGCTTGATCAGTGAAATCATCTCATTTGCGTCGACAAAGCTGTTGGATATATCACCCAGCTTGTGGCTGAATTGATTGATCTCCTTGCGCAGTGCCTCGATTCTCTGCAGTGTTCCCAGATCGGAATCGTTCTTGTATGCATCCGCCGCCTTGTGGATTGCCGTGCTCCGCTTTTCGATCAGGGCGGAATAGATGCTGATGTCATTGCTGGCAGCTGTCTGTAAGGCTGAAAGTTTTGGTTGTACGAAATAGACAACGAAAGTGTGCAGGATTATCAGGATGGTGACAGTAATTAACAGGCGCTCCTGACCGCTACGGGCGTTGACTATGTCATTTATCTCCTTCCATTTGAGTGGTTTCATTATTGCAGCCCCGATGTCGATGCTACTATGAAATTCAATGGTGTTTTTCCGCGTTTGTCGGCTTCGTCACGGATTATTTTCAGGGTTTCAAACTGGCGTCCGGCCATCACCGGTTCAGTTGCCAGACGTTGCAGGTATTTCGGCAAAACGGTGCTATCATTAATCTTGCCCTCGATACTCAGCGTGGTACCGTTTTTCAGTATGCTGACATTGGTTAACCAGATGTTGTAGGTGTGCTGGCGCGCCAGAGCGGTCAGATAGTCTGCATAGCCCATGGATCTATCAAAGCTGTTTTCCCTGATGAACTGCATCAATTCCGAGCGATGAGCGAGGATGGTTTCGAACTTGATAGCCTGGGCGGCAATCTCGGGTGTTGAGCTATTGTGTGATAGTATATTGCGGTTGTTTTGCCACTCGCTTTCAAGACGGTTATAGTTATCTCTCAGCGTTCTGGTCTGGGCGTTTATCTTGTTTACTTCAACATAATTGAGGCCGATCATTGCCGGAATACTCATGGCCGACAACGTGATAATCATAAGCATGCGCGGGAAAGTCAGCAGCAGATGCTTCTTGCGGAAGCCGGGGTGATAGAGATTGATTTGAGCCGTCATGCCGTATTCCCCTCATGACGCAAGGCTGCCCCGATGGGGATGAAAAAATCTGCCTGCCAGTTTTCAGGCAGTTCGGTTGTATGCTTGATATACCTGTCCAGGTTGAACGTGCCGGTTTCTATCGCCAGCGTCTCCTGGATTGCCGACGCCAGCGCTGCGCAACGTTTGGTGAGGCCCGGGGCCAGCATGATTTTGCTAATCTGGTTGGTCTGGTAGTGCGATTCGTGATAATCCAGTGAGCGTTGAATCTCCAGGATCAGGGCGTCAATATTCTGTGACTGGTGTGGTCCATCACCGAGATCATCAAGGCCCATACTGATAGGGCGACTCAGGTAGATGTCGCCGTTGCGGGCGATAATGAGGCTGCCGTAGTGTTCGCTGAGCCAGAGCATAATCACGCTTTCATCTGCGGCAGACATCAGCATGGTCAGGTTGCGCAGGGCCATTTCCCTGATATCAATGCAGTGCAGGTTTATGTTGGCGTTGGCCAGCGGGGTGATACAGTCCTGGATGGCGTCATTCCTTGCGGCAACGACATAACTGGATTCAGGCGCCGTGATATCGGCTGCCGGTGGTGCGGGAAAGACCTCAAAGGTGGTTTCGTCAACCGGCTGATCGATCAGATCCTTGACCTGCCAGCTCAGTGCGGCGGCCAGTTCATTGTCCGGTACATTCGGTTTGTCGGTGAGCAGCAGCTTATAGTTTTGTTCAGGCAGCACGGTGGTGCAGCGCGAGCGCTTCAATCCCAGTTCCTTGTTTAGCGCCTTCAGTGAACTGGCAAGATTTTCCTGTTTGTCCACTGCCCGGAACAGGCAGTCTGAGATGATCGGTTCGGCATCATTGTGGCTGGTGTCGCGAGTGATGCGCACGACAGCGATCCCATCACGCTTTACCTGGATACAGGTAAGACCCTGATTTGACACTAACGATGTCAGGATGTTGCGCAAGAAAAATCTCCATTTACTGGCTCATATTATTGTCCCGGTGCTGTCTCCATGTAATTAAACCGGGGTTGCTTATCTCAGGTAGCGGCAAGCCTATAATAAATCTTGAGAAATAGTATGAAGCCGGCTGCCGGCCTGGTGTGACCGTGCCGGATTGATAGGCCTGTAAAACATTATGTTCTTAATGATTAACGGCGGCTGGCATCGAAAGTGTCGGTAAAGCTGTGTTTGTCTGGAGTATGGCTGTTCTGTGCCCTACAGGAATGCGCGCGGGTGGATGGCAGTCCTTGCGGTGTAGCTCGAGCCGAGGATGCTGACAGCGATATCGACGACGACATAATGCGTCTGGGCGGCGGTGGCCGCGGTGGTCTTGCCGTCGCTGGCAATATAACTGAAGCTGAGGCTGTTGATGCCGTCGGCCAGGGGCTGGCCATTACGCATCAGGGTTGTGCCGCTCAGCGTAAAGCTGATGACATTGGCATTGGTGTCGGTAAAGGTGATCTGGGTGCTGGGCGCCAGCGTCAGATCCGCTGCCGTTGCCGAACGTATCGTGCGTAGGTCACGGCTCAGGCGCTCCATGGCGATCGTGCCCTGCCATTGGGCCTGGATCAGATCCCTGGAGGTTTGATAGGAATTGAAGACGGCCGCCAGCATTTTACTCCCCAGCGCGGCAATGATGGCGGTGAGGATGATGACGAGAACCATCTCTATCAGCGTGAAACCGCGACAGCGGTCAGGGTGGCAGCGGTGTCTTATCCCGGCCATATCAGTAATCGGCCGCCAGGGCCTGCAATTGGGTGTTCACCGGGCCACTGACGCTTACGGTGATGACCTGGTAATTGGTGTCACCCAGCCAGTTGTTCTGCAGGTTGGCGGTGACATTGAAGCCTGGCGGCCAGGTGGTGCACACAGCTTGTGTCGATGCCGGGGCCGAGGTGCAGGGATCAAAGGTGGCGGCGTTAAAGCCGGCAAAACCCAGTTGCTGGCGTTGTGGCAGGATCAGTTCCATGCGTTCCTCGGCCAGTCGTTGAGCCTCGCCGAGTTGACTGATGGTCGCAGTGCCGGTCAGCGAGCGGTTGAATCCGACCACCATACCGGTGGCCAGCAGGCTGATGATAATGATGAACACGATCAGTTCAATCAGTGACAGGCCGACCATCGAGCGCCCCGGGGATTTATTGACGGGCTGCCTCATAACAGGATCGCCCGCCCGGTTTCCGGGCTGATCTGGATCGTGCGGCTGTCGGCGCCGCTTGTCAGAGTCACGGTGGCGTTCCCGGCCAGCGCTGTGCCGGGTAATACAGCGTCACTATAGGGCGCGCCGTTGCCGTCGAAAACCAGCAGGCTGTTACTGAAGCTCTGAGAGACGCCGTTGACCAGCAGGGTGGTGGTATTATTGCTGGCCGGGTGCGGGATTAAGATACTGCCGTCCAGGTTGCTGAACCAGTACCTGTCGGAGGCGAAATTGATGCGGTAACGCTGGCCATGTGTCATCGACAAAGTCTGCACATAGCGGATGTCGCCGAGCAGTTGTTCGGCCTGGGCCGACAGGTTGAACGGCGTGGCCGACCAGCGGGTAATGGCGGTCACTGCCAGCAGGCTGACCAGGATCACCACCGTGACCAGTTCCACCAGAGTAAAGCCCCGCTGGTTTCGACGCAGCGGGGCGATGTTATCAGCCTGAACAGTGTGGGTCAGGCTGTTATCCGGTCTGTGAGCCAGAGGCAACATGGACGGATCGCTGCATGGCGCAAAGTCGGCTTCGCGCAGCCTATCGACTTACAGTATGCCGAGTCCGGTGAAGTTTGCCGTATAAGTAGCCGTGGGATCAGCCACGATGCAAGTTACAGCACTACCGGCAGCAATTGCTGCGGGGGTGATAGTATAGGCACCTATGCCGCCCTGTACAGTACTCGCAACATCGGTACAGTTAGCAACGGCAGTAGTACCGGCTGCGCCGGCCGAGCGTGCGGCATAGTTGACCGCAGAACCTGAGCTGAGACCACCCGCAATACCGTCAGTGGCGGCCTGGGCAGCCTGGGCGCTCAGGTCGATAAATTTCGGTATCGCCGTCGCTGCCAGGATGCCGAGTATGACGATGACCATGACCAGTTCGATCAGGGTAAAACCTTGTTGATTCTTCATGTTTCTTCTCCGGTTTTGGATAGCTTGAGTTACTACGCAGCCGCTCCCTCTGGACCCGCGACTTACTGTCTATTTCATCGTCATTCTGGTATTAATACTTTAGTGTTCAATATCCTTTCAGTGCCTGTGTGAATGCGACAGGCAGATTATCCTGTGGCGGCACGGCTCAGATCCCACATCGGTAAAAAGACCCCCAGTGCCAGGATCAGAACTATGATGCTGATCATCATTAATAGTAGCGGTTCCAGTGCATCATTGAGGCTCTTGATCTGATAGGCGACCTCGCGTTCATAAAATTCACCGATTTCACCCAGCAATTTGTCCAGGGTGCCGGTCTGTTCGCCGACATGCAGCATCTGGATGACCAGTGGCGGGAACAGGTTGCACTCGGTGGCGGCCTGGGCAATACCGATGCCCTGTTCGATGCTGTCGCGCATCTGTAATACGTGCTGGGCGATCAGGTCGTTATCGGTCGTCTTGCTGATAATGGTAAAGGTCTTGCTCCAGGGGATGCCGGCCTTGATACACAGCGACAGGGTGTGGGCGAAACGCCCCATGATCGAGCGAAAGATGATGTCGCCGACCAGCGGCAGCTTCAGTTTATAGCTATGCCACAAGAATCGTCCGCGATCTGTCCTGATGTAGGTCCAGGTAGACAACGCCAGAACCAGGGCGGTGCCCAGCAGGTAGGGCCAGTAGGTCAGCATGAAATCTGAAATACCAATCACTATCCGTGTCATCAATGGTAGTTCGGCATGGAATGATGCGAAGACACTGGCAAATGTTGGGATCACAAATATGTTGATCACGATCAATGCGGCGCTGATGGCGGCGATCACTATCAGCGGGTAGCGCAGGGCGCTGCGGATATTGTGGCTCAGTTCACGCGCCTTATCGAGATAGGTGGCCAGCAACTGAAAACTTTCATCCAGGTTGCCGCTGGATTCCCCGACCTCGACAATGCTGGCAAACAACGGTGGAAAGATTTCGGGATGATGGCGTAACGCGGTACTGAGTTCCTGGCCGTTACCGAGAGCGGTGTGTATTTCCTCGATAACCTGCTGCATCGTTTTGCTCGAGGTGGATTTTCCCAGGTCACGTAATGCGGCCAGTATCGGTATGCCTGATCGCAGCAATGTGTACATCTGCCGGCTGAAGAAGATCAGATCCAGGCTGTTGACCTTTTTTGTTTTCAGTTGTTCATGCAGTATAATGAATGCATTATTACTGATTTTTGCCGGGCTGATTTCGAGCGGGATGATGTTGCGGGTGACCAGATAGGTTGCCGCTGCATCACTATTGTCGGCTTCCATTTGTCCACTGACCAGTTTACCTTCAGCGCTGCGTCCGCTGTAACTGAATGAAGCCAATTCAACCGCCTCCGAAACAGACGCGCATCACTTCATTCATCGATGTGATCCCCCGGGCTGCCAGCCTGAATGCCGAATGACTCAGGCTGCGGTAACCCGGTTGCAGATTGACCTGATGGATAAAATGCTGCTGGTCACCTTTTTGCAGTGACTCCAGTAGCATGGCATTGATTTCGATGAATTCACAGATGACCGTACGGCCCGAATAGCCGGATTCGTTACACTGCAGGCAACCTGTGCCATGTTTGAAATGGAATGATTCCGGCGATTCCCCGAGCGTGCTGGCAGCCAGTGCCTGTTCCGATTCAGACAGGCTGGTGGTGGTGGCGCAGTGTTCGCAGACCTTGCGAACCAGGCGTTGGGCCAGTATACCTCGCAGTGACGAGGCGATCATAAAAGGTTCGACCCCCATGTCAATCAGGCGCACCACTGTCGAGGCGGCGTCATTGGTATGTAGGGTTGACAGGACTAAATGGCCCGTCATTGCGGTGCGTAACGCGGTTTCAATCGTCTCACTGTCACGCATCTCACCGATCAGTGCAATATCGGGATCCTGGCGTAACAGGCTGCGCAATACGCGGGCGAAATCCAGATTGATCTTGGGATTGACCTGGACCTGGGTGATGCCCGGGATCTGATATTCGACCGGATCTTCGACGGTAATGATCTTCTTGCCCTTGTCATTGATGTCTTTAAGGGCGGCATACAGGGTCGTGGTTTTACCGCTGCCGGTTGGCCCGGTCACCAGGACGATGCCGTGCGGGCTATGGATGGCCTTGCGAAAGCGTGTCAACGTGTCCGGATCCATGCCGAGATCGTCCAGGTCGGGTATACCGGCCGTCTGGTTAAGCAGGCGCATGACGGCCGATTCGCCAAATTGCATCGGCATCGTCGACAGCCTGGCGTCAATATGCTGATTATGCACCATGAAGTTAAAACGGCCATCCTGGGGCAGGCGTTTCTCCGAGATATCCACTCCGGCCATCAGTTTCAGGCGGGAGATCAACGCCCCGGCCAAACGCGTGCTGGCGGAGGGCTGTTCCTGCAGTATGCCATCGATACGGAAACGAATGCGGGTTTTGTCCCGTTCCGGTTCAATATGGATATCCGAGACCTTGATGTTAACAGCGTCTTCGAGCATGGTATTCAGCAGCTGTATCAGTGGCGCGTCCGGGTTTTCCGAATCGGTCGCCAGTAATGCCTGCTGATCGTTTTCGTTGCCGAGTTGCTGGTCAACCTCTACGGCCAGGTCCATGATCTTTTTGGTATGGCGATAAAGCTTGTCGATAGCCTTGAGCAGGGCGGATTCCTTGACGATGGCGGTCATGAAAGGACGCTTGAGAAGTCGGACCAGTTCGTCAAAGGCATAGACATCAGTGGGATCAGTCATACCGATGCGCAGCAGGCCGTCATTATCCTCCAGGGCGATGACACGGAATCGGCGTGCCTGGATTTCCGGGATGATATTGACGATATCCGGATCCAGCGAGAATTTCGTCAGGTCGACATATTCGATGTTGAGCTGCTCGGAGAGAAAATTCAGCAACTGGTCTTCGTCGATGATGCCCTGCTCCACGAGGATAAAGCCCAGGCGTCTTTTGGTGAGTTTCTGTTGCACCAGGGCCTCGTCGAGTTGCTCCTGGTTAATGAGTTTTTTCTCCAGCAGATAATCGCCGATGCGGATGTTGTGTGTTTTTGATTGGCTTGCTGGTGTCGACATTATTGTAACCAATTGATTTAATTAAATTACTTATAAGACATGAACAGCTCATACCGACAAGCAGTCCGCTCATCAATATATATATAGCGTTTCAACGGGGGGAATCTTTACCGCCAGGCCCGGGTGAGTGAGCGCGCGCGGGCCTGGCTTTCCCAGCCTGCGCAATGCGGGAGAGGGGGCGGGTCTGGGCTGGAAGGGGAGACCGGGCTAGAATGTGCCCCAGTCAGATTTCTTTTTCCAGCGGATCTTCGGGAGAATCAGGCCGATCAGGATGCCGAGCAGGATCACACCGCCACCAACGATAAACCAGTCGCGAGCGGTACTGTCCTGCAGGGCCGTGATTTGCTCTTGCGACTGTTCGTAATTCGATTGCGTTTGCTTCAGCAGGGCTTTAAGTGATTGATTTTCCTTGTCTACACTCAGGACGTCGGCAGATACCCGCTTTATGCGGTTCAACTCCTGTCGTAATTGCTCATGCTCACTGGAGAGCAGGTCTTTTTCTTTACTCAGTTCGCGTTTGTCACTGCGAACCTGAGCCAGGTCCCGTGACAGGCGTTTGTTTTCTGCTCCCAATTCAGAGAGGCGTTTATCGGCACGTTCCAGCCGTTGTCGGGCGCTGGGCTGTTGATCCAGATACCGGGTCAGGACCCAGCCTTCGCTGCCCTGTGCGGTGCGTATGCGGGTATAGTCTCCGTCTTCGCCGGATTCCAGGACCTCCACCGCACTGCCACTGGGTAACATACGCACGATCTGGTGTTTGGTTGATTGTCCGCTGCGCATGGTAATTTCAAGTTGATCAGTAACATAACGGGTCTCACCGGCCTGGAGGCTGGAACAGATGGATAGCAGAATCAGCAGCAGGGTGTATTTCAAAACATTATCCTTCTATATATAACTATATAAATAATCCCGGTGCGCGATGGCTGTTCGGGCGCAATGCCGGTGAATCTTAATATGGCTGGGTAAAAAAAGCACCTGTAGGTGCCATCGGTGTGGATGGGTAGAGGGCATGTAGTAAAACAGCTTGCGCCGCTTGAGTGGCCGGTGGCCAGGTGATAGTTACAGTTGACATTAGATTGATTAACGAGCAAAATTACCGGCTTGCGTTTTGGAGGGGTTCCCGAGTGGCCAAAGGGATCAGACTGTAAATCTGACGGCTCCGCCTTCGGAGGTTCGAATCCTCCCCCCTCCACCAGAAACGGCTTTAATGTCCTGGGGCTGCACTGAGGTGAAACCGGGAGGTTGGTTGGCGTGGAGGATGAGAACCGGTGGAGGTTCGACTAAGGCGCGGCAGCGCCGAGAACGTTGCGCTCAGCGCAACGGCCCGGAGGGCGAATGCCGTAGGCATGAGTAATCCTCCCCCTCCACCAAACGATAGACGGGGTTTATAAGGTCGAGCCCGGTTTGAGGGGCTCGGCAGACTTGCAGCGGCAGGATGATATCAAGGCCGGCGGCAGGTTGGCCACTCGGAGTGGTCTGTGACAGGCGGGTGTAGTTCAACGGTAGAACCTCAGCCTTCCAAGCTGATGGTGTGGGTTCGATTCCCATCACCCGCTCCAAAACGGGCTTGTGATGACGGAATGTTGGCCGCATCAGGGCGATGTGAAGAGTTTGTGACGCCCATATAGCTCAGGCGGTAGAGCACTTCCTTGGTAAGGAAGAGGTCACCGGTTCAATTCCGGTTATGGGCTCCAGTTGTAGGTATATTATTTGTTTTTTCGAGTGCGCCTTAACGATAAACAAGGGAGAAGGCAATGTCCAAAGAAAAATTTGAGCGTACGAAACCGCATGTGAATGTGGGCACGATTGGTCACGTAGACCATGGCAAGACGACGCTGACGGCGGCGCTGACCAAGGTGCTGGCGGAGTCGCACGGTGGTGAGTTCAAGG
>Ga0210101_1000165_pt1 | contig 23423 bp, 21 predicted proteins | sample Muzzi_PWC_D1_FD_185534 | JGI IMG/M metagenome (GOLD analysis project Ga0210101, IMG submission 185534) | Wetland microbial communities from San Francisco Bay, California, USA, that impact long-term carbon sequestration - Muzzi_PWC_D1 (SPAdes) | ecosystem: Environmental > Aquatic > Marine >... | reverse complement strand
TCGACGACCTCGGCATGGACGCCTCCGGCCGCGAGCGCTTCGAGGAGGCCTTCCGCCAGGCCTACGGCGCGGTGCTCGTCACCGGCCCGACCGGCTCGGGCAAGAGCACGACCCTCTACGCGGCGCTGCAGGACATGAACGACGTCGCCAAGAACATCATCACGATCGAGGACCCGGTCGAGTACCGGCTCGAGGGGATCAACCAGATCAACGTCAACCGCAAGGCCGGGCTCGACTTCGCCACCGGCCTGCGCTCGATCCTGCGCGCCGACCCGGACGTGGTGATGGTCGGCGAGATCCGCGACGGCGAGACGGCGCGGATCGCGGTCGAGGCGGCGCTGACCGGCCACATGATGCTCTCGACCCTGCACACCAACGACGCCCCGGGCGCGATCACGCGCCTGACCAAGATGGGGATCGAGGCCTTCCTGACCGCCTCCGCGGTCGACTGCGTCGTCGCCCAGCGCCTGGCGCGCAAGCTCTGCAGCCACTGCAAGCAGCGCACGATCGTGCCCCCGCAGGCGCTCGCCGAGGCCGACATCCGCGTCGGCGGAGACCTCGAGGCCTACGAACCGGTCGGCTGCTCGCGCTGCAACTCGAGCGGCTACCGCGGCCGGGTAGGGATCTTCTCGGTGATGCAGATGAGCGAGCGGATCAAGGAGATGACCGTCGCCCAGGCCCCCGAGGCCGAGATCGCCGCCGCCGCCCGCGAGGAGGGCATGCTCACCCTGCGCGAGGACGGCCTGACCAAGGTCCGCTCGGGCCAGACCAGCCTGGCGGAGGTGGTCCGTGTCACCGCGTAGCCCCTCCACCCGCATGTTGGCGCTTTTTCCCCACGATGGTGGGGAAAAAGCGCCAATCGACGGCGGGACCTTCGTCCCGCGCTTCAGGAATCGACTCCGGAAGCCGATCTAGAGGCTCATGGCCGTCGATTTCGCAGATGTGCTGCGCACCATGGTCGAGACCAAGGCCTCCGACGTGCACGTCACGCCGGGGGTGCCGCCGTCGATGCGCGACAAGGGCAAGATCGTGCCGATGGAGGGATTCGACGTGCTCTCCGGCCAGGAGACGCGCGAGATCGTCTACTCGATCCTCAACGACGACCAGCGCAAACGCTTCGAGAACGACAAACAGCTCGACTTCGCCTACGCGATCCCGGGCGTCGCCCGCTTCCGCGTCAACTGTTTCTTCCAGCGCGGCGCGGTCAGCGCCGCCTTCCGCCTGGTGCCGCAGGACATCCCCTCGCTCGACTCGCTCAAGGTGCCGCAGGTGCTGCGCGAGCTGTCGGCCAAGCCGCGCGGCTTCGTGCTCGTCACCGGCCCGACCGGCTCGGGCAAGAGCACGACCCTGGCGGCGATGATCGACGTGATCAACGAAGAGCGCCAGGACCACATCCTCACGATCGAGGACCCGATCGAGTTCCTGCACCAGCACAAGCGCTCGATCGTCAACCAGCGCGAGGTCGGCTCCGACGCGCCCGACTTCGCGCTCGGCCTGCGGGCCGCCCTGCGCGAGGATCCCGACGTCATCCTCGTCGGCGAGATGCGCGACCTGGAGACGATCTCCACCGCGCTGACCGCGGCCGAGACCGGCCACCTCGTCTTCGCCACGCTGCACACCCAGTCGACCGCGCAGACGGTCGACCGGATCATCGACGTCTTCCCGCCCGAGCAGCAGGGCCAGGTGCGCACGCAGCTCTCGATCGCCCTGCAGGGCATCGTCACCCAGCAGCTGCTGCCGACCTCCGACGGGATGGGCCGCGTCGTCGCCACCGAGGTGCTGGTGCCGACGCCGGCGATCCGCAACCTGATCCGCGAGGGCAAGACGCACCAGATCTACGCCGCTGTGCAGACCTCGGGGGCGGTCGGGATGCAGACGATGGACGCCGACCTGGCGCGGCTCGTGCGCGCGGGGGAGATCACCCGCTCGCTGGCCGAGCAGCGCGCCTCGGTGCCGGAGGAGCTCAAACGGCTGCTCGGCGGGGCGGCGGTGGCGCCCGCGGCGCTGCAGGCCGAGCCCCAGGCGCCGCCGCCGCAGCCCGCCTACGCGCCGGGGAGCTAGCCGATGGCGGGCGCGAGCACCTTCGCCTTCCGCGCGATGGACGTCGCGGGCGCGGCGACCGCCGGCGAGCTCGAGGCCGAGTCGAAGGCGCAGGTCGGCGAGCAGCTGCGCCAGCGCGGCCTGATCGTCCTCGACGTCAGCGAGAAGAAGGCCCCTTTCAAGATCGAGCAGCTCTGGCAGACCTGGAAAGGCGTCGACATGCGCGAGCTGGCGATCTTCTCGCGCCAGTTCGCCACCCTGGTCGCCTCGGGGATGCCGATGCTGCGCACCCTGCACACGCTCGAGGAGCAGACCCAGGACGATCGGATCAGGGAGGCGACGGCCGGCGTGCGCGCCGACATCGAGGCCGGCAGCACGCTCGAGCAGGCGATGGAGCGCCACCCCGAAGTCTTCGACCGCCTCTACCGGGCGATGGTCCGCTCCGGCGAGGAATCGGGGCGCCTGGAGGACGCGCTGGACCGCGTCGCCTTCCAGGTCGAGAAAGCCGACGCGCTGCGCCGCCAGGTCAAATCGGCGCTGATGTACCCGGCGCTGATCTTCGGCTTCGCGATGGTCGTGCTGGTCGCCATCGTCGCCTTCGTGATCCCGGTCTTCGTCGGCATCTTCGAACAGATCGCCGAAGAAAACCCGGGCGAAAAGGCGTCGCTGCCGCTCCCGACCCAGGTCTGCGTCGGCGCCTCCGACGCGATCACCGGCTACTGGTTCGTGCTGATCCCGGCGATCGTCGCCGCCTTCGTCCTGTTCTTCCGCTGGAAGCGGACGAAGAGCGGCAAGGAGGCCTGGGACCGCTTCGTGCTGCGCCTGCCGGCCAAAGTCGGCGACGTGATCCAGAAGATCGCGCTGGCGCGCTGGTCGCGCACCTTCTCGGGCTCGGTCTCGGCCGGCGTGCCGATGCTGCAGGCGATCAAGCTGACCGGTGAGACGGCGGGCAACATCGTGCTCGAGCAGGCGATGGACGAGGTCTACGCCTCGGCCAAGCGGGGCGGCTCGCTGGCCGGGCCGATCGAGCGCAACCCGATCTTCCCGCCGATGGTCGGCCACATGGTCGCGGTCGGCGAGGAGACCGGCCAGCTCGAACACATGCTGACCAAGATCGCCGACTTCTACGAGGCCGAGGTCGACGCCAAGGTGAAAGCGCTGACCTCGCTGATCGAGCCGATCATGATCGTCTTCGTCGGCGGCGTCGTCGGTTTCATCGTGATCGCGATGTACCTGCCGATCTTCAGCCTCTACGACAAGATCCGCTGAGGCAACCTTGCAAAGCGCCCGACGCTTTGCAAGGTTAGGTAAATAACCTTGCAAAGCTTCCCGGTCTTTGCAAGGATGGGCCGATGGATGGGACATCGCTCAAGCCGCTCGGAAGACACGAGAAGCGCCTTTGGGAGGCGCGTCCCGGCGGGGAGGGCGGCCGGAAGGCTCGCAGGGCCGGAACGTACGAAGCGTTCGTTCCGGCGGAGATAGCCCAGCGCGGATTCGTCTTGGACGATGGCGCGGTCACCCGGATCGCCGCCGCCACCAAGGCGCTGGCCGGACTGAATGGCCGCTCTCCTCATCGCGCTTCGCTCGGGGCGCTGGCGGACGCCTTGATGCGCTCCGAGAGCGTCGCCTCGTCGTGGATCGAGGGCCTCGAGGTCTCTCAGAGGCGTTTGGCCCGTGCGGCCTTCGCCGTGGCCGGGGGCTCGAGCCGCGACGCGAAGGCGCTCGAGATCCTCGGCAACGTCGAGGCGATGCGCCAAGCGACCGAGATCGGCGCAGCGGGCGCGCCGATCTCGGTGGAGCACCTTCGGGAGATCCATCGCACTCTCCTGAGGCGCTCCTCCGATCGGCGGATCGCGGGCGTCATCCGCGAGCGCCAGAACTGGATCGGGACCAATCCGTATACGCCCCTCGATGCCGACTACATTCCGCCGCCGCCAGAGCACGTCGAGCCGCTGCTCGAGGATCTCTGCCGGTTCGTGGCCCGAGACGACCTGGCGCCGATCGCCCAGGCTGCGATCGCGCATGCCCAATTCGAGAACATCCATCCATTCATGGACGGCAATGGAAGGGTCGGGCGGACCCTGATCCATGTGATCCTGCGTCGAACCGGGGAAGCGCCGAGGTACGTACCCCCCATCAGCCTCGTCCTCTCCGCGGCGCCGAAAGCCTACGTCGCCGGCTTCGGCGAGTACAGCGGCGGCGACGTCAGCTCGTGGTGCGAGCACTTTGCGATCGCGACCGAGCGGGCCGCGATCGAGGCAGCGCGAATCGGCGCTCAAATCGACGAGCTTCAGGAGAGTTGGCTGGAGCGGCTGGGGAGACCACGTGCGGACGCGGCGGTGCGTCGGCTGATCGCCGAGCTTCCATCCCAACCGGTGGTCAGCGTCGCCGGCGCAAGCCGGCTGATCGACCGGTCCGGTGAGGCAGCGCGCAATGCGCTCGTCCAGATGGAGACGGCGGGGATCGTCCATCCGCTCAACGAGAGGAAGTGGGGCCGAGCGTGGGAATGCCGCGAGCTGCTCGACCTGATCGAAGAGTTCGAGGGCCGCGTCAGGCGCGGAATAGCCTGAATGAGGAGTACCGCTTGGTTCTGCTCGCGGTGCTCGTCGCGATCGTCCTCGCCGGGTCGGCGTGGGCGATCGCAAGGCTCGCCGCCGGGGCGGCCGATGCGAATCAGGCTGTCGAGATCGCCTGGGCCTGCTCCCTGGCCATTCTCGGCCTGGTTCTGCTGGGCGCGGCCGGCGTGCAGTGGATCGACTTTCACCGCAAGCGGTCGGGCGCCCGGGAGAGAGCCGCGGAAGCAGCGGAAAAAGAGCTGGAAGACGCCGAAGAGGCGCAGCAGGCAGCCGCGCAGCGGAAGCGGAGGAGCGCCATCCGCCGGCACCGGTTCGCGACGCTGGCCTGGATCCTCAGCTGGCTCGAGCCGAGCCTGGAGAAGCGACGGCACAGAGGGCGTCCGGAGGTGACCGTCTCCGTGACGGCTCCCGCGCCTCCGCCGAGTCCACCGCCGGAGAGGGAGCCCGAGGCGCCTCCGGCCGAGCCGCCGAAGATGAAGCCGTCGCGCTTCGAGGTCACTGCCTACGGGAAGCTCGCAATCGCTCCACCGGCTCTGCTCGCCGTGGTCGCCCCCTGGCTGATCCTCGACCAGCGCTGGCTCGCGTTCACGCTGGCCGCGGTCGCCTTGCTCGGGCTCGGGCTGTGGCGGCTCGCCCACCTCTCCAAAGGCGACTTCGTCTGGTACGGCCTCGCGGTCGCCCTCTCGGTCCCCCTATTCGGCACGGTCGCGCTCGCTACGCGCAACATCGACGACCCTCAGGCGCAGCCGGTCGCGATCATCCGGCACGGCGACCACGGTACGGACGCGCTGCAGGGCCTGTATGTGACCGAGGCCAAGGAACGCGTCTACTTCGCGAACGTGGCCACGGAGGGTTGCGGCAAGAAGGTGGTCGGCGACAGCGGGCGGCTCTTCTGGATCCCCCAGAGCGAAGTCGCGGCGACGGCAGCAGCCTGCGCCTCAACGGGGTCAAGCTCGAGATCGTTGGCGAGCGGGTCGCCGAGCAGGGCGAGGAGGAGCTCGCGCGGGAATGGATCGAATTCGAGGTGCCCGACGAGGCCTCCAGCGGCGTGGTCGAAATCGAGTGCACCCAGCTCGCGGGCCAGCCGTACCTGACCGTGCCTCGCAAGCCGGCCGGGCGGGTCGCGGTGCGCATGCAGACCGGGTCGCGGCGGGTGGTGTTCGACAGCAGCAAGTCCAGCGACGACAGCGACGACGGCAAGGACCTGTTCCGCACCTGGACCGTCGCCGGGCTGCGTCGCGGGCACGGGACGGGCGTGGCGGCCGATCTCCCCCCGCGGCTGGCTCCATACCACGTCAGGCTCGAGCTGACGGACTCCGACGGGAAAACCGACAGGGTCGACCTGAAGCTGTTGCGCCTGCCGCAGTCGCGCTTTCCGTTCGGCGCCGACCGGCCGGACGACGCGGCGGCGGTGGGGCAGGTGCGGGAAGCGCTGAGCCGCACGCTGAAAAAGCTGAAGGCCGGGAATCTCGCGTCGATCGAGATCGACGGCCACGCCGACTCGGTCGGCACCAATCGATTCAACTTCGATCTTTCGCTGCGGCGCGCCGGCTGGATGCGCCATAGGTTGTTCGTGCTGCATCACCGGGATGCCCCGACGCTTACGCCGGCTCCATTGACGAATCCCGGAAAGAGACCCGTGCCGCTTGTCAGCCGCGCTTTCGGAGAGACCTGCCCGATCGTTCGCAAGCCGGGCCCGCAGGCGATCAACCGCCGGGTCGAAGTCTTTCTGCTCGGCCCGGGAGCGTCGGTCGCGGCGCCGAGGGGTTGCCGCGCCGGCCGGTTCCGGCGTATGAGCTGGTAGCGATCGTCGCGACGCCCGAAGACTCAGGGGCAAGTGCTACCCTGACGCACATGGACAGGGTCGGGGTGCGCGAGCTGCGGCAGAACCTCTCTCGGTACCTGGCGCAGGTCAAGGAGGGGGAGAGCTTCGCGGTCACCGAGCGGGGGCGCGAGGTGGCGCGGCTGACCCCGTCGGGCCCGGCGGATTCGCCGCTTGCGCGGCTGGTCGCGGAGCGGGGGGCGACGATGCCGCGCGGGAATCTGCTCGACCGGATCGACGCGGTGGAGAGGCCGCCGGCCGGTCCGCCGTACAGCGAGGAGATCCTCGCGGAGCAGCGCGAGGAGCGGCTGTAGCGGGGCGGCTCGCGTATCTCGACACGTCCGCCTACGTGAAGCTCGCCCTGCGCGAGGCTGAGGAGGATGTGCTGGGCCGGGAGCTCGCCGGGTGGGATGGCTACGTCTCGAGCGCGCTGCTCGGCGTCGAGGCGATCCGGGCCTGTGCACGCCACCGGGACCGTTACGCCCAGGACGCGCGAGCCTGGCTGCACGACATAGCCCTCATTCCGCTCGACGACGCCGTCCTCGACTGCGCTGCATCGCTGCAGCCGGCGGGGCTGCGCAGTCTCGACGCTCTCCACCTCGCGACCGCGCTCAGCGTCCGCGACGATCTCGGCGCCCTCCTCACCTACGACGATCGCCTCGGCGCGGCCGCCGCCGAACGGGGCCTCCCGGTCGTCAGTCCGGCCGGGCATCCGTAGATGGCTGTGCGCCTGGGCAGAAAGCGCGCTCAGCAGCCGGAGTCGGGCGCCGGCGTCGCCTCGCCGCTGCACTCGACGTAGTACTGGGCGGCGAGCACGGGGTCGCTGCCTTCCGTGGTCCAGGGGATCAGGTGGGGGGGCAGTTCGAAGCCGTCGTGCTGTTCGATGATCACGTTCTCGGAGACGTGGACGTTGTCGCCGACGATCGTGCCGATGAAGACCGCGTTGTTCTTCAGCACGATGTCGGTCGACGGCGCGTAGATGAAGATCTCGTTGGTGCCGCCGTTGGGCCGGAATTCGATCTTCGTTTCGATCGTTTCGGAGCCCATCACGTAGAGCCCGGGGACCGAGAACTTGCTTTCTTCGGGCTGGTATCCGGTTGAGGTGATGTCGGCGTTCTCGGGAACGTAGATCTGGGTTTCGCCGTTTTCGAGTTCGCAGTTCTCGGGCGTGTCGAAGAAGATCCGCACCTGGGCGTCCTCGGCCATGATCAGGTGCGAGTTGTTCGCCAGGTCCAGCTTGCAGACGAAGTAGTCTTCGCCCCCCAAAGTCAGCGTGGTGTTGTTGAAGCTCGAGATCGTCCGCGTTTCCGGATCCCACGGCGGTTTGGTCGTCCATTTGCCGGTGTAGGTGTCTTCCTGGCACCCGGCCGGCAGGTCTTCCCCTTCGCAGGTGGCGAGCCGGTAGTTCGAGTTGTTGGTCGCGATGTCGCTCGGGATGAAGCTGCTGACCGGGGGCAGGTTGACGTTGCCTTCGAGGACTTCGTAGCCGTCGCACTGGGTGCTGTTGACATCGAGGTCGACCGATTTGCCGACGCCGTGGCGGATGTTGCCGCAGACGTTGCCGTTGTTTTCGACCGTCACGTTGCCGTTGGTGCCGACGCCGACGCGGACGTCAGTGCCGTTCTCGATTTCGATGTCGCCGGCGCCGATCAGCCCCTCTTCGCCGCCGAGCCCTTCGCCGAACCCGGACAGCCCGCCGGTCGAGTCGGTGAAGGTGACCTCGACCCTGCGGCTGACTTCGCCGACCGTGCCGGTGGAGACCACGCAGAGGTCGTAACCGCCACAGGCGACGTCGGCGCGGCTCACCCGGTAGCTGTATTCGCCGCCGCCGATTTCGCCGCCGACCGCGGGGCACCAGCCGTCTTCTTCGGGCGAGGCGCCTTCGAGGCAGGGAGATTCGGACAGTTCGGCCGCGTCGCGGCGCAGGCGCAGCAGTGCCACGTTGGCGCCCGCGTCGGCGGCGCCGATCGCGCTCTTCGAGTTGTTGTCGCGGTGCGTGCCGTGCTGGGCGTCGACGGTGGAGATCACCGCCGCGCCGGCGAGGCCGAGGGCGGCGACCGTGGCGAACATCGCAGTCGGCAGCGCCATGCCCTCCTCGCGGCGGAGCAGGGCCCGGAGGCGGCCGATCGGGCGTGCGGCGGTCATCCCCGAACAGATCGTCCAGCGCGCGCGTCAGCTTGAGCCGCGGGACGGGCGCCGGTCGCGCGGCTGGACACAACTACTACCCAGCACTGAGCAGGCTTCGCGCCCAGCACCGGCGAGCGCCCGAATTTTGGCGCGATGAAACCCAAGTTTCGAGGATTGAGGGATCTCCGGTGCCGGTCGATCCAGGGGGCAGTGACGAATCTGCCAGCGACACCGCGTGGCTATGTGCGACGGGGCTCTGGCGCAAACGATGACCACAGGAGGTCACAGATGTTTCTCCAGAATCTCCGGGCCAAGGTCGGCGCCCGGCTCAACGGCGACCGCGAGGCGGGCTTCACCCTGATCGAGCTCCTCGTCGTGATGCTCATCCTCGGCATCCTCGCCGCGATCGCCCTGCCGGCGTTCTTCAACCAGAAGGACAAGGCCGGTGATGCGAAGGCGAAGGAGTACGTCCACAGCGCGCAGGTGGCGATGGAGACGTACTTCACCGACAACGCCACCTACGTTGGTGCGACCAAGGGCGAACTGGAAGCAATCGAGCCGACCCTGGCCAGCGCCGAATTCGTGGACGAAACGCCGAAAGAACTGACGGAATCCACCTACCTGATCACGATCGAAGGCGCAAAATCCACCCAGAAATTCAGCGTCAAAAATGCCGGAGGGACGCTTACCTTCCCGTGTGTCGTAGCAGGTGAAGGGGGTTGCCCGAGCGGCGGATTCTGGGACAACTAGTTCCAGTCCCACCGCCTTGGCCTGGCCAAGTGTGAAGTGCCGAGGGGCGGGCCGGTTGGCCCGCCCCTCGTGCTTGGTGGGGGCCTCGCGCGTAACTGGGCCAGGCGTCCACCCGGGGCTAAACGGATGACCGAGTGCCGCCGATAGGAGAGCGATGACCGCGATGCGGAAGCACAGCCACGCCCTGCTCGCCCTCGCAGCGCTCGCGGCTGCGGCCCTCGCCGCTCCGGCCGCGCATGCCGCCGACGCCCGCTACGAGGGGATCTCGGCCGACGGATCGGTCGCCTTCTTCAGCACCGTCGACCAGCTGATCCCCGGCGACACCGACTCGAAGCGCGACATCTACGTGCGCGCGTTCGACCCGGGCGCGGAAGGCTACGTGACCCGCGAGGCCTCGCTCGGCCCGAGCGGCGGCAACAACGCCTACGACGTGCAGTTCCTCGCCGCCGCCCCGAGCGGCGATCGGGTCTTCTTCGCGACCCAGGAGCGGCTCACGCCGGCCGACGGGGACAACGCCGTCGACATCTACGCACGCGACCTGGCCGCCAACGAGACGACCCTGGTCTCGGCCGAAGATGGGTCCTGCCCGCCGGGCGGCTGCGACAGCTCCGACAGCGACGCCGGCGCCGTGCCCGGCGGCGTCGTCGCCGGCGGCGATCGGGTCTTCTTCGCCAGCGCCCAGCGCCTTGCCCCGGCGGACGAAGACAGCGCGGCCGACGTCTACCTGCGCGACCTCGCGGCCGGGACGACGACGCTGGTCTCGCTCGGCGAGGCGGCCTGCGCGCCCGGCTGCGGCAACGGCGGCGACCCCGCGTTCTTCCAGGGCGCCGCGACGGCCGCCGGCAGCAAGGCGTTCTTCACCACCGGCGAAGCGCTGGTCGCCGGCGACGGCGACGGCCTCGTCGACATCTACGAACGGGACCTGGAAGGCGGCGAGACGCGGATCGTTTCGCCGGCCGGCAGCTGCCCGGCCGAAGTCGACTGCACACCGGTGTTCGGCGCCGCCGCCGCCGACGGCTCGCACGTCTTCTTCGAGACCAAGGAGCGGCTCGTCGGCGAAGACGAAGACGACTCCCAGGACGTCTACGACTTCTCCGCCGGCGCGGTGACACTGGCGTCACGGGGCCCGAGCGGCTTCAACGGCGAATTCAACGCGCTCTTCGCCGGCCGCTCTGCCGACGGCGAAGAGGTGTTCATCGCCACCAACGAGCGGCTCGACGAAAGCGCCGACACCGACACCTCCCAGGACGTCTACGTGCGCAGCGGCGGCTCGGCCACGGCGCTGGTCTCAGCCGGCGAGGCCGCCTGCCTGCCCGCCTGCGGCAACGCCGACGGCAGGCCGGCCTTCCTGCGCTGGGTCTCGGCCGACGGCGGGACCGCGCTGCTGAGCTCGGCCGAGCCGCTGGCCGAAGCTGACACCGACGGGAGCGCGCAGGACGTCTATCGCCGCGAGATCGCCGCCGGCACGACGACGCTCGTCTCCCGGGCCGACCCGGCCTGTTCGCTGCCCGAATGCGGCAACACGGCAAAGGACACGAACTTCGCCGGCGCCGCCGCCGACGCCTCGCACGTCTTCGTCGTCACCACCGAGCCCCTGGTCGACGCCGACGAAGACACCCAGACCGACGTCTACGACCGCAGCGGTGCGGCGACGGCCCTCGTCTCGACCGGCTCGATCAACGGCAACGGCCCGTACGACTCGCAGCTGCCCGAAGGCGCCGTCTCCGCCGACGGCAGCCGAGCCTTCGTGCTCACCAGGGAGCGGCTCACCGAGGAAGACGACTTCGCCGGCAAGGAGGATGTCTACACGCGCTCCTCCGGCTCGACGCTGCTCGTCTCGCGGGCCAATGACATCGAACTCGAAGAGAAACTGGCGCCGCCGGCGCCGCTGCTGGAAGCGACCGACCCGGCATCTCCCGGCGCCTCGACCGAACCGAAGGTCCTCGGCTCCGAGGCGGAGGAAGAATCCGCGGTCAAGCTGTATGCGAGCGCCGACTGCTCGGGGCAGCCGATCGGCACCGGCGCGGCCCCGCAACTGGCCGCACCCGGGATCGTCGCGACGGTGCCCGCCGACACGACGACCGCGATCCGCGCCACCGCCGAAGCGGAAGGATTCGTCTCGCCGTGCTCGGCGGCGATCTCCTACACGCACGAAAGCCCCGCGCCGCCCGAAGAAGAAGGCGGCGGCGAAGAAGAAGGTGGCGGTGAAGAAGGCGGTGGCGAAGAAGGCGGAAGCTCCGGCGGCTCCGGCGGCGGTGGCTCGACCGGCGACACCGGCTCGGCCCCCGCGCCCGTCTCGAGCGGCGGCGGCTTCGCCTACCTCACCCCGGTGACGCGGATCACCTTTGGGCCCGCCTTCAAGACCCGCGCCCGGCGCCCCGCATTCCGCTTCACCGACGCGACCGGCCAGCCGGGGTCGCGCTTCATCTGCCGCGTCGACCGCCGGCGCTGGAGGCGCTGCCGATCGCCGATCCGGCTGCGGGGCCTGCGCCGCGGGCGCCACGTCTTTCGGATCAAGGCGGTGAACGCGGTGGGCGTCTGGGAGCGGCGCCCGAGCAGGCGGGTCTTCAAGCTGGTGCGGGGCGGCAAGCGCAAGCTGCTCCGCCACCGGCGGCACAGCAGGGCCGTCCGATGAGGCTGCGCCGTCTCGCCGGGGATGAGGCCGGCATGACGCTGATCGAGCTGCTGGTCGCGGCGACGATGAGCGTGGTGCTCGTCGGCGCCGCCGGCTCGATGCTGATCAGCGCTGTGCGGGCGCAGCCGGAACTGAGCGAGAAGGCGCAGAACATCTCCACGGCGCGCTGGGTGCTGGAGCGGCTGACGCGCGAGATCCGCAACGGGATCGCGGTCGAAGCGGCGACCGCGACGAGCGTCACCTTCCGCGCCCGCGTCCGCCGCACCGAATGCGGCGGCGGGGTGCAGGAAGAAGCGAGCAAACCGGCGATCCAGTGCAAGGTCACCTACTCGTGCACGGCGGAAGCGTGCTCGCGCGCCGAGGCCGAGGTCGGAGCCGAAGGCACGGGCACGCCGGTGACGATCGTCAGCGGGCTCGACAACGGCAACGTCTTCGCCTACGACCCGCCGATCGAAGGCGGCGAACCCAGCGAAATCTCCTACATCGGCATCACCCTGAGCATCCCCGACCCCGACGGCGAAGGCGACCTGACCGTGACCGACGGCGCCAACCTGCGCACCGTGAGCCTGGAAGGGTGACCGTGCGCGCCCGCCTGCGAGAGCTGTTCGAGGGGCCGCACCGCGAGTCGGGCCTGACGATCATCGAGGTCGTCGTCGCCTCGGTCGTGCTCGTGCTCGGCGCCGGTGCCGCCTTCGGCGTGCTCGGCGCGGCGACCAAGAACGCGCAGCGGGCGAAGGCGACCCAGGTCGCGCTCGACCTGGCCCAGGAAGAGCTCGAGCGCCTGCACGTCCTGCCCTACGAAGATCTGGCGCTCAGCACGCAGCCGGGCACCGGCAGCGATCCCCTCGACCCGGCCTCGCGGGTCCAGGGCGGGGAATTCGCGCTCACCCGCAGCCCGCTCGGCGACTATCGCCCGCTGGCGATCGACGAAGCGCAGGGGATCAGCCCCGAATCGGAATTCGAAACCGGCGACGGCGAAGCGGGCGGGATCCGCGGAACGATCTACCGCTACGTGGTCTGGCAGGACGACCCGAACTGTTCGGAAGAAGAGTGTCCCGGCGAAGAAGACTTCAAGCAGATCGTCGTTGCGGTGAAGCCGGACAAGCCGGTCAACCAGCCCGGCGAAAGCGGCTACGTCGAAGTGCAGTCGCAGGTCTCCGAACCGGGCGAGATCGAAGGTGGCGGCGGTGGCGGCGGAGAAGGCGGCGAAGGCGAAGGCGAACAGGTGACCGCGCAGCAGTTCTTCCTCACCGACACGTCGTGTGAGGAAGACGGCACGACGGCGCGGGTCGAAATCGTCGAAGACCACCTGCTGCACAACACGCTCGGCGACTGCGGCGACGGCCAGCAGACCGGCACCACGGCCGGCGCGCCCGACGCCCTGCTCGTCGGTGACCCGCCCGACCCCGACCCGACCGACCCGAGCAACCCGCCGCTCTACGACTACGCCGACGACTTCTACCTCGAGCCGACTCCCGATACTGACAAGGGCGTCCAGATCCGCCGCGACGACACCAGCGGCTGCAACTACGAACCGACCGGCACGACCAACCCCGAGTCGCAGGTGCATCGCTGGGTCACCGACCCGATGCCGTTCAAATTCGAACTCGAGGGCACCGTGACGCTTGAGTTCTACACCCGCACGCTCAACGACGCGCTCTATCCGGGGGCGCTCTGCGTCTACCTCTTCGACCGCAGCGAAGGCGGTTCGCCGCCCGACACTTTCCTGACCAAGAAGATCGACGGCACCCCCTACTGGGAGTATGGGCAGGGAAGCACCTACTGGCCCCGAAATTCCTGGACCAAGGTGCGGCTGACGATGGAATTCGAGAACCCCCCGCATTACGTCGAAGCCGGCGACCGGCTGGGCGTGGCGCTCAGCGTCGACCGCGCCTACACCCCCACCGACGCGATCCCGATCATGTACGACCATCCGGACTACCCGACCAGGATCGAGGTCGAAAGCTCGACGCCGCTGGAAGGCGAATAGGCGATGGCAGCGGCGGCGGCGCTCGCCTTCCTCGGCGGGCTGATCGCGGGCAGCTTCGTCACCGTCGTCGCCCACCGCGTGCCGCGCGGCGAGTCGATCGTCGGGCCGCGCTCGCGCTGCCCCGCCTGCGGCGCCCAGATCGCCGCCTACGACAACGTCCCGCTCTTCTCCTGGCTGCTGCTGCGCGGGCGGGCGCGCTGCTGCGGAGTCGCGATCCCGCCCCGCTATCCGTTGACCGAGCTGGCGCTGGGCCTGCTCTGGGCGGCGACCGTGCTCGTCCTCTGGGACGAGCCGGGCGAGGTCGCGCTCGGCTTCGTCTTCACGGCCGTGCTCGTCGCGGTGACGCTGACCGACCTCGAGCGGCGGGTCATCCCCAACAAGATCCTCGCCGTCGCCGCGCTGCTCGCTGTCGCGATCGCGGCGCTCTCCGACCCGGGCAGCCTGCCCGAACGGGTGATCGCGGCCGCCGCGGCGGGCGGGCTGCTGTTCGTCGCGGCGCTCGCCTACCCGCGCGGGATGGGGCTGGGCGACGTCAAGCTGGCGGCGACGATGGGCCTCTTCCTCGGCCGCGAGGTCGGCCCGGCGATCCTGGTCGCGCTGCTGGCCGGGACGCTGGTCGGCCTGGCGATGATCGCGCGCGAGGGCGCCGCGGCGCGCAAACGGGCGATCCCGTTCGGCCCGTTCCTGGCGCTCGGCGGTGTCGCCGGTCTGCTCGCCGGCGAGCAGCTGGTCGATTGGTACCTGGGTGCCTTCTGAGCGCCTCGGCCGTTCGTCCAGGTTCTTCTAAAACTTGGTACTTGCAAGACGAAAGGTCTGCGGCTGTCGTGTCGATACGGGGAGGGCGGATGCGCCTCCCACGCCCGGACAAGATCCAGATCGGCTTCGGCAAGCAGAAGTCGAGCGACGTGACCGGCCTCGACATCGAGGCGGGCAGCGTCGCCGCGGCCGAGGTGCGGCGAAACGGCGCTGTGACGGTCGGCGGCGTCGCGATCGGCCCGCTCGAGCCGGGCGCATTCCACGAAGGCGAGGTGCTCGACGCCGACCTGCTCGTCGCCGGCCTCAAGGGCCTCTTCGCCGAGCACAAGCTCTCCAAGCGCGTACGCATCGGCGTCGGCAACCAGCGGGTTGTCGTCCGCACGTTGCGCCTGCCGGCGATCGAGGATCGCAAGCAGATGGACGCCGCCGTACGCTTCCAGGCCCAGGAGCAGATGCCGATGCCGCTCGACCAGGCGGTGCTCGAGCATCAGGTCGTCGGCGGCGTGCCGGCCGAGGAGGGCCAGGCGCCGCAGGTCGACGTGATCGTCGTCGCCGCCCGCCGCGACATGGTCTCGGCCCTGGTCGAGCCGGTGCGCAGGGCGGGCCTCGATCCTGTCGGGGTCGACCTCTCCGCTTTCGGCATGATCCGCGCCCTCGCGGATGAGGGTGGCGCGACCGCCGGCAGCGAGGAAGGCGAGCGCCCGGAGGTCGCGACCCTCTACTGCAGCGTCGGCGACGTGACCAACCTCGCCGTCGCCCGCGGTCCGTCGTGCCTGTTTACGCGCGTCTCGCATGCCGGGCTGGAGGCGATCAACGGCTCGCTCGCGGCGGCGCTGGGGCTCAGCGCCGAGCACGCCGGCCAGTGGGTTTCACACGTCGGCCTCGAGCGCCCGGCGGCCGAGGTCGAGGGCGACGAGGAGACCGTGATCCAGGTGCGCCGCGTGCTCGAGGAGGGAGTCGGCGCGCTGCTCGACGAGCTGCGCCTCTCGCTCGATTACTACGGCGCCCAGGAGGCGGCGATCCCGGTCGAGCGCATCGTCCTCTGCGGGCCCGGCAGCGCGATTCCCGGCCTGGCGACTCGCATGGAGGCGAACCTCAGCCTGCCGATCGCTGTCTCGCGTCCGGCGGCGCTGGGCGAGCTCGACGAGGCTGCCGCCGCCCGCCTGACGCTTCCCTACGGCCTCGCCCTGGAGCGGTAGCGGGCGATGCGCCCCGTCAACCTCATCCCCCCTGAGGACCGCCGCGGCGACCAGGCGCCGCTGCGCCGCGGCCCGCTTGCCTACATCGTGCTTGCGGCGCTGGCGTTGGCGCTGGTCGGCGTCGTCGTCCTCGTCCTCACCGGGAACCAGATCTCCGACCGCGAAGCCGAGCTCGCCGAACTGCGCCGCGAAGACGCGGTGGCGGAGGCAAAGGCGACGCGACTCGCCGCCTACACCGAATTCCGCGAGCAGAGCGAAGCGCGGGTGGCGACGGTGCAGAGCCTCGCCGACAGCCGCTTCGACTGGGAGCGGGTGATGCGTGAACTGGCCCTGATCCTGCCCAGCAACGCGTGGCTGACCGAACTGACCGCGACGGCGACGCCGGGCGCCCAGGTCGGCGGCGGCGGTGGCGGCGGGGGCGGGGGAGGCGCCGCCCTGCGCTCGGCGATACCGGGCCCGGCGCTCGAGCTGAACGGCTGCGCAACCGGGCAACTGGCGGTCGCCGAGTTCGTCACCGCGCTGGAAGACATCGACGGCGTCACGCGCGTCGGCGTGCAGTCCTCGCAACTGCCCGGCGAGGACAGCGGCGCCGGCTCCGATGGCGAAAGCGACGATTGCCGCACGCGCAGCTTCATCGCCAAGTTCGAAATCGTCGTCGCCTTCGACGCGGCGCCGATCCCGCCGAGCGCCGAAGGCGGAGCCGCGCCCCCGCCGGCCTCCGAAACCACCCCTGCCTCCGACGAAAGCGGAGACGAATCCGAAGCCGCCGGCGACGGCGGAGAGGGTGGCTGAGATGGATGCGCTGAGGAAATCCGGCAACGCTCCGCTGGTCGCGATGCTCGTCATCGCCGCGCTCGCGATCGCGTTCTGGGTGCTGCTGCTCGGCCCCGACCGGAAGGAGCTCTCGAAGCTCGACGGGGAAGTGGCGGCGGCGCAGTCTTCGCTGGCACTGCACCGGGCCGAAGTCGTCGAAGCCGAAGAGGCGCGCCGGCAGTTCCCGGCCGACTACCAGAAGCTGGTCGTGCTCGGCAAGGCGGTACCCGGCGACGACGAAACTCCGTCGCTGCTGGTCCAGGTGAGCGAGATCTCCGAACGCAGCGGCGTCGAGTTCCAGGAACTGAAGCTCAACGGCAGCGGCTCGGGCGAAGCGTCGGAATCGCCGGCCGCTTCGAGCGGCGGAGAGCCTGTCTCGGCGACCGAGGCATCCGCATCGCTGCTGCCGCTCGGCGCCACGGTCGGGTCCGGCGGGCTCGCCGTGATGCCGTATACGCTCAGCTTCGACGGCACCTTCTTCAAGCTCGCCGACTTCATCAAGGGCCTCGACTCGATGGTCAAGACGCCGAGCGAAGAAGTCAGGGTCGAGGGCCGTCTGCTGACGATCGACGGCTTCTCGTTGGAGGCGGCGCCGGGCGGCTTCCCAGCCCTGACCGCGACCTTCGGCGTCACCACTTACATAACGCCGCCCCTCGCGAACCCCGGCCTGGACGAGGCGGCCGGCGGCGGCCCCGGTGCCGTCCCGGCTGCGACGAAGCTGGGAGGCGCGCAGTGAAGCGGCCGACGCTGAAGACGCCGCAGGTGAAGCCGCCCGGCTTCGTCTCGGACCTCTATCTCGACCTGCGCGATCGACGGCTGCTGCCGGTCCTGGCCCTGGTCCTGGTTGCGATCGTCGCGACGCCGATCCTGCTCGGACAGAGCTCGGACACGGCCCTGCCGCCGCAGGCTTCCGGGGCATTGGAAGCGCTGAAGGAGGCGCAGGACGGAAGCTCTGCTTCGTTGACGGTGGTCGAGGCCAAGCCGGGCCTGCGCGACCCCGACAAGCGGCTCGCCCAGCGCTCGCCGACCGATCCCTTCAAGCAGCGCTACACGGCGCCGGTGCTGAAGGGCTCGCAGCTGAACGAAGCCAAGGAAGGCGAAGGATCGGGTGCGACGGAGGCCGGCGAAGGGGCCGAAGACAAGTCGTCGGGGGCGACGACCGGCAAGCAGACTGCCACGAACACCGGCAAGGACGGCGGCTCCCCGCAGCCCGGCGATACCGCGAAGCCGAAGGACGCGGTTCTCTACAACTTCGCGATCGACTTTCAGATCGTCCACGCCAGCGGCAGCGAAAAGGAAGGCGACAAGAAGGTCAGCGAGCCGCAGGTGCGCACGAAGGTGCTGCCCCCGGCGCCGCTGCCGGGCAAGAAGAAGGCGGTGGTCACCTACATCGGCCTCAGCCCGAAGACGCGCAAGCCGCTCTTCGTGGTCTCTCCCGAGGTGACCGGCACCTTCGGCGACGCGAAATGCGTCTCGGGGACCGAGACCTGCCAGCTGATCGAACTGGAGCCCGGCTTTCCCCAGGTGTTCGTCTACGGCGACAAGGGGGACCGCTACACGCTCAAGCTCCGCAAGGTCTATTTCGTCGTCATCGGCCGCATCTGATCCGCCAAAGCTTCAGTAAGTGAAGCAATGGCGCTAAACTCGCATGGGTAAGCCGTTCGACCCGATCGCGGCTTGCGCGGATTGGCTGAAGATGAGCGCCGAGAGCAACTCCCGATGTCCCGTCTGCAGGACCGCCGACGTCGTCTGCGGGAAGTGGACGCTGCTCGTCATCCGTGACCTCGCCGCCGGCCGCGCGCGCTTCTGCGAGCTCGAGCGCTCGCTCGAGGGGATCAGCCCGCGCACGCTCTCGCTGCGCCTGCGGGCGCTGGAAGAAGAGGGCATCGTTGAGCGCAACACCTTCCCCGAGGTGCCGCCGCGGGTCGAGTACGCGCTGACCGAGAAGGGCGAGGCGCTGGTGCCGCTGATCGAAGACATGCGCCGCTACGGCAGCCGCTGGCTGCTCGAAGAGCCGGCCGCCCCGGTCCCCGCGTAGAACCTGCAAGGGATCGTGCAGGCGCAGGAGCGCCCCCGGGTGGGGGGAAGGTCGGCACGTGCGCGATCCGCTGCTCAACGAGGCGATCCGGCGGCTCGCTGCCGAGGCCGCGACGCGGTTCAGCACGCTCGTCGCCGGCGGCGAGCAGATCCCCTTCGACGTCGCCGAGTCGGCCGGTCCCGACGACGCCCTCTTCCACAGCTACGTGCCGCTGACGGCGCGCTTCGTGCGCGAGCGCGAGGCCGAGCTGCGCGAGCTGGCCGCCTTCGCGCCCGCCCGCGAGGCGGTCGACGCCGCCGGCATCGCCGCCCCCTATCTGGAGCAGCGCGGCGAGAGCGTCCCCGCCGAGCGCGGCGAGCGCGCCGCCCGCATGTTGACCGTCTTCATGGCCGCCCTCTGGGACGGCTGCACCGAGTTCTCGCTCGACCGAGCGCGGTTGGACGGCGCCCTCGCCGTGCTCGACGCCGAGGCCGAGGGCGTCGACGAGGCCGACTTCGTCGCCGTGCCGCTGGTCGGGCTGGCCATGCCCGGGATGCGGCTGCCGCTCCCGCACGGCGCCCAGATAGTCCGCGGCGACGCCTTCGAGGCGCCGCTCGAGGCGCTGCGCAGCGAGGGCATGGGCCGCGAGGCCTGGGAGCCGCAGTACTTCGCGATCGCCGAACAGGGCGACGGCCCCGACAGCGCCGGCGCCGCGCTCGCCCAGCTCGGCGACCTGATCAGTGTCATGCGCCTCTTCAAGCCGGGCGGGGTCGGGCTCGGGCCGCACGCCTTCGTGCCCAGCGGCGAGGCCGGCTGGCGCCGCCTGCCGACCGGCGCCCCGGCGCCGCGCAAGGGCGGCTACAGGCTCGACCGCGACGAGACAGAGCAGCTCGTCGAGCTCGCCGAGACGCTCGAGGCACGCCCCGACCCGAGCGGCCCGCTCGCCTGGGCCGTGCGCCGCTTCGAGCTCGGCTGCGAGCGACCCTCGGCCCTGGAGGGCCTCAGCGACCACCTTCTCGCCCTGCGCGCCGTGCTCGACGGCCAGGGCCCGGTCGGCGCCTCGCTGCCGATGCGCGCCGCGGCGCTGATCGCCGCCGACTCCGCCGACCGCCTCGCCGCCCGCGAGCGGCTCGAAGCCGCGATGGAGTTGGAGCGCGCCCGCATGGCCGGCGCCGCCGGCGGCGACACCGAGCTCGCCCTCTGGGTCGAGGACAGCGTGCGCCGCATCCTCCGCGAAGCCGCCCTCGGCGAGCTCGGCGCCGACCTCAACGAGGCCGCCGACGAGACTCTGATCGCGACCGGCCTCGACGGCGGCGACGCCTCGATCGCCGTCTCCGAAGAGGTAGCCGAGCCCGAGCCCACCGAAACCGACTTTGAGGCGCCTATAGCGACACGAAAGTCGGAAGCGTCGACTGTCGAGCCCCCGACGACCGAGGAGGAGCACGATATGAGCCAGGACACCCGCATCCTCGAGCCGGTCCCCGCCGAGGACGAGATCCGCGTCACCGACGCCCGCGACTGGCTAGAGGAGGTCGAGGACGACGCCCGCGTCGCGGTCGAGGAGAGCACGCTCGACTTCCCCGCGGTCGAGGGCGACGTCGAACACCGCGAGCGGATCGACACCCCGCGCGTCCGCCACCTCTTCCCGGTCCCCGAGGACGCGGACTGGGAGGTAAAGGAGCTCAAGTACGACCACTACGGCCGCAGCGCGAGTTGACTGGCTACTTATGCGTCAGATAGGCGCATAAGTAGCCAGTGGGGTATCCATCTAACCGGACTAGAATGCGAGCATCGCCAATCCCCAAGCCGGAAAGCACTACCCGCGCTCCCTGGGCGAGTTCCAGGCCTGGTTCCGGACCGACGCCGACTGCCTCGATTACCTGGAGTGGCTGCGTTGGCCAGAGGGCTTCATCTGCCCGCGCTGCGGGCACGCTGGGGGCTGGCGCGTCGCCGACGGCCGCTTCAAGTGCTCGGCCTGCGGGGCGCGCACCTCGGCCACCGCGGGGACGATCTTCGATCGCACCCGGACCCCGCTCACCGTCTGGTTCACCGCCTGCTGGCTGTTTGCCGCCCAGAAGGACGGAATCTCGGCTTTGTCGCTGAAGCGTCAGCTCGAGATCGGCTCCTACCAGACCGCGTGGGCGATGCTGCACCGGATCCGCTCGGTGCTCGTCCGCCCGGGCCGCGAGCGCCTGGCCGGCGAAGTCGAGGTCGACGAGACCACCTTCGGCGGCGAGGAGGCTGGCCTCGCCGGCGGGCGGGCGAGGGGTGAGAAGAAGATGCTGGTTGGCATCGCCGTCGAACGAACGCAGCCTCGGGGCTTCGGCCGCTGCCGCATGGCGCCTCTGTCTGACGCCTCGGCCGACTCGCTGCGCACGTTCCTCATCGACAACGTCGAGCCCGGCGCGAGGGTCGTCAGCGACGGCTGGCAGCCGTACCGTCCGGCGAGCAAGGGGCTCTATGTCCATGAGCGCCTCGCCGGCGCCCAGGGGGCGCAAGCCCACAGGCTGCTCCCCGGCGTGCACAAGGTCGCTTCGCTCGCCAAGCGCTGGCTGCTCGGCACCCACCAAGGCTCGGTCGACGCGGCGCACCTGCCCGCCTACCTGAACGAGTTCGCGTTCCGCTTCAACCGGCGCCGCTCACGCAGCCGCGGACTCGTCTTCTATCGCGTGCTCGAGCTGGCCGCCGCCCACGGCCCGGTGCGCTACGGGGACCTCATCCTCGATCCCCGGCCGAGCGGAACGCCGCGCCGAGCACCGGCCACCCGCGGCCGTCCGCCGATCGGCCGTGGAGGTCCGGTTAGATGGATACCCCACCAGTAGCCATTAGGCGCGACCGGCAGCGAGGGCGATTCTCTCCTCCGACGTCGCGAACAGGTAGCGGTTGATCTCGGCGAGGCCGCCGAGGTCGTGCACGTCCTCGTCGAGGTAGGGGACGCGGATCACCCCGCGGGTGCGCAGCTCGGCGGCGAGGTGCTCGATGTTGCGCGCGTCGCGCTCGGCGAGCGCCTGGTAGTCGGCGAAGTTCTCGCAGACCCGCTCCGCCAGGTCCGCGTCGCCGAGCTTCTCGACCAGGGACGCCTCGAGGTCGGCGGGGTCGCCCTCGCCGCGCAGGCTCTCGGTCGGGTAGTGGACCTTGTTGACGATCACGCCGCCGAAGGGCAGCTCCGCCTCGACGAGCTTGCGGTGGAAGTAAACGGCCTCGTCGATCGGCTCGCCCTGCGGCCCGCAGACGACCAGGAAGCAGGTGTGCGGGTCGGCGAGCAGGCTGTTGACCCGCTTGGCGCGGGCCTGGAAGCCGTCGACCATGCCGCTGAAGGCGTTGAAGAACTCGGCCAGGTCGGCGAGCAGGTCGAAGCCGACGATCCGCTTGAAGACCGAGAGCGCGACCGAGGCGCCGCGGCCGGCGACCTTCGCCGCCAGTCCGGTCGGCTTCATGAAGACGCGCAGCGAGCGTCCCTCGATGAACTGGGTGAGGCGTTTCGGCGCGTCGAGGAAGTCGAGCGCGTTGCGGGTCGGCGGCGTGTCGAGGACGAGCAGGTCGAAGCGGCCGGAGGTGTGCAGCTCGAAGAGCTTCTCCATCGCCATGTACTCCTGCGAGCCCGCCAGGGCGCTGGAGATCTGCTGGTAGATGCGGTTGTCGAGCACGCGGTCGCGCGACTCCTCGTCCGGCGCCTGGCGGGCGACGAGCTCGTCGAAGGTCGCCTTGGCGTCGAGCATCATCGCCCACAGCTCGCCCTTCATCTCGACGCCGTGCCGCGCGAAGAGGTCGGGGTTGACCCGGCGCGCCTCGTTGCCGAGCTCCTCGAGGCCGAGCGAGTCGGCCAGCCGCTTGGCCGGGTCGATCGTGAGCACGCAGACGCGCAGCCCGCGCGCTGCCATCCCGGCCGCGATCGCCGCCGAGGTCGTCGTCTTGCCGACGCCGCCGGAGCCGGCGCAGATGCAGATGTCCTTGCCTTCGAGGATCTCGTCGACGGCGGGCATCAGTTGAGCCTCTTGGCCAGCTGCTGCGCCGCGGCGAGGCCGAGCTCGGGCTCGAAGAGGAAAGGCAGGGTCTTGACCGGCGCCTCGACCCGGCGCCGCAGGCGGGCCAGCTGGGCGCGCTGCGAGCGGGCGCGGCCGTGCTCGCTGGTTGCGGCACGGGCGGCGGCGCGGACGATCCCGTCCTCGCCGCCGGCCAGCTGGGAAAGCCGCTCGGCCTCGCCCTTGTCGAAGCGCTCGGGGTAGAGCCCGTTGAGGTAGACCCGGTCGACCGCGACGCCGACCTCGGAGCGCAGCTCGCTCTCCAGCGCCGCCGACTCGTTGACCGGCATCTCCTCCGGCAGCGCGACGATCGCCGTGCCGGTGTGCTCCTGGTCGGTGATCAGCCGGTCGAGCTGCTGCGCCTGCGAGTGGATCGGCCCGACCCGGGCGATGTTGGCGAAGGTGCGCGGCGTCTGCAGGAAGCCGATCCCGTGCCCGGTCGCCGGCGCGTCGACGATCACCAGGTCGTACTTGCGGCCGCTCCTGACCTTGCGGTCGAGCTGGGCCAGCTCCCAGATCTTGCCGATCGTGACCAGCTCCTTGAGCCCGGGCGTCGCCGCGGCGAGGTAGGAGAAGATGCGGCTGCGGAAGAGCAGGTCCCGCATCGCCCGCACCTTGAGCTGCAGCAGCACGTACTCGCGCATCGACTCGTCGGGGTCGATCGAGATCGACCAGA